>Ga0194131_10005018_pt1 | contig 19452 bp, 15 predicted proteins | sample TA2KigO120mmetaG_FD_148631 | JGI IMG/M metagenome (GOLD analysis project Ga0194131, IMG submission 148631) | Freshwater microbial communities from Lake Tanganyika, Tanzania - TA2015053 Kigoma Offshore 120m | ecosystem: Environmental > Aquatic > Freshwater > Lake | place: Tanzania: Lake... | reverse complement strand
GCCCAACGCCTGATACAGTAAGCTGGTGGACATGTCTTTCCCCTCGAAGCCTGTGTTTTGCTAACTTCAAGGGTGCAAAGCATGTCCACGTTTTCAAGGACAACAAGACGCTCGGCTCGGAAGATCCTCTATTTGCCTCGTCGCGAGATACCGGATAACGACCTGACCAGGGCATTCCGTGATCTCTGATGCACGCGATGACTGAAACCCCTCGGAATCTGCCTCTCGATGTCGGCAGCAGCCGTTTGCCTTTTCTCCGTTACCTTTTACCTTGTCTTCATGCGCTATTTCATCACCGGAGCGACCGGGTTTGTCGGCAGCCATATTGCCGAGGCATGTGTGCAGCGCGGCCATGCGGTCGTCGCCATCGTGCGATCGACGAGCGACACGGCGCTGCTCGACAGGTGGGGCGTGGTCAGCCTGCGCGGCGACTTGACGGACGCCGGCCTGATACGCAAGGCGCTTGAGGAAGTGGACGTCGTCGTTCACTGTGCGGCCAAGGTCGGCAACTGGGGGCCGCTCGAGGACTATCTGCACGTCAATGTCGAGCCGCTGCGCGTCATGCTCGAAGCGTGCAAGGGCCACGCTTTGTCGCGCTTCGTGCACATGAGCAGCCTGGGCGTCTATCCGGCCAGGCACCACTACGGCACGGATGAGACGGCGCCGCTGCCCGCCAGTCATTCGGACGGCTACTCGCAGTCCAAGGTCGAGGCCGAGAAGGTTGCATTGCAATATTACCGCGACTACGGCGTGCCGGTCGTCATCCTGCGGCCGGGCTTTGTCTACGGCCCGCGCGATCGAGCCGTCATGCCGCGGATCATCGAGGGCCTGCGGAACAAGCAGGTCCGTTACCCGGGCGGCGGTCGGGCAGCGCTCAACACCATCTTCATCCGCAATCTCGTGGATGCGGTATTCCTGGCCGTCGATCAGACACAGGCCGTGGGCCAGGTGTACAACTTGACGGACGGCGAGTTCGTGTCGAAACGGCGATTCATCGAGGCGGTGGCCGACGCTTTCGAGTTGCCGCACCCCACGCTGACGCCGCCGTTGTGGATTGCCCGGGCCATCGCCAGGACGTGCGAGAGCTACGCGCGGCTGCGCGGCGCCGCCGAAGCGCCACGCTTCAACCTCACCACGCTCAAGTTCCTCGGGCTCAACCTCGATTTCAGCATCGACAAGGCCCGCCGTGAACTGGGCTATCGCCCGAAACACAGCTTTGACGATGCCATCAGCGAGACGATGGCGTGGTACAAGCATGAATCAGACGTCATTGGTCAGGAGTCCGGAGTCAGCAGTCCGGAATCAATCAAACCGTAAAAGGAGGAGTTCATGGAACTACAGAACATGCGGGCGGCAGTGCTGGTGGAGCAGATGTACCAGGAGATGGAGGTGTGGTACCCCATCTATCGGCTCCGGGAAGCGGGCTGCAAGGTCACCACCGTGGGACCGGAGGCGGGGAAAAACTATCCGAGCAAGCTTGGCTATCCCGTCAAGAGCGACACGGCGGCCCGTGACGTGTCGGCCAACGACTTCGACATCCTCGTCATCCCAGGCGGCTATGCGCCCGACCACATGCGCCGCTGCGAGCCGATGATTCGCCTGGTGAGCACGATGGCCGAGCAGGGCAAGGTTGTGGCTTCCATCTGTCACGGCCCGTGGATGCTCTGTTCGACACAGGCACTCAAGGGCAAGAAGGTGACCTGCTTCTTCGCCATCAAGGATGACGTCATCAACGCCGGCGGCAACTACGTCGATGCCGAGGTCGTCCGCGACGGCAACCTGATCACCAGCCGCAAGCCCGACGACCTGCCAGCCTTCATGCAGAGCATCATCCAGGCAGCAATGGAGTTGAAGCCGATGGCGGCGGCCGCCCGGGGATGATGGGCAATCTGGCGAAGATGGCGAATGGTGCGCGCCTTTTCCGCGTGCTGAAGCGAAATCAGGCGTTCGATTGCAAGATCGTACGCCATTCATTGCACTTCCCAGGTGTCAAGCTGGGAAGGCAGTCGATTTGTCGATTCCTAACCATCGCTATCGGCGTCAGTTACGAAAAGCCGCGCTGTTGGGCTTGCAATCGGCACATCGCTTGCCCTTAATAGGGAGGCACCGATGGAAATTTGTTCAATAAGTTCAAGGAGAGACCCATGCTTGTGCTATCACGAAAGGTCGGCGAGAAGATCCTGATCGGCAACGACATCGTGGTCACCGTCGTGGCGATCGACGGCAATCGCACCAAGATCGCCCTGGAAGCGCCCGATCAGGTCCGCATCCTCCGGGCCGAACTGGTCAACAAGGGCTGGCAGCACCGTTCGGACGTGGCCCACGATCAGCTGGCAGGCTGCTGCTAGCCGGTGTGTTGCAACGCGGGCAATCGGCACGCACCGTAGCGGAATTCGCAAGAATTCCGCTATGGCCTGGGGTGGACGCTCGGCTTCCCTCCTCTTGAGGCTCACCCATTCGATTTTGCCGCACGCTCCGGGCGAAGCGAGCACCACGCTGCCGGCCTTTCACATCTCGCTGTCAAGCAAGCTCTTTCAGTTCTTCTCCAGATGGGCGAGTCTCGTCGCCGTGTCCGTCAGATCATTGTCATGGCTTCGTCATGCTGGCGAGGTCCCACTGTTGCAACACGCCGTTTTTGTCCAGGGCCAGCAACGACTTGCCGTCCGGAGTGAAGGCACACCCCCAGCCGTCGCCGATTTCGAGCATGCCCAGTTTCTTGCGGTCCGGGATATTCCATATCGTGACTTCGCCGGATGGCGCCGGCGAACGAAAGGCGGCGAGCTTGCCATCGCCGGACCAGCTCAGCCGGCCGACGACACTTCCCTCCGCGTCAAAGCGATGCAGGATCTTGCTGGTGGCAATGTCTCCCAGCGCTACATATTTGCCGGCGTGACTGCCCAGCACACGAGGACCTTCGGGCAGCGATCGTACCGTGTCAAGCACCATGCCGAGGGGTGGCAGCTCTTTCAGTAATTTACCCGTTCGGGCATCCCAGCAAGCCATGGGGGCGAGACCGAAATAGTACGAGTAGAACACCGCACCATCCTTCGCAAACACGGTGTAGCTGGCGGGATGTCGGATCCGGTCCATCAGGTGCGAATTGTTGACGTCCAAGAGCCAGACTTCCGATTGGCCGGGCTCGTGTATCACCGCCGTAACGTAATTGCCGTCCGGGGAAAACGTGGCGGAATGAAACCAAGGTTCGCCTTGCGCCCTTTTCCAAACGGCCAGGCGTTTGGCGGCGACAAGGTCCCAGATAATTAGATCGAAGCCCGCGCTGACGATGCGCGTTCCGTCTGGCGAGAAAGACCCTTTCCCCGGCAGACGGCAAGCCTCTACCCTCTTTTCCAGATCGATCACAACCGTTCGAAACGGCGCATCGTTGACGATGAGAAACTTACCTCGCGAATCAATATCGATCGGCTTCAAAGGAAGCCCGCCGCCGCCCGCGACCTCGCAGCGCAGAGGCTTGCCCCTCTGGCTAAGGAATTTCACAGCCGGCTCGAAAACAAGAATGGAATCAGGGGGCGGGGGCCGAAACGGAATCCGCTCGGCCTTGTCCGCTGCCTGGCGGATGCGCTCCCGATCCCGCTCGGCGTGAGAGTACATCAAGACGAACACGCTGGCAAAAACCGCCCCCAGCAGGATCAGAATGATCAGCGAGCGTAACCCTTCGCGGCGATGATCGCGCCGACGCTCGGGCAATTCTTGATCCAGCGCCTGTTCTCGACCGATCATGTCACCGGCTCATCCCTTCGATTTCGCCGCCCGCTCCGGACGCAGCGAGCGGACCACGGTGCCGGCCTTCCACATCTCGCTGTCGGCGACCGCCTTCAGCTCCTTTTCGAGCTGGGCGCGGTAGTCCTTGCGGCTGTTGGCTTCCAGCACGCGGCGGGTTTCGTCGCCGCCGGCCACTTTCTGGTACAGCTCCTCAAACACCGGCTTGGAGGCTTCGCGGAACTTCTGGAACCAGTCGAGGGCGCCGCGCTGGGCCGTCGTCGAGCAGTTGGCGTACATCCAGTCCATGCCGTTCTCGGCAATCAGCGGATAGAGACTCTGCGTGGCTTCCTCGACCGTCTCGTTGAACGCCTCCGACGGCGAATGGCCGTGCTCGCGCAGCACCTCGTATTGCGCCAGCCAGAGCCCATAGATGGCGCCCATGAGCACGCCGCGCTCGCCGGTAAGGTCGCTGAAGACCTCCTTCTGGAAGGTCGTCTCAAACAGATACCCGGAACCGATGGCGATGCCGCAGGCCAGGCAACGGTCGAGCGCTCGGCCCGTTGCGTCCTGGAACACAGCATAGCTGGCGTTGATGCCCTTGCCTTCAAGGAACAGGCGGCGGACCGTGGTGCCGGAACCCTTCGGCGCCACCAGGATCACGTCGATGTCCTTGGGCGGGACGACGCCGGTCTGGTCCTGGTAGGCGATGCTGAAGCCGTGCGAGAAGTACAGCGCCTTGCCGGCCGTGAGAAACGGCTTCAGCTTGGGCCATTGCTCCTTCTGCCCGGCATCGGAGAGCAGATACTGGATGATGGTGCCGCGCTGGGCGGCCTCGTCGATGGAGAACAGCGTCTTGCCGGGCACCCAGCCGTCCTGCTGGGCGAGGTCCCAGCCGCGGCCGCTGTCGCGCAGGCCGATGATGACGTTGACGCCATTGTCCTTCATGTTGAGCGATTGCCCGCGGCCCTGCACGCCGTAGCCAAGGATGGCGACCGTCTCGTTGCCGAGGATGGCCTTGATGCGTTCGGGTGGATAGTCCGCGCGCTCCACCACGGTCTCCGTGGTGTCGCCGATGGTGATCTGCCGCATGATGTCTCCTGTTGCATGACTTCGCCGGTGTAAGCGGGAATTCTAGGGATTGGCACGGCGTTCGTTTAGGTTCGGCGCTACTCTGCTCGGGTGGTCTGTGGGGTGAGATGTCGACAGCTCGGGAAGGATGCGGCGGCGTAGGCAGAAGAACGCTACTGGTCCTTCTTGCCGCTGCGCCGCCATTGTATCAGCGAGCGCAGCTTCTCCTCCGGCGTGGCTGCGGGGATGAACTCGATGCGCTCACCCAGCGCGGTCATGGCGGCGTGAAAGCCTTCGCTGGTCAAGCGGCCGAGCCTGGGCAACGGCTTGGCGGGATCGTACGCCAGTTCCTCGGGCTTGGTCCAGGTCACCGGCTCGGCGGCCTCGACGATCATGAAGCTGGGGCCATCGCCCTTGAGGTGGTCCTCGAACTTGAGACCTTCCTTGCCTTCGAAGATGGTTCCCTTGCCGGTGCACACTCGAAAGAAAGTTAGCCCGGGTTGCTTGGTCTCGACTCCCGGCAGCGCATAGATGCTGGGCATCTTGTCGATCAGCTTCTTGTTGTGCGCGCTATCCCACGGCTCATCGATCTTGAATTGCTTCAGCAACTTGCCCTGATCCATGCGACCGAGCAAGGCCACGCGCCAGCTCAGCAGCGGCTTGCCGTCCTTGCTGTAGATGGCGGCGGCAGGATAGACACGCTTGTCCAGGACGTGATCGTGCATGATGCGGGCAATGGTGGCCAGGTTGGCGGCGCCCTTAACCTTGTTCCGGTCGAGCGCATCCCGCCTGGGATCGGCGCCGATGCGGCGAAACGTGAGCAGCGCGATCCTGCCGAGCCCCTTGTCGTCGCCGTCCTTGGCCTTCTTGGGGAACCCGGCCGGCCGGGCTCCGCCGAAGCTGTCGAGGCATAGCATCAAGCGGCTGCCCTCCAGTTCATAGATCCCCTGGAGCGTCGCCTGCTTGCCGTCTCTCAGGGTGATCGTGATGTCCACCGTCTTGGGAGACTGCTTCGGATCGATCCGATAGGGGCCCAGCACATACGATTCTTCATCGAGGCGCAGCGTGATCTTGCTGGCGGTGCAACTCATCACCCTCATCTTGTCCGGCTCCGGAACCTGGCCAAAGAGTTCGGCAATCAGGCCGATGCTCTGGTTCGCCACCTGGATCCAGTCGCCTTTGAGGTGGGCCTCGACCTTGACAGGCGTCTTTTGCTCGGCCGGCGGCGAAACGTTCATGAAGGCATCGACTTCCTTGCACCACGTCGCATAATCTTTGGTCTTCTTCCATTTTTCATATGCTTCGCCGGGGCCGACGAGGTCCACATCCGCGCCCAGGTCCTTGCCGCCGGGGCCGGCGCCCTTGCCGGGGCTGCCGGGGGCGAGGCGGAAGTCGGCCGCGTGCATGTCAGCCGGCGTTCGCAGGAGTCCGCCGGCGCAACGGAACGCGTCGGGGCCACTTACCGTGCTGCCGCCAATGTAGTTGCCGAGTTCGGGAAGGTCCTTCATCGCCACGTATTCGGAACCGTCGATGCCGTCGCGCCAGGCCAGCCAGATCGTGCTAATGTTCAGGGCGAACAGGTCCTTATCTCCCTTCCAGGCGAAACCTTCGCGCAGGAATTTGACGCCCACCGCCAATGGCACCTTGTCGCGGTCTGCGAATATGTTCAGGGCGAGAAAGGCCGAATCCTTGCCTTTGCCGTCGCTCCCCTTGCCGACAAACAGGTTGCCGGCCGTGGTGAAAGGCGCTTTGCCCCGGTGGGCGCCGTTGGGCGGTTGCGGGGGCGGACCATACACCCGGACCGCGATGCAGCCCTTGGCAAGTAACGTGTTGCCGCGAAGCGTCACCGAACTGTCTCGGTCGGGGAAATGGGCGCATTCGAGAATCAAGGGGATGTTCCAGGCCGTCAGCACGCAGTTTTCCACCTTGAGTCTGGTCGGGCCGGACGCGTGCAGCGCCTCCCATGGACCGCCACACTGGAGCAACGAGTTGCGAATGTCGCAATCGCGCACTTCAGGCCCGACCTGGACCGGATGTCCTCCCCCCTTTGCGAGCATGCGGATACGGCAACCGGCAATGCGAAGAGACGAGCCAGAGGCGCGGACGACTCCGTAGAAGCCCTTTTCATTCTCGCCATCGCGTACGAGTTCCAGCCCCTCCAAAACGAGCGACGCTTTCGTGAGCAGCAGGTTCGTGCCCGGCTGGCCTTCCGCCTTGATGACCGGCCGGAAGCCCGCGGCCGCGCGGATGGTCATCGTTTTCTCACCCAGGTCGATGACTTCGCTGAGAAACGGCCCATCGCCGCGGATCTCGATGGTGTCCCCGGACCCGGCGGCCTTGACGGCGGCGACGAGGGTTGCATGTTGCGTCTCGGGGCGGCCGGCCTTGCCGAGCACGACGAAGGGCGCGACGTCGGCGGGCGGCAGTTCCTTGATCTCGATCTTGCGGAAGCGGACGACGGTCCCGGGAACCCATGCTTGCAGTGCGAGGTGTCCCTGCCGATAGCTGTGGCGACGATCGTTGTAATTCACGATGACTTTTCCGTTCACCTTGACGACGATGTGATTGTCGCGAGCGATCACTTCTTGGGTAAACCAGGTATCCGCTGGAATCTCCACCCCCTTGCCACCCTCCGGCGGCCAGTCGGCGCCCGAGAGCGTTCCCGTCTTGAAAACCCCGACCTGGCTGATATTGGCCTCGTAGCCGCGAGGCACCATGCCGCCCGCGACCTCCGCGCCGAAACCGTACTGGCAGCGAAAGACTTGCCCCGCGTCACCCTCTGCGTTCAACTTGGCCTCGACGCGGAAATGAAAATCTCGATGGCCGCCGCGGGCGTCAAACAGGTATTTCCCACCTGGACCTGCCCGCCCGACCAGCACGCCGTCTTCGACCGTCCAGCCACCGGGCCGTTCAGGATGCGTCTTCCATCCCGTCAAGTCCTTGCCGTTGAAGAGCTGCACCCAGCCGGGCTCCTCGGGCGGCAGCTCCTTGATCGCGATCTTCTTGAAAACGACTCCCCCGGCATCGGGTGACGAAACGTGCAGTGCGATCCGGCCCTTGCGATGGGTCGCCTTGTCGTCGGTGTACACCAAGATGATCTTGCCGTCGTACTTGATCTCGATGCGGTTGCCGCGGGCGATGATTTCCAGGGGCCGATAATCGCCGCCGGGCGGGGCTCGGTAAGTTGGATTGGCGAGGAGCGTGGGCTTCGGGCCGGCGGCGGTTGTCAGGAAGAGGGCGTACGGGTTGAGGTTCCCCCCCGCGTGCCGGTATAAACCTGGTAGCCGGCCGGGAAGTCGCCGTGCAGCTCCTTGCCGCAGCGGAAGAAGATGGCGCTGTCGGTGTTTACGTTACACCCGAGCTCGGCCTTGAGGTGGAAATCGGCGTAATCGTCGCGCTCGGTGAACACGTAGGTTTGCCCCTGTCCATTGCCGAGGAGCAGGCCGTTTTTCTTGTCGATCTGCCAGGCACCCAGGATCAAGCCGTGGGCCTCCTTGCCGTTGAATAGCTGCACCCAGCCGGGCTCGGCGATGGGGCCCGACGGCAGCTGCTTGATCTGGACCGACTTGAATTCGACATGATTTGCCGGCCGGCCGAGCGCAATGTGGCCGCGGGCGTGGGCCCGGTTGATGACGTCGGCGGTCACAACGCCGTTGATCTTGACGGTGATCGCCTCGCCCTGGGCGATCACGTCCATGACGAACCATTCGTCGGGCCGGACCGCCGTCTCGTTGCTCTGGATGCGTTGATCCCGGGGATGCCCGTAGAGAACGGCGGACCATTTCCCGCCGTGCTCGCTTTCGATGGCGGCGTCATAGCCCGATTGCAGCAGATTAACGCCCGGTTGGGAGCGAAAGCAAACACACATGCCGCTGACATGCTTCTGGAATTTGGCCTCCACGCGCAGATGAAAGTTCTCGAAAGTATCCTCATGGATGAGCAGCCCGTTTCCCTCGAGGATGCCATTCTTGACTTCGAAGAAGGGTTGCAAGGATCTCCAGCCGGTCAGGTCCTTGCCGTTGAAGAGCGGCACCCAGCTGTGCTCGGAAACATGGGCATCGCTGCCGTCTTTCTCTGGAATCAGCACGCGCCTCGTTTCATTGGCGGATACGGATAGCTCGACCTGGTAGTGGACCTTGTCTCCGCGGTAGGCGATCACCTTCCAGCTGCCGACGGGCACTCGCTTGTCGAACAAGACTCCCGCGAATGCCTGCGGCGGTAAAACGTGGGTCGTGCTCGGGGCCTCGTCGTGGATGACCTCGATCTTGACATCGACCGCCTGCGTGGTGACTTCCAATCGTCCCATCGGCGGCGGCAGCGGCACGACGCGGTTGTAAATGATCGGGGCGATGAAGGCGCCGACCATCAGTGCGCCCGCGGCGAAGCCCGTGCGCCGCCGTAGCACGCCGCCCGGCATGAGGATGAAGGCGCCCCAGGCGATGAGCGCCAAACCGCCGACCGTAAAGAAAGGGGCGGCGAATCGGCCCTCAGTCAGGACGCCTTCCGGCGCATTCATGAGCACCATGCCTGCCAAAACGCACTGGCCGCCGATCGAGAACAGGATGATCGCACCAATCCACGCCAGCCACGATCGCTTGCCGGCAACGCCGCCCAGCGCTCGGCGCGGGTCTCCCGACCCCGCCGACACGCCCGATTGAAGGTCTCCCGCAGCAGCCGCCTCGGGAGACCTTCGGTCCCAAGAGTCGGCGGGGTCAGGAGACCCGCGCCGAGCGCTGGGTGAACTCCGGTCGCTCACGCTCCCGGCTCGCCATTCGATTGCGCGTCCGGCTTGCACTTCGGCGAGGTTCTGGCCCAGCAACTCTGCCACTTCCCGCGCCGTCTGAAAGCGCTCCTCCGGCTTCTTGGCGTGCAGCTTGCTGATGATGTCGCACAGCCAGTCGGGGACCTCCGGGTTGCTCTCGCGGATCGGCCGGGGCGTGTCGTCGATGACGCGCTTCAGCACCGCCATGGTGCCCGTGGCGCGAAACGGCGGCCGGCCCGTGCCCATCACGTACAGCACCGTGCCGAGACTGAAAAGATCGCTGCGATGATCGATCGGCAAGCCTTCCGCTTGCTCGGGCGACATGTACATGGGCGTGCCGGCGACGGTGCCGGACTGCGTCACGCTGGCGTCATCGACGGCGCGGGCCAGGCCGAAATCGGTGATCTTGACGCGCTCGATGCCGTTCTCCAGCAGGATGTTGGCGGGCTTGATGTCGCGGTGGACGAGACCCTGCTTGTGGGCGGCCGCCAGCCCGTCGGCCGTCTGCATGCCGATGCGAAGGATCTCACGCAGGCTGAGCGTCCCTGTCTTGTCCAGCTTTTCCTGGAGCGTCACGCCGTCGATCATCTGCATGACGAGGTAGGGCGGGCGATGCTCCTCGACGACGGAATGGATGGTGACGACGTGCTCATGCGTGACTGCCGCCGCGCTACGCGCCTCGCGGATGAAGCGCTGCCGGGCCGTGCCGCTCGCGGATAGCTCCATCGACAGCGTCTTGATGGCCACGACGCGATGCAGCTTCTCGTCGAACGCCTTGAGGACGGTGCCGAAGCCGCCCTTGCCGACGATTTCGAGCACATGGTAGTGGTCGAGCCGGCCCAGCGAATCAGCCCTGGTTGAGGGCGCCAGAAAGGCGAGATCCTCGTCGCCGGGTCGCTGGGCGTCGGCCTGCGTCTCGGGGCCGTCGGTTGGCCTGGCGGCAGCGGCGTCGAGCGCCTGCGTCGCCTCGGCGGGTTTGGCGCCGGCCGATGCCAGTGCCGGATCGCGCAAGAAGCTTCCCGGGTTGTCGTGAGCGTTCAGCAGGCTCTCGACCCGGCGGCGCAGTTCGACGTCCCCCGCGCAAGCATCGTCCAGAAACGCCGAGCGCTCCTGCGGGGGCTTGTCGAGGGCCAGGTTGAAGAGGGCTTCTTCGTTCATGCGGCACCAACTCGTGGGCGACGCTGCCAGCGTCGCCGAACGCCGTCGCGCGGATGGTAATGTCGCCGAAGTTTCCAAAGGCGACGCTGGCAGCGTCGCCTACGATTCTATGCGAGAACCGGGGCCAACGAGCCTCACGTCTTTTCAGAAATTAGCCGCCGCGAACCTCGGCTTGCAGCCAGGCACGGGCGTAGGCCCAGTAGCGATCGGCCGTGGCCGGCGATATGCCCAGGACCTTCGCCGCCTCCTCGCCCGTCAGTCCCGCGAAAAACCGCAACTCCACGAGCCTCGCCTTGACGGGATCCCGTGCCGCCAGCCTGCTCAGGGCTTCATCGAGTTCCAGCAGCTCCTGACATTTCTCCGAGGCCACGATGTCGTCCAGGGGCTCGCGGACGCGGTCGCCGCCATGCTTGACGGTTCGCTTGCGACGGGCGATATCGATGAGAATCCGCCGCATCGCCTCCGCCGCCGCGGCGAAGAAGTGGCCACGGTTCTGCCAGCGCGGCTCGTCCGCATCACCCACCAGCCGCAGGTACGCCTCGTGCACCAGGGCCGTCGGCTGCAAGGTCTGGCCGGGCTGCTCGGCGGCCAGCCGGTGTGCGGCGAGCTTTCGCAGTTGGTCATACACCAGCGGCAAGAGCTGGGCAGCGGCTTGCGGATCGCCAGCGTCGATGGCGTTCAGGACTTTGGTGATCTCAGTCATGGTTCGATGAATTCGCGAGTCTTGTCATTGCAGGCAAGGATATGGTAGCACAGATGCCACAGATGCCGCGTGCCACGCTACCGGGACCTTACGCGGGGACCCCTGGCAACGAATTCGTTTGCGGGAGGCGTTTCGTAAAGCCATGCTATATCAATACTTGCGGATTGGCTCTCGTCTGCGGATTCGTTGCCGGGGTGCACAGAGGGGGGTGGCAATGCAACGAAACCGCAACAGGCGGACAGCGAGTCTTCATTTCGCGCGGCGGAATTCCATGATGCCGCGGCCGGAGGCGGTGGTCGTCAAGTAGTAGACCTCGCCGTCCTCGTCCTCGCCGAACGACAGGATGGGCACGTTCCGGTCCGGGATGGGGTGATTGGCGACGACCGAAATAATAGAGAATGGCAGGGAGTTCGTCGCGGCGTCGACGAAACAATTCAAATACAAAGACAACGCCTGTAGTCCTGTAGTGAGATCGCACTGTTTTCTCGTCTTGCCGCGGTTATACTATCGAAGACTCAAACTCCGACACCGCACCTGCCCGTTCCATGGATTTCACTGTCGAGAACATTTGCGGATTCCTGATCCGCAGCCGGTTGGTTTCGCCCGAGGATGTGCGGTCGGCTCACATGCGCTGGCTGGGAGAGGCGAAAGAGCCCGGCAATGTCGGGCACTTCGCGCGCTGGCTGGTGGCCAACAAGTATGTCACCGAGTACCAGGCATCGTTGATCGTCAAGGGGCACGCGGACGCCGAGCATTTCTTTCTCAACCAGTATCAGATTCTGGATCGGCTGGGGCGTGGGCGCATGGCCGGTGTCTACAAGGCCGTTCATCATCTGGGTCAGGTGGTGGCGATCAAGGTGCTGCCGCCGTCCAAGGCCAAGAAGCCGGTGCTGCTCGGCCGTTTCCAGCGCGAAGCACGCATGGCGACGCGGCTCAAGCATCCCAATGTCGTTCGCGCCTTTCAACTAGGCGAGGCCAATGAACTTCATTATCTCGTGATGGAGTTCCTGGAAGGCGAGACGCTTGAGGACGTGTTGCAGCGCCGCCGTCGCCTTCCCCCCGGCGAAGCCGTGCGCGTCATCTACCAAGCATTGCTCGGCTTGCAGCACATTCACGAGCAGGGCATGGTGCATCGCGACCTGAAACCGTCCAACGTCATGCTGGTGTCGCCGGCGGGCAAGAGCGATCCGGACTCGACGCAGAAGGCGCTCGTCAAGATTCTCGACATCGGCCTGGGCCGGGAGGTCTTCGAGGAAGGCACCCAGGAAAACGCGGAGTTGACCGGCGAGGGGATCTTGCTCGGCACGCCAGACTACCTGGCCCCCGAGCAAGCGCGTGACGCACGCAGCATCGACATCCGCGCCGACATCTATTCTCTCGGGTGCGTGCTGTACCATTGCCTCACCGGTCAGCCGCCGTTCCCCGACACAAATCTCCTGAGCCAGATGGTGCGGCACGCGACGGAAACGCCCAGGCCGCTCCGCGAATTCAATCCGGCCATCCCAGAGGGCTTGCAACAGATCATCAACTGGATGGTTGCCAAGAAGCCGGAGGAGCGCTATCCGACGCCGGAACGTGCCGCGCAAGCGTTGCAGGTGTTCCTGGTGGCGGAAAGTGAACCGGCCCGGCCCGCCGAGGAACCGCAGATGCGGAAGTACCTCACCTGGCTGGAAACCAGCGCCGATAGCCGTGCCGAGGAACTCGCGCCGATCGCCGCGGCCGCTCCGGCCATCCCGGTCACGCTTGCGACGCCGGCAGCGGCGCCAGCGCCGGCAGCCACGGCAGCGCCGGCGCCGACGATGCCGCGGAAACCGAGTGCCGACCCGGCAAAGACCGCCAGGGCAGCGTCCGTCAGGAAAGAAAAGCGTGCCGCTTTGGCCCGTTCGATTCCGACGGCGCAGCCGGCGCCTACCGGCAGGCCAGTATCACCAGCCTCTTCGCCTGCTGCCCCGCTCGCAGAGGAGCAGTTCGACGTGGAACTGGTTTCCGTGGATGGACTAGCGCAACATACCGGCTGGAGGGCCTGGTTGCCACGCAACAGTCGGGAATGGACTCTCGTCGGTGTCGGTGCCGGCAGTGTCGCCATCGCCTGGTTCATCGGCTTGATCCTGGCCATGATTCTGGGAGACTGAGCGCCATGCGGCTTCGAGCGCGACATTACGCCAGCGGTCAGGCCATCGAGGTCATTTGTGCCGAAGGCCGTATTCTGTCCATTGGTCCGCCGACGGGCGAGCCGGCGACGCACCAGGCGGACTGGATCGCCCCGGCCTTCTTCGACCTGCAGATCAACGGCTGCGGAGGACATAGCTTCAACTCGCCGCAGTTGACAGTGGACCAGGTGCGGCACGTCGTTGCCGTTTGCCGGGAGCACGGCATTGCTGCGCTCTGTCCGACGCTGGTCACCAACAGTTTCGAATCGCTGCGCCATGGTTTTGCAACGTTGCGGGAGGCATGCGTCGCCCGCGAACTTGATCGAGCGTTGCCGGCATTCCATCTGGAAGGGCCCTACATCTCGTCGGAGGATGGGCCGCGCGGAGCACATCCGCGCGAGTTTGTCCGCAAGCCGAACTGGGATGAATTTCGCAAGCTGCAGGATGCTGCCGGCGGCCGTATCCGCCTGGTCACGCTGGCCCCGGAACTGGATGGGGCGCTGGTGTTCATTGAGCAGTTGGTCGCAAGCGGCGTGGTGGTTGCGCTTGGGCATACAGCGGCAACGGCGCGTGACATTGCCGCCGCCGTCGCCGCCGGCGCCCGGCTCAGCACGCACCTCGGCAACGGCTCGCACGCGCTGCTGCCGCGCCACGAGAATTACCTCTGGGAGCAACTGGCGGCCGACGCGCTGACCGCGAGCATCATCAGCGACGGTCATCACCTGCCGCCAGCCGTGATCCGTTGTCTGGTCCGCGCCAAGACTTCCAATCGAATAATCCTGACGTGCGACGCCAGTTCCCTTGCCGGTTTGCCGCCCGGGCGCTACCGCGAATGGGACCAGGAGTTCGAGGTGCAAGCCGGCGGCAAGGTGACCGTGGCCGGCACGCCTTACCTGGCCGGCTCGGGCGTGTTCCTCGACACGTGCGTGAGCAACGTGCTGCGGCATGCGGATGTGTCGCTGGTTGAGGCCGTGGACATGGCCGGCGCCCGGCCGCGCGCTTTGCTGGGACTGCCGGTTCGCTCTCTCGAAGCCGGCACGCCCGCCGACCTGGTGCTTTTCGACTGGCAACCGGGCGGCGAGTTGCATGTCAAACACACTTTGACCAGCGATTGACAAACATGAGCAGCTGGCCCGATCGATATCTGCGGCACTTCATGCGTTTCTTCGGCAAGCCGTTCGATGTCGTCTCCTACCGCGACGAGTACGATGAGCATTTGCGGCTCGCAATCTTTGACCATGCGTATCCCGGTTATCGTGTCTACGCATCCTTGGGCCTCAGCGCCCACGCTCATGACTTGAAGGGAATCGGCGAAGCGATCTTGCTGGCCGACGATGCGCCGCGCGACGTGCCAGCCATATTCGTCAACGCCTTGTTTTTCTTGCTGGCCCGCCGCATCGACATCACTTCCCGGTTCGCCATTGGTGGAGTGGAAGCGGTCAACCCCGCTTTTGCCGAGCATTTCGACAGGGCGGCGATTTACTTCGCACCGGCGGAGGGATTCTTTCACGGATTCGAGGCGGTCTCAGGTGAAGAAAACATCGACGAAGAAGGCAAGGTGTACCAGGGCATCTTCATCTCGGCAACCGAGCAGGACTATCTGAACCGTCGGGGGCCAGCAGCGTTCGAGGAGAGATTCGACGCGCAGGAAGAGGATCCGTGCAGCTTGCGGCGGCCGCCCTGCGTCTGATGTGCATTTGCCGTGGTTGTGGTTCTCAGAAAAACGGCAGATAGCGTAGCAGCGGCAGCAAGTAGTAGCCGGCGACGGCGGCGCTCACGGCCACCAGCACCAGCGCAACCCATTTCGACCATTCAATCGGACGGCGCACGTTACGCAGAGGAATAAGCGGGCCGGTCGGCGCTGCGGGCGCCTTGCTGCCGTTTTCCGGTGTCGGAATGGGAATGACCCAGCTGGAAGAGTTGGACGATGTCGCTGTCGCCGAGGACGTCACCAGGGCTGCTGGAACCGGAGACACGGTCGAATGAGCTTTCGGAGGTGGTGTCGTCGCCGAAATCGAAGTACTCCGAGCCTGGGCCGGTTCGCTGGTCTGGCTGACCAGGTCACGAAACTCCTGGAAGTCGCGCAGCGGCAAGAATGGGCCGGCCTTGTCGCGGCTGATTCGCAACGTGCTCAGCTCGCTCAGTCGTCCTTCGACTATCGAACGGCGAATACCTTTCAGGCTGCCCCTGGCGGTATGTATCACGTCATCGACAGCCGTGTACGACAGGTACCAGCAGTCCAGAGTTGGGCTCTCTGTCGCCGGCGTCAGCCGACGCGTGCTGTACCCGGTAAGGTCCTCGACAAACGCGCGGCAGCTGGTGGGCCGCTGCTGGCGATCCGGACTCATGGCGCGGAGAATGGCCAGCTCGACGCGTTCCGATATCTCGGGCACAAGCTGCCGCGGCGACTCCAGCTGGTTGTGCACTTTTTTCATCCAGACATCGACCGGTCCCGTGGCCTGAAAGGGCAGCGTGCCCGTGACCATCTGGTACATCGTGGCAGCCAGCGAATAGATGTCGCAGCGGGCATCGGCGTTCTTGGCGTCGCGAAATTGCTCTGGCGCCATGAAGTTCGGCGTCCCCAGCCCGCGACCGGCGCGCGTCAAGTTTGCGCCCGCATCCAGTTCCTTCACGAGCCCCAGATCGGTGAGCTTGGCCCGGCCGTCGGTCGCAAGCAAGATGTTGTCCGGCTTCACGTCGCGATGCACCAGGCCCTTCTTGTGGGCCCGGTGCAGTCCCAGTGCAATCTGGCCGATGATGTGAATAGCTTCCTGTTCCGAGAGCTTGCCGTCCCGCTCAAGCCGCTGCCCCAGTGATTCGCCGTCCACGAACTCCATCACCAGGAACGGGCGGTCGTCTTCATGGCCGAATTCGATGGCACGCACGATGTTGACATGATCGATGGCGCGCGCGGCGTTATATTCCTGCTCGAAACGCTTCATCAGCACCGGATTCTTGGCCAGATGCGGCGGCATGACTTTGATGGCGACAAGCGCGCCGGTTTCCCGCTGCCGCGCCTTGTACACTGCTGCCATGCCCCCCTCGGCAATCATTTGCAGGAGGTCATAGTTGCCGATTGTCGAGGACTTAGTGTTCGCTTCCAGCCCTGTCATTACTGTAAGAATGATCAGTTAAAGGCGAAGTGTTTGACTCCCCCGGACGCTGAGCAATTGTAGGTCGCATTTTGTGGTGGTGCCGGAAAAAACGGTAATACGATCCTTGAGACGTGAAAGAACTCTGCTGACACCCACGCGGATGGTCTCGCCGCCGCCGGTGATATAATGGATAGATTGCGCGTCACCCGACCGACCGTAGCAGGGATGCAGGTCTTGATCGATTTTTCACTTGGAATCGGCCGCTGGATCGATCACAATAACTAATAGTCCTTGCCATTCTCACGGACACCTCAACATGGCGCGAAAGAAGATTCACGACGACGACGAACTGCCGGAGGAGGAGGCGGAGTTGCCGATTCCGGAGGACAGCGAGGATCGGCCCGCCAGGCCTAAACCCGGCGTCACTCCCCTCACGCTCATCCTGTGCGTGCTGAACGTGCTGGCTGCCGGCGGCTTTCTGTTTCTGCTGGCCATGGATCTCTCCAAGCGCCAGGCCTGGTCGCACGCTGTATTCATGCACGATCTCGCGCTGCAAGGCGTGCCTCTCGATGAAGAGGCCAAGGGGCCGTCCGCGTCGCAGATCACTTTTCCCAGGCAAACAGTCGGCGCTGAAGAACTGAAAAACGCCATGTCGCAGCGCGCCGTCAAGGGCTCGGAAGGGGTGCTGCCGGCGACGTTCACGGTAACCGCCATCAAGCCGGAGGACTTGACGCCTGAAACGCTGAACGATTGGTTCAAGGGCATTGAAGGCGGGCCGGTGAAGACGCTTGACGAGGAAATTGGCCGGGTGAAGAAGGAATTGCCGGAGAAGATCGCTGCCGCTGCCCAGGAAGTTGCCGCCTCCGTGAAGACGGAAGCCGACCAGCGTGCGCTCTTGCAACAGTATCTTCTCAACATGGCCTATACCATCTATCAGGTTCAAGACGTGGCCAAGAAGGTGAAGGACTTGCCGGCGGCGCAGCTCAATGACAAGCTTGTCGACGCTGCGCAACGTCGGCTACTCATCGACATTCTTGTGCCGCTGGATGCCAGCAGGCCGGCGGAAGTGTCGGACCGTACGCTCCAGCAAGTATCACAGCTCGACAAGCTGCCGCTGGACCGCCTGCAGAATCTACTCCTGAGGCGAATCGACGAGTTGCTGGCCGACAAGTTCGAGCCGACCTTGCACTTTGGCAAGGACTGGGCCGACCAAACGCGCGACACCGTGGACCGCCGACATGCCATCGCTTATTTTCTGTTCACCCTTTCACAGGTGAAGAAGCCGAACTCCAATCCGCCGCAAACGCTGTATCCCGTGGAACGCGTTCAGGCCGTTGTCGGCCTGCATCAGAGCGCGCTGTCCGCCCAGGCGCTGGCGCGTGCCCTGGTCGGCGTGCAAGATCGCTTGCTGGGCGCGCTCAGCGCCGATCGCGACGGCGGCGTTTTCCAGGGCAAGGATGGGCCTGACCGCACTGCCGGCTTTGTCGATCGTTATCGCGACGAAGTGCAGCGCTTGCGGACGCTGGTCAGCTTGCTCAAGTTGCGGCAGAATCGTCTCGATGACCTGCAGCTGCGCATCAAGGGACATACCGAGAACCGTGACGATCGCGCCAAGCAGGTCAAGGACGTCACCAAGAAGATCATCGAGGCCCGGACGGAAACGGCCAGGCAAATGGCCGAACTCGCCAAGATGACCGATCGGTTCTTCACGGCCAAGCGTCAGCTCGCCGATGCGCAGGAGGTGAATCTGCGGCTGGAGCGGCAAATCGGCATCTACGAAGGGCTCAAGCGCAAGGGAGGGGCCACGCCATGATGAATCGCCTCGGCAAACTCCTGGTGCTCGTCAACCTGGCCATGAGCCTGTTATTCCTGGCGCTGGCTTTGGCGATCTTCTTCCAGGCCATCGACTGGGGCTGGAAAGAAGCGCGCAAGGAACTTGGCAGCCGGGTCGCTTCCGAGATCGACAAGCGCTCGGCCGCGGTTGTCGGCGCCTACCGCACCGTTGCCTTGCTGGCGCCCGGACTGAAGAACTCCCAGGATAGCCTGGCAGAGACCGAGCCGTTCCTGGGCAACAATCATCTCTGGTATCGGGAACAGCTCAAGCAGCTGCAATCCGCCGACAAGGACATCGTGGTCAAGGAGATCAAGTTCAACGAAAAGGAGGGGGCACCTGTCGTCGATGGTCCGAAGGGCAAGCGCCGCGGCAAGCCAGTCTTTGACGAGCCGATCCCCGACATCACCAAGTCTTACGCCAGCTACGTGCGCGATCTGGACATGAAGCAAAAGGAAATCGACGACAGCGACGCTGACATTCGTAAGCTGGTCGAGGAAGAAAGACAGCTCACGTTGAAATTGAACGGCACGGCGGATAAGGACAAGGCGGGCAAGCTGGGCTTGTATGCTCTTCTGGAGAAGGAGGCCGATGCCCAGGCCAATATCTACTCGGAAAAAGAATACCTTGAGCGTCTCCTGGCCAACGTGCAGCTGGAGCACGATCTTTACATCGGCCGGCAACGGCAACTCGAACAAACTCTCGCCCGCATGAAAAAGCTCCGCGGCGCCAGGTAGAATAATTACTAAAGTTTTGCAATCTTAAGCCAACCCCAGCTGAGCGACCACATGGTCCGGACTCTGCGAAAACTCGGTGACCTGCTTGATGGCCCAGCCCAGGGTTGTCCGCAGGGTTTCACGCAGCATCGCGCGACAGGCTTCGCCGATGGTCGTCAGCCGTTGGAGTGCCCATTCCTGCGCACGGTTCTGCCGCAGTTGCCGCACGAGAAGGCTGTACGCCAGCAT
>Ga0194131_10005014_pt1 | contig 19464 bp, 12 predicted proteins | sample TA2KigO120mmetaG_FD_148631 | JGI IMG/M metagenome (GOLD analysis project Ga0194131, IMG submission 148631) | Freshwater microbial communities from Lake Tanganyika, Tanzania - TA2015053 Kigoma Offshore 120m | ecosystem: Environmental > Aquatic > Freshwater > Lake | place: Tanzania: Lake... | reverse complement strand
CCCATTCCGGCACGCGGCGCGGCGGCTCCCGGCGCACCCGCGGCCGCCCGACCGGCAGGCGGACCACCTGTTGCCGGCCCGCCTGTCGCTGGTTTCGCGCCGGCTTGCTGCGCGCCCGGTTTCGCCGTCGCATCGCCAGAAGCTGCAGGCTTCGGCCCGCCTGCTGGGGCAGCGCCAGCCTTTGTGTCAGCCGCTTTGGCATCGCCCGGTTTGGCTTCGGCCGGTTTCGCCGCGCCGGGCTTGGTGGCCGCAGGCTTCGCCTCGGCGGGCTTCGGCTGTCCTGGCTTCGGTTCGCCTGCTTTGGATTCGGCCGGCTTGGGTTCGCCCGGCTTGGGCTCCGCCGGCTTTGCTTCTCCCGGTTTCGCTGACCCTGCCTTGGCGTCACCCGCTTTCTCATCGGCGGCCCTGGCATCGGCTGGCTTCGTGTCGGCAGCTTTCGCGTCACCGGACTTGGCGTCGCCGGGTTTGGCATCGACAGCTTTTGCTTCGCCTGCCTTCGCATCGGCCGCCTTCGCATCGGCCGCCTTCGCATCGGCTGCCTTGCCTTCACCAGCCTTGGCGCCGCCTGCTTTCGCGTCGCCTGGCTTGGCGTCTGCGGTCTTCGCATCAGCCGGCTTCGCGTCGCCAGCCTTTGCATCGGGAGCTTTCGCGTCACCGGCCTTGGCGTCGCCTGGTTTGGCCTCGCCTGCTTTTGCGTCGCCTGCCTTCGCATCCGCGGTCTTGGCTTCGCCGGCCTTTGCGTCTCCGGCCTTGGCATCGCCGCCCTTCGCGTCGGCTGCCTTCGCATCGCCAGACTGCGCATCGCCCGATTTTGGATCACCGGCCTTGGTTTCACCTGGCTTGGCTTCACCTGGCTTGATTTCACCGGGCTTCGCGTCGCCGGGCTTGGCGTCCGCAGTCTGGGCGCCGGCCGCTTTCTCGCCTCCCGGCTTCGTCTCGGCCGCACCGGCACCTTTGGAACCTGTGCCACCAGCACCTGCACCAGCGGCTCCTGCACCAGCAGCGCCCGCACCGCCGGCACCGCCGGCACCTGGACCCGCAGCGCCTGGACTGGCAGCGCTCGCACCGCCGGCACCTGCGCCACCGCCAGAACTCGCACCGCCAGGTTCTCGGCCAGCGGGACCTGCACCCCCGGGACTTGCGCTCGCCGGACCAGCGCCGCCAGGACTCGCACCGCCGGGACCTGCTGCGCCCGAACTCGCGCCGCCAGCATCCGCACGACCGGGCCCTGCACCGCCCGGTCGTGCGCCGGCGGCCGCGTCGGATCCTCCTGGACCCGCGCGACCTGTGTCGCCGGCCGGCCGCGCACCGCCATCCCCAACACCGCCGCCACGCGTCGCCGCGTCCTGTCGCCCCGGCGCTTGTGCGGCGCCGTCACCGGGCGGTCGGGGAGCACCTTCCTTTGGCGCTTCCGGCGCCTTGGGCATGTCCTTGCCGACCCCCTCGGTCAGTCCCTCCGCAGCTTTGCCGGCCTCCTCGCCACCCGCACCGGCTCCGCCGCCGGAACCGCCGCTTCCGCCTCCGCCACCGGCGCCGCTACCCGAGCCGCTGCTCGCGCCACCCGATTGTCCGCCGCCGCTCGCGCCGCCTGTGGACGAGCCCCCGGATGGCGAACTGCCCGATGATGCTCCGCTCTGGCCCGCGCTCGGGTTGCCGCTCGATGCGCTTCCGGAGCTTCCGCTCGAGCCGCTGCCCTGGCCCGAGCCGGGCTTGCGTTTGCCCAGCAGCTCCTCGAGCTTCTCGGCTGCTTCCTGTTCCGGAGTTTTGCCGCTGCCGCCTTGCGTCGCCATGATCGTGCGCGCGGGCTCGCTTAGCCGGCAGCGGCGGCGGTGCCGTCGGCGAAGGAGTAGGTGAAGCCGCCGTCGACGCCGAGCCCGACCCTGACGGACGCGAAGGTCTCGCCGCGCGCCATGCGCTGCAGCACGCCCTCGGAGAGTCCGGGAAGCAGCGACTGGGTGAGGATGTGGTCGACGTTGCGCGCGCCGCTGTCGACCTCGGTGCAGCGCGCCCGGATGGCGGCGATCAGCGCGTCGTCATAGCTCAGCGTGGCGCGGTGGCTGTCGCGGAAGCGCTGCGCCACCTTGGCGAGCTTGAGACGCACGATGGCGTCGATCTCGGCGTCGCCGAGCGGATAGTACGGCACGACGATCAACCGGCCGAGAAAGGCCGGCTTGAAGCGCTGCAGCAGATCGGGTCGGATCGCCTCGGCAAGCTGCGCCGCATCGGGACGCGGCCGCCCGCCCCCCTGCCCGCCGGACTGGCATGCCGCCATGATGCGCTCGGTGCCAAGGTTGGAGGCGAGCATGATGAGGGTGTTGCGGAAATCGACCTCGATGCCCTCGCCATCCTCGAGGCGGCCCTTGTCGAACACCTGGTAGAAAAGGTCCATCACATCGGGATGCGCCTTCTCGACCTCGTCGAGCAGGACGACGCTGTAGGGACTGTGGCGCACCGCCTCGGTCAGCACGCCGCCAGTGCCGTAGCCGACATAACCGGGCGGCGCACCCTTGAGGCCGGACACCGTGTGCGCCTCCTGGTACTCCGACATGTTGATGGTGATGAGGTTGCGCTCGCCGCCGTAGAGCAGCTCGGCCAGCGTCAAAGCCGTCTCGGTCTTGCCGACACCGCTTGGCCCGACCAGCAGGAACACACCGACCGGCTTGTCGCGCTGATCGAGGTTGGCGCGATAGGTGCGGATGCGCTTGGCGACCGCATCGAGCGCCTGGGGCTGGCCGACGATGCGCTCGGCCATGCGCTCCTCGAGCGATAGCACGGTTGCGATCTCGTCGCGCAGCATGCGGCCGACGGGAATCCCGGTCCAGGCCGACACGACGTCGGCGACCGCGCGCGCGTCGACGCAGACCGCGACCATCGGCGCTTCGCCCTGGATCTTCGCGAGTTCGCCCTCGAGCCGTCCCATCTCGGCGCGCGCAGTCGCGTCGGCGCCCACCTCGAGCTTCTGCCAGCACGCGCGGATCTGCGTCACCAGCTCGCTCTCCGATCTCCAGCGCACTTCCAGCCTGCGCGCGCTTTCCTGCGCCGCCACCAGCTCCGTCTCGAGCTCGGCAATGCGGCCCGGCGCGTCGCGACCGACCGTCGCGTCGCGCCTGAGGATCGCGATCGACTGCTCGATCGCGCCGGCACGGCGTTGGGCGTCCTCGAGCGCCGGCGGCGTCGCGTTCTGGCCGACCGCGACGCGCGCCGCGGCCGTGTCGAGCACGCCGATCGCCTTGTCCGGCAGTTGACGCCCTGTGATGTAGCGATGCGACAGGCGCACGGCCTCGGCGACCGCCTCGTCGAGGATGCGCACGCCATGATGCGCCTCGAGGCGCTGCACGATGCCGCGCAGCATGAGAGCGGCGGCCGGCTCGTCCGGCTCGTCGACCTTGATCACCTGGAAGCGCCGTGCCAGCGCCGGGTCTTTCTCGAAATACTTCTTGTACTCGGCCCAGGTGGTTGCCGCGATGGTGCGCAGCTCGCCGCGCGCCAGCGCCGGCTTCAAGAGATTCGCCGCGTCGTTCTGGCCGGCTTGGCCGCCTGCCCCGATCATCGTGTGCGCCTCGTCGATGAACAGGATGATCGGCTTGGGCGAAGCCTTGACCTCGGCGATCACCGACTTCAGCCGGTTCTCGAATTCGCCCTTGATGCCGGCGCCGGCCTGCAGCAGGCCGAGATCGAGCGTGCGCACCGACACCTCGCGCAGGCCAGGCGGCACGTCGCCGCGCGCAACGCGCAAGGCGAAGCCCTCGACCACCGCCGTCTTGCCGACGCCCGCCTCGCCGGTGAGGATCGGGTTGTTCTGCCGGCGCCGCGTCAGGATATCGACGATCTGGCGGATCTCGGCGTCGCGCCCCTGGATCGGATCGATCTTGCCGGCGCGCGCCTCGGCGGAGAGATCGATCGTGTACTGATCGAGATTGGGCGTCTTCGAAGGCTGGCCCGGCCGCGACGGCGCGCCAGCCGGCGCCGGCGCCAACGGCCGCGCGGCCGGCCCCGCGTCGTCGGCCGAGCCGTGGCGCAGCTCGGGCATGTCCTGGCGCAGGCGGTCGCGCGGCACGCGCAGCAGCGTCGGACAGGATTCGAGCACGAGCCCGCGCAAACTCTCCAGGCCGGCGAGCGCCGCCACGATCGTCCCCGAGCGCACCGCCTGATCGCCCATTTCGAGCGAGGCGATCACCCAGGCCTCCTGCAGCAGCGTCAGGATATGGGGCGACAGCGCCGGCGTGCGCGTATTGCCGCGCTTCATGCGGTCGAGCGCCGCCATCAGGTCGCGTCTGAGCCCGTCGGCGTCGATGTCGTACTGGCGCAGGATGCGCGCCATGTCGCTGTCGGCGACGTCGAGCAGCTTGATCAGCAGATGCTCGACCTCGACGTTGAAATGGCTCTGCCCGACGCACAGCTCGGCCGCGCCCTCGAGCGCCTTGCGACAGGTTTGATTGAGCTTGCCGATGAGCGTCCTGGTCTCAAGACCCATGACGCCTGACCCCACTGGACGCAGCCGATCGATAAGGCGGCTAAACTACCACGTTTAGGGGGCGCGCGGCCAACTAACTCTTAGATCTAGTGGGTCTAATGGACTCCGCCACGGGCATCGGCCGACCCCTGATGCGCGCCCAGCCGCCGCGACGACAGGCGTACGGTCGCCTCGCGCAGCTCATAGGGCTTGGTGCGGAGCCAGCTGGTCCAGCCGAGCAGCGGCCCACTCTTGCTGCTCAGCCGGCTCTGCGGCACCTCGCTTGGCCGCAGGTCGAGCCGGATATCGGGCTCGTACTCGTCGCCGCCATAAAAGCGGACGGCGTCGCACAGCGGGCGGTAGAACGGGCCGGGCGGCAGCATCGCATGAAACTGCTTGAGCGACAGCGGGCCGAGGCGCAGCTGGAAGCGGCTGGTCTGGTCCCACACCTTCGAGCCGAGCACGGCGCTGCCGCCGAGTTCGTTGTTGCGTCCCATGCCGGGCCGGCCGAGCGCGGTCTGCTGTCCGATACCGAGGGCGTGCCAGCGCCCGCGGAACGGCGCGACGCGGGCCTGCACGCGGAACATGTGGTTGATCATGCGCGCCAGTCCGGCCTGGGTGCGCGGCGTGCGGGCGAGCAGGCCGGCGAAACGCAGCAGCGAGCGATCCGCGACGTCCATGCGGCCCTTCAGACCGTCGGTGCCGAGACCGATCAGGGCGTAGAGGTAGCGCGCGAAAGGATTGTCGGCCGGCGATCGGGCGCCGATCCAGAACCGGTTCACCTTGCGCGCCCGGTACATCAGCGACACCAGGCGATGCACGAACATGTCGAGGAACGACATGAAAGCCGTGTCGCGCTGGCGAACTCGTTCCTGGACGATCTCGGTGACGGGCGCCGGCAGAGGTCCGAGCGCGCCGACCAGGTTCATGAAATTGACGGTCAGCTGGGTCGGCTGGTCGGGCCGCGCGGGGCGCTCGATGGCGTGGATTTCGCTCGCCGGAAACGCGGCGGATACCCGACCGCGGAACCAGACCGCCTCGCGCAGCGGCTCGGCCGTCTCGCCGACCCTGGCCGCCTCGGGACGCGCGTACTCGAGCAGCGCCACCGCCTGATAGAAATCGAAGCGGTAGGGCTCGGCGTAGAGCAGCTGGTCTAGAGGAGGGGCCGATCGCCCGCCATCGGCGGCCATGACTTGCGTATTCCGTTGGGTTGAGTGCCGACCACGGTCAGTTCGGTATAGGAGTTGATCGAGGTGTAGAGGCCGAAGAAACGATTGAGCACGGCGGCGAGCAGGAACGGATTGCTGCCGACGAATTTGCGTTCGTCGATCTCCAGCGTGATCGCCATGCCGCGGCAGAAGCCGCGCCAGGCATCGCGGCCGATGCGCCGCACGGTCGGGGTGCAGGTCAGCCGGCTGAGACCCGCGATCTGCTGTTCGGCGACCGCATCACCCTCGACCGCATGCAGCCGAAGGATCTCGCGCAGCGCGGCCAGACTCTGTGATCCGCCGCTCAGCGACAGGTGATTGAGCGAGAGATGCGAGACGAGGCGCCACAGCGTGTCGCCGCCCATGGGCGGGCTGGTCTGCGGCGTCGGCTTGGTGACACAGATCGTGCGCGTGACGGGTGCGGCCTCTTCGACCTCGAACGGAGTCCCCGCCGGAATCTGCTCGGCAAGACTGCGGTTGGTGCAGGTGGTGTGCGCAAACACGGTCTGCATGGCAGGCACGGCGCGGTTGAGGCCGAGGTCGAGGAAGCTCAGCCAGATGTCGGTGCCGGCCATGTCGGCATGTTCGCTTGGCTGCCGGCGCGCATACCAATAGCAGCCGGTCGCGTGCTGATCGCTCGCATGGTCAAAGGCGAAGAACGGCGTCAGCAGGCGGCTCGGATCGCTGGCATCGGAGGACGCCGAGACACTGTGCACGGTGTGGATCTCGCATGCGCGCTCACGCCGAAGATCGGGGACCAGCTTGTACTCGGTCGCCCGCTGAGTGAGGCGCAGCGGCTCCGATGTCTTGGCGAACAGGTTGACGATCGGTGTCGCGCCCAGCGAGAAGGTCGAGCGGTCGACCGCAAGCCGCTCGCGCGGCTGGCGGTCGAAAAGGAACAGGATATCGAGCGTATCGTCGGCATCGGCGCGGTTGAGCTCGGCGACTTCGAAGAACAGAAACTTGTCCGGAAAATGGAAGAACTCCTGGACCAGCCGGTAGGCCGGCTGCGCATGGAGCGGATAGGACAGCACGGCCTCGTCGTCGCCGAAGCCGACCGGCGTGACGACCGACGCCGGCAGGCGCGTCGGCCGCTTGCCGGGACCCGTGATGAGCGCGACACCGGATAGAAAAGAGAACAACTGCGCATAGAGGCCGTTGGCGACCAGCGCATTGGCCTCGATGTGAAAGCGCAGCCGGTCGAGCTCGAGATCGCGGAAGTTCGCGCCATGGGCGCGCAGGCGCAGGCAGAGCACCGCCGATACGTTCGAACCATCGAGGAAATCGTAGGCGACGGTCGATTCGAAACCGGCGCTCTCGACGCTGACCGGCCAGAGCGTCACGGGGTAGCAGGTCCGGAAGCGGCAGACGTTGCCGCCGGCCGTCGTGGCGAACATCGGCGTGCCGGCGTTGACGCGATAGCCCGAGGTCAGCTTGACCTGCTTGGGATCGACGTCGAAGCGCGCGATCGCCATCGAGGGGATCGGCGCCATGTATTGCGGATAGAGCAGGCCGAGCAGGCCGCCGGTGATCTCCGGGAAATCGGCTTCGAAGTTCCGCTGGATGCGTGCCGTGAGGAAGGCGAAGGATTCGATCAGGCGCTCGACGTTGGGATCGGCGCTCTGATCGGGGCCCAGCTCGAGCCGGCGCGCGACCTTGGGGTAGCGCTCGGCATAGACCGCGCCCATCTTGCGCAGATAGGTGAGTTCGCGCTGGTAGAAGTCGAGCAGATCCTGATCAGGCGCCAGCGCCATGGCCTTCAGTCTCCATCTGCCGGACGCGGAGCGCCACCGGGAACGATACCGCCTCGACGACCGAGCCGTAGCGCAAATTGCCCTCGATGCGCACCACGACCGTGCGCGGATCCTTGTCGTCGGGATCGACGCTGACCTGCACTTGGCCGAGCCTCGGTTCGAACGCCTGGACCGCCTGGCGGATGACCGCCGCCATGAGCTGACGATCGGTCAGGCTGCGCGGCAGCAGGTCGGAAATGTCCGGAATGCCGTAGTCGAGCACGCTGAGCTGCTCGCGTGTGTCGACGACGCGCGCCGATACGTGGCGCCGCGTGTCGAGCAGGCGCGCCAGCTCGCGCCGCACCGAGCCGCGCAGGTCGCGCGGGCTGAGCGTGCGAAACGGCCGCAACTCCGATGTCGAGGACGGGTCGAGATCGATGAGGCGCTCGAAGAGCAAGGCCCGAGCGCCCTTGATCGGCTTGAGCTCGGGCACGTCGTGCTATTCCTCGCTGGATCGCGGCCCGGGTGCGCGCGGAGCCGCCGAACGCGAACCCCGCGTCGCATCCTCCGCGAAAACTAGTCCTTCTTGCCCTTCGCCAGGTTCCAGTTGGTCGGGATGTTGCCGCCGAGCGCGCCGGTCTCGGTCTGCGGCGTGTAGTTCCAACTGATCTTGGTGAAGTTGAACGTGATCGATTCCATCGGCACGCCGCCGCCGCCGCTCAGGCTGTAGCTGGAGATCATCGTGTTTTCCATTTCGATGGTCAGCACCAGCTTCTGGCCTTCGGCCTCTTCGCCCGTCGCCTTGAGGATGTAGACCTTGGTGGTCTGCAGGTTCTTGGCGGTATTGATCGCATTGAGCAGATGGATCGTCGCGGCGTCCATCTGCTTGGAAAACGCGAAGTCCTGGCAGTTGACGCGCCCGGTCGTGCGCTCCTGGTTCGAAGGGTCCATGGTCATCGGCTGCTGCAGACCATGGCTGAACGAGGACAGCGTGATCTTCTTGTCGTAGCCCTCGAGCTTGCACTCACCCTCGATGCCGCTGATCTCGAGCACAATTGCGTCGGCCATACTCAATCTCCCCCTTGAATCATTTCCCCGCGGCGTGGAGCCTCAGCGCTATGCCACCGATCAGGCGGCCGGCGGCGGCAATTCTGCCACAAGCCGGATCGAAGCGGTCAATTCTTCGAGCTGGAAGTGCGGCCTGAGGAACACGGTTGCGCGATAGGCGCCAGGCTTGCCCGGCACCTCGGTCACGTCGACCCGCGCCTCGCGGAGCGGGAACTTCGCCTTCTCCTGCTGGGTGGCGTCGTCGCTCAGCAGCACGTAGTCGGCAATCCAGGTATTGAGATACTTCTCGACATTGCCTCGGGTCATGAAGCTGCCGATCTTGTCGCGCATGATCACCTTGATGTAGTGGGCAAAGCGCGAGGCAGCGAGAATATAGGGCAGCATGGCCGAGATGCGACTGTTCGCATTGGCCTGGTTGGTGTTGTAGAGCTTGGGCTTGTTGGTGGTCTGGCCGCCGAAGAAGGCGGCGTAGTCGGTGCCCTTGCAGTGCACCAGCGAGATGAAACCGAGGTCGTTCAGCTCCTTCTCGCGCCGGTCCGTGATCGCGATCTCGGTCGGGCACTTCAGCGCGATGTCGCCCTCGTCGGTCTTGAAGGTGTGGGTCGGCAGGCCGCGCACCGCGCCACCGCCCTCGACGCCGCGGATCGCCGCGCACCAGCCGTACTTGGCGAAGGCCTCGGTGATGCGCACGCCGAGCGCATAGGCGGCGTTGCCCCACAGGTACTTGGAGTGATCGGTACCGTCGACGTCCTCGACGAAATTGAGGCCTTCGACCGGGACCGTCTTCGGACCATAGGGCAGGCGCAGCAGCGCCCGCGGCATGACCAGCGTGACGTAGCGCGAATCTTCCGATTCGCGGAACGAGCGCCACTTGATCATCTCGAGGCTCTCGAAGATCTTGGCGAGGTCGCGCGGAACGCCCAATTCGCCGAAGCCGCCCATGTCGAACAGCGCCGGCGCGGACGCCGCGATGAACGGCGCATGGGCCGCCGCCGCCACGTTGGAGAGCTTCTCGAGCAGGGCCATGTCCTGGGGATGGCGGCCGAAGAAGTAGTCGCCGATCAGCAGGCTGTAGGGATGGCCGCCGAAGGTGCCGTATTCCTCTTCGTAGACCTTTTTGAAAAGCGCGCTCTGGTCGAACTCGACGGCCTTCTCCAGATCGGTCAGCAGCTCCTTCTTGGTGATGTTGAGCAGCCGCAGCTTGAGCCGCGTGCTGGTCTCCGTGTTCATCACGAGATAATTGAGGCCGCGCCACGACGCCTCGAGCGCCTGGAACGCCTCGTTGTGCATGACCTCGTTGAGCTGCGCGGAGATCAGCTCGTCGATCGCGGCGATCCGGGCATTGATCGCGGCGACCACGTCGCCGGATACCGCCTGGCCTTCGCCGATCACCTGATTGACGAATTCGCCGATCAGATCGCGCGCATAGGGTCGCTGCGATTCGTCGCGCACCATCTTGCCGCCGACCAGGATCTGGTCGAGCAGGGTCGCATTCTCAGCGGCGCCAGCCGCGCCCTCAGCTTGCTTTTCGTCAGACATGGTTCATCTCCTCCGGGCTCAGCCAGCCGGCTTGTCTTCGGCGGGCTTGTCGGCCCCGGCGCCCAAGTCGTCCTTGAGCTTCTTCTGGTTGTCGGTGCTGGCGATGACGCCCGACAGCAGCTGATCGAGCTCGTCATTGCCGTCGAGCTTGGTCAGCAGGTCGCTCAGCTTCTGCCGCGCCTCGTAGAGCTTGCGCATCGGCTCGATCTGCTTCAGCACGTTGACCGCGTCGAAGTCCTCCATGTTGGAGAACTTGAGCTCGCAGTTGAGCTTCGAGCCGTCACCGGCCAGCGCGTTGTTGACCTGAAAGGCAAGGCGCGGACGGATGGCGGCGAGCACGTCGTTGAAGTTGTCGCGGTCGATCTCGACGAACTTGCGGTCCTTGACCTTGGGCAGCGCCTTCTCGGGCTTGCCCGACAGGTCGGCCATGATGCCGACGATGAAGGGCAGTTCCTTCTTCTCGATCGCGTTGCCGATCTCGACATCGTAGGTGATCTGGACGCGTGGCGGGCGAACGCGGTCCAGCTTATGTTGCGTGCTCTCGGTCATTTACCCCCTCCTCGCGCCCTGGCGCCCGCCACCATGCGGGACCATGGGACCCCGTGCGAATCCTTGCTCCAGGTCCGGCCGGCAAACGGAATCGATCACGGCCAGCCTGTGGACTATGGCAAAAATAACCCACGATTCAAGCGCTTGGCAAGTTCTTCTTATATGGAATCTGCGATATCATTGTTCAGCAGCCTGGAAGACTTAAGATATTGCTAAATATTGCGCAGGAGAAATTGACCGCAGCTAAATCTGGTGCACAGGCCGGCACGGCGCCTCCAGGGCTTCGCTCCGCGTCTATTTCGCCTTGGTTGGCGCGTTCATGCCGAGCAGACGGTAGAGTTGGGCGAGATCATTCTCGTCGCGCACGATCTCGCGCAGCAGATCGGCGAGCGGCATCGAGCCCCAGCTCACCGCCCGGCGAACCAGGTATGGTGTCGGGCTGTGCGGCTCGGTGCGCAGCAGATATTCCGCTGCCTCGCGCATGCGCTGGTAGGCATCCTCGCGCGAGCGGATCGGTCCGCTCGCGCTGACTGCCACCGCCGTTCCCCCCTCGCCGGCGCCACCCGGCGCACTTGCCGCCAGCGCGCCCAACTCGACCACCGCCGGCGGCTGGCCGAGCGTCGGCGCCACCGCGCCGCGCTCGCGCAGGAAGCTCGCGATGAGCTCGTGCACCGCGACGAGGTAGTTGGCGAGACGGCTGAGGCTCGGCGCCTGCCGGCCGCATTTCTCGTCGAGCGTCAGGGTCAACTCTTCGGCCTGCGACAGCGCCTTGGCGATGTCGCTCGCCATCGCGCCATAGAAAGCGTCCGCGGTCTGCGAAGCGGCGGCCATGAAACGCACGCGCGTCACCTCGCCTTCCGCCTCGGCTTTCTCGAATGCCTTGCGATCGCGATTGGCCAACTGGTCGAGCCTGAGCGCATGCTCCCAGCTCGACCAGCTGTAAACCTGCGGCTGGTTCTGGCCTGGCTGCGTGAGCGGCACCTTCTGCAGCTCGACGATCAGCTTGTCGTTGAGCCACGCCATCGGCAGGACGCGAGCCTCGAGATCGTCGCCCTCGATGCGCGGGTAGAGCTTGTCCCAGAAGGTCCGGCACAGCGCGTCGCAGACCATCAGCCCGTCGGCGATACCGGCATAGCCTTCAAGATTGACCAGCGCCTCGGCATGCCAGGCGGCGATCTGGAGATCCTTCGATTTGGCGGTGAGCGCCTCGATCGAGGCGCGCCGAACCTCGGCCCAATCGGCCTTCTTGAGCTTGGTCTGCCACACGCCGGCCGGCAGCGAGGCATCGTCCTCGCGCCGCGCCTCGCGGATGCGATCGTAGGTGCCCTCGTAGCGCAGATCGTCACCCGTCGGGTGTGCGTCGGAGATCGGCTTGAGAATGGCGTCGAGGTCAATCATGGATATTCCTAGCGCAGCCAGTTCCAGCGCAGGTCAGTTCTAGCGCAAGTCTGGGGCGCGTGCGGGGAATTGCGGAAGCGTCAGTGCCGTTTCGACATCCGGCTTGCCCTCGCCGCGCGCCAGGGTCTTGACGGCGACCCGGACATAGACCCGCGACGCAAGCCTCAGGCCGGGACGTGCCACCGTACCGGGATTGGCCTGGGTTGGCACGACGAGCTTGAGCGTATGCGGCCGATTGTCGGCGAGGGTTGCCGCCTCGCCCGGCGGCAGCGCCTGGCGCGTCATCATGTCGATCAGAGCCCACGGGCCTTCGTAGACGAACAGCGCCGTGCGATCGTCGACGCGCAAAGCGGGCTGCGCATCGTCGGAGATCGGCGCCGAGGGTCCGTTGCGCGCCCAGCGCATGGCCAGAACGATCGGCTGGCCGTGGAGCCAGGTGATGGTCTTCTTGCCGCCGCCAAGCGCGATGCGCTGGTCGCCGATCTCCATCTGCCATTCGATGATGTCGCGCCCGCCGATCTCGGCGCCCTGGTTGACTCTGAAATCGACGTCGAGGACGAAGCTCCGACCCGGTCCCTCGGGGCCGAGCAGGCCCGCGAAGAAAGTGCGCACGCCGTCCATGCGATCGAAGAAATCGTGAGCGGGGCTCGCCGTGCTGCCCTGCGGACGGGGACCCAGCGATTCACGCACCGCCTTGGCGCGTTCGTCGTAGAGCTGGAAGAACTGGCGTACCTGGGCGATGTCGGCGTCGCCGACACGCTGCGCCCCGGTCTCGACGAAGGGGAAGCGGCCAGCCAGGTTCCGGTTGAAGGCGCCAGCCAGCTCGCCATAGGCGCGGCTGCCCGTGCGATCCATCAGAATGCGGCATTGCTCGAGCATGCCCTGGCGCAGCTGGGCGTGGCGCAGCGCGAAGAAATCGGTGCTGCGCACCCCGACGCGCGGTCCCAGCTTGGCCGTGCAGCTCGTCAGGTCGATCTCGTCCATCTCGGTCGCGATGAACTTCTCAAGCAGCGCCAGGCTGTTGTTGGGACGATTGGCATCGTAGTCGGCCAATACCGTCACGATCGCATCCCATTTGGCAGCCAGCGGGCCGGCGCCGCGTCCGCGCGCCGTCGTGCCGGTCAGAAAGTTGGCCAACGGCTCGGCCAGCTCGCGGGCAATGCCGGCGATGCGCTGGCGCTGGGCACCGAGATAGCGCGGCAGGTCGATGGAGCTCGCGACACCGAAGGCTTCGGGCGCCGCCGGCTTGCTGCCCGTCCACCATGCGAAGCCACCGCCTTGCGGCAGATAGAGCTGCTCGGCGTTCAGCAGACTGTCGGCCTGGGCCAGCATGGTGACCGCATGATTGACCGCGACCTCGGCGAGCAGCTCGTAGCCCTGGGCGAGCTGCAGCTGGTCGAAATACTGCAGCATCCGCTGGATCACGGGCGCCGCGTCGCGGAACGCCGCAATCTCCTGACGCAGCTCGTCGTCGGAACGAAGCCGGCTGCCCGTGCCGCCGAGCGGAACCTGCGCCTGGGAGACACGGTCGAGCATCGCCAGGCGCAGCCGTTCAAGCGTCAGATTGCGTACCACGTCCTGCATGGGTGCCGGGAAGCGCGGCACCTCGTTCGTGGCGAACAGGATGTAGCTCTCGGCCAGGCCGATGCCGCTCTCGAGCGCCCGCGCATCCCAGGTGAAGCGGCCGATGTTGCGCAAGTCGCGCGGACGGATGTCGCCGACCATGAACGGCAGCTCGCCCCACACCCTGAGCTCCTCGTGCAGCTGCCGCACCGGTGCGGCAAGCTCGATGGCGAGCCGACCGCCGTCCTGACGCAACAGCGGGCCCAGCGTCGGCAGCGTCAACTGCGCCAGCTCGCTGCGCCGGCTCGCGTACTGTCCTGCCAGCGTCCGCGTCAGCTCTTCGCCGACCTCCGGTCCGAGCGTGCGCAGGCTGGCGACGTCGGCCAGCAGGTTGCGCATCGCGGGGCTCGTTTCGGGGGACTCGCCGCGCAGCCATGCCAGCGCATCGCTGGCGACCGCGCGCTCAAGCAGAGTGAGCGAGCGCGCCAGATCGTGGAAGTTCGCGATGTCCGCGCCGCGTCCCTGACGGCCTTGTCCCAGAACCGTGCGGAGCCGTTCGGTCACGTCGCGAGTCTGGACCAACACGGGATCGACGCCGCTGCCTTCGATCAATCCGCGACGCACGACCTCGCGGAACTTGGCGATTGCCGCCGGGCGGTCATCGCTGATCTCCACGCGCGGGAATTCGGTCTCACCGAGCGCGCGCTTGTAGAAGTAGCTGGCGCTGAAGAATTCCGCGGGCACGTTGAAGCGGAAGAGATAGGCAACCAGATCCGCCAGATCCTGCAGGCTCTCGGTCTCGCGCAGATTGTTGTACTTGTCGACGTAGCGCTCGTAATCCCCGAGCTGCGCGACATAGGCCTGCAGGCGGGGGACCGCAGCCGAGGTCGCGGCGGCTGCCGTGCTGTCCGCTTGCTGGCCGGCATTGCCGATGATGACGTCGACCTGTCGGTCGAGCGACAGATGGACCGACTGGATGATGATGCGGCTATAGCTCAGCGCAATCATGCGCCGGATGTTGCGCGAGAAATTGGACACCCAGTAGCTCGGCAGAGTGGCGATCTGCCAAGAGAAATTGAGCTGGCTGATGCCGCGCAGCAGCCGGAGCGTCATGCGCTCGTCCAGCGTGCTGGCGAGCTTGGCATCGACGCTGACCGCTTCGTCTTTGAGCGCCCGCGCGCGCCGCAGGTCTTCCGGCAGGGACTGCAGCACCGGCATCGCGGAGCGGCGGAAATCCGCCAGCTCGCCGGCCACGAGCCAGAGCCAGACGGCGCCAATCGCCGCGGTGGCGCCGATCGCGACCTGTGTGGCGCGGATCGCACGGTTCTGCGACAAGGCGACACCCTTGGCGGGCCGTGCGATGCCGCCTTCGGGGAAGATCTTCAACTCGAACAGATGGCGCAGGAAAACGTGCTGCTGACGCGGCCGCTGCGCCGTCTCGATCGGCGGCAGGCGCAACCAGGGCGGCACCGGCTCGGTGACGACCGGCTGGCCGCCGGCGGTGACGAGCGCCGGCACGGGCGACGGCACCGCGACGACCGCGCGCGGCGGCATGACGGCCGCTGCCTCGCCGGCGTCACCCGTGAAATAGATGCCACGCAGGAAGAATGTCTCGTGATAGGCGCTCTCGCGGAACAGCAGCCGCAGGTACTGGGCCAACGGCGCCGACATGCGCCGCAGGTCGTGCGGCAGCTGAAACACCTCGTCGACGCCCTCGATGCGGTCGCGCGCCGCGAACAGCTCGAGCTGGAGGCGGAGCAGGTCGCTGTGCACGGTCTCGATTGCTTCATCGACCCACGATTCGGAGAAAACAGTGTCGAGCGGATACGGACTTGACCAGCCGATCATGTCGTCGAGCAAGCGATCGGGCAGCGCCTGCGCGAAGGGCTGGAAACCGGGCAAGGCGTTGCATTTCGTGACCAGGATGTAGATCGGCAGCCGGATGCCGAGCGTGCGCTGGGCGGCCCATAGGGAGGCGTAGAGCCGCTCGGCCTTGGCGGCGATGTAGCCGGACTCGCTGTTGGACGGATCCGTCAGGTCAGTGCTCGGGATCGCCAGGACGATGGCGTCCGCCGGACGCTCCGGACGATGCTGGACGAGCTGGCGCAGCACGTTGCGCCAGCCACGCTCGCCCGCCTGCCCCTGTGGATCGAGAACGTAGTGTCCCGCAACATCGATGACGATGCCGCCGGCAAAGAACCACCAGGTGCAGCCGGCGGTCGGGTCGCTGAACTCCTCCATCTGCTTGGGCAGGCCAGAGCCGGCCAGCAGCGCCGACTTGCCGACGCCCGACTCGCCGAGCATGAGAATCCAGGGCATGCGATAGCGCGCGTCGCGGCCGGGCACGCCGGTCTCGATCTGCTGGAGCGCATGCACGAACGACCGGCGCAGCCGCAATGGCGCACCTAGGTCCGGCACCCGCAAGGTCACCGCGTCGCCCGAGGCTTCGGCACCTTCCGGCAGTCGCTTGAGCCGCTTGAGCGCGACGTAGCCGGCAAGGCCGAGCACGACCAGCAGCAGGATCACCAGCACGGACAGCCAGAACAGATTGCCCGTGACGGCGGCGACGAGCGGTGACGTGCCCATGGGCGCCCCTACCGCGCCGTCTCGACGGCCACGGCAAACACCCGGTCGAGCGCGAACTTCACGTCGATCAGGTTGATCACCCAGATGGCGTGCGAGGCGACCAGCAGCACGCCGACCACGCAGGCGAGGCGGATGACCCAGCGGCGCAACGGCTTCAGCCGGAAGCCACCGCCCTCGCGCAGCGTGTGGTCATAGGCCGAAGGAGAGATGCGCAGCGAACTGGCCTCGATGTCGGCCGGACGATGGAGGACGAAGTGGTAGAGCTGGCGCCGGTAGATGCCAATCTGCCCATAGTCGTCGATCCGGCGATACTTGCCGCGGAAGCCGAGCGCCAAGGCCAGAAGATAGACGATCGCCAGCTCGGCCTGCACGGGATCGCGCGTCTCGAGCAGGCGCTCGAGATTGGTGAAGACCTGCTCGCCTGCGACGTGGGACCGGAACACCAGCGATTCGACCAGGACCGACCGGTAGGCTTGCTTGTCCGGCCACTCGATGTCGTGGAGGAACACCTCGTCGGCGAGCGCCGCCATGACGTAGAGCGCCTCATTGTGGATGCTGCGCGCGTACTCGCCACCCTGGCGCGCCGCCGTCATGGCGAACTGCTCGAGCATCCGCTGCAATGTCGTGGCGACCATGCGCGCGGGTGTAATGGGTTCGTCCGGCGCGGAAAGAATGGACACGTGGCGCGTGCGCACACCGGCCTCGGGCCTGCCGTCGCCAGGCTTGGCCTCCTCGGCCTTGCCCGCATCCGGTGCGGCCGCCGCCTGGGTCACATCGTTGACGGCTGCCAGGGCCGATCCGGTCTGCTGCTCGGTGACCACGCGCTTCAGCCGCATGACCTCGGAATAGAACACCCAGAACTGGTCGATGAGCTGGGAGATGACGACGTTTTCGAGGATGGCGGGCATGACGCTAGCCTCGGCCGTCGGACGCGCAGACCGAAATCGCGGCAGCCGGCGCCACCGGAAGGACCATCGCCCGTCGGAAACCCCGACGACGCCGATCGGCGATCGCCCCGCGCTGCGCCATCACCGCATCCGAACGTAGAGAAGTACTTCGGCCGGGCGCTGCTGGGGCTGCGCCGCCGCCGGATTCCAGATCTCCAATTTTTCGCCGGCGGCGACGCTGTCCAGCTCGAGCGTCACCTCGAACAGCACGACGCCGCGATGAGGCAGCAGTTCGTACTGACCTTCCGGCGCGATCCGCCGGCGCTCGGCGCCGCGCACGCGCGCTTCGAACAGCGCCATCATGCCCCGCCCGGGGCCGATCAAGGCCTCCTCGATCCAGGCCGCAACCGCCGCCTCGGCCTGGGTCGATGTGCCGCGCGCACCGATGATCAGAGTGGGCGTAAGCCAGGCCTGATCGATGACCAGGCTGAACCGGTCGCGCTCGATCGTGAACGGCACGGGCTGATAAGCCTCCTCGACGCGCTCGAGCGACTTCTGCAGGAACTGCACGGCGTCGGTGAAGGCGGCGCGCGGATCGTCGTGATCGTAGGCGTTGAAGATCGGCGGCACCGTGCCGCCGCCCAGTCCAGCCATCTCGCCGATCAAGCGCATCAGCGACAGATAGACGACGAACGGATGGGTCGAGCCGGTGTTGAGCACCGCCTCGAGCTCGGGCAGGCCGGCAATGATGCTGCGCAGCGCGGCCCGCGTCTCCTGGCTGGTGGCCTGGGTCGCCGGCGTCACCGCGGCGCTCAGCTGATCGACGAGGAATACCGCCTTCTCGCGCAGGCGCCGCGCGAGGTCGCCGCACAGCTTGCCGAGCGGCGAGCGCAGCTCGACCGCGAGCGTCGGCGGTATGAAGTCGGTCAGCGCGAATACTTCGTCGCGATAGGCGAGCCGGCCGAGCGGAAAGCTCGTGTATTTGTTCGGCGGCTTCGGCTCGCCGGCCGCGGTCGGCACCAGCACGAGGCGCGGACTGAGCCTCGGAATCGCCACTTCGCTGTCATGGGCGTTCTCGTCGGCGACCTCCGGGCGCTCGACCGAGTCGTAGCGTGCCAGCTCGCTGTCCGACGGCAGTCCGCTCGCGCGCCGCGCCGCGACGGCAAGATGGACGGTGATCGGGTTGGCGCGCGCCGCATCGGCAAACGGCATCAGGTCGAGCTGCAGCTCTCCGCCCGGTCCCGGTGCATGCGTGACCAGAAGCCCGTCGGGCATGACCGCCTCGAGTTCGGTCACGCGCAGCGTGCCGTTGCCGAGCAGCAGATGATCGAAGGCGAGCCGCCGGACGCCCCAATGATAGGGCGCCGCGAGCGCCGTGTGGTAGTTGAGCAGCGTCTCGCTGCGCAGCGCCAGTTGCTGGAAGTGCTGCGGAGCGAGCAGCATGCCCTCGTGCCATTGGATCGCTTCGGGTATGTCGGTGGCACGGATCATGGAGCAGTCCTCGGCGCTTGCGCGGATCGCGCGTGGCTTCTCGTCATTGTTCAGGAGCCCGTCGTGAAGGTTTTCGGACCGAGGCTGATCACCAGCGTGCTTTCCTTGCCGATGCGCAAGCGATGCTCGCCCGGCCCGAGATAGTTGGCGAACACGAGCGCGCCCGTCGTATAGCGTCTGGTGTCGATCGGCCGCGCCGCCAGCGTCTGGCCCGGTGTCAGCTCCCAGCTCTCGATCTGAATCGACTCGGGATAGTCGCGGCGGAATTGCTCGCGCCGTTCGAACCACTGCCGTGCCGGCAGCTTGACCAGCTCGGCCAGCAGCATCTTGTCGTAGGCGATGACCAGGTCGACGGCGACCGGGCTGTTGTCGTTCGCGTTGGGCGAGACGACGAAAGTCACGGAGCTGACATTGACCTCGTTGACGAGACCCGTGAACTCGCCGAGACCGCAGCCGAACACAGCCAAGGTCGCTCCCAGGCCGAGCAGGCGCCATGCCCGACGCCGTCCCGCGGCGACAGTGCCGACGCGCGCCGTCATCGGAGCGCCGGACCAGCGCCGAGCTCGGTAACCACCATGGTCGGAACCCCCTCCGCCGACTTCAACCGATTGGCCGCGCCGACCGCAGAATAGCGGTCGGTGAAGCGGCCGACGCGTACGATGTGCCATGAGCGGCCGCTGGTATCGGTTTCGACCACGACGCGCGCATCGTGGCCCCGCTTCTGTAGATCGTCCGAAAGCCGTGTGGCATGCGCGGCCGTCAGAAAGGCGCCCACCTGGATGGCATAGCCCGTGCCGCCACCCGATCCCGAGCTTGCCCCGCCCGGTCCGCCCGCACCCGCGGCCGGCGGAGCCGACGGCGGGCCTGACGGCAAGATACGCAAGGGCGCGCCAGCGGAGCCGCCTGCACGCTGCGGCGCAGAGGCGGCTGCCGGCGCGTCAGCCGTGCGCCCGGCGCCGGCACTTGCGCGCGGCGGAGCGGCGGGCGGT
>Ga0194131_10005013_pt1 | contig 19465 bp, 13 predicted proteins | sample TA2KigO120mmetaG_FD_148631 | JGI IMG/M metagenome (GOLD analysis project Ga0194131, IMG submission 148631) | Freshwater microbial communities from Lake Tanganyika, Tanzania - TA2015053 Kigoma Offshore 120m | ecosystem: Environmental > Aquatic > Freshwater > Lake | place: Tanzania: Lake... | reverse complement strand
AGATAAAAATGGAGGAGGCGGATTTCGTATGCCGCGAAAAAAGACGGAAAAACAAGAAACAGACAGAAGACATTCGGAAACGGTCGGGATGCGGACGCCTGTCTCGTTCTCGCCTTGGATGTACGACCTCGTGGCGGTCATTGGCTTTCTGGCGCTTGCAATCGTTTTCTTCTGGCCGGTCATAACAGGACAGGCGTATTTCTGGGAAGACTTTGTCAAACAGATGTACCCCTATCGGGTATACAACGCCGTCGAATTGTCTTCAGGACGTTTTCCTTTCTGGAATCCTTATCTTTTCGGAGGAATACCCTATTTTGCCATGATCGACACGGCAGTATTATACCCGCCCGACTGGTTGTTTACCCTTTTCGTGCAAGGAGATACCTTAAGTTTTCTGGTCGTAGAACTCCAGTCTATCGGACATGTCGTTTTGTTTGGAGCGGGAACCTATGCGTTGGGCCTCCATTTCGGAATTTCCCGACCGGCTGCCTTTTTAAGCGGGATAACGGCCCTGTTCTCCGGACGCCTTATTCATCAGATGTTCAACACCTCGATGTTGAACCCTTATGCATGGCTTCCGTGGGGCGTCCTTTTTTTCTTTAGAGCCGTCGAACGAAAAAGCCTTCCCGACGCGCTGATAGGCGGTGGCCTGATGGGAATTGCTTTGATCGCCGGGCATACCCAGATCGTCATGTACATGTTTTATACGCTTGCCATCCTGTTTGCCCTGTGGCTCTTCTTTCAACTCAAAGATTCGGAAAATCGTCTCCAAACAATTCTTCATGCCGGTCTGCCCTATGCGATCATAAACGTGGTGGGGATCGGGCTTGCCGCCGTCGTTTTGCTTCCGGCGTACGAACTCACCGAACACACCGACCGCGCGGCCATGTCCTACCAAGAGGTCGTTACTTATTCTCTTCATCCGAAACAGTTGATCACCTTTCTGATGCCCGACTTCTTCGGACGTACGGATCCATTTTTATGGCAATACTGGGGACCCGGTTATAAAGAATACGGCCGCTTTTGGGAGACATACGGTTATACGGGCATCCTCCCGCTCTTTCTGGCCGCCATCGCGCTGTACGTACGGCGTGAGCGAATCGCCCTATGTTTTGGAGTACTGGCGGGTTTGGCCGTATTGGCGGCCCTCGGGAACAACAACCCGTTATATGCAATCGTCTACGAGATCGTCCCCGGATTCGACCGATTTCGGATTCCGGCCCGCACGCTGTTTGTTTTCGATTTCGCTATAGCGGTACTGGCGGGATTTGGTGCCGATATACTCTGGAAAAGCGAGGTGTACGCTTCCTGCAAACCGTTTATAAAACGCTTTCTTATCACCACTACCGGGGGAATAGGGACAGCGATACTGGTGTACTGGGTTTTGAAAAATGCTATACTCGCTTATCTAACCGAAGACCCGTCGTTTTGGTCTCTCGCCGAAGAAGCTATGCGTACCGAAACCCCGAGTTTCATGGTCTTTGCAGGCGGATCGATTTTACTGCTTGTGGCATGGTATCGAAAAACCCTGCCTCGTCTTGCACTGGTTTGTGCAGCAGGACTGCTTATCTTTGTCGATTTGTATTTTGCCGGTGCGGGGTTCAATCAGGGCGCCAATCCTCCTGAGAAATACTTCAATCATCCCCGTATCTCCTTTATCCAAGCACAACAACGCGAGGAAGGCGGGCGCGTCGCCATTCGCAACAACCCCTATCTTCTCGTAGAACGCAATGCAGGGCTTCTACACCGGATATATACGATGGATGGATATACATCGCCGCTCAAGCTAAACGAAACGACTCCTCCACGCGACGCCTGGCCGCTGATGAACGTGACCTATCACTTGGGCATGGACAGTACCACGCAACAGGTGGATATCCTCAAAAGTTTCTTTCCCACGTCGCCTGCGTTTGTGGTCCGTGATTATGTGGTGGCCAAAGGACGCGAGGCTGTCGACGGTGCCATGGGCGATTCTTCCTTTCATTACCGCCAAAAAGTAGTGCTGGACGAGATTCCGCACATGCGTCTTTCCGGCGATACGGCACTCGCGTCCGAGACGCCGGTTTTGGAGCGATACGAAGCCAACGAAATGGTGGTCTCCGTAACGCTGAAAACACCCGGCATTCTGGTGCTTGCGGAGGTGTATTATCCGGCATGGAAAGCGTATATGGAAGAGTCGGAGCTAAAGATATACCGGGCGAACGATACGATGCGTGCCGTCGTTCTTCCGGCGGGACGGCATACGGTAACGTTCCGGTATGAATCGACAGCTTTTCGGACGGGGGTTGCCGTTTCTGTCCTTACGCTGTTGCTTGCCGCAGGTGGATTTTTTGCTCTCTATCGGCAACGCCGGGTTTCTGACACGACATTGCCCTGATCTGTCTTCACTGGACCGGGGCTACTTGGACAGCCCTTATCCGACCGTGCCGCCCAAAAAGCATAAGGCCGCTGGGGTGTTCCCCAGCGGCCTTATGTATTCAACATAATAGACAAAACGATGACAAACCGTTAATCGATTAAGCGTTGGGCGAGAACGGTAGCGTGATGGTTACAACGGATTCGCCGGAAGCCGGTTCGAATTTCCATGCGCGGACTCGGCCTTGGACGCATCGGGCCAAGTTGGCATTTCCGATGGTATCTCCTACAACTTCTACGCCCTGCACACGCCCATTGGCTGCTATGGTGAGTTTAAGCCGCAACACGCCTTCCAGTTTGGGATCGAGCTTAAGCTCGCGCTGATAGCAGAATTTGATCGGGCCGAGATTCTGGCGGATGACGCTCTGCAGCGCCGCACCGGTGCGCGAGTCGTCCCGCGGGCCACCGCCGCCGCCTGCATCCGCTATGGCGTTTACATCGATATCGACACCCCCGCCAGCACTACCGCCGCCACCGATCGTAGTGGCACCCCCCCCGCCGATGCCGGAACCAGAACCGCCGATAAGGCTGGCATCCATACCGCCTTCGCCGCTGCCGCGTGCGCTACGTCCACCGCCAGGACCTACGATGGCGCCTTCGCCGACACCAGAGCCGTCGCCTTCACCGGTAAAGGTGGAAGTACCGCCACGTTTTACGCCGCCTACCTTACCAAGACTGGACTCAAGATCGGAAGCACCACCGAAACCCGCAGCTACGGCAGCGCCGCTACCGCTGGAACCGGTCGAAAGTTGCGCCCATACTCCCTGCTGGGCCAAAGCCGCCGCCGCCGCCGCGCGCGCGTCGCCGCGCCGCTGACGCTGAGCGGCACGATCCGGTGTGCCACCACCACCGCCACCACCACTTGCACGCTCACGCTGACGTGGCGCCGCCTCGGCTTGGGCGACAGGCGCTTCTTCGACAACCGGAACCTCTTCTTCCTTGGGCTTTTCTTCTTCGACCACAGGTGGCGGTTCCGGAACATCCGGCATCTTGAGGCTGGAAACCACACGAGCGGCACGCCTTTGTACATCTTCCGCCGACGGAACCGGCGGCTCTATGTTGGAAAATATGACGATAAAAAAAATTGCCACTATAAACACACTGGCGCCAAATCCCATCAGCTTCCAATCGACCTGTTCCGAACCTGATCGCTTGAACTCCCGTGGGAATATCAGCGGCGCTCCTGCGACACGTTGGCTCACTTTTTGTCCCTCCCCCTTGACCGCATTGGACATACGATCAGGGAATCACTCGACCTTGCGCCCTAAGAAGACGCCGTACTGATGACGATAAGCCGCATTTTGCCATAATCGTTGCGTGCGCACAAAAACATCACCTTGTAAAGCGCGGAAAAGGGAATGTCCTTATCGCCTTGGATAATAACCTCCCCCTCAAACTTGGTTCCGTACTGTTCCATAGCCACCGCTGCTTTGTGGCGTTGATCAAGGTCCGCGTGCATAGGGCTTTTGAGCAGCTGCTGGTAGTCGGTCTTGGCAAACTCGTCGGTGTTCGCCATTTTATTTCCTTCTACCACGATTTCGTTTTTCCCTATCTCAACGGTCAGACCGGGTTTGGCTCGCTCGCTCGCTATAGATTTGGGCAGTTCCAGCCCTTCGGAGGGTGTTACCAAAGCCCCTTCCGCCGAGAACGATTTGAGAAGAAAGGCCAGAAGACAGGTGAACATGTCGATAAGCGACGTCATGTTCAATTCCATGTGCCCCCCTCCGCCTTCCGCTTTGTGTTTCTTGCCTTTTGACGGCGCAAAAGCCATGGCGACTACTCCTTTAGGTCTTCAGACTTACCAGACCATGCAAACTTGATCGAAGGCTATGTAATCCCGGGAGATAAGGCCACTTCGGGAAACATGATGTAGGACCTTACCCCTTCCTGCCGGGTTCGGGAAGCGTCCATCGTTTTAACGATCACTTCATAGCGGATGTCCTGAGAAGCTGCGATTACGATTTTGAGGTCGTCCGGGTATTGACCCTGAATCTGTTGCTTGACCTCCCAGAGCTTTTTATTTAGCTCGTCGTAATCATAGTCCGTCCCTTTCAGGGGGATGATAGGCAGACGGGCTTTTGCACTGGCTATCGTAAATCCGCCGGAAGTGATCGAGACGGATAAGTCGAGCGTTTCCTGTGGCGCTTCTTCGGCAGCCCCCCCTGCTCCGGAACCCGCAGCAGGAGGCAGATCAATCTTGAGCATAGCCAGTTTGATGTATTCCGATGCCTGCATGATCACCGGGATGAGAATCATCACGAAGTTCATGTACGGCGTCAGGTCCAGTTCCCCCATCTCTTCCTGCGCCTTGCGGCGCTGGGATGGTTTAAACGCCATGACTGAACCCTCCTACTTGGTCCGTGCGGCCAGCATGTTGATCAGCTTTACGGAATACTCGTCGATGTCGTCGGTAATTTCCGTGATCTTCTCACGGAATGTGGAGTTGGCGACAATCATGGGCACGGCAACCATCAAACCCGTCATCGTACACAGCAGAGCGGCAGCAATACCACCTGCCAACATCGAACCTTTTAGCGCTGGATCCAAGTTCGGATCGCCCAGTGCGTTAAAGGATTTGATCAGCCCGTACACCGTACCCAGCAGACCAAGCAGGGTTGCGGTCTGGCCGATCATACCGATAAAGCCGACACGTTTACCGAGAAGAGGCAGCACTTCCAATGTGGCCTCGTCAACAGCGGTCTGTATCGTGCGTGCATCGGTGCCAGCGTGCTGGAGACCACGTTTGCAGATACGCGGCAAAGCAGCTTCAGGCTCGGCGTCGCACAACTCGATGGCTTTGTCGATCTTGTTCGTGCTGATCATCTTGGTGACTTCCAGCATGAAACGCTGGCTATTGATGCTGGCACGTTTGATCAAATAATTCCATCGCTCGACCACAAGCACGACACCGACAATACCGGATATCAACGTAAACCAAAGAAAGACAAACCCTTCTGCCGCCGGCGTATAACCATGGGCATAGGTGCTGAGGAAGTGCATCAATTCACCGATCATGCCTTAACCCTCCGTATGAGAGAAGTTATAACTTTGAAATGAGTAAGAATAAACGCAGCAACCAAGGTTGGTAAAACTTATGTACGGGCTGTGGGGCAGTCAACTAGTTTTCACAAGCCTTATCATGGTCTTAGGAATGTTTTTGATCCCCTCCTCACTTATGAGAATCGCAGGCTATTTTTATTTGATTTCTGGGATGAGACCGGGAAAAAGACTTACTATGTCTATCACGGGCGAACTGACTTCCATATCGGTCGTTTTGCGCAGTTCTGGATAAAAAGATCGAATTCGAAAACCGATAACCGCCTCAGAAAAATTTACCAAAGGACGGCTATAGGTAAACTGTATCAAAGGTCGGGCAGGTTCGGCCGTAATAGCCGCTTCGAGCGTCACCTCGCGTCCCTCACCCTGAACCGCCTCTACCGCCGCCCCAGGTCTTGCAGGTTGCTGGGTCTGCGGCCTTGCCCGTTCCTGTTGTCTTGTTTCTTCTTGCTGTTGAAGCCGTTCCGCCTGTGTCGGTCGCTGGCGTTGCGCAAGGACAGGTTCGCTCCACACACAAAACGCCACGACAACCATCAATATAAACAATTTGCCTGTATCCATAACCGTTTGCTCCCTGTTTTCTTAGGGCATTGTCCTGCGTTCCGGAGGTAGACTGTAGTACTGGCGCACGGCATTGATGTTTTCTGCTGCCTGCGGTACACGATCTACTCCCTTCACATCGACAATGGTACTGTTCGGTTGTGCCGATGCCCCCCTGACTATCAAACCTATTACATTTTTGGATTTTGCCATCAATTGGCGAGTCAGATTGAAAACCTGTGGCTTCTGCGGGTCCACCTGTGCGACTTTGGCAACGCTAAGGCCATTTACCAGCAGTTCGAAAGATCCCGTACTGGCTATGACGGCAGACACCGAATCAGGGCTTCCAAAGACCATAAATTCTTTGCGAAGATATACAAGCGTATCACCGCCCGTACCAGTAGTCACATCCGGTCCTTGCCCCCATACAGGCAAAGCGCGAGACTTGCTCAACCCCTCCAGCGTGCCTACAAACACAGGATAAGTGCCTATGGTAACAGCCTTCCATGCCGGGTCCGGAGAAAAGCCTCCCATGGTCCAAGCATTGCCTGAGGGCGCTGTACTCGCCATCCAAGAAGCATCGGAGGTCAACTCGAACCGGTATTCTTCGGAAGGCGGAGGATACAACTGCGGATCGATTTCGGTAAGCTGCGTGCGAATCTTATTGTACCAAGTAGTCGCAACCGGGTAAATGTCTTTATAACCATACCCGGCTTCATAGGTCTCCAAAGCCGCATTTCGCAGATTGAAATTCAATTCGTCCCAACCCTGAGTAGTCATATCGTTCAAAACAGTGGTTGCATCGGCTTGCGCCAATTTGTCGGCCAGAGGTCCGCCCGCCGCAATAATGGAATCTATGGCCGCCGAACGGGCATAATAGCGATTTATGGTTTCATCAGCCGATTTGGCCAAAGACTGGAACTTCATGCCTAAGTTAAAGTACAACTCAGCCATATCTATCTTAAGACTGTCCACGAGGGCCGACTCGATACCCATGTCTTCCGCTTTTTGAATGACTTTTTCGTATCGCGTAGACATATCACGCGTGAGTTTCAACGCCTCGTCTACATACATGGGCAAAAGACCACCGTCCATTATGGCATAAAGCTGATCGCCAAAGGCAAACACATCTCGGATACCCTGAGGCCGATACACAAGGCTGTCGATCAACTGTGTCCATCTTTTGGAGAGCTTTTCGTAATCCTCTATGATCGGAAGAATGCGTACTTCGTTCATTTTAACCGGCTGCACCGCGAGCAGAAGCGCATGTTCCTGTGCCGCGATTATCTCTTTTCCCGTCAGGTTATACCCAGCCGGGTCGGGTTTTTTAAGGTCTACCATCCGCTGGTAGGCAGGTATGGCATCTCGCAGAATTTGGGAAGAAAGCGTATCCAACCCTGTTGTGTAAGCCAAGTTTTTAAATAGAAATTCGGCCGACTCTTTTCCGATCTGCGCGACGAGTTCTTTGGTCGGTTTGGGAACCGTGACAAAATCGTAGAAACGGTCCACTAAATACCGGTCGTCTTCGGTTTTGAGTTCGGCAATTTTTGCGGTCAGGGCTACCACTTTCTGTTTTGCTTTGACAACCCATTGACTTTCCGTGGAGTCTACCTTGGTAATCGAAAGGATGCTGTCTCTTGTCGCGGTCCATGTAGTATCGAATTTGATATCCGCATACTCACCCGCTCGCTTGATATTGACGGCAACCAGAGGTGCGATGGCTTTCTCGTAAAAAGCTGCCCCCCCTTCGTTCAAATCCCGTATTTGTACAACGCGCTTAGCCACTTCCTTTTCCGCAGGGGGTTTTTGCTGAGCAAGCCAAGTATCGCCTAAATGTTCGTATAACCCACTCAACTGATAAGCAGCCTCCGCTCCTCGAATGGAACCGCTCAAAATTACCCCGTCATAATAACCAGCCAACTTGGTTCCCAAGTCTTTCTTCTTGGTAAGATTTGCATCCAAGGTCGCCTTAGGTAGGGTAAATTTGATTAGCTCAAAGTCGGGATAATCCATCGAAGCGAGACACATATAGGATTCGGCGCGGTAATAGGCATTACCATCCAACCGTCGTTTTTCCAAGTTCTGGCTGGTTACAATGGCTTGCTCGAATTGCGTACGCGCTTCTGCCAGCCGCTGCCGCTCGAAATAAAACTGGCCCACATCGTATTCGATCTTAACGGAAAGAGGGTTATCAGGGTTTTTCTTGGCAAACCGGTTAAATGCCAAATTGGCTTTTTCAAGTTCGCCTTGCTTGATCCATGCCTGACCGATTTGAAACTGAAATTCGTTTACCTTGGGATTTTTAGGGTCTTCTTTTTCAAAGCGATCAAACGCAGTGGCAGCCTTTTCGATGTCCTTTGCTTTGAGCCAAGCCAAAGCCACGTTGTAAGAACGTGCAGGGCCGGCATCCTGCGGAAATTCTGTAGCATACTGTTCATAGATCTGGGCTGTTCTCGTCCAATTCTGAACCTCGCCGTAGTCGTATATGGAGTTTTTCAAAGCGTCTACCCGGAAACCCGATCGAGGATAACGCGAGACAAACTGCTCATATACACCTAACGCTTTGTCGTACTGTTTCAATGCATCGTATGCCAGTGCAGACTCCCACATCATCGTATCGGCGTGTGTGATTTCCGGATATCTATTGATAAGATCAAGCCATGTTTCGGCTGCTTTGTCAAATACCTTGGCCTTTTTGTAAGTATACCCGGCTTCCCGCAAAGAAACCGCGGCAAACTCGCCTTTCGGATAGGTGCGAGCTGTGCGAATATACTCCTCGGCAGCCCGCACTAATCCGCTTATATCGCCGGAACTGGCCGCCAGTTGAGACAATTTGGTCGCTTTGCTTGCAATAGCGCCCGAGGCCAAGCGTTCTCCCGCTATACGCAGGCTGTCCGGAGCGTTCGGATCTGTTCTGAGTCGTTCGCTCCAGACCTCGAGGCTATCGAAGTTGTTTTCACGACGATAGCTCTCTACTATATCCGACATAGACTTTACATACCAGTTGCCGCTATTGGGATGGTCTCTAAGAAGACGCTCGTAAACTACACGGGCATTAGGATACATCGACAATTCGAAATATCGGGCTCCCGTATTGTACATAAGTTCCGGAACCCGTTCGTGAGATGGAAAAAGTCCGACGAAATTGTCATAGCTGATAATCAGTCTCTGTTGTGCGGCAGTAAGTTTGTTAAAAGCCGTAGAATCGATAAGACCTGCTGTAGTTTTCAAAACCACCGGCTTTTCATTGGCTTCCGGTTCCGATGGCGTCTCTGTTACTTTTCCGGTGGTCTCCACCGGCTTGCCCGCTGCCGGTCTCAGACGCGGTTCTGCTGTCTTGGCTTCCAGTTTCTCCAGTTCCTTAAGTATCATTTCCGGATCCTGCGCATATAGGGCTCCCGGAACTGACCAACCTGCAAAAACAATACATGACAGAACAAAGAGAAAGCCGAATAGCTCTTTGTTGATATAAACTCTCGCAGATCGTATCGAGTATGGCATCGTTTCTGCCTCGGAAATTATCGGGGGGCAGGGGGGTTGGACGGTGCACCGGGAGACGGAACGGAAACACCGGCCCCGCCTGCCGGAAGCCCCTTCTGTTCTACCTCGAGCATTTTTTCAGCGGCCCTTATGACATTCAGCGCCGCCTCTTGACGATATTTATCAAATTTTTCATCCCGGCTTACGGTCAGAAACTGCTCAAAAGCTTCCGGAAAATTCTCCAGCCGCCACATATACTGAGCATAGTTCCACCTCGCCGTATAAGCATTAGGGCCTTCCGGAAAATCGTTCAGATAGTCGTAATAGTACCGAGCCGCTTCTTTTATTCCGGATGAAGGATCTCCTCCGGCCTCCGCTTGAGACGCGACATAGTTCGCCAAACGCCACCCCGCTCGTTCCGCTATGACAAGCGCATCGGCGCGATCTGAACTTTCGGGTAACGTCTCTGCCCATTTTCGGCCAAAATCACGAAACAATCTCTCGCGCGCACGATTCAAAAACACCTCCGACGACTGTCCATTGTGTTCTTCGTTTTTCCATACCGTCGGATCTGCCAGCGCCATCTGCTGAATGTCCTCATAGCCATCGATCATTCGCTGCAACACACGTGGCGACTGCGGGTGGTCGGGCAATAAGGCAAGCAAAGAGTCGAGGGCTACGACCTCAGCCTCAACCTGCCCCGTCTCTTTGTAAACATCGGCCATGGCCATCATAAGAGAGCGAGCATAGGGTTTATCCTTACCTATGCTTTCCACATAGCGCTTCATACGTCCCGCCACATCCTGAGTTGCCCATCTGCGTGTTTCGTCCTCCCGTCCCGTTTCCACCCGATCTCTGAAGTTGATCGCGATATACTTGATAGCTTCACTGGTCAAATCATAACCCGGATCCAACTGCTTGGGTTCTATGCCTGCGGCCGATGCCAGTTGATTGTACCGAGCGACACTCAGAGAATCGTCTAATAGCGCTGTGAAATATTCTATGGACTTGTCGTATTCCTGCTCCCGAAGTTCAGGAGCAGCCAAGTTGTAAAAAGACCAACCGAGTTTGTACAGCGCATTCTGGTAGTTTCTGTTATCCGGATAATCGAGAACGCGATCATACGCGGATATGGCGCGACCCATCAGATCTTCGCCTCCCATATCCGTCAGTCCTAAATACAAAGCATCAAAATAAAAGTCTCCGATACGCAGATAGGCATCCGGAACCAGTGGGCTACGCGGGTATTGCTGAACAAGTGCTTCGAAAATCCTGTTCGACTGCTCCAGTTCGCCTTGTTCGCTTAGGAGATGTCCCAACTGAAAATAGGCTTGGTCGACTGCACTCGAAGCAGAAAACTGAGAAATAAACCGTTCGTAGGTTCTAATCGGCGTACCATAATCAGGCCGGGGAGCTTCTTCTACTTCTACTCCTCTATCTATCCGATCGCTGTAGGCTTCACTGACTGCGAGAAAATCCCGTTCCGTTTGGTCATACTGTACATATCCCAATCTAAAAAGAGACAGCTCGACAGCCGGATTATCCGGATACCGCTGAATCGCCTGGCTCAAATCCGTAATGAGCTGCCCGCGCATCACGGACAAATCACCCTCGATACCCGTAATCTGGTCTCTCAGTTGAGTAAGAACCGTTTCTATATTGGTCCTCAAATCGCCTGGAGGCTGATCCTTTAACCTTTCATAGATAGTGCCGATGCCTTCATACTGTTCCCGTATGGAGGTCTTATACGCTTGATAACGGATGAAGTCTATATTGACTTTTCCAAATTCCGCATATCTCATCCAGCGTGTCGAACTAATGGGCGTTTCTGAGTTCAAAAAGGAAAGCCCCTTTTTGATCTCTCGATCAAAAGCAGAGGTAATGGACTGGGTTTGCTGTACGTCTCGTGCCTCTTGGCGAATTCTCCAGATGGCATCTTGACTTCGAGCGCTGGCCAGCGCCTGACCCTCCATGGTTCCCAAATCGCGGTTTAGCGCATTCAAAGAAGCCTGTTCCCCCGCCAACAAACCCGATAGACTTGTCAGCATCACCTTAAGCTGGCCGTGGTTTATCAGTTCGAGTGCCAGCGGATCCGAATCGAAAAGACGGGTATGAAGCGCCAAAAGATTATACCGTTTTTCTGCAATAGAGTCCAGTTGAGCCGTAATACGATTTACCGCCGACTCGTTTGCCCCGCTTCCTGCCTCCAAAGAAAGACGCTCCAACTCCAACCGGACATTGTCCATGTCGCGCGTCTCTCGAACCGTACTGTCGATAAGGGCGATAGCTCGCTGGGTGATGACGAGTTGGGAAAAAAGGTCCCGCGCTCTGGAATACTCCTTGATTCTGGTATAACCCTCTCCCAGCAGAATCCAAACCTCATAGGCATATTTGCTACCCGGCCGTATATCGAGCATTGTTTCCAGCAGTTTTATACCGTTTTCCGTATTGTTTCGTTCGAACTCCAATGTGGCAAGTGCCAGAATAACCTCGTCATAAACCAAGGCTTCCTCTGGAACCAGACTGTATTCTTCTACCGCAAGATCACGATACCGAGCCACCTCCGCGGGATCTTGGGTTTTTCGGGACAACTCCAGATACAGATGGCCAAGCCGGGCGATAGACGACCAGATTGACTCGAATATGATGGTATCTGCCCAAAGCGGCGGTTGAGTCGTCTTGGCGTTTACAAGCGGTTGAATCGCCTTCTCCAATTGCCCTTGTTCGATATAGGCGAGCGCGATTCCCTCTTGTGCCATAAGATAAAGAGGTGTTATGGGCGTCAGGTTGCTCCATACCGATATAGCGGAGTCCAGCAACGCACGTTGATTTTCTGGCAGGGACGCAGGGGCACTCGATTTGTCTCTTATTCTGGAAAGCGCTTTCTTGAAAAAACTGTGACCGGCAATATAGAGGGCTCCGTCGTAATATTCAGGAAAACGGAGCAATTGATCCGCTACCGTGTAATAAGAAGTCAACGCCTCATCGTATCTTCCCTGACGGTAATAAATATCTTCAAGAAGCGCATAAGCCAAGAGTTTGACTTGGCTTATGCGCTTCTTATGGCTGCTCGTCGTTTCACGGGTGGTCAGCGCCCGAAATGTCTCTATCGCTTCTTCGTAACGAGATTGATACCGATAAATATCTCCTAAAATCAACAACGCTTGGTCATAGTTCTGGGAATTTGGATATGCACGGATGAAATCTTTGAGTACCGGCTCTACAAGCACGTACTGTACTTTGAGATACCAATCGAGGATAACGTCAAAATCTTGATTGGAAAGTGAGCCTATGTCTTGCGGTGAAATATACTGGATCAGCGAGTCCCGAAAAGAAGTGATCGTATTTTCCAGTTGGGCAAGACGGATATCGCGCAAGACGGGATTGGTCTGTTTCGAAATCTCCTCTCGAATCTCCTGTGATAACGTCGGCATGCTGGCTCGAATCCACGCCACGTCCCCCACTCGTCTGTTCACGGTTGCCGTTGGCGTCGCTCGCTGCGCCACCTGCCCTTCGAGGATACCTGTCATCGCTTCCAGCCGAGATATGACCAGATTTTCCCGGGCGATCTTTTCCTCAAGCCGCTTACGCTCTCCTATTAGACGTTTCAGCGTATTGGACTGACCGCTCACCCGCGCCTCATCTTCGAGCAAACGCTCCAATTGGCGTGTTTGAGACGTGATAGCTTCCCGTATATCTTTGGGATTGCTTGGACGAGCAGTTTGCGGAATATCTTCCGCTGTTTGCGGCCAAGCCTTTTCCATACCAGCTATACCCATCAGACAGAAAAGAAAAACCCCGCAGACAAAACCGATTATGTTTGATCGCTCCATCTTCGTGACGTTCCTTGGCATACCCCATGGAGTTACGGAGACTGTTTTTCCAACGACTTTTTCAATTCTTCCAGTTCGCGTTGCGCTTTGATACGCTGTTCCCGGATTTCCTGAAGGTCTTTTTCGATCTGATCGAGCAATTCCTGGCGCTCTTCGACATTTTGAATGACCCCCGCCCCGATCCCGCGCGCATCCGTTGTTCCGCTACGACCGTACTCATAATAGGAACGTCCGGATATTCTCAGGTTTTTGCCGCGACGATAGGTAGGTGGAATGCCTTCCATAAGGCGAAACTGGAGATTGAGAAAAAACTTCCATCGAGGATACAAGGGTTGATTGTCAAATTCAGGGAATTTGGCGACGCTGTTCGGTCGGATTTCGAAACCCGTTTGCAAAATAAACCCGCGGAACTGATGGCGAACACCGGGAGTCAACCGAAAATAATCGGAAGCGGCCCCCCCAGCCTCCTTGGAGACGATAATCTTAGGATTTGCTCGAATAAAATACTCTCCGGAGATTTCCGTAAAAAACATAGTGGCATTGCTGATCGGAAACTGAAATCCGAGTCCGATAAGATACTGCGTTGTATTGTCCTGTCCCCCAAACTCGGCTTTATCATTGTGGTATACAAAGCCAAAGTTGAAATGAATCCGGCGAGATCTCCTTAAGTCTACAGGATTGGAATCTATGGTAAAAATACCCATACCTCCGAAGGAAATCTTGGGAGAAATATAGCTTTCATACTCGACGTTATAGGCTTTTCCGACCGGGATAGAGGTAAAAAACTGGGCGCCAAGATTGAAAGCAGACGGAGCCCATCTGGGAATCACCCCCTTAACGCTTATCCGCAAAGGTCCAACCGCAGGCCCTTCGCCCGAAAGCGCCCTATCCTGATACACCGTTTGATTGACCCCCACCTCCAGATACTGTTTTATTCCGTATAGAAGGCTGACGGCATAGGTCCCATCCCTGTAGACCAACGTCCCGGAGGTAGAACCATAATAAAGATTTGACGATATCCACAGATCGCCCGGATAGACGTTATTGGCCGACATTACCCGGACCAAACCGTTTCCACCATAATACGTAATAGCATCAGCCCGTTGCGCCAAACCGGAAAACAACACACAGACGGCTACCAACACCGCATTGCGTTTCACTTTGCTCCTCCTTGAAAAAATCCCGATCTCAGGAGGGTTTGCACCCCTCAAGCACAAAAGCCTGTTCTCTGAGTCAAGCCTCTACATACCCGACACAATAATAGGATTTACCTGAAAGAAGGGGCGACCGGTATCGTATCCCTTCCCACCAAGAAAAATCAATGCCCGGTTTGGAGCGTCTAAATATATGCTGAATTTGATAAAAGGTTAGGGCTAAGTCAACGAGTATCGGAATGGACGTGACAGGAAGAGAACTATCCGGCGATGACCATTGGTGGATGGTAGACAAACAAAAGGCAAGGGCCACGAATTGGGATAGTGAAGATCGACAGCTACTCTCCTGCGTGAGAACACTCCGATTATAAAAATCGAAAAATAAGTTGTCAAGAAAAAACGTCCGTTTTACCGTACTGCCATCTCCGCCGCCTTGACTCGGTTGAGTGCTCGATCAAGAGCCGCCTGCGCACGCGACAGGTCGATTCCCGGTTCTTTGCTTTCAAGTCTTCGACGCGCCCGTTCCGCAGCCTGGCGGGCCCGTTCTACGTCGATCTCAGTGCCTTGCTCGACCGACTCTGCCAGTACGGTAGCCTGTTGCCGAAGCACTTCGGCAAAACCGCCCGAAATGGCGTAAATGCGAATGGCTTCCTGATCCTGTATCGTCATAATACCGGCTCGAAGTGAAGACAACATGGGGACATGACCCGCAAGTACCTGAAAATACCCCTCCGAACCCGGCGCCTTGAAACTCCTTACCTCCCCTTCATACACCAGTTTGGACGGAGTAACCACGGAAAGCGAAATCGTTCTGTCCGCCATTTTTATTGAAGTTCCTTTGCCTTATCGAAGGCTTCCTGTATAGTACCTACCAGATACAGCGCCTGTTCGGGCAATTCATCGCAGGTGCCGTCCACCAGTTTCTCAAAGCCTTCGACCGTATCTTCGACTTTTACATAACGGCCTTCAAGCCCTGTAAAGGGCGCAGCCACAAACATCGGCTGAGTCAGGAACAGTTCTATTTTTCGGGCACGGGTGACCACCTGTTTGTCATCGTCCGAAAGCTCGTCGATACCCAGAATGGCAATGATATCCTGCAAGTCTTTGTACCGCTGGAGAATCTGTTGCACGGACCGCGCAACCCGATAGTGTCTTTCTCCTACGATCTTGGGGTCAAGCAGACGCGAATTCGACTCCAAAGGATCGACCGCCGGAAATATCGCACGTGCAAACAGATCGCGAGAAAGCGCCGTAATGGCGTCCAAGTGTGGAAAAGCCGTTACAATAGCGGGGTCTGTATAGTCGTCCGCCGGTACGTAAATAGCCTGTACCGAGGTGATGGCTCCCCGTCTGGTAGAGGTAATCCGTTCCTGAAGTTCGCCCATTTCCGTTCCCAATGTCGGCTGATACCCCACCGCAGAAGGCATACGTCCCAGCAAAGCGGATACCTCGGAACCTGCCTGTACAAAACGGAAGATGTTGTCGATAAACAACAGCACATCTCGGCCTTCCTCGTCCCGGAAGTATTCCGCAAGGGTAACCCCCGTTAATCCGACACGCAGCCGAACGCCGGGCGGCTCGTTCATCTGACCAAACACCATAGCCGTTTTTTCAAGTACGTGCGCCTCTTCCATCTCCAGCCAAAGATCGTTTCCTTCACGGGTACGCTCTCCTACCCCGGCAAACACCGAATACCCACCGTGCTCTCTGGCGATGTTATTGATCAACTCCTTGATCAACACCGTCTTGCCTACACCTGCGCCGCCAAATAGCCCCGTCTTTCCGCCACGGGTATACGGCTCCATCAGATCCACCACCTTGATACCCGTTTCAAACATCTCCGCCGACGTAGTCAACTCTTCCTGCGGAGGTGCGTGACGGTGAATCGGGTATCGCTTTTCCGAAGAGGTCGGCCCCCGTTCGTCGATGGGTCGCCCCAAAACGTTCAGCAGTCGCCCCAGTACCGTATGACCTACGGGTACAGAAATCGGCCCCCCCGTATCGACGGCCTTCGTTCCCCGAACCAGCCCATCGGTCGAGTCCATCGCCACACAACGCACCTTGTTGTCCCCAAGATGCTGTTGCACTTCCAGCACGAGCGTGTCGCCGCCGTTTTCCGCCTGTATCTCGATGGCGTTGTATATCTCCGGCAGTTTCCCGGCGGTAAACTCGACATCGACGACCGCGCCGATGACCTGCGCTACAGAACCGACATTCGTATTCTCCATAAACCCCTGCGCCTTTCCTTCTTACAGGTCAAAAACCCCTATTTCAACGCTTCGGCCCCGCCGACAATGTCCATGAGTTCCGACGTAATAGTGGCCTGGCGCACTTTGTTGGCTGTCAAGGTCAACTCATCGATCAGATCGCTGGCATTGCGCGTTGCGTTGTCCATCGCCAGCATGCGCGCCGCCTCTTCTGCCGCATTCGACTCCAGCAGTACCCGCCATATCTGAAATCGGATATGCTGTGGAATCAAATCTCCCAGCAATGCGTTTTGCTCAGGTTCATAGACATAGCCGGAAAAATGAGGATCCGTTTCAAGCGGCAGAGGCGGGACGGGCAAAAGCTGGTCCATGACCATGCTCTGCTGGCCGACCGACTTGAACTCGTTGTAGAGCACATCCACGCGGTCTACCTGACCGCCCACATACAACTCCATAAGATAATTCGCGATCTCTACAGCCTGTTCATATTCCAAAGACTGAAAAACATTGATATAATCGTTCAGAATGGTGACACGCTGACGCCGGAGCGTTTCCGACCCTTTACGCCCCACACAGACAAGCCCCGGTGCAGGAAGGGTTTCCCGTGATTCTTTTGTAGCTCGCCGAATGACGTTGGCGTTGAAACTTCCGCAAAAACCACGATCCGCCGTTACCACAAGTAGCGCCCTAACGCGAATTTCTTCACGTGGCATCAACAGCGGATGCGAATGCCCTTCGGTCTGCACCGCCAAATGTTTCAGCACTTCATCGATCTTTCGGGCATACGGCCGTGAGGACAGCAGACGGTCCTGTGCACGGCGCAACCGGACCGCCGCCACCGTCTGCATGGCTTTGGTGATTTTCTGGATGCCCTTGGTGCTGGTAATACGACGGCGTATCGTTCGTAAAGACGGCATAATCGCCTTTCTTCTTCCCGACCCTGCTTAGCTCTTGAATATTTTGAGAAACGCCTCGATGGCCCCTTTGATTCGGGTCTCAAGGTCTGCGGTCAACTGTTTCTTTTCCCGGATTTCCTGACCGATCTCCGAGTGTTGGGTATCCATGTACTGAAGAAACGCCTTCTCGAAAGCCTGTATCTGGTCGAGTTCCAAGTCGTTCAAAAATCCGTTTACGCCGGTATACAGCGATAAAATCTGATGATCGACCCGCATCGGAGCGTACTGGTCCTGCTTGAGCAATTCCACCAGACGCTGACCCAGATGGAGTTCACGTTGCGTGGACTTGTCCAAACCGGAGGTTCCGAAACGGGCAAAAGCTTCCAGTGCCCGGTAGCGGGCAAGCGAGGTTTTGAGCAACCCGGCGACATGGCGGTGTTTCATGGCCCGAATCTGGGCCGCGCCACCTACGCGCGACACGGAAAGCCCCACGTTTACTGCGGGACGCACTCCGGCAAAAAACAGATTCGACTCCAGATATATCTGGCCATCCGTAATCGAAATGACGTTGGTCGGAATATAGGTGGACACATCGCCGAATTGCGTTTCGATGACGGGAAGTGCCGTCAACGAACCGCCGCCGAGGCTGTCGTTGAGCTTTGCGGCACGCTCTAACAAACGCGAATGAAGATAAAACACGTCGCCGGGATACGCCTCGCGACCGGGTGGACGTCTCAGGTTCAGAGACAATTGGCGATAGGCTACGGCATGTTTGGAAAGATCGTCGTATATCGCCAAGGCATGTCTGCCGCTATCGCGGTAATACTCGCCTATCGTAGCACCCGTGTAAGGAGCCAAAAACTGCATCGGGGCCGGAGAACTGGCCGAGGCCGCCACCACTACGGTATAGCTCATTGCGCCGTTGTCTTCCAGCACTTTTACCGTTTTTGCGATGGTGGAGCCTTTCTGGCCTATGGCCACATAAATACAAATGACATCCTGCCCCTTCTGATTGATGATCGCGTCGATCGCTACGGCGGTCTTCCCGGTCTGCCGGTCACCGATGATCAACTCACGTTGCCCGCGCCCGATCGGAAACATGCTATCAATGACTTTGAGACCCGTATATAAGGGTTCGGTCACCGGTTGGCGCTGAATGACACCGGGGGCTTTGCGCTCTATAGCGCGTGTCTCGGTCGAGGTAAGGGGTCCCTTGCCGTCTATGGGACGCCCCAACGGATCTACCACACGTCCTAAAAGCCCATCTCCTACCGAACACTCCGCAATACGCCGCGTCCGACGGACAGGGTCTCCTTCTTTGATTTGGGTATCTTCCCCAAAAAGAATACAGCCTACATTGTCTTCTTCCAGGTTGAGCACCATGCCTATCACATGATTGGGCAATTCGACGAGTTCTCCGGCCATCACATTGGAAAGACCGTGTACGCGAGCAATCCCGTCGCCGACCTGGATGACCGTGCCCGTCTCGTAGATGTCTACTTCTCTCTTGAAGTCGAGTACCTGCTGTTTGAGCAGTGCGGACACCTCGTCTGCACGGACCTCTAATGTATCAGTTGCCATACCGTTCTCCGTCCTCCGGTATTTAAAAACTGCCTGTTCCGGTCGTCGAATGCTGTGCGCAAACCCTAATAGAACGAGTGTTCCTGCGCAACGCGATCCCTCCGTATGATCGATATGCCTAACGCCCTGTCAATGCCTGACGGATACGCCGAAGTTGTGTCGTCAACGTGCTGTCTATTACGGTATCGCCTACCTGCACGACAAATCCGCCGACAAGACTTGCATCCACCCCCGTTTTCATGCGAATCCGTTTACCGGTAAATCCCGCCAGACATTTTTTCAAACGCTCTTCCTGGTCGGTA
>Ga0194131_10005012_pt1 | contig 19468 bp, 12 predicted proteins | sample TA2KigO120mmetaG_FD_148631 | JGI IMG/M metagenome (GOLD analysis project Ga0194131, IMG submission 148631) | Freshwater microbial communities from Lake Tanganyika, Tanzania - TA2015053 Kigoma Offshore 120m | ecosystem: Environmental > Aquatic > Freshwater > Lake | place: Tanzania: Lake... | reverse complement strand
TGCGAACGCATCCCTTTCAAATAGTGCAATAACAATAGCTGGCACTTCAACATCTTTAGGTGGTTCAATTACAGCAGCAACTATATTGGGTGGAACAGGTGTGATAAGCGGTTCGGCACAATTGCCATCTGGTGTAGTATCAGGTTCTTCACAAGTTTCTTATACCGGTCTTTCAAATATACCAGCAGGAATTGTAAGTGGAGCAGCGCAAGTGACACCACTATTACCAACGGGTGTAGTATCTGGTTCAAGTCAAGTGATAACGCTCTTACCGACAGGAACCGTTTCAGGTTCATCTCAATTGACAAGTTCATATGATACAAGATATGAAACCAAAGGACAAGGAATTATATCATCTTCGGCACAAATAACTAATTTGGGTGTAGTATCAATAGCAACTTCAGGTAGTACAATATATTCAACTAATCCAGCTGCCGGCCAATTATTTCCAACAATAAATAGTATAATTTTAGGAGATGGTGCAGGATATCGTCAGAATACAAATAATTTTTCTAGTGAAAATGTTTTAATAGGAATATCAGCAAACCATTCAAATACAGCAGCTGGTGGTGGAGTTGTAGCAATTGGTGCAAGAGCCGGTGTTAGTGCATCCGTTTATCAATCTACGTTTATTGGTTTTGAAGCAGGGTCTCATGCAATTGGCGCAGCCCAATCAGTAATGATTGGACGTGGAGCCGGTTCCGATACTTACTATGCAGGAGAACAAGTTCTTATAGGTACTTGGGCAGGTGCTGGTGACTGGTATAATTCCGGCTCCGTTGCTGTAGGACATTATGCTGGCTACGGGACCGATAAAGCAGGACACTCAGTATTGATAGGATATAGAGCCGGATATAATAGTAGAATATTGGATGAATATAGTATTGGTAATAATAACATTATTATAGGTAATAATATTACACTTGAGCCTGGTAGAAAAAGTGCTATTAACATTGGTGGTATTTTATTTGGTACAGGATCTAATTTCAGTCCAGAGTCAGCACCACTATCTGGTTCTGCAAATGGTAAAATTGGTATCAATGTTGTTAACCCGACACAGGCATTGGATGTTAGTGGTTCAATGCAAATAGAGGGTAATATTGTACCGACAATAAGTGGTGCATTTAATTTAGGTTCCGCAGCAAAACCTTGGAAAGATATTTACGTTTCAACTGGTTCAATTTATATTATAGGTGCAAATGGTAACGTTGTTACTACAATAGGTGGTACGTCTGGTTTAGGTATGAATATACCATCAGACTTACAAGTTGGTGGAAATATATACGGAACAGGTTCAGCTTCCTCAATTTATATGAAAGGAAATGCTGAATTTACAGGTTCAGTTTCAGCATCCACATTTACAGGTTTAGGAAACTTAACAACGTATTCTTCATCGGTAGCAAGTAGATTAAATCAATTATCAACTGCAAGTGGTAGTAACGATGGAAGAATTAATAATTTAGAGTCTTATACATCATCTTTAAGAACAGCAATTACAGTTGCAGGTTCAGATGTAACTCTTAATGGTAATTTGACAGTTGCAGGTACAACTACAACAATTAATTCAACTACCGTAGCAATTGGTGATAACATAATTCAACTTAATGGTACAGGCGCTACAAATGCCGGTTTGGTTGTAAGAGATGCAACTGGAGCTACCACAACTTCAGGTTCCCTATTATGGGATACTACTAATGATAAGTGGATAGCAGGTGCATTAGGTTCTGAAATTGAATTAGTAAATACTACTGGTACTCAAACCCTAACTAACAAAACAATAAGCGGTGCAAGTAATACTTTAAGTAATATTGCTAACGCATCATTGACTAATAGTTCTATAAGTATTGCTGGTACTTCAACCTCTTTGGGTGGTACAATAACCGCTGCACAAATTGGTAATGCAATCGGTGCATTTAGTGGTTCATCTCAAGTCAATCACAACGCAACAACAAACTATGATGCAAACCAACACATTGACCATACTTCGGTTTCAATCACCGCTGGTACGGGTTTAAGTGGTGGTGGTACAATAGCCGCTTCAAGAACTTTATCAATTGATTCAACAGTTGCAACTTTAACAGGCACCCAAACTTTAACTAACAAAACTATAAGTGGTGCAAGTAACACTTTAAGTAATATTGCTAACGCATCATTGACTAATAGTTCTATAAGTATTGCTGGTACTTCGACCTCTTTGGGTGGAAGTATTACTGCAGCAACTATATTAGCAGGAACAGGCGTATTCTCAGGTTCAGCACAATTACCGGCTGGTGTAGTATCAGGTTCATCTCAAGTATTCTCAAATATTAGTGGAGACGTATTAATAGCATCAAATGGGGTAGCTACAATACAAGCAAATTCAGTAGCATTGGGTACTGATACAACTGGCGATTATGTTGGTACAATTACTGCAGGTAGTGGTTTATCCTCGACAGGTGCAACATCAGGCGAAGGTATTGGGCACACAATTTCAATAGCAACAAGTGGTGTAACAAACGCAATGTTAGCAGGCTCAATTGGTAATGATAAATTATCAAATAGTGCAATTACTATCGCAGGCACATCCACCTCTTTAGGTAGTGCTATAACTGCGGCAGCAATAGGTAACGCAATCGGAGCATTTAGTGGTTCATCACAAGTAAACCATAACGCAACAACGAACTATGATTCAAATCAGCACGTTGACCATACCTCAGTTTCAATAACAGCAGGAACCGGACTATCAGGTGGAGGCACAATAGCCGCTTCAAGAACTTTATCAATTGACTCTACAGTCACAACCTTAACAGGCACGCAAACACTTACTAATAAAACAATAAGTGGTGCAAGTAACACTTTAAGTAATATTGCTAATGCATCTTTGAGTAATAGTTCAATAACAATAGCTGGCACTTCAACATCATTGGGTGGTACAATAACTGCTGCACAAATCGGTAACGCAATCGGAGCATTTAGTGGTTCATCTCAAGTAAACCATAACGCAACAACAAACTATGATTCAAATCAGCACGTTGACCATACCTCGGTTTCAATAACTGCAGGAACGGGTTTAAGTGGTGGTGGTACGATAGCAGCATCAAGAACTCTATCGATTGACTCTACCGTTACAACTTTGACTGGTACTCAGACCCTAACAAATAAAACTATAAGTGGTGCAAGTAATACTATAACTAATATTGCAAACGCATCATTAACTAATTCGACAATAAGTGGTATTTCTTTGGGTTCTAATTTAGCAACCTTAACAATTGGTACTGGATTAAGCGGAACATCATATAATGGTGGTTCTGCAGTAACAATTACTAACTCAGGTGTTACATCAAATGTAGCAGGCACTGGTATATCTTTAAGTGGTGCAACAGGTGCAGTGACAATTACTAACTCAGGTGTAACTTCAGCAGTAGCAGGTAGTGGTATATCTTTAAGTGGTGGAACAGGAGCAGTTACTATCACAAACTCTGGCGTGACATCGAATGTAGCAGGTACTGGTGTGACAGTAAGTGGAGCAACTGGCGCAGTAACTATCTCTATTGGACAATCAGTAGCAACATCGGCATCACCAACTTTCGCAGGTTTGACAATTAATGGAGCAATAACAGCAACTGGTGATATTACAGCATTTTATTCTTCAGATAAGAGATTTAAAGATAATATAGTAGTGATAGAAGGTGCATTAGATAAAGTTCAGAAGTTAAGAGGTGTTAAGTGGGACTGGAACGATTTAGCTAGTGATGTAACCAAAGCATCACCAAATACAGGTCTTATCGCTCAAGAGGTACAAGAAGTATTACCTGAAGTAGTTAAAGAAAGAGAAGATGGATATTTGGGATTAGATTACGCTAAGATGGTAGGTCTTTTAGTTGAAGCAATTAAAGAACAACAAATTCAAATAGAAAATCTTAAAATTGAATTAACTGAATGTAAGAAACAAAAAGGGTTATAATTTAATGTATGATGTTTACTACACTACCGCTGGAGGAAATTGGTTTAATAGCGGTGCAGATATATGGGTAACAGATTGGATAAAAGAAGTGGCGCCACATTTAGAAGTAAAGCCACTTCTTTTATTCCATAGAAAAAAGCCAGATAATTACGAAGAATTCCAAATTGGTATCGAACATATTTGGGAAACCAATGAATTGGAGATAGATAAAATATTAAAGAGTGCCAGAAAAATACATATTCTACATGGGCACTACACACCGACAACAGGTATATATAATAATATAGATAGAATTGATTCTATTGTATTTCACAATTTGACTAAAGTATCATTATTAGGCCAAATAAATAAAGACGAATATTTACATTGGTACGGAGATTGGGAGTGGGAAACGGAATTAATAAATAAAATTAAAACAAAAATTTGGATAGGGTTATATAATTTTCCATACCAAACGGAAAATTTATACCACATTCCTAATACATACGAATTTAAAATAAATAACCCGCTATCTGAATCTATAAGAATTGGATATGCAGCCCGAGCCGAAGGTAGAAAAAATATAGAATATATTGAGGGGGTTGAATCATTTATATTTACAAACTCACAGACTTTTAAAAGATATTACAGAGAAAAATATGGATACAAATTCCAAAAATCAAAAATATATCCGTTTAATCACAAATATAAAGAAAAGTTCTACGGACTTGATTGGGGGATATCTCATTCTTGCTTTGAATATGAACCATTCGGATATGGAATATTTGAAGCAGTGGATTGGGGAAAACTTCCAATATTACATGAAAAATGGTACGTTCCACTTGATTATAAATACAAAGCGTTTGACAAGGAATCATTTAAGCAAACCTACGAAACGATTTGTAAAGATGATTACCAAACCCGTAAAAGAGAATTCCAAAAACTGAAAGAATGGATGTTAAACCATTTTTCAAATAAAGTGGGTTGGAAACAAAAACTTTTAGATATTTATAATGGATTATAATCATTAATACATGGCAAGAACTAACTTATCATTAGGTAATTTATTTAGGGCAGTAAGCGGTTCGGTAAGAACAACTCAACAAGTTTCGTTAGGGCAATTATCAAGTAGACTGGTAGAAACTAATATTAATATGTTAAGTTATGCAGCAGATGCCATAACGGTAACACCACCAACATTTACATATATTGTAGAAAGTACAACTGAAAATGCAAATTTTACATTTACATCAACTGGATCTTGGTTTTATGATAAAGTACAAAAACAAGTAAATAACTATACATGTTCATTTAATAATTCAAATTTTAGTACAGGATCAATAACATATGGAACAGGCCCGACAGTTATACCAATAACACCAGCAGCAGTTGCAAGTTCAAATTATTCCGAAGCCTCAGCAGTTTTAACTATGGGATATGCTGATGGATATAATTTAAACGCAACAAATTATGGGTCATCAGGTAAACAAACAAAAACTTTATATGCAGTAGATGTTTATAATACAGTCAACGAACCTGATTTTTGTTTATTATTTGGTACAAAGATAACAAAAAAAGATGGTACAGAAATTGATGTTGAAGATTTGGTAGTGGGTGACGAAATTAAAGCATGGGCGCCTACAGGTCTACCAGATGAAGATTTACCTATTGAAACGGATAGTGTAGATTGGAGATTTTATATGGAAGATTCTGCAACAGGTACTACGGAAAATGTGATAGTATCTGATTTGATTTTTAATTTTGCTGATAGTTACTATAATATTAATAATGGTTTAATAAAAGCTACAGGTACACACCCAGTTTTTGTTTGGGATGCTGAAATTGAAAAATATCGTTTCAAAAATTTAAATACAGTATTACCAGGTGACCTTATCGTAACTTATGATGAAATAGGAGGAATATCAGAAGTAGAAGTTTATGATATAGACAAAATTGAAATGGATGTAGAAATTGTGACTATTAATGTAGAAAATGCAGACGTTTATTTAGCAAATAAAACAATATCACATAACAAAGGAACTACAACACAACCACTCATACCATCTTCGGGATTGAGAATGTATTTGGACCCTTCAAAGGCAAAATGTTTTCCATCAAACTCACTACCTTCAACAGGAACACCATCAACTGACTGGTTAGACTTGGGTGGGTATAATACGGGTGTTAGACCCGCAGGGGTAACAAACTCAGCCGGATATTCTGGCACAAGTCCTTCATACAACAATGGTTCGACTAGAATAGATAGATATTGGACATTGGATGGTTCTGGTACGTTTTGGTTTAAAGACCGTAATTCAAATATCAATGGTGGTATTACTCAATTCGATGTGACTGCGATGACATTTTTGGCATGGGTGAGATTAACTGCAAATCCTGGTGCAGAATTTGGTGGATTATTCTCAAAAGAAGGTGGCGATAGAGATTATAATTTTTATTTGTATTCAAGTAATTCATCTGTGTGGAATGGGTTTCATTTTAGTTCAGCTAGAGGAACTTGTTCAAATACTATTCAGACATTTACTGCACCTTCACTTAATGTTTGGCACTTAGTTGGGTTTACAATATCCGCTGCTGCCGGAATTACATACTATTTAAATGCAAGTAGTATGGGAACAGGAACAATGAGTTCATTTAATGCAACCTCTTCATATGATATAAAATTAGGTAGAGCGGACAATTATGCTAAATGTCAATTAGGACCTGTTATATTTTATAATAGAGTATTAACCTCAACGGAAGTAACTCAAGTTTACGACCATTTTCAACCAACATATAGACCTTAATTTATTGTTTTGAATTAAAAGTTTATATTTATATTGAGAATTACAAATTTTTAAAAAATTAAGTATATACAATGGCAGAAAAATTAGTATCACCAGGCGTATTCACAAAGGAAAACGACCTTTCATTTTTACAACAAGGTGTAGCAGAAATCGGAGCAGCATTCATTGGCCCTTTTTTAGAGGGACCGGCAATTCCAAAAATTGTTAATTCACAAGATGAATTTGAAACATTATTTGGTAAAGCAGACGGAACTTATTATACTCCATTAGCAGTACAAAACTATTTGAGAGAAGCAGGAACAGCTACTATTTGTAGAGTTGTAGGTGTTGGTGGATATACTGCACAAAATCCACTTTTAATAACAGTACAATCAGGATCAGCAGCGGGAGCAGGTATAGTATCAGCATCAGTTGGATTTATATTTCCAACTCATAATAATACTTTATCAACAGGCTTAAGCGGTTCGGCAGCAACTACAGCTGGTAATGGATTATTAAGTAGTGGTGATATTGTGATGTTTGTGACAGGTTCTACAAATTATAATGGAACATCATCTGTTGACCCTAATGATATTAACAATATTGAAGCAGTATTTGGTACAAATCCAAGAGGTGCAAAAGGTGGGTATGTTTACGGTTTCTTTAAAAATCATAACGTTGGATTTAATACAACAACTTCAGCGAGTGTGGAAATTTTAGATGACCAAAATTTCGGATTTGATGCACAAGAGGGTGTAACTCCATATATTCAATCTCAAAAAATTTCTGGTGAAAGATTTAATCTTTTCCAATTTGAAACAATAGGTGTTGGTAATGCGGCAAATACAAAAATTAAAATAGGCATTTCAAATATTAAAGCAGCAGGTTCAGTAGCGGGTACAGATTATGGTACTTTCACAGTTGTTGTTAGAAGTTTCGCAGATACAAATAAAAAGAGAAGTGTTTTAGAAACATTTGCAAATGTAAATCTTGACCCTAATTCTCCAAACTTTATTAGTAGAGTAATTGGTGATAGAAAATTAACAATTAGTTCTGCAGGTAAAGTAACAGAAACAGGGGATTGGGTAAATCAATCTAAATATGTTAGAATAAAAAATTATAACACAGTAGCACCTATACAGGCAGTTCCATTCGCTCACGCTGCATACCAATTACCGATATCAATGTCAACTAGCTTTGCAAATATGATGCCAACAGCATCTTTTATAACAGCATCTGCAACAGGATTTGGTGGTATTGATTTGGATAATAATACAGATAATCAAATTTATATTAATCCAATTCCAAACAATGCAGGTAATGGTTCAAATGTAGCATTTGGTTTAGATGTATCAAACGGCGGTTCACTTTCAGTTGGTTCAACATCGGCACAATTCGTTGTAGCATTTCAAGAAGGATTCGATGGTATGGCGCCAACCGTAGCTATTGATAAAGATTCAGATATTTCAGCAGGTAACACACAAGGATTTAATTTAACTAATTCAACCTCTTCTGGTTCAGTAGCATATATGAAGCATATCAACGCATTAGCAAACGCAGATGAGTATGATATCAATATGGTTATCGCACCTGGTGTAACGAAAGCAGACCATTCATATATTCATACAGCAATTATTGATATGGTTGAAGCAAGAGCAGATGCATTCTTTATTACTGAAATGGGTGATCCTGATGTAAATATTTCTACAATAGTAGGAGCAACATTAGCAGGTGGTTTAGATACTAATTACGCAGCAACTTACTATCCTTGGGTTAAAACAATTGATATTAATACAAACAAATTAATAACAGTTCCACCATCAGTATTATTACCTGGCGTATTCGCAGCAAACGATAGAGTAGCAGCAGAATGGTTCGCACCAGCAGGTTTAAATAGAGGTGGTTTGATTGGAGCAGTTTCTGTATTAGATAGATTAACTCAATCTGAAAGAGATACACTTTATGAAGGAAAAGTAAACCCAATATGCCAGTTTCCTGGACAAGGTATTGTAGTATGGGGTCAAAAAACTTTACAAGATAAACCTTCAGCACTTGATAGAATCAACGTAAGAAGATTATTATTGACTGTTAGAAAGTATATCGCTTCAACTTCAAAATATTTGGTATTTGAACAAAACTCAGCTGAAACCCGTAACAGATTCTTAAATATTGTTAATCCTTATTTAGAAGGAATTCAACAAAGACAAGGTCTATACGCTTTCAGAGTAGTTATGGATGAAACAAATAACACACCAGATGTAATTGATAGAAATATTCTTAAAGGTGCTATCTACTTACAACCAACTAAGACAGCTGAATTCATACAAATTGATTTCAACATCTTACCAACTGGTGCAAGTTTCGGTGGATAATTTAAAAAACAAATATTTATATAAAATAACTTAAAAATAAAGTAAAATGCCAGAAATTTTAGAGTTTGACAAAATGTTCTATAAGAATTTTGAACCCAAAATGGGAAACAGATTCATTATGGAAATCAATGGTATCGAATCATACATTATCAAAACTGCAAGTAGACCAACTTATACTTCAGAACCTGTTGAGTTAGACCATATTAACGTAAAAAGAAAGATTAAGGGTAAATCTACGTGGGAGGATTTAAACATCACACTTTATGACCCAATTGTACCATCAGGTGCACAGCAAGTAATGGAGTGGGTTAGAACATCACATGAATCCCTTACAGGTAGAGATGGATACGCTGCATTCTATAAGAAAGATGTTACTTTCTATTTGTTAGGACCGGTAGGTGATAAGATTGAACAATGGACTTTAAAGGGTGCATTTATCACTTCAGCAAACTTTGGTGAATTAGATTGGGCATCAAATGACCCGGTTTCAATTGAATTAACTTTGGCATACGATTACGCTATCTTAGAATTCTAATATCAATTTAAAAGAATATATCAAAGGGGAGCAGAGATGTTCCCTTTTATTTTTTTTAAAACTCAATATATATAATAAACAAAGTTATATATTAATATGGAACAAAACATAGAACAAAAAGTTACAAGAGGATTAGGAAATGTACAACAACAAAAGAAAACATTTCCATTCGCAACCGAAGAAATAACTCTACCATCAAAAGGATTGTGTTATTCTGAATCAAATCCACTATCAAAGGGATATGTGACGGTAAAACTTTTGACTGCAAAAGAAGAAGATATTTTAACTTCTACTACATTAATCCGTAAAGGTGCTACTATTGATAGATTATTAGAATCAATTATCGTAGAACCTGGTGTAAATATTGGTGATTTATTAATTGGTGATAAAAATGCAATTCTCGTAGCAACAAGAGTATTGGCATATGGTCCTGTATACAAAGTGACAGTAACTGACCCAATTGAAAAAGAAGAAGTTGAAGTAGATGTTGATATGACAAAATTAACTACAAAAGAAATAGATGAAAGTAAGTGGAATAGAAATAATGAATATGATTTTGTTTTACCTAAATCAAATACACCTGTAAAGTTTAAATTATTAACACATGGTGATGAATTAGCAATTCAAAAAGATATTGATGCAAGTGAGAAAACACTAAAAACATCAAACGAAATAACAACACGTTGGAGAAGGATTATTACAGAAATAAACGGAAATAGAGATTTGGGTTACATAAGTAATTTCATTATTAATCAATTCCAAATTCAAGATTCAAAAGCATTAAGAAACTATATAAAAGAACTCACCCCAGATGTAGATTTCACATTTGAATATACATCACCATTCACGGGCGAAAAGGAGGCGCTACGTGTCCCTATTGGGATTGACTTTTTTTACCCTTCCGAGTAATTACTCAGTAAGTTTACATAAAAAAATATTTCAAATGATGTATTATGCCAATGGCGGATTTAATTGGCATGACCTTTATTATATGCCTGTAAAACTAAGAGAGTTTTATTACAGAGAATTGATAGATGCTAAAGACCAAGAAAATAAATCATACGATTCTGTAATTAATAAAAAGACCCCTTCAGTAAAATCGGTTAGAAGAAAGTAATTTTTATATTTTATATTTATATAAGATATAAACCAAGCAATTAATGGCCAGAAAAAGTAAAACACCTGTCCTCATAGATTCGGGAGAAGTAAAGGATTTAAAAGATGCAGTTGGAAGTTTACCCTTACAATTTGATACTCTAACTAAATCAAATGAGAAGTTAGTTGAAAAAGTTATTTTATTGACAAAAGGTGTAACTGATTTAACAAAAACGGTATCAAAGGGATTAAACGTAAAACCTGGCAAAGGTAAATCGGGTAAAGATACTGCAAGTGGTCAACCTGACCCAAAGCAAATAGAAAATTTATACAAAAAGAACATAGATAATATGTTTCGTGGTCTAACTGGACAATTTGGAAAAAACATTGATAAAATGTTTGGAGGAAAGGTCCAACAAAAATTAGATGCATTTTCTGCAAAATTAGAAGCAGGTGGTGTAAAAGGTAAATTTAGCGGAACAGGTTATTATGATAAAGAAGGAAAACAGTTATCGTTTTCAGGAAAAATACCAAAAGGGGCAAAACAAGTAACATCGGTACAACAACACGCAAAAATGTTCGGCGGTGATAATAAATTTGCTGGAGGTAAAAAAGGTGCTGCTGGAGCATTACAAAAAGCTGGTGGTACTTTAATGAGAGGTGCTGCAGGTCTTTTAAGAGCAGCGGGACCTATTGGCGCAGCGTTTGCAGTTGGTATCAAAATTGTTGACTATTTTAATTCAGGAAAAGCAGCACAAATGTCATCAGATATTGCAACATTTTTTGGAGGTGCAGGAGCAGGTAAAGATACAACAATGGCATTATATAAAAATAGTAAAGCATATAGAGAAATAGTAGCAGACTATAATATCGTAGAACCTGTTAGAGAAGAGTTTAGGAAACGAAGAGACATGATGGATTTCCAAAAACAAGCTGAGTTGGATAATTTGGGATTAGCACAAGAGATAGTTAAAGATGAATATAATATGCGATTTGATAGAGAAAGAGCATATAAAGATTTTGCACATCAAGAAGCTATGAAAAATATTGATGCAGAATTCCAAAGAAGAAAGACTTTATTTATGGCAGGAATGCAAGTTTTTTCCAAATACATTAAAATAGGAGAAAGAGCGTTACAGGCAATTGGTTCATCTACAGAACAGGTTTTTAGTTCAATAGTAGGCGTTGCTAAAAATTTAGGCGCATCAGTTAAGGACCAGATAAGAATGTCAACGGCAGCACAGGGTGTTTCTAAACTATTAGGTTCAAGTGCTGAAGATGTTTTAAGTATGGGTAATACTTTTAGATTGATGAATAAAACCAGTTTAGAAGTAGGCACAAACTTAACAACAGGAATTAAAGCATTTGCAGATGAAAATGGAAGAATGGCCTCTGTTATAATGAGGGATATGAAAGATTCTTCAGAGGAAATTTATAAATTTAGTGATGGAACAGCTGAAAACTTTGCTAAACAGGCAATAGCCCTTAATAAGATGGGTGCTTCTATGAGTGCTATGATGAAAGCATCTGATGCAATGGTACTTAATTATAAAGATAGTATCAAAGCGGAGATGGGATTGTCAGCAATGTTAGGAAAAAATGTAGACCTTTCTGAAACCAGAGCTAAATTAATGGCCGGAGACCAAGCGGGTGCAGCTGAATCATTAAGAGGTGCATTGAGTGGAATGGATGTTGGAGCAATGAATGCATTCCAAAAACAACAATTATCACAAGCCACCGGTATGGATATTGAAGAATTGATGTCTTTACAGCAAGGTGGTGAGGGAGATGTAAAAGGTGTATTGGAAAGGAAAGCAGCAGAAAAAACAGGTAAAGATATTGCAAATGGTGCTCTTGCTATGGAAATAGCCAATGATAAAAAAAGAATGGCCGCAGACTTAGCTCATCAAGAAGCAATGATGAAATTTGAGCAAGATAAGAGAAAAGGAATGTTGTTTATAGAGCAATCTCAGAGACTAGAAAATTTAGCAATAGAGCAAAAATGGAGATTAAAATATGCAGCATTAGATACTGAGGCAAAAATAAATGAGGCTGTCGCAGAAATGCAAAAAGAATCAGCATCAAAATTGATAAATAATTTAATTTCAGATTCGGCACAGACATTTAAAGATAATATGACTGCAAAGGGAATGACTCTGGATTCTCCAGAATTCCAACAAGCAATGGCCGGATTTACAGCAAATCAAGACAAAATAAAACAATATACTATGGGTCTTGTACAAAGTGGTATATTGACGAGTGAGAATGCGGGTATAGCAATGGCAGATATTGCTGAGAAAATAGGAAAAGGTCAAGATGTTACAGTAGAATATGCAAATCAACAATTAAAAGCACAAAACGCATTTTGGAATGCAGAAAAGGCCACACAAGATAAAAAAGCAGCATTGTGGGCCGAACAAGACGCTTTAACTGCAGAAAGAAAAGAAAAAGAGGCTGGTTTTTGGGAAGATATTGGTGATTCTCTATTGGATGTGGTTACATTTGGATTTTCAAAGAAAGATGAAATAAACGATAAAATAACAGAAGATTTTGACCGAAGACAAAACGATTTGGATGCACGAATGGCTGCATTAGATAAACAATACGCAGACCAACAGGCATTAACAAATCAGGCATATCCAATTGACCAAACATTTGTACCACTTCAAAAAGGTATTGATAATCTTGCACCACAGTTAAAACCTGTTATGGATAATACCTATGTTGCAAGTAATCAGATGTTAAAAAATGAGGATGCAAGAGGACAAATATTTAAAAAACAATATGATTATCAAGCAAAAATAGCAAATGAACAGGTAAAGGCAACATACGCATTGATATCAGTACAAGAACAAATTGCAGCTTCACAAGGTAAACCAATTCAAGTCGATGGTAAGGGAATTAGAAGTGTTATAAATAGAACTTCTAATACCGCATATACTGTAGCAAATTAAATAAAATAACATGGCACAAATAGCAGATTTATTTAAAAACCAAAAAGAAGATTTATATGGAAAGGTTGGTAAAATTATTATTGGTAGCCAAGGTTTAATTAATCCACCGAGAGGTGCAGCATTATTAACAGCATCTCCAACACCAATTAGTGCTCTTGTAGGAAATTTAGTAGGAACATTAGTAAAGGGTTCGGCAAATAGACCAACCGATACTATATTTAAAAAATTTAGTACCATAGCAAAACCTATTACACTTACTAATGATACAAATATTGGTCTTAAACTTTTGGTTCAAAAAGGTGAAAAATATTATGTAAAAACAGATATAGCCGGAGCATCTCAAAAACTGCAACCATGGAATATAGGGCCATTACCACCTATACCAGACCCATTTTTATCTAAAGAAGGTAATGAAAAGAGAAATAAATTATACGAACTTATATATGGTAAACCACCTAAAAAAGACCCAAATGATAAGAAGGTAAGAGTGCCGACTGATTCCGATTTTGAATACAATAAACCTGCAAAATTTATAGATATTCACCAAAAGGATAGAGGAAACGATGTAACAAATTATACATCATGGGTTAGAACACAAGGTGATGGTAAATTAGAAAAAAGAGATGCACCAGAAGATAAAATTTACTCAGCTGAAGAATCAGTTTTTGATATTGTAAATAAAGAAGTTTTAAGTAAATTATATTATGAAGATGATACAAAATTAAAAAATGAATTATTAAGTAAAAACATAGATGTAGAGCAAACCGTTGTAGTGATTAAACCGTATGGTAAAGATTATTCATTTGTATTACCAGGAACGATAACAGGTATATCTGAAGATTTATCACCTGATTGGGTTGATTTTAAATATTTGGGTTCTCCATTTAAAAAATACAAATATAATGGAGTTGAAAGAAGTTTAAAGTTTGAATTAAAAATGTATTATACAAACCAAAATGAAAAGCTAGCAATGATTGCAAAAATAAACTCACTTAAAGAGTTGACATTTCCGTATGATGAAATAATAGCAATTAAATATGCTGGATTAGAAGATTATTCACAATTAACATATACAGGTAATTTTATTGAACTTAGTATAGGTGGAATGTATAATAAAGTTTTTGGATTTATTGATTCATTAGGAATATCTGTTGAAGATAATATTACTTGGGCAAGCGGAAACTCTTATGGTGGTACTGATAAGAATGATAAACCATATCCATCAGTAGTTAATATATCTTTTAGTATGAAAATAATTGAAAATCATAAAATAGAATCGAAAACCAATGTTCAAAGATTTAAATATGATTTTGATGGAAAGGGTTTAAATACAATTTCTACAACACATAGTAATAGTAATAAAAAAACTGAATAAATGGCATCTAATAGGTATTTATATAATAATGTTTTAAAAACAAAACCAGGTAAAAGGTATTTATCATCAACAATTTATCCAAAAATAAAAGCAGATGATAATGATTTATATATAATAACAGATATTAGTGATAGACTGGATTTATTGGCAAATAAATACTACAATAATCCGGCTATGTGGTGGGTAATTGCAGTAGCTAATAATATAAATGATGGTACTATGTATGTTGATGAAGGTACGCAGTTAAGAATACCAAACAATATATCTAGGATACTATCTGATTTTGAAAAATTAAATAAATAAGTTATATGGGATTTCCTTTTATTAAACCATTTGATGATTGGTTAATTAAAAAATTAAAAAAAAGAGAAGAAAATACTTTAAAATTATCAATGATTAACCCATTTGTAATTTTAACATCACCTGCCATTGTAACAAACGATATTGAATTGCAAAATGGAAAAATGACAGGACAAAAAATAAAAGATATTATAGAAGGAAAATCTGCTAAACAAACTTATTATGGTTGTATTATTTCAAATGAAACAAATCCTAAAAAAATTTATAATACAGAAGAAACAATAGTTGGATATGATTTTGGTGGAAATTCCATAAAAGTAATTGGAGAAAAAAATAGAAGAGTTCCAAAACCAAGTATAGAATCATTAGAAATAAATACAGATGGTGCAAACAATACACTTAAAACTGCTAGTTTAAAAATCAAAGTTTTTAGTTTAAAACAGCTTGAAATGTTTGAGTTATTTTTTTTAAGACCATCTATGCATTTGTTAGTAGAATTTGGTAGTAATGAGTCTTTTGTATTTGATAAAGAAAATGTTTTAGATGATGCAATAATATCTAAAAAAACTTGGACAAATTTTTTAACAGAATATAAAAAAAACTTTTCAACAGAAAATAGAAAAAATTATTTAGATAAAATTCAAAAAGCAAAGGGAGATTATGATTTTGTAGCAGGAACTGTTACAAATTTTACATTTACAATAGCAGAAGATTTATCATATGAAGTAGATTTAGAAATATCATCTGCAAACACAATGTTAATGTGGTTACCGGTAACACCATCAAAAGATACATCACAAACTAAACAGCAATCTATTAAATTTGATAAATTTGAACAATGGTATAAAAAATTGGAAGCAGATTTGGATGTATTACTTTCAGCAGAATTAAAAAATGAATCTAATTGGAAAAACGAATTTTTTAATTGGGATATGATTGCAGAAAAGCAAGATGAAACAAAAGCATCAATATCAGCATATTTGACAGTTAGATATATTTTAGAACTGATAAATGATATATTTCCAATAAAAACTGGAACATCTAATCTTCACACCGATGTATTTTTCGAAGATAGTGAAGGAAAAAAACCATTAATACCCTGTAATACTCTTGATAATATAATATCTCATACAAGCGATATTATCTTACCAGGAAAATTACCAATTTTAGGAGTAACTGAAAAAAAAGATAAAATTGTTATTAAAAAACAGGACAATAAAATTCAAACTAATGATTTTAAAATAAACGGATATAGATTTAATTTGGAATCAACAGATGGATTTTATGATTATGAGAAAAAAATTATAGAAAGTACAAAGAGTAAACAATACGGAAATCTTTTAAATATATTTGTAAAATATGATACTTTTTATAATATGTTTAAAAAGTCAACACATAGAATTGACTTTTATAATCAATTAGTATCATTTCTGAATGAAAGTTTATATGGTAGAACAAAATTAATATTAGGAAATGCTGTACAAGGCTCTCAGGCAACATATACAATTATTGATATGGGATTGGATTTGGCAAAAATAGAATCCGAAAATGACTTTAAAAATTTATATAGATTTAATATTGGGGTATCTGGTTCAATAATTAGAGGATTTGAATTTAGTTATGAATTGAGTGATTTGATGCAAGGGCAAGCTGCATTTTCTTCAATTTCTATGATAAATTCTATTGTTGGTGGTGATACTACAAAACCACCATTAATTGCAACGGGGTCTACAGGAGAATATAGTTTTACAAATGAAGGATATGAAAAATTTGATATGAGTTGTTATGCAAACGCAGATAGATTCACTTCAATAGATAGAGCAGCCGTAGAAATTGTTTTAGAATCAGCAGAATCAAACGCAAAAAAGAAAGCAGCAAATCCACAATTAAATCCTATAGATGACAAAAAAGATGGGTCAGCTACACAAGAACCAATAAATTTAGAAGAATCTTTAAGTAATAAAAGTGTTAAATTTAAAATAGGTCAAGGAAAGGATAATGTAAAAACTTTAATTTATACAGACAAATCATTTTTAATAAAAGAATTGTATTCAGATTTTGTACAAAATAAAGCAAAAGCTACATCAGCACTTACATTTTTAGAAATAACTGCAATCATAGATGGAACAGGCGGAATAAATTCTGGTGAAATTTTTAAAATTACAGGAATTCCTGAAATATATAATATAAATGGATTTTTTCAAGTTACAAATGTAAAGCATTTAATAGAAAATGAAGGTTGGAAAACCGTTATAGAAGCTGGATATAGAATAAAACATGAATAGTATGTATGTAAAAAAATCACAAATATTTGATTTAAATACACCTCAAACAATAGTGCCAATCCCAACAGATGCCGATTATGATAATGGATTTATTATAAGATTTTTTATCAGAAAAGCAAATGATGTAAATGGATTTATTTTTGAGGTTGATAAAGATGTTTATGAAAAATATATAGAAAATCCATATTGGATTGCCGCAGATATGCGATGGAGAATTTCAGGCCCTTTAAATATGACTTATAAAAAAAATGATTATATTGATGATTTTGGCGTTTTAGAATCAAATAAAAAATCAATATTATATGTCTCAAAAATAATTAAAAATATAGGATTATATCTACCCAATTTATTACAATTTTATAAATAATTTGGTAAATTAAAAATAAAATAGTATATTTAATTATAAATGGTTATTAATATGAGCAAATACAAATTTCTTACAGAAGAAGAAAAACAACAGCTAACATTTGATTGGCGATACAGAGGATTTACTACTTTAGAATTACTTACAGAGACAGAGTGCGATGAAATAAATGAAGAACTTAATAGACTTCGTTTAGAAAGAAATCAATTAGAACCGGATAAGTGGCAAGAGTACGAACCATTTATGTACCCCCACAAACTTTCACCTAAATTAGAAAAATTATTCGCACACCCTAAAATAATTGAGGCGTGTGAATTTCTAATGGAAGGTGAAATAGTCGGAATGCAGACATGGGCATACTTTAAACCAAAGGGTGAATTAGGTAGAGACCAACATCAAAACGGATTTTATACAGGTTGTAAGCATAATGAAATTATTAATATTGCTTTAGCATTGGATAATCATGATGCAGAAAATGGTTCGGTATGGAACTATGAAGGTTCACATAGATTGCCTGTTTTACCTATGGAAGATAATGAAGAAAGAAAAGCAACAAATACATCTAATTGGAGAAGTGAGAGAGGAATTAGTTGTGTAATGCCAGAAGGACACGATTTTCGTAAAATTCCTGGAATTTTAAAGAAAGGGCAAGTTGCATTATTACATTCACACGTTGTACATGGTTCTGACCCAAATAGAGATACTACAAGAATGAGAAGAAGTTTCTTAGGTGGTTATTTAAAAAAGGGTGCTTATTTTAAACCTGGTAATCAAATGAAAAGAGAACCAATTGATATTTACAAATTAAGACAAAAACATTGGGGAGAATAATTTTTGTAATCCCAAATATTTTTAGTATATTAGTAGGGTATGATGAATCTGATTGAAGATAAATCTACCCTACTTTCTTTTATAAAGGGTAGTAAAAAAATAAAGTTATTAGTGCCAGTATGGAGTTCTAATAGAGCACATCCATTTGCCACCCGTATATCATTTCTTTATTATAGAACAGAGGGTGAAGATGGTATTATAAACTTAAATCATATAGATGCCAAAAAGTTAGTAAAAATTGAATTAAATAAACTTTTTGATAATGATACAATAGTTTTAGATAGTCGTTATATAAGCAATTTAGGGTTTGATTTTGAGTGGTTATATTTTGAAGAGTATGGTAAACCATTTATCTTTAATGAGTTTGCTGACGGGGTTTATAGAGGGTATAGGAGAGACTTTACGGAACTGAATGATTGTGTGCCTCTTATGAAATGGTATGAGTTATTAAAAACATTACCTGACCTTAATCTTAAAACGGACACCAATCGTAAATATTCTTCAGCAATCCGAACATTAGGAAGGCTGGAAGGGGCTGGGGTAAAAGTCGATAGAGAAAAATTTATTGATAGTTTTAGCTTCGACCCTCAATTGCTTAAAAAGGATAATATAGTATTCACACAATATAATCCATATACAATAACAGGTAGAC
>Ga0194131_10005009_pt1 | contig 19476 bp, 15 predicted proteins | sample TA2KigO120mmetaG_FD_148631 | JGI IMG/M metagenome (GOLD analysis project Ga0194131, IMG submission 148631) | Freshwater microbial communities from Lake Tanganyika, Tanzania - TA2015053 Kigoma Offshore 120m | ecosystem: Environmental > Aquatic > Freshwater > Lake | place: Tanzania: Lake... | reverse complement strand
GCCTCGAGAAGGACACGCAGCGATTGCAGCGACGGCGAATCCTCCAGGGCGTCCCAGGCGAAAAGTGGTTTGGTGATCGCGATTTTCATGACGGCCTCCAATGCCGAACGGGGAAGGTGGCGGGCGCTACCATTACAACACAATATATCCCCGTTTGGTTTGGAGGATGGTCGAAAAATTCTGAAAAAAACTGCAACCGCGGGCTTATTCTTACGAAGTCGAGAGTTCTGCGGGGGAAGAGATTTTTGCCCCTTGGTGAGAACCGAAAAAAGACTGGCTCGTCGTACATCGCAACGGGCTCCAAGACCTCTCGTCGCGGCTGACCGACGTTCACCGTTCCACTATAATCTGCTTTTTCAGGCCAGGCGGGCGTAACATGAAAGCACTGGTGGTCGGCAAGGGAGGTCGCGAGCACGCCCTGGTGTGGAAGCTGGCTCAGTCTCCTCGCCTTGAGCGCGTCTTTTGCGCTCCGGGCAACGCCGGTACCGGCGTGGACGGCGTCAACGTTCCCATCGACGCCAATGATATCGACGCTCTCGTCAAGTTCGCCAGGAGAGAATGCATCGACCTCACGGTCGTCGGCCCGGAAGAGCCGCTGGCCCGCGGCATTGCCGATGCCTTTCAGAAAGAGGGGCTGCCCATCTTCGGTCCGACGAGGCAGGCCAGTCAGCTGGAATCGAGCAAGGTGTTTGCCAAGAAAGTGATGCGCGACGCCGACGTGCCCACCGCCGAGTTCCGCGTCTTTGACCATCCCGATCCGGCACGCCTTTATGTCCAGACCCGCGAGTATCCCGTCGTCGTGAAGGCGGACGGTCTGGCGGCCGGCAAGGGTGTCATCGTTTGTTCGACGACCGAGGAAGCGCTGGCGGCCATCGAGAGGATCATGGTGCGCGATGAATTCGGCCGCACCGCCGGCCGGCAGATTGTCATCGAGAAGAGGCTCGACGGACCGGAGTTGAGCATCATGGCACTGGTGGCGGGACGGACCATCATTCCGCTGGCGCCCACGCAGGACCACAAGCGCGCCCTGGACGGCGACGCTGGACCGAACACCGGTGGCATGGGCGCCTATTGCCCCGCGCCGCTGGGCACACCCGACTTGCTGGCCGAGATCGACGCCCAGGCCCTGGTGCCGACCGTGCACACCATGAAGCGACGGCGCATGCCCTTCCGCGGCATTCTCTACGCCGGCATGATCATCACCAATCAAGGGCCGCGCGTCCTGGAATTCAACTGCCGCCTCGGCGACCCGGAGACGGAACCGCTGCTTATGCGGCTGCGCACCGATCTGTTCGAACTGCTCCTGGCAACAGTGGAGGATCGACTCGGCGAGTTCGGCGAAGGCAACATCGAATGGGATCCCCGGCCGGCCGTTTGTGTCGTCATGTGCAGCGGCGGATACCCAGGCACCTTCGCCAAAGGGAAGATCGTGAACGGCCTTGCCGAGGCTGCCAAGCTGCCCGATGTGAAAATCTTCCACGCCGGCACCCGCCTCGACGGCGAGCTACTGCTCACCGACGGCGGCCGGGTGCTCGCCGTCACCGCCCTCGGCGACACGCTCGCCCTCGCCAAGCGCAACGCCTACGAGGCCGTCAAACGCATCCACTTTCCCGGCGCTTCTTATCGGTCCGATATCGCGGACCGGGCGATCCCGCCGGGCTGAGCAGTTGCGGCAAAATGGAACACCTCTGTTGCAAAACGAGACGGCACACAACCCTTCAGGTGGCAAGCTACATCAGGGCCCGCTCCCGCAACGCCAACCAGTCGGACAGATTCATCACCCCAGGTTGCCGACCAGTTATTAGTCGCAAGTTGTTTTATAATAGACATTTGTGACGTTCAACGAGGGTGGGCGGCCAGATTTCCCGAGCCACACCGGGCGGCTTGACCGCCCAGTCCCGGCGCTCCCCGCAGCGGTTTTTCGGCCGGTCCCCGCCCTGTCAACCATTGGCATGGCAGTTGCTAATATTCTTGGCAACAAGGCTTGGTAGCGAGTCCCAATCCTTGTTGTTCTAGAGCCTGACCTGCCAGTACACACCCTTCCAAGCGTGGCACGGGGTGGGGCCGAATGCGAGTCTCGGCCTGGCCCCGTGCCAGCACTTCCTTCTCTGCTCAGCAAACCAATCAAGCTTCCGCATCAACCGACCAGGCAGGGTCGGCTCTTTTTCCTGTCGACCAGTGCCGCATGGATTGCATGGAAAAAAAAGAAGGAGCCGTGATGGCTCCCTCTTCTGCTTCATGACAAGGTCGGTGAATCGTTGTTAGCCGACCAGGGCGCGGATGGCGTTGGGGCGCTCGCCATTCGGGTTGGTGCCGGCAATGGCGAACGGGCGGCCGATGTTGTCGCGAACCTGGGTGTTCGGGTCGATGCCCAGGGCACGATAGATGGTGGCGAACAGGTCGCCCACGCGGACGGGGTTCTCGGCGACACTGGTGCCGTCGGCATCGGTGCGGCCATAGGCCTGCCCGCCGCGAATGGCGCCGCCACCGACCACGACCGACCAGCTGCGCGACCAGTGATCGCGACCGGCGTTCTGATTGATGCGCGGCGTCCGCGCGAACTCGCCCATCCACACCAGCACCGTGTCCCGCCACCGGCCGCGGTCCACCAGATCGCGGACCAGCGTGCCCATGGCCCGGTCCAGCGTCGGCAGCTGGCGAGTCGCCAGCGCGTTGAAGTTGGCGTTGTGCGTGTCCCAGCCACCCAGCGTGATTTCAACGGCGGAAACACCAGCTTCGATGAGGCGGCGGGCCATCAGGGCCGAGCGGCCGAAATTGTTGTTGCCGTACTCGGCGACCAGGTTCTGGTTCTCGCCACGCAGGTCGAAGACCTTGCCTTCCTTGGAAGCGACCAGGCTGAAGCCCTTGTTGTAGATCTCCATGTGAGCCTTGGAGGCGTCGGCAAATCGCGGCCGATCCTTGGCGGACAGATGCGGCACGCGGCCATACATGAAGTTGTCTTCCAGCGTGTAGAACAGCCGCTGGCGACGACGGATGCGGTCTTCCGTCTCGACCTGGTTGCTGCCGAGGCTCTGCGGTGCGCGAATATTCTCCGGAGGCGTGCCGGGATTCTGCACGGTGAAGGGGGCGTAGTTCATGCCCAGGAAGCCAGGGCCGTCCGCGGCGCCGCCGACGGCGATGTAGTTGGGCAGCGAGATATCGCGGTAGCCTTGCAGCTTCGGAATCTCGTGAGCGGCGATCGAGCCCAGCGACGGAAAGGCAATGGCGGGATTCGGCGTCCACGAAGTATGCATCAACTGGCGGCCGCGGTTGTGGTCGCCTTCGGTTGTCGTCAGCGAGCGAATGATGGCGAGGTTGTTCATCTGCCGCGCCGTGATGGGCATGTGCTCGCTAATGCGCACGCCTTGGGCGCTGGTGTTGATCTCGCGGAACTCGCCGCCCGTGGGCCGGCCGGGCTTCAAGTCCCAGATGTCGATGGTGGCCGGGCCGCCGCCCATCCACAGGATCACCACGCTCTTGTTGTTCCGCCGCAATTCCTGGGCGTTGGCCTGGATCGTCCGCAGAAACTGGTAACCGGGAGCGGCCAGCAAGGAGTAGCCGGCCATGTGCTTGAGGAAGTGACGCCGATTCATCGCCATCCGATCACCCGCTTTCATGAAAGGGCGCCCCGGCAACGGGCCGGGGCATACCATATATTCTAGTTTTGCTGGACTTGTGGGCGCTTGTCAAGTTCCGACGCGGAGATTCCGCGTTATATCCGCCTCATTATAAACACTTTTTGGACAGCTTCAGACCGGCGAAAGTTCCCCGAAATGCGGAGAATGTGGAATAACTCCACCTGGTCCACCTGGGTACAAGAGCACCATGAGCTGGCAACGCATTATCGGCCATCAACCGGTCATCGACGCTTTTCAACGCGCCCGCGCACGCGGCCGTCTCGCCCATGCTTACCTTTTCACCGGCCCGGCAGGCGTCGGCAAGCGCCTCTTCGCCGGCGAACTGGCCAAGGCCATCCTCTGCGAGTCGGACGCAAACCGCGACAAGATAGAGGCTTGCGATCAATGTCCTGCCTGCGCCCTCGTCGATGCCGGCACCCATCCCGACTGGCAGGCCCTTGCCAGGCCTGAGGACAAGAACGTCGTGCCGATCGAGCTGATGCAAGAGCTTTGCCAGACCTTTGCGCTCAAATCCGCGCGCGGCAAGGGCAAGGTCGCCATCCTCGACGACGCCGACGATCTCTCCGCTGAGGCTGCCAATTGCTTCCTCAAAACCCTCGAAGAACCGCCCCTGGGCTCGATCTTCATTCTGGTTGGCTCCAGCCCCGAACGGCAGATGGCCACCATTCGTTCGCGCTGCCAGCTGGTCCGCTTCAGGCCGCTTGACGCCGAGGCCATGAACGCCTGGTTTGATCAGCACGGCATCGAATCGCACCAGCGGGCACGCTTGACGAAGCTGAGCGGCGGCAGCCCGGGGCAAGCGCTGGCCCTGGCTGACCCCGAACTATGGACTTTCCGCCAGAGCTTGCTGACGGCATTGAGCCAGCCACAGCCAGATGCCGTGGCGCTGTCGAAGTCCTGGATGGAATTCATCGAGGAAGCCGGCAAAGACACGGCCGCCCAGCGCCGCCGCTGTCACCTGGTCCTGCAGCTGCTGATGGCCTTTCTTGAAGACGCACTGGCGGTATCGCTGGCAGATCTGGAAAAACCGGCCGGCGAGGACGCCGTATTCCTCGCCGATTTCTGCCGCCGTGTTTCCGAGGAAACGATTCTCGCCATGCTCGACCGCTGCCTGGAGGCGGAGTTTCATCTCGACCGCTACGTGCAGCTTGCTCTCGCCGTCGAGAGCCTGGTGGATGCCTTGACGGCGTCTGCATGAGGCCAGCCGGGAGCGTGAACGACCGGAGTAAACGCTGAACTCCGGTCGCTCGCGCTCCCGGCTCGCCAAAGATTGCCTTTTTGGTTTCGCGCACCTGCACCGCTGGACCGATGACACATGGATGAAGCGCCTGTGTCCGGTCATCCTGTTGCTGGTGGGCGGCTGCCTGAGCAATGCCCCGGTGGCGAACTTTCTCGATTTCGTCCGGCCGGGGAAGCTGCGCTCCAGCGCCAAGGTGCAACCGCACGGCGGAGTGTGCATTCCACAGGGAGCGCTCGGCGGGCCGCCGATACCGCCGCCGCCCGTCATCGGCGGCGCCTTGATTCCGCCGCCGGCCGTGCCCCCCGGAGTCAGTCTCCCGCCGCCGCCGCTGCCCATACCGCCGTGAGACGCAATGGAAAACGGCTCTCCGGGGCCATCCCGGAGAGCCGTCCCACCACACCTGCAGCGGTTTACTTCCTTGCCGCCACGAACAGGCGGTCGATATCTGCGTCGGACATCTCTTCCTGGCCGTTGCTGGCATCCACGATCAATGCCGTGTTGCTGGGCGTGACCCAGACCAGGTGATTGCCGTTGCGGAAGACGTTGCGGACCGACTTGTGCCTTTCGAGGATACGGAAGTAAGCCTTGCTCATGGCCTTGACGGTCACGGTCTTCATCTTGGCGTCGAAGGCCTCGTCGATCCAGACGCCGCCGACTTCGAGCATGTTGCGGCTGCCGATCCAGCGCTGGGCCGAGTTGCTGACCTGGTTGCAATAGCGCAGGTTATTGGCCTCGCACGAGAGATCGACACCGAGCTTGCCCCCTGGGTGGCGACCCAGTTGCCCTTTTTGAGTTCCCCCTTGGCCTGGCGATAGGCGTGGAACTGCGTGGAACTGGTCGCGGGCGCGCTGGAGGTTTTGCAAGACCTTGTCGTCCTTGGCCATGCCGGCGGGAAGCTTGGCGAGCTCGCGCTCGGCCAGGACCGCGCGATTGGCGGCGCCTTCACCCGGCTTGGCCTGGGCCTCCTTGATGAAGTCCGCCACAGGGACCGGAGCGCCGCCCGGTGCCTTGGCCTTGAGCGCTGCAGGCTGTTCGGCGCCGAAGCCCCCGCCGCCGAGATTGAACGCCACGTCCGGACGCTTGTTCGCAGCGCCGCGGCCGGCAACCGGCGTCACGCTGTCCGGCACAACCAGGTAGCTCGTGTACGGCGTGGTGATGCCGTAACGCTTGGCCAGCGTCACCACTTCTTCGACCAGCTCCTTCTTTTCGCCGTTGCGGCGAATCTGGTCGAGCAAGTAGCCGACCTTGCGACGGGCCCACAGGTCTTCCACGAACGCTTTGTCTTCGGGCAGCCCTGTCCACGAATGGAACCTCGTAGACAAACTGCCTCGTCTCCTTGCCCACCTGGCCGGTGAGCGTGACCTTGACCTTGTCCTTGCCGGTGTAGCGGCCGAGGACCACGAGCTGACTGCCGTGGAACAGGTCGGGCAGTTCCGGCGGATACACATCGGAGATCTTGACTTCTGCGGCGACCGTGAGCTTGAGGTTCGTCAGCACGGGATTGCTGATCTTGCCGTAAAGCCCGCTCACCTTGGCCTCGATGTCCTCGGCCTCACGGACGTAGGTGCTGACGGCCCGGCTCTGTTCGGACAGCTGATCGAGCATGGCAGCATTGACGTCATCGCCGACGCCGAACGTGAAGATGCGCGTGGTGGCCGTGTTCTTGGCCAGCACGCTCTTGAGGATGTTGCCCTCGTTGGTCTCGCCGATGGTGGCGCGGCCGTCGGTGAAGAAGACAATGGTGAAGGTACGGCCCTCGTCATTGGGCCGCAATTCCAGGGCGGACAGGAGCGCGTCGTTGATCGCCGTGCCGCCGGTTGCTTCCAGGCCGTCCACCCACTTTTGCGCCTCGGCGATCTGCCCGGACGAGGCGGACAGCAGCTTGTCCGTGTAGCGATTGACCGTGGTGGCAAAGTTAATGACGGCGAAGCGATCCTGCGGGTTGAGGTTGCCGAGGCAATACTTCAAGGCACCGCGCGCCTGGGTCATGCGCTTGCCACGCATGCTGCCGGAGGTGTCGAGCACGAAAATCATGTCGCGCGGTACCTGCTGCGATTTGGACAGCTCCGCCCGCGGAGAAACCAGCAACATGAAGTAGCCGGGATTGCTGTCCGTGGGACGATGTATGAGCGCCGTCAGGCCGACGTCCTTCGATCCGGCCGTGTAAAAGAGCTGAAAATCGCGATCGAGCACCGCAGCGTCCTTTTCGAAGCTGATCAGCGCCTGCCGGTCGTTCGGCCGATTGAGCGTGATCGCGTGGCTCGGACTGTAGATGTTCTGGATCGGATGCTGCGACCTGAGCCGGAGGTTGATGGAGAATTTCTCGAGCGTGCTGGCCGCCTTGCCGTCGTGCTTCATCGGATAGACATACTCGACCAGACCATTCTCGTTTCCGGCCACTGATGTGTAGCTGATCGAGATCCTCTGGTCGCCTTTCGCGGGCACCGGGAACACCCGCAGACGCAGCAGATTGTTGCCCATGTACTCGAGCAGGCCGGGGTCCTTGGTGCGCGAGACGATGCTGTTGTAGATGGACCGGGCCTTGGCTGCCTCGACCAGCTCGCCGGGGACTTCCTTGCCGTCCACCCACATGGTGAACTTGCGAACGCTGGCCCCCTTGGGAATCGGGAAGACATAGGTCGCTTCCAGCTGGCGGTCCTTGTGATTGCGGAAGGTCTGGTCGATCTTGGTGATGGCCACCTGATCGTCGATGGCAATATCCACCTTGTGGTTGAGCATGGCCAGGGGCGGCAAGGTCTTCTCGACCGGGATGAGGATGCCGCGTGCCTGGGCCGACCCGCCGGCCGCCAGCGCCACTGTCAGAACTGTCAGGACTGCCAGGAAACGTCGCATGAAAGGCCCCTTTCCTATCTTGTACCTGCTCGCCCGACTATCCGCACCATTGTAGACGACTGAACCGGCATCGTGGATTCCACGAGTTACGATGTGTTACAATGACACAACCTCTGTTCGCGCCGTCCCCCTCCTTGCCCAGTTTCCAGACCGTCCATTGCCCTTGACTGTGGACGGGTCTGGCCGTTACATTTTGCAGATAGGGAAGTTACGCACCTTGGTGTAGCCCGATGCCTGCCTGCGGCGCGGGCGTTTTTTATGTCCAGCGGTTCATTCACGGATTCATCTCATGCCTTGCACTTGTGTCGTCGGCTTGCAATGGGGCGACGAGGCCAAGGGGAAGATCGTCGATGTGCTCACGCCCAGCCATCAGTACGTGGTCCGCTACAATGGCGGCGCCAACGCGGGCCACACCGTCGTCCACGGCGGCAAGACCTACAAGTTCTCCCTTCTCCCCACCGGCATCCTGCACCCGCACATGACTTCGGTGATCGCCAATGGCGTCGTCGTCAATCCGCTGCGCTTCTTCGAAGAGGTGGAGACGCTGCGCGCCGCCGGCATCGCCATCGGTGACAACCTCGTTGTCAGCGACCATGCTCACCTGATCTTTCCGTATCACCTCGAAGAAGAACGCCTCTCGGAGCAGGGGGGCGAGAACGCCATCGGCACCACCGGCCGCGGCATCGGCCCGTGCTACCAGGACAAGGTCGGCCGCGTCCACGGTATCCGCGTCGGCGAGATCCTGCATCCGCAGCATCTGCGGCAGCGGCTGCGCACCATCGTGCCGCGCAAGAACCGTTTGCTGCGCGCCTTCTCGGCCGACGCCCAGCAGTTCGATGCCGACGCCCTCTGCGACGATTATCTCAGGCACGCCGCCGGCATGGGGCGGTTCATCGCCAACACCGGCGCGGTTCTGCACCAGGCGCTGGCGGCCGGCAAGAACATCCTCTTCGAGGCGGCCCAGGGCAGTCTGCTTGACGTCGACCACGGCACCTACCCCTATGTCACCAGCTCAAATAGCTCCGCCGCCGGCGTGTGGAGCGGTTCCGGCGTGCCGGCACGCAACCTGAGCCGCGTCATCGGCGTCATCAAGGCCTACACGACGCGTGTCGGCCGCGGCCCATTCCCCACGGAGCTGAACGACGGCCCCGACGGCATCGGCGAGCGCATCCGCAAGACCGGCCGCGAATATGGCACGGTGACCGGCCGGCCCAGACGCTGCGGCTGGTTCGACGCCGTCGCCGTCCGCTCCACGGCCCGCCTCAGCGGCACCGATGAACTTGCAGTCATGCTCCTCGATGTCCTGAGTGAGCTCGACGAGATCAAGATTTGCGTCGGCTACGACCTGGACGGCACGCGCATCGAGGAATTCCCGGCAGACGCTTTCCTGCTGGATCGCTGCCAGCCCGTGTACGAGACCCTACCCGGCTGGAAGGCGAACCTCAACGGCGCCAAGGCTGTCACGGACTTGCCGGCCGCGGCGCGGCGCTACGTCGATCGGCTGGCATCGTTGCTCGGGCTGCCGGTGACGATCATCTCGATCGGACCCGACCGCGCGCAGACGATCATGGACACTCGCTGATACGTTCCCCTACCGGACGGAGACGGGAAAAACCACGGGCTAACGGATGGCAAGCTCGCTGCTCACCCCCGAAACACTGCAACGGCTGGCCAACGCCGGCCTCGATCCGTCGCGCCTGCCGCGGCATATCGCCGTCATCATGGACGGCAACGGCCGCTGGGCCAAGTCGCGCGGCCTGCCACGCGTCGAGGGCCATCGCCGTGGCGTCATGAGCGTGCGCACCACGATCGAGGAATGTTGCCGGCTTGGCATCGGGCAACTGACTCTCTACTGCCTGAGCGTCGAGAACTGGAAGCGGCCCCAGGCCGAACTCGATTTTCTCATGACCCTCTTGCACGAGTACCTGATCGCCGAGCGCGCCGAGATCATGGAGCAGAACATTCGCTTCACGACCATCGGCCGCCGCGAAGGATTGGATGCCCCGGTCGTGCGCGAGATCGACGAGAACATCCGTGTCAGTCGGGACAACACCGGCATGACGCTGTGTCTGGCGATCAACTACAGCGGACGAGCCGAGCTGGTGGATGCCGTGAAACGTCTGGCGGTGCGGGTCCGCGACGGCGAACTCGATCCGGATGCCATTGATGAGACGCTCCTGAGCGAGGCACTCTACACCGGAATGATGCCCGATCCGGACTTGCTGATCCGCACCGCCGGCGAGATGCGCGTCAGCAACTTTCTGCTGTGGCAGATCTCGTACTCGGAACTCTGGGTCACGTCGAAATGCTGGCCCGAGTTCGACGTCGCCACCCTCCATCAGGCGCTGCACGGATTTGCCAGCCGGGAGAGACGCTTCGGCGGATTGACATGAAAGGGTCACTGTTCAGCTTGGCTGAAAACTGAAAACTGAACACTGAAAACTCTTTCGAAGGAGCTTCATGCTGCGAACGCGGCTCATGGTCGGGACCGTGCTCGTTGGCCTGGTTGCCGCCATGCTGGTAGCGGACCAGGGGCTGTCGCCGTGGTTTCCATTCCTGGCCGTGATGGCGATTTTTCTGGGACTGGGGGCCGCGTTTGAGTTGCTGCAATTGCTGGGCCCAGGGCGTCGGCCGGAAGCTTGGATCTGCTATCTGGGTATCCTGCTGGTCATCCTCGGCAACTGGCCGGCACACTTGCCGCAGACCGGGGACTGGTTGCCGGGGCCCGGTCCCTGGCCGTGGCTGATGGGCAGCTTCATCGTCGCCGTGCTCGCCGTCATCATCCGCGAACTGGCAAGCTTTCGCGAGCCGGGACGATCGATGGAACGGATGGCCCTGGCGGTGTTCGCAATTGCCTACCTCGGCTTGCTGCCGAGTTGTTTCGTCCAGCTGCGCTGGCTGGACGAGGAGGTTCGCGAAAAAGGCACGCAGGCGCTGGCGCTCGCGATCTTTGTGCCGAAACTGTGCGATGTCGGCGCTTACTTCACCGGCCGCTTCCTGGGCCGGCACAGGATGACGCCGGTGCTGAGCCCCAAGAAGACGTGGGAAGGAGCGGCCGGAGGACTTGCTGCCGCGGTCCTGACGACCGTCGCCCTGGATCGCTGCTTGCCGGGTTCGGTGCTGACCGGCAATCTGGGCATGGAAATCGCTTTCGGCTTGTCGGTGGGCGTGATGGGCATGTTCGGCGACCTCGCCGAATCGCTCATCAAGCGGGATTGCCAGCAGAAAGATGCCTCGCAAGCCGTCCCCGGCTTCGGCGGCATCCTCGACGTTATCGACTCCGTGATCTTCCCCGCACCCCTGGTGTACGGCTGGTTGAGCTGGACGTCTGGAATGACTCGATGAGCAATGACGCCGCCTTGACACTGACGCTCGATAGCCGCGACGAGGCCTTGCAACTGTTGGGCACTCGCGACCAGCATCTCCGTCTGATTCGCGAGGTGTTGCCTGTCCGCCTCGTCGCGCGCGGCGACCTGATCCTCATCGAAGGCCCGGCCGAGCAGGTCGATCAGGCCAATCGTGTCTTTCAGCAGCTTCGGCTGATGCTGCGGCAGCAGGGAAGCCTGGCTGCCGACAACGTGCGCGAAGTGCTGGCGGTCATCGGCGCCTCGAACAATCACGAGGGACCGCAGAACCTCGCCGTGATCGAAGGAGGCCGGCACGTCCGTCCGCGGACGGATGGCCAGGCCCGGTACGTCCATGCCATGCGCGACAACGACCTGGTCCTGTGCATCGGCCCGGCCGGCACCGGCAAGACGTTTCTCGCCGTTGGCATGGCCGTCAGCGCGCTGCGCCAGGGGGCGGTCAAACGCATCGTCCTGGTTCGCCCCGCGGTCGAGGCGGGCGAGAAGCTTGGCTATCTGCCCGGCGACATTGCCGCCAAGGTCAACCCGTATCTGCGCCCACTCTTCGACTCACTCAACGACATGCTGTCGCCCGACCAGGTCAAGCGCTATCTGGAGAATGACATCATCGAGATCGTGCCCCTGGCCTACATGCGCGGCCGGACGCTCAACAACGCCGTCATCATCCTCGACGAAGGGCAGAACACCACGATCTCGCAGATGAAGATGTTTCTCACGCGCATGGGCAACAACTCAAAGATCATTGTCACCGGCGACGTCACGCAGGTGGACTTGCCGCGGCAGACGCGCAGCGGCTTGCTCGACGCCTTGCAGCGACTCAAGGACATCGAACGCATCGGCATCATTTACCTCACCGAGCAGGACATTGTCCGGCATCCGCTGGTACAGCAGATCGTGCGTGCGTACGAGGAGGACAAGCCGCGCAAGCGGCGCGAGTGAGGCCCCGGACACCTGACAACTGACGCCCGAAAAGGGAACGGATTCCCATGTTTGGAATGTGGAAACGGAACACTTCGCGGTTGGGCTCGTGGAACGATCGGCGGCGCCTGGCCGGGGAGCGAGATACGAACCGATTTCGCTGGTCGTGGGGCGTTGTCGGGCGGCTGGCAGTCGTCTGGCTGACGACGCTGTGCACGACCTGGCTGGCGTATGCCTGGGGGCCGCCGTTGCCCTATCGCGTCGGCGAGATCTATCCGCACGACTTGCGCGTACGCGTCGATTTCGAGGTCATCAACCACGTCGAGCTGGTAAACCAGGAGCCGCCCGGTGCGGCAACGGACGAAGATGTGCTACGCGAGCGCGCCCACTTCACCGAGCGTCCCGTGATCGAGCGCTATCCGCGCGGCATGGTGCTGGCGCCGCGTGGCACGCCCATTCAAGATCGCCAGCTCGACCTGCTTCAGGACGAGCATCGAGCCTATCTGGCCAGTCTTGATCAGGCGGACCATATCCGCCGCGGTATCGCCCTGTTCCTGATCTTCAGCTTGTTCGCGGCGCTGGTGATTCTTTACGTTTGCCGCTTCCAGGTGGGACTGGCGCACAGCCTGCCCGTCATCGCCGGCGTGTGCGTGCTGGTGGTCATGACGCTTGCCCTCGGTCTCCTGCTGAGCCGGGCGCCGTGGCATGCCGCCTTCATTCCGCTCATCATGACCGCCATGGTGTTGACGATTGTCTACAATCCTCAATTCGCCTTGCTCATGTCCTTCAGCCTGGCGCTGGCGATGACCGTCGTGCTGGGTCAGGACCTGAGCCACCTGCTGCAAATGATGGGTGGACTCGCGGCTGGCGTCTTGCTCTTGCGCAGCATCCGCACGCGCACGGGTCTGGTCAAGGTCGGGATGGGGGCCGGAGTTGCCTATCTGCTCATGACGATGGCCACCGAGTTGCTGTCCGGACAGACCGCGGCACTGATCCTCTCTGACGCGTTTCGACACTTTCTCTGGGGTACGCTGGCCGGCTTCCTGATGACGGGGCTCTTGCCGCTGGTTGAACGCTGCTTCGGCATTGTCACGGACATCAGCTTGCTGGAGTTGGCCGACGGCGCGCATCCGCTCCTGCAAGAACTGGTCCGCCGGGCTCCTGGGACATACACGCATAGCATGACGGTGGCCACTCTCGCGGAAGCGGCCGCCGAGTCCATCGAGGCCAACGCGCTGCTCACGCGTGTCGGTTGCTATTTCCATGACATCGGCAAGGTGCTGAAGCCGCACTACTTCATCGAGAATCAGACGGGGCAGAATCTGCACGACTCGCTGGAGCCGGCCCTGAGCACGCTGGTGATCCTGGGGCACGTCAAGGATGGCGTGGCTCTGGGCAAGCAATATCACCTGCCACGGCCCATCATCGACTTCATCGCCCAGCACCACGGTACCACGCTGGTGGAATACTTCTACCGCGAGGCCATCCGCATGCATGAAAGCGCCGGCCAGCCGAGCACGGAACTGGAGTCGGTCTTTCGCTATCCAGGGCCCAAGCCGCAAACGCGCGAGGCCGGCATCCTCATGCTCGCCGATGCCGTGGAAAGCTCCAGCCGCTCTCTCAACAGCTTCACACCCAGCAGTCTGCGCAAGCTGGTCCACGATCTCATCATGAAGCGGCTGCTCGACGGCCAGTTCGAGGAAAGTGGACTCACGCTCACCGAGTTGCACATCATCGAGGAATCGCTGTGCAAGTCGTTAATCGCCGTCTTCCATGCCCGGATCAAGTACCCCGAGTCAACGCCAGCGAAGGCGTCATGACTTCACCGGTCATGACTTCATCGTTTCGCCTTGCCGGCATCGATGATCTTCGACAGCCGCTCAGCTGGGATGGAATAGAGGCTCGATACGATCAGGCGGGCCACTTCATCGATCTCGATCAGTTCCTGGACGACGAACTGGCTGCCTTGCCGCTGGTAGACTGCCAGCACAGGTACCTGGCCGTAGGATTCGCTGAAGAAATCGCCGAACGCCTGGCCGGTTTCGCTTATTGCCGCCTCCTGCTCGATCACCAGCCACGGGAGAGACTCTGCCTTCAGTTCGCCCTTGAGGGACAGGTCGATCCGGCATTGCCGCATGGTCCTGCCTCTGTTGTCTGCCTTGAACTCGATGCCGCCTGTTGGTGGACGATAGGTGCGGATGATGGCGACGCCGGCAGCATCCTTCAAGTGCTGGTAGAGTGGATGTTTCGCCGGCGTTGTGCGCGCCAGCTGGAAAGCCGCCTCCTGTCTTTCGCTGCGGTCGTTGTTGGCGACACCGGTCGGGTCGGTGATTCGGCCCATGAACAGGATCGTGCCGGAGGCGGGATCACGGATCAGGAACAGGAATGGCCGGTTGCCGACGAACTGTGGCGGCGGTGGCGGTGGGGCTCCTAGCAAGCCGGTAACGCCGGTCGCGGCGGCGGCCTCGGTGCCTTCCTCATTCACGGCCACGAACGCCTTGTGATACACGCCGCCGATGGATAGCTCGCGGTTCCCGGACTGGACCATGCCGGAGAAATCGGCGCCCTCCGGGCCTGGCGGCATGAAGGCCCGCGTCATGCCCAGCTGCTTGAGCGCGTCCATGAGGCGATACTCGGTCAGGAACTTGAAGCGCGGCAAGGCTATTTCGACCTTGTCCGCAGGGCGCAGTCTGGACAGCCACTTGGCCAGGGAATCCGTCGTCAGTTGAGATTCCAGCTTGGGCAGGCCGCGAACGTTGTCCGGCGCCATCAGCACCATGGATAGCCCGCCCTTGTAAGGCAACTCGACCAGGCGAAAGTTGTCCGCCTTTCCCGCGCGCAAGGATTGATGGGGATCGCCAGCGCCGATGTAGGCGAACTTGACTTGCTTGAATGCGCCGGACATCATCGGCGTCTTGACACGGCCGCCGGCCAATGTGAAGAACTCCGCCGGCTTGGTGCTGCGCTTGTCAAACTTCTGCACCCAGTCCGCCTTGAAGTAGATGGCGTTGGCCAGCACGAGACGCGTTCCCCGGTTCACCGACCCGGGCGGCAGCAGGTCTTTGATGCGCTTGCTGGTCTGGTCAGCCACCCAGCCGTTGATGCGCTGCCGCTCGGCGTCGGCGTTGCCGACGAAATCACAAGGCTGGGCCGCGCCGATGTCGTAGGCGCCCTTCAGCGTTTCCACGAACTGCTGGCGGAAGGGATAGCTTTGTTCGCCCCACAGCCCGTTGGCGATGCGCAGTTCATGGCGATCCGACTGTTTTTTCGGGGTACCGGCCAGGTCACGGTTCAGCCTGGCGAGCCCTGTGTGGATCAGCGCTGTCCGCCAGGGGATCAGCTGGGCGTCGTCGCCGATGCGCCGGGCCGTGCTTGGGAAGTGCAACACCTTGCCAATCTGCTCGGCCGTCGCGCCGCGTGCTCCCTCGGCGGTCATCGTCAGCGCCAGCGAGATCGAATATGGGCTGAAGAACAGGTTCGGACCAGACTTCTGCTTCAGCAGTTGTCGATACATGTCGATGGCGAAGCCGGTGTTGCCCTCGACCACCTGCTTGACCGGCGCCTGGTCCGCCTGTGCGGCCAGCAGGTTGTCAGCTTCCCCGGTGACGGAACCGTGCGCGTTCATGAGCGTCGCGGCTCCCGCAAGAACCAGGACGCGAGTGATCTGTTTCATTGCTGCTTCTCCGTGTTTTTCGGGATCGGATGATTCGTGAGTGCCGACCAGAAAGTCCGAGCCATCCAGGGTGACCTTGCCAGCCGGCGTGGCAATGGTCATCAACGCCAGTTCAGCGGCGGCCAGGGGCGCGCCCCGGTCTGTCTTGACGGCCTCGATGCGCAGTTCGCCGTCCTGCAGTCGGAGGGAGGTCGGCGTCAGACGCTCAAAGCGGGCGTTGACGCCCGGGGTGACCTTCCAGATCGGCACGCTGGCAATTCTCTCGTCGTCTTCCTTGCCTGAGCGAGTTGCCATCCACCAGACGGAGACGGCAATTAGCACGGACGCTGCGGCGGCCATCGACCACAGTCGGCGCGGCCATGGTCTGCCGCCTGCCCCGGCCGGTCTTTCCAGACGCAGAGCGGCCTGGTCCGAGTCCATGGCAACCGCCGCTTGCTCCAGCAGGCCGTGGATCAACATGAATCGCACATGGATTCGCCGGGCTTCGTCGTCCTGACTGATGATTCTCTCCAGATGCGCAATCTGCTCCGGCGTGATCTGCTCGTCGCGCATCGCGCCAAGGAGCGTCAGCAACTCGTCGGTGACGGACCCGTCGGTCACGGGCTATTCTCCGTGGATAGCCTTGGGGCGGCGGTAGAGTCTCCGGCGTCCATGCATTCGAGCAGGAGGCCGTAGGCCTTGTTCAGCGTGCGGCTGATAACCGATTCGCTGCGGCCGAGGTCGTGGGCCACGCTGCGGTTCGTCGCTTGAGGTTCGTAGCGACGTCGCAGCAGGTCGCGAAGCTGTGCAGGCAGCTTGTCGACGCAACTCTCCAGAGCGTCGAGCAGGTCACCCTTGCGCGAAGGTCGGGCCGCTTCCTCGGCCAGGACTTCCTCGAGGGTTTCGCTGAATCGGGCTCGATCGCGCCCCTTCTTCTTTTGAAAGTTGAGCACTTTGTTGCGAGCCACACCGAAGGCCCAGTGGTCGAACTGTGTCGCTGGTTCGTATGCATCGATCTTGCGCCAGAGCACTTCGGCCACCTCTTGCAGCAAGTCCTCCGCGTCCGAGCGATTGAACACGATGGCACGAATGTACGCGTAAATCCTCGGTTGCCAGCGGACCCACTGCTGGCGAAAGAGATCCTGCCGGCACGGCTGTTCTGGCATGTAATCGCGCTCCGCACAACTCTTCTACAAGGTGATTTCCGCTGGCGGCGAAAGTTTGCACGAAAAAACTGAAATCGATCTCAGGGTTCCAAGGCTGACTGCCGGGTTCGGCCGGTCACCGGCCAACGTGGTAATACACGCATGCGCCGTCCAGCAATGCGTATTCGGGCTGCGGCAGCGGGGCAGTGCCGTCGAAAGGAATGAGCTTTACCAGGGCTCGGTCGTGCAATCGACGTAGGCCAGTGTGGAAATCCTGAACGGAAAGGTCCTCGTGACGGGCACGCAGGCTTCCGAACAGTTCCGGCAAGGGGCATGGGCCATCGATACCGCTCTCGCGGCGGCGGTTCAGGTAGGTCAGCACATCTTGCGCCCACGGGTAGGACTCGACCGTCCCGGCCGGGACTCTTGGCGTCGATTCTTGAGTGCGGTCCAGCGCCTCTTCAATTCGGTCGCTCAACGAGTCCAGACGCTTCGAGAGCGCCGTCACCTGGTCAAGGAACTTGCCGGAAAGCTCTTGCAGGTCCTTGCGAAACTGGGCAAGCCACGCCGGCAGCCCATCGCTGGTCAGTTGCAGGGCGGCGCGCAACTCATCCATGGCGCGGACCGGTGATTCCCGCTGCATCACCAGGTCCACTCCCTTGGGCGTGATGCGAACCCAATCAACGGAGGATTTGCCCTTGCTCTCGGTGCGGACGATGTCGAGATAACCGTCGCGGACCGCAAGCGCGGCCGCCTCGCCGGCAACGCCACTACGCGCGGCGAAGAGCCCGCTGAACTTTGGATTGCGGTAGAGTCGTTGCTCACACTCCTCCGCCATGCCCTGCTTGAGCGCCTCCACCAGAGTGTGCAGGACCTTGTCGCTTCCTGCTTCGACAGGTTGGCCGTTTTCCGCAGACATGTGTCGTACCTTGACGAGAAACGCAGCCCAACATTGGCGTGGTCTCAACATACCACATTCACCCGCGGCTCGAAAATACGATGTTGACAAACCTGGTGACTTGACGGGGCCGAGCCAGGCCGCGGCTGGCGGTCGATTTTGCTTGGTGATTCCATATTCATGTTTGCAGGCAGTCGCCTCCCACCTACCAAAGGGTTCTCCACAATGCTTCAATCCACCATGGCACGCGGCATGTTCATTGCGGCTTTGTTGCTCGCGCTGTCGGGCGCTGTTCGCGCCGACAACTGGCCAAACTGGCGCGGCCCCGACAACACCGGCGTTAGCACCGAGACAGGGCTACCGCTGAAGTGGGGAGCGACCAAAAACATTGCCTGGAAGTTGCCGATGCCGGGACGCGGCGGGGCCACCCCCATCATCTGGAAGGACCGCATCTTCGTCACCAGCGGCGAGGGCAATAACCAGGTCCTCATGTGCGTCAGCACCGACGGCAAGCTGCTCTGGAAGCGAACCGTCGGCTCGGGCGGCCGGGCAGCCATTCGCGGCGACGAGGCCAACGAAGCATCCGCCTCGCCCAGCACGGACGGCAAGCACATCTATGTTTTTGTCGGCACCGGCAACCTCGCCTGCTTCGACTTCGAGGGCAAGGAGATCTGGAACGTCAACATCCAGGATCGTCACGGCAAGTTCCTGATCCAGCACGGCCTGCACTCGACTCCGCTCCTGCACAAGGGGCGCCTGTACCTGTCGCTGCTCCATTCCAACGGCCACTGGGTCATTGCCATCGACAAGGCCAACGGCAAGGAAGTTTGGAAGGTCGAACGCAAGAGCGATGCCACCGACGAGAGCCGCGAGGCGTACACGTCGCCGTGTATCTGGAACGACGGCAAGCAGACATCACTGGTCGTGACTGGCTGCGATTACGCGACGGGCCATCGGCTCGACGACGGCAAGGAGATGTGGCGGCTTGGCGACCTGAATCCCAAGTCCAGCTATAGCGGCGCGCTGCGCATCATTGCCTCGCCAGTGGCGTCGCCGGGCGTGCTGGTCGTGCCGACGGCGCGTGGCGGGCTGATCGTCGGTGTCAAGCCAGTAGCCAGCGGCAACATCACGGCCGGCAGCGACTTCGAACTCTGGCGCAAGGCCAAGGGCGCCCCCGACGTGCCTTCGCCCCTCATGCACGACGGCCTTCTCTACCTCTGTCGCGAGAACGGCGTGCTTACCTGCTGGGACATGATGACCGGCAAGGAGGTCTATCAGTCGCGGTTGCATGCCGATCGTTACCGGGCCTCGCCGGTCTACGCCGACGGCCGGGTCTACATTACCTCGCGTGACGGAACCTTTGCGGTCGTCAAGGCCGGACGCAAGTTCGAACTGCTCGCTACCAACAACCTGCCTGACGTGTTCACCGCTTCCCCGGCGATCGCCGATGGCCGCATCTATTTGCGAGGCTTCGACAACCTCTACGCAATTATGAGTGAAAAATGAAAAGCGGCGTCTGGGAGCGAGCCAGTTGCGTTGCTGGGCCGGCGGGGGGGGCAGGCGCGGGGCCGCGGGGTGACGGGATGACGCGACGCGGGCGCGGAGAGGCCGGGCACGCGATGCGGACGGGGGACGGGACCAGGGGGTGAGCGCGGGTCGGAGGCGTGGACGTTACACGGCGGCGTCTTGCTCGGTCGGCGCCATGGGTGCTTGGATCAGGGCGCGCAGCGATTTAGCGATGGGCGACAACTTCATCTTGCCGTACGT
>Ga0194131_10005008_pt1 | contig 19479 bp, 19 predicted proteins | sample TA2KigO120mmetaG_FD_148631 | JGI IMG/M metagenome (GOLD analysis project Ga0194131, IMG submission 148631) | Freshwater microbial communities from Lake Tanganyika, Tanzania - TA2015053 Kigoma Offshore 120m | ecosystem: Environmental > Aquatic > Freshwater > Lake | place: Tanzania: Lake... | reverse complement strand
ACGCCGCGCAGTGGGCGGGCGGCGATGGCGGCGGCGTCGCGAGCAGCGGGTCGGGCGTGTGCGGGTGCGCGGGGGGTGCGTCGAGCCCCTCCGCGACGAGCGCGCGCAGCGCCACCTCGGTCGACGGAAACGCGATCTCGTCCCACGGGATCTCCGCCGGCGCGAACCAGCGCGCCTCGTCGACCTCGTCGCCCGCGGCCGGCTCGCCCTGCGCCTCCCCCCGAAACGCGATCACGAGGTGGTGCGGGTCGCGGAGCGTGTGCGGCATCCCCACGATCCCGGTGATGCGCGCGGCGAGCCCCACCTCCTCGCGAGTCTCGCGCAGCGCAGCGTCCTCGGCGCGCTCGCCGGTCTCGACGAAGCCGCCGGGGTAGGCCCAGCGGCCGGGGGCGCGCTGCATCGCCGCGCTCCGGCGCACGAGCAGCACACGCCCCGCGCGCACGATCAGCACGCCGGCGACGGGGATCGCGTTGCGGAACTCGACCGCGCGGCACGCGCGGCAGGAAGCGTGGCCCGCGTCGCGCGGGAGGAAGGCGCCGAGCGCAGCGCCGCAGCGGCGGCAGAAGACGGTCGCGGGCGCGGACATGTTCGTCGCGGTGGCGCGGGCGGGCGGCCCCGGCTAGCGCGGCGTCGGCTTCGGCGGCACGCCCTCCTGCCAGCGGCTGCCGTCCGGGCCGAACTCCTTCTTCCAGACGGGCACCGTCTCCTTGATACGGTCGACGGTGCGCAGCGCCGCGGCGAAGGCGTCCTCGCGGTGCGCGGCGGAGACGGCGACCACGAGCGAGGTCTCGCCGACCTCGAGCGAGCCGACGCGGTGGTGCGCGGCGATCGCGTGCACCTCGCGATCGCGGTACTCCGCGAGCACCTCCTCGGCGACCGCGCGCAACTGGCGCTCCGCCATCTCCGCGTAGGCCTCGTACTCGAGCCGGATCACGGCGCGCCCCTCGTGGTGGTTGCGCACGACGCCCTCGAACACCACGGCCGCGCCGCTCGCCGGGGTGATCACGGCGTCGCGCAGCGCGCGCGGCTGCAGCGGCTCCGCGGTCACGCGGAAGGGCGGGGTCTCGTTGCCGCCGCCGGCGATCGGGGGCACGAGCGCGACGGTGTCGCCGTCCTTCAGCTCCTGCGTGTCCTCGAGGATGTAGTCCTCGTTCACGGCGATCGCGACGCCGGTCAGGAACGGCTTCAGCCGCGGCTGCGACTCCTCGAGCCGCGTGCGCAGGTCGGCGACCGTGACGCGCTCTGCCTCGAAGCGCTCGGTGATGTCGCCGCCGACGATGTCGCGGAGGCCGGCGAAGAGGCGGACCCTGACCTGCACGCGCGAGCTCCGAGTGGCTGGCGGCCGCCGCGGGCCGCGGGAGTCGTGAGTGTCCAGTATAGGCGGGGGCCCGTGCTCAGGCCGCCGTCCGCAGGGGGCGCTGGCGCAGCGCGGTGAGCAGCGTGAAGACGAGGATCGCGATCCCCGCGGCCGGGTAGATCGCGGAGAGCCCGAGCAGCTGCCCCGCGGCGCCGACGAGCAGCCCGGTGAGTTGCATGATCCCCTGCGAGAGCATGAGCAGCGCGGTGACCCGCCCGAGTAGCCGGTTCGGCACCGCCTGCTGCACGATCGCGATGCCGACGGTGAGCACGAGGGCGTTCGCGAGCCCGGCGAGCCCGTTGAAGAGGAACGCGGGCGCGATCGACCGGCTGAGCCCGAAGGCAAGCACGGAGGTCCCCATCAGCGCGGAGGCGCCGAGGAAAAGTTGCCCCTTGCGCCCGTACTCGCCCTGCCAGGCGAGCCAGCCGGAGGCGAGGATGCCGCCGATCCCCCAGAACAGCGCCATCCAGCCCCAGCCCGAGGCGTCGAGCCCGAGCACGTCGTGCACCCAGGCGGCGATCAAGACGCTCATGACGCTCATCCCCGCCGCAAGCACGAGCCAGGTCAGGTAGATCGTCCAGCGCACGACGGGGTCCTCGCGCACCACGCCGAACCCCGCGCGCAGGTTCGACCAGACCGACTCGCCCCGCGCGCCGGGATCCGCTACGACGTCCGGGGAGCGCATCGCGAAGGCGGCGCCGATCACGATGAGGTGCCCGAGCCCCGAGAGCAGGTAGGTCGTCGCGACGCCGAGCTCGTCGAGCATCCAGCCGACGAGCGGCGCGGCGGGGATGAACGCGAGCGACATCGCGAACTGGTGGAGGGTGACGGCGCTCGTGAGCGCGACGGTGGGGACGGCGTCGCGCACCATCGCGGTGCGCGTGGGCTGGTCCTGGCCGGTGATGAGACCGAACGAGGCGAAGAGCGGGAACATCGCCCAGAGCCACGGGCCCTCGCCGCGCGCGACCGCGGGGACGTAGAGCAGCAGCGCGATCCCGCTGGAGAGCAGGACCGCGACGGCGTGGCTCGCGACCAGCGTGCGCCGGCGCGGGAAGCGGTCGGCGACGGCGCCGCCGACGAGCGCGTACGCGAGGAAGACCGCGCCGCGGATGGCGCCGAGCAGCCCGAGGAGCACGACGCGCTGCGAGGGTGGGGCGGCGAGGTTGACGTACCAGGCCTGGGCGAAGAAGAGCATCGGCTGGCGCACGCCCGAGGCGAGCTGCATCACGAGCAGCAGCCGGAAGTCGCGCGAGGCGAGCGCGCCGCCCGCCCAGGGACGGACGGCGGGGCGCGTGACGGGGAGCGTGGGGCTGGCTTTGGACGCGACGGGCGGGCTCGCGGCCGCCGCGGCATCCGGGGACGCGCTGGGTGGTTCGCCCGCCATGGGGCGGCATCGTAGCCCATCGATCTGCGGGGGCCCCTCTGCGCGGCCCCCCGACGCGAGGAGAATCGATCGCCGGGGGCGCATCGGGGGGGGTGCCGGGTGACGAGCGCGTGGCTCGGCCGGCTGGCGGGCGGGGTAGCCGAGCTGCTGCTGCCGCAGCGCTGCGTGGTGTGCGGGGGCTTCGGCGCGGCGCTGCACGAAGAGTGTGTGGAGGCGCTCCCACGCGCCGCCGGGGCCCGCTGCCCGCGTTGCTGGCGGCCCGGCGAGCCGGCGCTCTGCGTGCGCTGCGTGGGAGAGGCGCCGCTCCTGACCGGCGTGGACGCGCTGCGCGCGCCGTTTCGATTCGACGGCGCGGCGCGGGGGGCGATCCTCGAGGCGAAGTTCGGCGGGGTGACCGCGCTGCTCCCACCACTGGCGCGCGCGGCGGCGGCCTGCGTGCCGCCCGGCTGGGACGTACAGGCCGTGGTCCCGGTCCCGCTCGCGCCGCGGCGCGAGCGCCGACGCGGCTTCAACCAGGCGGATGTGGCCGCGCGCACGGTGGCGGGCGCGCTCGGCCGCCCGCTCGAGCCCCTCCTGCGCCGCGACCGCGACACCGCGCCGCAGTCCACGCTCGGCGCGGCGGCGCGGGCGGCGAACCTCGCGGGCGCCTTCTCCGCGCGGGGCGTGGCCCCGGCGCGCGTGCTCGTGGTGGACGACGTGACGACCACCGGCGCCACGCTCGGCGCGGCGGCCGAGGCTCTGCGCGCGGCCGGCGCGACGCGGGTGTACGGACTCGCGCTCGCGCGCGAGGACTAGCGACGTGAGCCCCGGCCTTGACGCGCGCGGCGCGGGCCGGACGTATGATCGATGGGTACGGCTTCTCCGTACCCGGAGGCCTCCGTGATCATCACCGTGACCCTCAACCCCGCGATCGACCAGACGATCGAGGTCGATCGTCTCGTGGTCGGCGACTCGAACCGCGTCCTCGCGAGCCGCTTCGACATCGGCGGCAAGGGCATCAACGTCGCGCGCGTGCTCAAGGAGCTGCACTACGAGCCGATCGCGATGGGCTTCGGCGTGGGCGATCTCGGCCGCATGATCGAGGACCAGTTGCGCGACTCCGGCATCGGTTGCGACTTCGTCTACATCCCCGGCGAGACGCGCACAAACCTCACGATCCTCGATCGCTCCACGCACCGGCACACCGTGCTCAGCGGGCCCGGCGAGGAGGTAAGCGAGGGCGAGCGCGCGCAGTTCCTGCATCGCCTGCGACGCCGCCTGCGGCGCGACTCGTGGGTCGTGATCGCGGGCTCGATCCCGCCGCCGGGCGACCCCGCGATCTACGTGCAGCTCATCCTCGCGGCCGCGGCCGAGGGCGCGCTCTCCGCGATCGACGCCGACGGCCCCGTCGTGCGCGCGGTGCTCGAGGGCGGCGCGCGGCCGGCGCTCGTGAAGCTCAACGATCAGGAGCTCGCGCGCCTCTCGGAGATGCCGGCGCACGACGAGGGCTCCGTGATCGCGGGCGCCGAGATGATCCGCGCGTACGGCGTCCCGAACGTCGTGGTCACGCGCGGGGGCGAGCCGGCGATCGCGCTCACGAACGGCGGCGACTTCCGCGTCCACGTGCCCGAGGTGGCGGTGGAGTCGGCGGTGGGCGCGGGCGACTCGTTCCTCGCGGGGCTGCTGCTCGGGCTGAAGCGCGGCGACGGCTGGGGCGCGGCGCTCACGCTCGCCGCCGCCGCGGGATCCGCGTGCTGCCTCGCCCACGGCACGCAGCTCTGCTGCGAGCCCGACGTGTGGCGGCTGCGCCCGCGCGCGCGCGTGGAGCAGCTCGAGCACGCGGCCGTCTCGGGCCGCCCGACGCGATGACCCGACCGGCGCTCGTCGTGATGCTCGGCGGCATGACCGGCGGGCCGTACGAGCGTCGGATGCGCGAGGCGCTGGAGGCGAGCGCGCTCGACAGCCTCGAAGTCGCGCTCGGGACCGGCCGTTTCTGCGAGGCGCTGCTGCTCGCTGACGCGCGGCCTGCGACGCCGGCTCCGGCCGGCGTCACCGTCGAGGTGGATGCGGGCCCGGAGCCCTTCCACTACGGTCGGCGGCTCGCGGCCGCCGTCGCCGATCACCGGATCGAGCGTCTCGTCTACCTCGGGGGCGGGAGCGGCCCCCTTCTCGCCGCCGAGCAGTTCGTCGCGCTCGCCGACGGGGTGGCGGGCGACGGCGGCGCGCCGCACTGCGTGACGAACAACGCGTTCTCGTCGGACTTCTTCGCGCTCGCGCCCGCGTCCGTGCTGGCTCGGCTGGAGCCGGCGCCCGCGGCCGACAACGCGGTGCCCCGGCGGCTGCGCGAGGCGCTCGCGGTGGAGGTGAGCGAGCTCCCGCGGACGACCGAGACGCAGCTGAACCTCGACTCGCCGACCGACCTCGCCGCGCTCGCGCTCGCGGGGCGGGCGGGCCCGCGGCTCGCCGCGCGGCTCGAGGGCTGGGCGTTCGATACCGGCCCGCTCGCGGCCGCCGCGCGCTGCTTCACCGACCGCGAGGCGGAGGTGCTCGTCGCGGGCCGCGTCGGCTCGCTCGCCTGGCAGTACCTCGAGCGCGAGACGGCCTGCCGCGTGCGCGTGCTCGCGGAGGAGCGCGGCATGACGGCGGCGGGGCGCGACGCGGACGGCGGGGCGCGCTCGCTGCTCGGGCAGCTGATCGCGGCTGTGGGCGCCGCCCGCTTCTTCGGCGAGCTGCTCCCGGAGCTCTGCCACGCCGCGTTCATCGACATCCGGCCGGCGCTCGTGCACCTTGGCCTCCACGGCTCGCGCGGCGACCGCTTCGCGGCGGACGCCGGGCACGTGGCCGCCATCGAGCAGCCGGCGCTGCGCGAGCTCGTGCGCGCGGCGCAGGCCTCCCCCGTGCCGGTGGTGCTGGGCGGCCACACGCTCGTCGCCGGCGCGCTCATGCTGCTCAACGACTGGGCCTGGGCCGAGCACGACCGCGCGCTCGCGCGCTGACCCGAGCGCACGGGCCAGCGGCGGGCGCGCGTACCCGGCGCCTCCGGTACCATCGCCGTCCACCCGGCTCCCCCGACGCTCGAGGAACCCCCCCCGATGACCGCCTCATCGACATCGACGAACCGCGCCTCGCGACCGCAGCCGTCGCTCGCTCAGGTCGACCCCGAGGTTTTCGCCGCGATCCGCCACGAGGAGCAGCGCCAGAGCAGCGTGCTCGAGATGATCCCATCCGAGAACTACGCGAGCCGCGCCGTGATCGAGGCGGTCGGCAGCGTGCTCACGAACAAGTACGCCGAGGGCTACGCGGGGGCGCGCTACTACCACGGCAACGAGTTCATCGACGAGGTCGAGCGCCTCGCGATCGACCGCGCGAAGGCGCTCTTCGGCGCGGAGCACGCGAACGTACAGCCGCACTCGGGCGCGCAGGCGAACATGGCCGTCTATCTCGGGCTGCTGCAGCCGGGCGATCGGGTGCTCGGGATGCAGCTCGACGCAGGCGGCCATCTCACGCACGGCTCGCCGGTGAACGCGAGCGCGAAGCTCTACCGCTTCGCGGCGTACGGCGTCGATCGCGAGACCGAGGTGATCGACTACGACGCGATGCTCGAGACCGCGCGGCAACACGAGCCGAAGGTGATCGTGGTGGGCGCGACGGCGTACCCGCGTCAGTTCGACTTCGAGCGCGCGCGCCAGGTCGCCGACGCGGTGGGCTCTTTGCTGATGGCTGACATGGCGCACATCGCGGGGCTCGTCGCGGGCGGGGTGCACCCGTCGCCGGTGGGGCACGCGCAGGTGATCACGACGTCGACGCACAAGACGCTGCGCGGTCCGCGCGGGGGGATGATTCTCTGCGACCGCCCCTTCGCGCGCCGGGTGGACCGCGGCGTCTTCCCCGGGACGCAGGGCGGGCCGCTGATGCACGTGATCGCGGGCAAGGCGGTGATGCTGCACGAGGCCGCGACCGAGGAGTTCCGGCAGCACGCCCGGCAGATCGTCGCGAACGCAAAGGCTCTGGCGGAGGCGCTGCTCAGCGCCGGGCTGCGGCTCGTCTCGGGCGGGACCGAGACGCACCTGGTGCTCGTCGACGTGCGCGGGCTCGGGCTGAGCGGGCAGGAGGCGGCGGACGCGCTCGAGCGAGCGGGCGTCGTCGTGAACAAGAACACGATCCCCTACGATCCGCTGCCGCCGACGCAGGGCTCGGGGGTGCGGATGGGGACGCCGGCCATCACCTCGCGCGGCATGGGCGAGGCGGAGATGCGCAGGGTCGGCGAGATGATCGGGCGAGTGCTGCGCGCGCCGAGCGACGCGAAGGTCGCGGAGCGGACGAGGGCCGAGGTGCGGGCGCTCTGCGAGGCGTTCCCGGCGCCCGGGATCCCCGAGCGGGGCGACTGAGCCCGCGGCGCGCGGCGGGCTGTCCCTCAGCGGGGTGGCCCCGTACACTCAGAGCGGCCCGCGCGGCGGGCCCCCCACACCGCCTGATCGGGGCGCGTCGCGGCGACGCCGGGCGCGCCTCCATCGACCAGGGTCAGCGGAGGTTTTTGTGCACGACTACGAGTTGATGTACATCCTGCACCCGCGTCTCACCTCGGAGGAGGCGCTCGGGGCGATCGAGCAGGTGGGTGCGCGCGTGACCGCGCGCGGCGGCGAGGTGAAGTCGGTCGACAACTGGGGTCGCCGGCGGCTCGCCTACCCGATCGATGGGCACTTCGAGGGGACCTACGTGCTCGCGACGCTGGCGCTCCCGCCGGAGGGCACGGCGCCGCTCGAGGCGGACCTGCGAATTTCCGAGGGCGTGATCCGGCATCTGCTCATCCGTGGCATCATCCCGTATCAGGGGCCGCGGACGCACGACGAGCGCGCGCGTTCCCAGCGGCCGGCGGTCTCAACCTCCCCGGAGCCCGCCGAGGAAGCAGGCGCTGATGACGCTGCGACCGGCGAAGAGACCTCGGACGCCGGGGCAGACGGCGAGTCAGGGCCGGTGACAGAGGGGTCACGGGCCAGCGGCACCGCTGAGTAGCCCGGGGCGCCCCCGAAGGGGGATCGCGATGCTGAACAAGTGCATGATCATCGGGAACCTCGGCGCCGACCCGGAGATGCGGTACACCGCGAACGGGAACGCGGTCACCACGTTCAACGTGGCGACGTCGCGCCGCTTCACCGACAGCAGCGGTGAGCGCCGCGAGGAGACGGAGTGGTTCCGGGTGGTCACCTGGAACCGCCTCGCCGAGACCTGTGCGCAGTACCTGCACAAGGGGCGGCAGGTCTACGTCGAGGGGCGCATGCAGACGCGGTCCTGGGAGGGCCAGGACGGGCAGAAGCGCTACACCACCGAGCTGATCGCGGACGACGTCCGGTTCCTCGGCGGCGGGCGCCAGGAGGAGCCGGCGTTCGCGCCCGGGCTCCCGGTGGGCGCGGACGCCGACGGCGACGTCGATCCGGACGACCTGCCCTTCTAGCAGGCGCAGGAGGAGGAGCCAGTGACGAGCGACGCAGACGAGCGATCCGGGCGCGGCGACGACGGGCGCGATGACCGACCGCGGCGCGGCGGCGGTCCCCGCCGCGGCGCGCGCCGGCGCGGCTGTGAGTTCTGCCAGCGCCGCACCGACGTCGTCGACTACAAGGACGTCGAGCTGCTGCGCCGCTACGTCACCGATCGCGGCAAGCTCGAGGCGCGCCGCAAGGTATCGACCTGTGCGAAGCACCAGCGGGTGGTCGCCCAGGCGGTGAAGCGGGCGCGGCACATCGCGCTGCTGCCGTTCACGGCCGAGCACGTGCGGGTGACCGGCGTCAGCGTCGGCCGCCGCTAAGTCGGCTTCGAGCGAACGCCGGCCGCCCACCGCTGCGGGTGGACTCCCCTCGGCCGCACCCGGTTCGTGACCGTCGGAGGGATCGCGCAGTTGGCGCGTAGCCGGAACGTCCAGTCGCGCTCGCGGGCTCGTCGCGGCGACACCGACCGCAGCGCCCGGCTCATCTACAGCGGGACGGCGGCCACGCTCGTGGCCGCCGCCCTGATCGTTACCCTCGGCGTCTACCTCACGCGCTTCCGCCCTCCACGCGCCCACGTGGCGACGATCGACGGCCGCACGATCGCCGCCGCTGAGGTGGTGCGCCGCGGCGCCTACATGGCGCTCTTCGAGGGCCGCGCGACGGGCGTCGAGGCGCTCGCGAGAGACACGGTCGCGCTGATGATCGACGAGGCGATCCTGCGGGCGCGCGGTCCCGCCCTCGGCGGCGAGGTCACGGCGACCGACGTCGAGCGCGAGCTCTACCGGCAGCTCGGGCTCGTGCCGCCGCCCGAGATCGCGGCGACGCCCACGCCGACGCCGCGGGCCGACGCCACCCCCGCGCCAGCCCCGGCCCCCACGCCCGACCCCGCGTTCGGCGCGACGTCGGTCGCTCCCACGCCGTCGATCACCCCGACGCCGCGCGAGGCGTTCGCGAGCGGCTACCGCCGGCTCCTGCAGCGCTTCGGGCTGAGCCGCGCGGAGTTCGAGGAGATCGTGCGCGCGCAGCTCCTGCGCCGACGGCTCGAGGCGCACTTCCGCGAGTCCACCGGGACGCGCGGACCGCAGGTTCAGCTCTCGCGGCTGCGCGTGAACGACTTCGCACTCGCGGAGGTGATCCGGCAGCAGCTCCGCGACGGCGCGGACTTCGCGAAGCTCCAGGCGGAGCACGCGGTCGAGCGCGACGAGAAGGCGCGCGAGCTCGCCTGGCAGCCGCCGGCGCTGCTCGCCGATCCCGTCCAGGAGGCGGTGCGCGGTCTCCAACAGGGGGAGATCTCCGAGGTCGTGAAGCAGGGCATCAACTTCGACATCTTCCGGGTGAGCGGGCTGGAGAACGATCGCGAGTACGATGACGCCACCCGCCGGCGGCTGGTCGATCAGCAGGTGCGCCAGTGGCTCGACCTCGAGCGCGAGCGGGTGGATCTCCGGGAGGACCTCTCCGGCGGCGAGCAGCGATGGATCACCGAGCAGATCCTCGAGCGGGCGGAGGAGCTGAGGTCGCGTGCGGTGGCCGGGCGCTGAGGCGCGGGCGAGCGGGGCGGTGGGGATGAGCAGCGAGATCGGGATCGCCCTGCTGGGGGCCGGCAACGTAGGGAGCGGGTTCGTGGCCGCGCTCGCGCAGGGGCGCGAGCGCCACGCATCGCACGTCGGCGCGCCGCTCGCGCTACGGCGGGTGCTCGTGCGCAACCGCGAGCGCAACCGCCCCGGGATCGCGGAGGGGCAGCTCACGACGTCGATCGAGGACGTGCTCGCGGATCCGCACACGCAGATCGTCGTCGAGCTGATGGGGGGCGAGTTTCCCGCGTTCGACTACATCCGGCGCGCGCTCGTCTCCGGCCGGCACGTCGTGACGGCCAACAAGGAGGTCATGGCGAAGCGCGGGGCGGAGCTGCTGGCCGCGGCCGCCAAGCACGACGTGCGGCTGCTCTACGAGGCGTCGGTGGGCGGCGGCATCCCCGTCGTACACCCGCTCGGGCGCGACCTGCTCGCGAACGAGATCAGCTCGGTGACCGCGATCATCAACGGCACGACGAACTACATGCTCACCGCCATGACGCAGCAGGGGGCGGAGTACGCCGACGTGCTGCGCGAGGCGCAGCGCCTGGGCTACGCGGAGCCCGACCCGACCGACGACGTGCAGGGGATCGACGCGGCGTACAAGCTCGCGATCCTGTGCGGGCTCGCGTTCCACGTGCAGCTCCTTCCCGAGGAGATCACGCGCCGCGGGATCACGGCGCTCACCGCGCGCGACTTCCTCTATGCGCGCGAGCTCGGCTACACGATCAAGCTGCTCGCGACCGGCCGCGTCGTGGACCGCGAGCTGATCGCGACGGTGCAGCCGACGCTGGTCGCGTCGAACGAGCCGCTCGCAAAGGTCGACGGGGTGCTCAACGCGATCCAGATCGAGGGGGACCTCGTGGGCCGCGTCGTATTCGAGGGCCCGGGGGCCGGCCGCGCGCCGACCTCGAGCGCGGTGCTCGCGGACGTGCTCGACGTCGCGCGCGACATCGTGGCCGGGCGCTCGGAGCGGCCGGAGCCGGCTCGGCGGACGGTGCGGGTGCGACCGCCGGCCGAGCACCGCGCCCGGCACTATCTGCGCGTGGGGGTGCTCGACCAGGCCGGCGTGCTCGCGCGCATCGCGGGCGCGCTCGGGGACAACGGCGTCAGCATCGCCTCGGTCATCCAGTTCGAGACGGACGAGGAGCCGGAGACCGCCGAGCTCGTGCTGACGACGCACTTTGCGGAGGGCGGGCCGCTGCAGCGCGCGCTCGACCGGATCGCGGCGCTGAACGTCGTGCGCGACGTAGGGATGGTGCTGCCGATGGTGGGGCAGGGCGCGCGGTGAGCCCCCCGCCGGGTGGCGAGGCGCGGGAGGGCGCGCTCAGCGCGACGGCGGTCGCGGGGAGTTGGGTGGGCGACGAGCTGCAGCGCGCGCTCGCGCGGGCGGACGCGCTCGGCCGCGAGGTAGAGCAGCTGCATGCGGTGCTGCGGGCGCAGCAGGAGGCGATCGCCGCGCTGCACGAGGCCGTGGGCACGGTGCAGGGGCGGACGCTGCGGCACGAGGCCGGGCAGGAGCTGGCCCGGGAGGCGCGCCAGGAGGTCGCGGCGCTACAGGAGGAGCTGCGCGCGGAGGCGGCGAGCCGCCGCGAGCTCGCGGCGCGGCTGGAGCGGGCGGGGGCGCACGAGCGCAAGCAGCAGGAGCAGCTCCTGCACGCGATCGCGTCGCTGCAGCGGCGGCTCGACCGCTCCGAGGGGCGGCAGGCCGCCGGCGACGAGCGCCAGCGTCACATCGCCATCGACCTCGCGGAGCGCGACCAGGAGGAGCAGTCGCTCGAGGGGCGGCTCGGTGCGCTCGAGCGGCGCGCTGCTGCGGACCAGGAGCACGACCGCCACGTGGGGGACGAGCTCGCGCGGGCGACGGGGGTGCTGCCGCGGCTGAGCGCCGAGCTCGACGAGCTGCAGGGGCGCGTGCAGACGCTGCTCATGGAGCAGCGCCGGCTCGACGACGACGTCGCGGCGCTGCGCGCGATTCGCGATCGCGAGGGGGATCTGCTCGACGTGCTCGAGCAGCAGCGCGCCACGCGGGCGCGCACCGAGGAGCGGATCAACGCGGTGGAGGAACAGCTCGAACAGGCGCGCCGCGCGCTCGCGGAGTCGGCCGAGGAGCGCGCGCTGTTGGCGCGCGCGCAGTCAGGGCTCGAGGAGCGGCTCCGCGCGCTCGGCGAGGAGCTTGAGGCGCAGCGGCTCCTCTTCATCGCCCACCTGCGGCGCCAGCTGCAGGTGGGCGAGCAGGCCGGCCGCCGCCGCGCCGACGAGATCGAGCGCGAGGCGCGGCTCGCGCGCGACCTGCTCGTGCGGCTCTCCGAGGAGAGCGCCGAGCTGCGCGGGGGCCGCCCGCTGTGACCTCCGGCCCGACCGCGACCGGTCCCGCGCCGACGCGCTTCATCCTCGACCGCTACCGCGAGCAGCTCCCGGTGAGCGCCGCGACCCCGCGGCTCACGCTCGGTGAGGGGGGCACGCCGCTCGTCCGGCTCCCACGCCTCGAGCGCGAGGCGGGGGTCGGCGCGCTCTACGTGAAGCTCGAGTCGATGAACCCCACCGGGTCGTTCAAGGACCGCGGGATGGTGCTCACGGTGGCGAAGGCCGCGGAGGAGGGCGCGCGCGCCGTGATCTGCGCGTCGACCGGCAACACCTCCGCCTCGGCGGCGGCGTACGCCGTGCTGCACGGGCTTCGCGCGTACGTGGTGGTGCCGGCCGGCCGCGTCGCGATGGGGAAGCTCGCGCAGAGCATCGTCTACGGCGCGGAGATCGTGCTGGTCGACGGCTCGTTCGACGACGCGCTCCGCATCGTGCGCGAGCTCGCCGACCGGCACAGCGTCGCGCTCGTCAACTCCGTGAACCCGCACCGCATCGAAGGGCAGAAGACAGCCGCCTTCGAGATCGTGGACGAGCTCGGCGACGCGCCCGAGCTGCTCTGCATCCCCGTGGGGAACGCGGGGAACATCACCGCGTACTGGCGCGGCTTCGTCGAGTACTACCGCTTCGAGCGCGCCGCGCGGCTCCCGCGCATGTGGGGGTTCCAGGCGGCGGGGGCGGCGCCGCTCGTCGCGGGCCACCCCGTGGAGCACCCGGAGACGGTCGCGACCGCCATCCGCATCGGCAACCCGGCCTCCTGGCAGGGCGCGACCGAGGCGCGCGATGCCTCCGGCGGGGCGATTCGGGCGGTGACCGACGCCGAGATCCTCGACGCCTACCGGCGGCTCGCGCGCGAGGGCGTCTTCTGCGAGCCGGCCTCCGCGGCGTGCGTGGCGGGGCTGCTCAAGCACGCGCGCGAGGCCGACCTCCGCGACGCATCCGTGGTCTGCGTGATCACCGGGAGCGGGCTCAAGGACCCGGACACGGCGCTCGGCGTCGAGGCGGTGCGCCACGAGACGGCGGCGCGCGTGGAGGCCGTGGAGCAGGCGCTCGGCTGGGGTTAGCCCGCCGCGGCCGGGGTGCGCCGGTCGCCCCGTGCTAGCATTCGATCTCGCGCAGGAACTCGTACCGCGATGTACGCGTTGCCCGGACCACACCGGCAGCGGGGACGGATGTGAGCGCATGACGACCGTGGAGAGCGTGACTGGTCGGATCGACCCGGCCGACGAGAACCTGCTGGGGACGCTGCGCACGTTGATCCGCCAGCTCGGCGAGGATCCGGACCGCGAGGGGCTGCTGGAGACCCCTCGACGGATTGCGGCGATGTACGCGGAGCTCTTCGACGGCCTCAACCGGGACCCCGTCTCGGTGCTCTCGGTGGGCTTCGAAGAGGGTCACGACGAGATGGTGATCCTGCGGAGCATCCCCTTCTACTCGATGTGCGAACACCACTTCCTCCCGTTCCACGGTCAGGCGCACGTCGGGTACCTGCCCGACGGCCGCATCGTGGGGCTCTCGAAGATCGCGCGCGCGGTGGACATCTTCGCGCGGCGGCCGCAGCTGCAGGAGCGGTTGACGACCCAGGTCGCGGAGTGCATCGAGCACGTGCTCGGCGCGAAAGGCGTGGGCGTCGTCATCGAGGCGGAGCACCTGTGCATGACGGCGCGCGGCGTGCGCAAGCCGGGCTCGATCATGGTGACGTCGGCGATGCGCGGCACGTTCCGGGCGGACGCGACGACGCGCCAGGAGTTCCTGCGCCTGATCGGCCAGCAGTGAGCGGGTCGGGCCGGGCGCGGACTGGGGAGATGCGGCGGGGATGAGCGACGAGGCGGCGGCCGGCACCGCGGTCGGTGGCGCGCGCGTGCGCCGGGTGGCGATGCTCTCGCTGCACACGTCGCCGCTGGCGCCCCTCGGGCGCAACGAGACGGGCGGCATGAACGTGTACGTGCGCGCGGTGGCGGCCGAGCTGGGGCGGCTCGGCGTCGCGGTCGACGTCTACACGCGACGCGACGACGCGGCCGAGCCCGAGGTGCGGGAGTTCGCCCCCGGGGCGCGCCTGATCCAGGTACACGCGGGGCCCGACGCGCCGATCGAGAAGGACGAGATGGTCGCGCACACCGCGGCCTTCGCGCGCGGCGTCGCCGAGTTCGCGCAGCGCCAGCGGGCGGAGCCGGACCTGCTCCACGCCCACTACTGGCTCTCCGCGGTCGCGGGCGAGACGCTCGCGCGCCGCTGGGGTGTGCCCCACGTGGCGATGTTCCACACGCTCGCCGAGGTGAAGCTCCGCGCGCGCGCCTCGGAGCACGAGACGCCGGCGCGGCTTGACGGCGAGCGGCGGCTCGTGCACACCGTCGACCGCATCGTGGCCGCGACCGACCACGAGCGCCGGCTGCTGCGCCAGATCTACCACGTGCCGCCGCAGCGGGTGGAGGTGATCCCGCTCGGGGTGGACCTCGTCCGCTTCCAGCCGCGCGACCGTGCGGCGGCGCGGGCGGAGCTCGGGATCGCGCGCGACGCGCGCGTGCTGCTCGCGATCGGGCGCATCCAGCCGCTCAAGGGGCTCGACATCCTGGTGCGCGCGCTCGCGGAGATGACGGACCGCTCGCGTGTGCAGCTGCTGATCATCGGCGGCGATGAGCGGGCCGCTCCCGAGGTCGCGCGGTTGCGCGGGATCGCGGAGTCCGTCGGGGTGAGCGACTTCGTGCGCTTCGTCGGGGCTGTGCCGCACGAGGTGCTCCCCGCCTACTACAACGCAGCCGACCTCGTGGTCGTGCCCTCGTTCTACGAGTCGTTCGGGCTCGTCGCCGTGGAGGCGATGGCGTCGGGGGTGCCGGTGGTGGCGTCCCGCGTGGGCGGGCTTGCGTCCACCGTCGCCGGCGGGCGCACCGGGTACCTCGTGCCGTGGCGCTGCCCCGAGCCGTTCGCGGAGAAGATCGAGCTGCTGCTGCGCAACGAGCCGTTGCGCGCCGCGCTCGGGGCGGCCGGCGTCACGCACATGCGCGGTTACTCCTGGTCTGCCGTGGCGCACCGGCTGCGCGCGCTCTACGCGGAGCTGCTCGAGCGGGCCGAGGCGCCGGCCGTGGGCGCGGCCGGGGGCGTGTAGACTCGCCCGCATGGCCACCCGCCGCACGCCGCGTCCCCGCGTGAACGCCGAGTCGATCGACCCGGACGCCGACCTCATCACGGAGCTGGCGGCGCACGTGCCCCGTCGCGCGATGGTGGTGATGGCGCATCCCGACGACACCGAGTTCGCGTGCGGCGGCACGGTCGCCGTGCTCTGCCGCGACGGCTGGGAGGTCCAGATCGTCGTTACGACGAGCGGCAACAAGGGGACGAAGGATTCCGAGGTGACCGGGCAGGCGCTCGCCGGCGTGCGCGAGGAGGAGCAGCGGCGCGCGGCCGAGATCCTCGGCGCGTGCGAACCCGTCTTCCTCGGGTTCCCGGACGGCTACATCCGGAACGACGACGAGCTGCGCGGCCTGATCGTGCGCCAGATCCGGCTGCACCGCCCCGAGCTCGTGATCACATGGGATGGGTTCCGCCCCGGCTTCAACCACCGCGACCACCGGCTCACGGGGCAGGCGACGTACGACGCCATCTACCCGGCGGCGGACGACCACCTTTACTACCCCCTGGACAAGGAAGAGGGCCTGGCGCCGCACCGGCCGCTCGCGATGCTGCTGGCGGGGACGAACGAGCCCGACTACGACGTCGACATCGAGCCGGTGCTCCGCACCAAGGTGCGCGCGGTGCTCGCGCACGTCTCCCAGATGGGGGGCCGCAACGAGGAGCGGCTGCTCCAGATGTGGCGCGAGCGGGCGCAGCGGGAGCGGGCGGTCAGCGCCGGCGAGCAACCCCTGGAGCCGGTCTTTCGGGAGTCGTTCCGCAAGATGTTGATGCGCCGCTGACGGGGACCGCCCCCAACCCGGGGGCGCGTTGACACTGAGGCGCGTCAGGGTCAGAATCGTACTTCGCGCTCACGAGCGCGCAGCAGCATCACGACCACGGTCGGTTGGCCGGATCGCGGTGAGGACCGGCGACACCAGCGCTCTGGGGCGCATGTCGCGGACTTGGCTCATCGCGACGCCATTCGGCCGTTCATGTTGCCCTAGAACGGTGCACGGACCGCCGGAGACGGGGTCCGGAGCAGGGGGGAAGCAGGCTCGGCGTGCCGACGATCAACCAGCTCGTGCGCAGCGCCCGCAAGCCGGTGCGCCGCAAGACGAAGGCGCCCGCGCTGCGCTTCCGCTTCAACACGCTCAAGAACCGGATGACCCGCTCGCCCAAGGGGTCGCCGCAGAAGCGCGGGGTGTGCACGCAGGTGCGCACCGTGACCCCGAAGAAGCCGAACTCCGCGCTGCGCAAAGTCGCTCGCGTGCGGCTCTCGAACGGCATCGAGGTCACGGCGTACATCCCGGGCGAGGGCCACACGCTCCAGGAGCACTCGGTCGTGCTGATCCGAGGCGGCCGCGTCAAGGACCTCCCGGGCGTGCGCTACCACATCATCCGCGGCGCGCTCGACGCCTCCGGCGTCAACGGGCGCAAGCGCGGGCGCTCCAAGTACGGAACGCGGAAGTCCTGAGATGCGCCGCAACCGAGCCGCCGTCCGTCCCGCGGAGCCGGACCCGCGCTACCAGTCGCGGGTGGTCACGAAGTTCGTCAACAAGCTCATGCGCAGCGGCAAGAAGAGCACCGCCGAGGCGATTGTCTATGACGCGCTGGACCGCGTGGAGACGCAGACTGGTCGCCGGGGGATCGACGTCTTCGAGCAGGCCGTGCGCAACATCATGCCCGTGATCGAGGTGAAGCCGCGCCGCGTCGGCGGTGCCACCTACCAGGTGCCGATCGACATCCGGAGCGAGCGCCGCCAGGCGCTCGCGCTGCGCTGGCTGCTGACCGCGGCCCGCGGCCGCTCCGGGCGCTCGATGGCGGAGAAGCTCAGCGCAGAGCTGCTCGACGCGGCCAACAACGGCGGGAACGCCGTCCGTCGCAAGGAAGAGACGCACCGGATGGCCGAGGCCAACCGGGCGTTTGTGCACTACCGCTGGTAAGGAAGGCCCTCTCGATCCCCCGCGCCCGCGGGGGTCGCTACGTCCGGCGCATCCAGCAGAACGGGTAACAGAGAACGATGCCCCGCAGTACGCCGCTCGAACGTGTGCGCAATATCGGGATCATCGCCCACATCGACGCGGGTAAGACCACCGTGACCGAGCGCGTTTTGTTCTACACGGGACGCACCTACAAGATCGGCGAGGTGCACGAGGGCACCGCCGTCATGGACTGGATGGAACAGGAGCGCGAGCGCGGCATCACGATCACGTCCGCCGCGACCACCGCGCAGTGGAAGAACCACACGATCAACATCATCGACACGCCGGGGCACGTGGACTTCACGGTCGAGGTCGAGCGCTCGCTGCGCGTGCTCGACGGGGGCGTCGTCGTCTTCGACGGCGTGGCCGGGGTGGAGCCGCAATCGGAGACGGTCTGGCGCCAGGCCGACCGCTACTGCGTCCCCCGCATGTGCTTCGTCAACAAGATGGACCGCATGGGCGCGAACTTCGAGCGCTGCGTGCAGATGATCAAGGACCGCCTCGGCGCGGTACCCGTGACCATCCAGATCCCGATCGGCGCTGAGGACCGGTTCGCCGGGGTGATCGACCTCGTGCGGATGGTCGCGATCCACTTCGAGGGGGAGCGCGGCGTCAACGTCGTTGAGCGCGAGATCCTCGCGGAGATGCTCGCCGTGGCGCAGGCCGCGCGCGAGGAGATGGTCGAGCGCGTCGCCGAGAACGACGACCAGCTGATGGTCTCGTTCCTCGAGGGCCACGAGATCGACGTCACCGAGCTGCAGAAGGCGATCCGTCGCGCGACGATCTCGAACGCGATCACGCCGGTGCTCTGCGGCTCGGCGCTCAAGGACAAGGGCGTGCAGGCCCTGCTCGACGCAGTCGTCACCTACCTCCCGTCGCCGGTCGACGTGCCCCCGATCGCGGGCGGCGCCGTCGACGACCCCGAGACGAAGATGGAGCGCCCCACCTCGGACGACGAGCCGCTCGCCGCGCTCGCCTTCAAGGTCGTGAGCGACCCGTTCGTCGGCCGGCTGGTGTTCTTCCGCGTCTACTCGGGCGTCGTGCGCTCGGGCGACCAGGTGGCGAACACCACGCGCAACCGCCGCGAGCGCTTCGGCCGCATCATGAAGATGCACGCGAACCACCGCGAGGAGGTCGCCGAGGTCTACGCCGGCGACATCGCGGCGGCGATCGGCCTGAAGGACACCTTCACGGGCGATACGCTGTGCGACCGCGAGCGCCCGATCGTGCTCGAGTCGATCAACTTCCCGGAGCCCGTGATCTCGGTGGCCGTCGAGCCGAAGACGCGGGACGACCAGAGCAAGATGGGCGACGCCCTGCAGAAGCTGCAGGAGGAGGACCCGACGTTCCGGGTGCGCTTCGACCGCGAGACCGGGCAGACCGTGATCTCTGGGATGGGCGAACTGCACCTCGAGGTGATTGTGGACCGCATGCGGCGCGAGTACCGCGTCGAGGCGAACGTGGGGCGGCCGCAGGTGTCGTACCGGGAGACGATCACGCGCGAGGCACGCGCGGAGGGCCGCTTCGTGCGGCAGACGGGTGGTCGGGGCCAGTACGGGCACTGCGTGCTCGAGGTCGCGCCGCGGCAGCCGGGCGAGGGCTTCCACTTCGAGGACCGCACGGTGGGCGGCTCGATCCCGCGCGAGTACATCGGCGCGGTGCGCCGCGGCGTCGAGGGCGCGCTGCAGAGCGGCGTGCGCGCGGGCTATCCCGTGGTCGACGTCGCCGTGGCGGTGGTGGACGGCTCGTATCACGAGGTCGACTCGTCGGAGATGGCGTTCGAGACCGCCGGCTCGATGGGGATGCGCGAGGCGCTCGGCAAGGCGGGCTCGGTGCTGCTCGAGCCGATCATGAAGCTCGAGGTGGTGACGCCGGAGGACTACTTCGGCGACGTGCTCGGTGACATCAACGGCCGGCGCGGGATGGTGCAGGGCTCCGAGGTGCGCGGGAACACGCAGGTGGTGCGCTCAGTGGTGCCGCTGGCGGAGACGTTCGGCTACGCGACGGATCTCCGCTCGGTCACGCAGGGTCGCGCGACGTACTCGATGGAGTTCGACCACTACCGGCAGGTGCCGTCCAACGTGGCGGAGGAGATCGCGAAGCGGAGCTCGGGCGCCGCGGTGGCGCGGGCGTGAGCGGCCGCTAGAGGTCAGGAGCGAGACGGATGGCCAAGGGGAAGTTCGAGCGGACGAAGCCGCACGCGAACATCGGGACGGTCGGCCACGTGGATCACGGGAAGACGACGTTGACGGCG
>Ga0194131_10005005_pt1 | contig 19488 bp, 14 predicted proteins | sample TA2KigO120mmetaG_FD_148631 | JGI IMG/M metagenome (GOLD analysis project Ga0194131, IMG submission 148631) | Freshwater microbial communities from Lake Tanganyika, Tanzania - TA2015053 Kigoma Offshore 120m | ecosystem: Environmental > Aquatic > Freshwater > Lake | place: Tanzania: Lake... | reverse complement strand
TCCGCGGCGGACTGGGCATCGAACGAGGCCGCATCCGCATCACGGATCGCAGCGGCGACACCGCGGTGATCGATCTTCGGCACGCGCTCACGATCGACGACGTTCTCGACGAGATCGACGCCGCGAGCGCGATCGAGGTCGACGCGCGACTCTCCGCGGACGGCCGCGCGATCGAACTCGTCGACTCGAGCGACGGCGGCGGTTCGATCGTGGTGCAGGAGTGGGGGGGCGGCACGACCGCGAACTCCCTTGGCATGCTCGGCTCGAGCGCGGGCTCCGACACGTTCGCCGGCGCCACGATCGCATTCCTCGGATCGCAGTCGCAACTCGCGTCGATCGGCTCGGGCGTTCCCATCGTCGACGGCGTTCCAACCTTCGCGATCTCGATCGACGGAACGCAGGTGCTCGTCGATCTCGGCGCCGGCGCCTCCGGTTCACCGCCTCGTGCCAGCACGCTCGGAGAGGCGATCGCTCGCATCAACGCCGCGATCGCGTCGGCGGGCTTCGGCTCGATTGCGTCGATCTCGATTGCGGAATCGGGCGATCGTCTTGCCGTGAAGTACTCGGGCGCCGGCACGCTTTCCTTCGGCGCACCGACGCCGACGACCGACTCGGACGCGCCGTCGCGTGCCACGCTTCGCGCGCTCGGTCTCGACGAGACGACGATCGACGGCAGCGCGCCGTCGCCGTCGAGCGTGCACCACGGCCGTCGAATCCTCTTCGGCATGCACGACGTTGCGCTCACGGCGCTCGACGGCGGCATCGGCATCACGCTCGCCGGTTCGCTCACGCTCGTCGACTCCCTCGGCCGCTCGGTCACGATCTCGAATCTCGGCGAAGCCGACTCCGTCGAGACGCTGCTCGAACGCATCCGCGCCGACGCCGGCGCCGCCGGACTCGACCTCGAAGTCGGCCTCGACTCGAGCGCCGCGCGCCTGCGGCTCAGGGATCTCTCGAACGGAGCCGGGTCGCTCGCGGCAAGCGGCGAGGTCGCGGCGCAACTCGGCATCGGCGCGAACGGCGGCACGGCCACGCTGCATTCCCGCGATCTGCGCCGCGCCGACGTCGGCCTCGGCACCTCGCTCGAACGCATCGCCGGCCATCCGGTGGACGGCTCGATCACGATCACGAGCCGATCCGGCGCCGCGGCGACGATCGCAATCACCGCGGGCATGACGCTCGCCGATCTCTCGCGCGCCGTCGCCGGGAGCGGCATTCCCGTCACCGTCGGCGTCAATGCCTGGGGCGACGCCGTCGAAGTCGTGGATCACTCGAACGGTCCGGCATCCCTCTCGATCGTCGACTCGACCGGCGGTGCGGCGGCGGCGCTTCGCATCGCCGGCGCCTCGAGCACCGGAAGCATCGACGGCACGCGCACGCGCCACCTCTCGCTCGACGGCAGCGAGAGCGCTGAGATGCTCGTCTCGATGCTCGACGGATTCGACGGCATCGACGCGTCCCTCGTCACCGGCGACGACGGCGAACTCCGACTCTCGATCGAGTCGCTCGCCACCGGCCGCCGCAACGACCTCTCGCTTTCGATCACGGGCACGGATCTGGAGCTCGTGACCGCGTCGCGCGGACGCGACGCGCGGATCCTGATCTCGCCCGACGACGGCGCCGGCACGCTCCTCACGCGAGCGTCGAATCACATCGACGATCTCATCGCCGGCGCGATTCTCGATCTCCACGCGGCGTCGGATGAAGTCGTCACCGTCACGATCGCGCCGTCGGACCAGCCGATCTTCGGCGCGGTGGCCGCATTCGTCACCGCGCTGCGCCAAGCGATCTCGCAGCTTCGGCAGGCGACCTCCGTGAATCCCGAAACCGACACGCGCGGTGCGCTCTATGGCGGCGTGGCCGCCACCCGCGCCCGCAACGCCCTGCGCTCGCTCGCCGGCTCGACCTTCGGACCTGACGGACGACGGCTTTCGCACCTGGGAATCACGATTTCGGGCGACGGAAGCGTCACGCTCGACGAACAGAAGCTCGCGGCGACGCTGGAGGCCGACCCCGACGGCGCCCGCGCCATGCTCGCCGACGCGGACGGCGTGGCCGAACGATTCGGCGTCGTGCTCGGCGCGTTCGTCGAGGCGGCGACCGGCGCCTTCGATGCCGATGCCTCCCGCATGGATCGCAGCATCGACTCGGCGAACGCCACGATCGATCGAATCAACGAGAGTCTCGCGCGGCGTCGCTCGCTGCTGCTGGCGCGATTCACCGCCATGGAACTGGCGATCGAGCGGCTTCGGGCGCAGCAGAGCTCGATGCAGGCGATGCTCGCATCGCTCGAGAGGAGCGGCGCATGATCCCGCCCGAACGATCGGCGAGCGAGCGGTACGCGGCCGTGCGCTTCAACTCCGCGGCGCCGATCGATCAGCGCCTCGATCTCATCGACGGCGCGATCGCGGCATCCGAGCGCGTGTCGGAGTCCCTTCGCCGGCGCGCCTACGACGACGGGCACCGCGCCGCGTCGGCGGGGCGGTCGCTCCTGCGCGAGCTCATGTCGTCGGTGCGCCGCGACGCCGATCCGATCTTCGTGAACACGGTGGCGCGCCTCTACGTGTACATGCACGGACAGCTCTCCCGTGCGGTGATCCAGAATCTGCCCGCCGCCTCCGACGAGGTCACGCGACTGCTTCGTCACGAGCGGGACGCCTGGGAACGACGGCGACGGAATCCCGGCAGCGGGCCCGCCGCGATCTCCGCGAACGCGGTGGCCTGATCGCATCCGCCCTCGTCGGCGCCGTCGGCGATTCGCGAAATCTGCGATGCTTCGGGCGGTCGATCGCGACCCGCACCAAAGGAGTCATCGCATGAACCCCATGAGAACACCCGCCCCGTCCCGCCGCGGCGCCCGCACCGCGGCGATGCTCGCAGGTGTCGTCGCCGGCACGCTGCTGCTCGGCGCCGCCGCAGCCTCGTCGCAGAACTCGACGCCCTCGTCCGCGCCGTCCGCGCGCCCCGCGCCGGCGCCTTCCTCGGTGACGACCGTATCCGCGAAGGAGACCTTCAAGGTCGACTCGGGCCATTCGGTGGCGCTCTTCCGCGTGCTGCACGCGGGCGCCGGCATGTTCTGGGGGCGATTCGATTCGGTGACGGGAACGATCACCGCGAAGGATGCGGATCCCGCGTCGCTTTCCTTCGACATCACGATCGACGTCAACAGCGTCAACACCGCCAACACGCAGCGCGACGACCATCTCAAGAGCCCGGACTTCTTCAGCGCGAAGGAGTTCCCGTCCATGACCTTCAAGAGCACCGGCGCGAAGTCGCTCGGCGGCAACTTCCTTGAGGTGCAGGGCGACCTCACGATCCGAGGCAAGTCGAAGCCGATCACCGCGAAGGTCGAGTGGACGGGTACGGCCGATGGGCGCATGGGCCGCCGCTCCGGCTTCGAGGCCACCTTCACGATCGACCGAGGCGAGTTCGGCGTGAACTACGGAATGCAGGGCAACGCGCTCGGTCGCAACGTCCAGGTGGTCGTTGCGCTCGAAGGCGTCGTCGAGAAGAAGTAACCGCGAGCTCGCGGCGATGCCGCAGGAAATCGCCCTTCATGGCGTGATCGTGCCGTCGCTGCTGGCGCTGGCGGCGGCGGCGGTGATGCTGTTCGTGCCGATGCGCGGGCGCGGAGCGCTCGTGCTTCGCGCCCGCGCCGCGCTCGCGGCGGTCGCCATCGCGTTCGCACTGAGCTTCCGCGCACGGCAGGGGTGGAACTGGCCGATCGCGTCGAAGTGGGAATGGTTCGCGCCGGCGATTGCGGCGATCTCGCTCGTCGGGATCCTCGCGCCGGCCGGATTCACCCGTGAAGCGAGATGGATCGTCGGCGCCGCGATGGCGCTCGTCGCGGGCGCCGTGATGGCGTGGTCGCTGGCGCTGCCCGGATTCGACTCGTGGTCCTGGAGGCTCGCCATCGGCGCAGCGACGACCGTGCTGGCGCTCGTCCTTCTCGGCGCGATGCGGGCGCCGATCGCGGCGCTGCTCGGTGCGTCGGCGTCGCTCGGTGGGTTGGCGCTCGTCGTGATCGCCAGCGCCTTCGAGAAGCTGACCACGATCACCGCGTGCGTGGGTGCAACGCTGCTGGGCGCGACGCTGTTGGTCGCGCTGGCGAATCGGCGCCGGAGCGCGCGGTCATCGCCACGCTCCGCGCCGAACGCTCGCGCACAGAGCTCCGCGGCGCGCACTGCGCCGGACTCCATCGTGCGCAATGCGGGCATGCTCGACGCTCCGATCGAGCGTCTTCCGGCGCCGGCGCTTGCTTCGGTCATCGCCGCGCTGATCGTCGGCGCCACGGCGATCGGCGCCTCGTACGCGCACGACGACTTCCCGCGCTGGCCGTGGCTGGTGGCGTTGCTCGCGCCGATCGCGATGCTGCCCGCGCTGGCCGTGCCATCCCGGCGCCTGCGCGGCGCGATCATGATCCTCCTTGCCGCGCTCGTGGCCCTCGGCAACGCGGGGCTCGTGCTCGCACCGCTCATCCGTCGCGGCGACTTTCCGCCTGCCTGACGCGACGGCCTCGTTGCGTGCGTCGCGTCGGCACGCTCGCTCGCCATTGCCCGCCGTTGCACGCCGGCACGTTGTTTCGAAGCGGCGAACCAGGCGGTAGCCTTCGCGCCGCATGAGCGCGTCCGCCGAGCACTTTCCGGGGGTTCGCACGCTTCGATTCGAGGGTCCGGACCCGAAGGACACGCTCGCGTTCCGCCACTACGACCCGGATTCGAGCGAGCGCGTCGAAGGGCGAACCGCTCGCGAGCACTTGCGCTTCGCCGCCTGCTTCTGGCACACGATGCGCAACGGCCTCGGCGATCCGTTCGGCGCGCCGACCGCGCTCACGCCCTGGGACGACGGCAGCGAATCGCTCGACAACGCGAAGCGGCGCGTCGACGCCTTCTTCGAGTTCCTGACGAAGTGCCGCATCGACTTCTGGTGCTTCCACGATCGCGACATCGCCCCGGAAGGGCGCACGCTCGCCGAGAGCGAGCGCAACCTGCACGCGATCGTCGAGCACTGCGCCGCGCATCAGCGCGCCGGCGGCGCGAAGCTCCTCTGGGGCACCGCGAATCTCTTCTCGCATCCGCGCTATGCGTCGGGCGCGGCCACCTCGCCGAACGCGCGCGTGTTTGCGCACGCCGCCGCGCAGGTGAAGCACGCGCTCGACGCCACGAAAGCCCTCGGCGGACTCGGCTATGTCTTCTGGGGCGGTCGCGAGGGATACACCTCTCTGCTCAACACCGACATGCCGCGCGAGCGCTCGCACCTGGCCCGCTTCCTCGGCATGGCGCTCGACTACGCGAAGGCGATCGATTTCCGGGGGCGCTTCTACATCGAGCCCAAGCCCAAGGAGCCGAGCACGCATCAGTACGACGCGGACGCCGCCACCTGCCTGAACTTCCTGCGCGAGTTCGGGCTCTTCGGCCGCGTGTCGTTCAACATCGAGACGAATCACGCGACGCTCGCGGGACACACCATGGAGCACGAGCTCACGGTGGCGGTCGCCGCGAATTCGCTCGGTTCGATCGACGCGAACATGGGCACGCCGAACCTCGGCTGGGACACCGATCAGTTCCCGATCGATCCTTCGCTCTGCGCCCGAGTGATGCTCGTGGTGCTCGGCATGGGCGGCTTCACGACCGGCGGCCTCAACTTCGACGCGAAGCGTCGGCGCGAGAGCTTCGAGCCGATCGATCTCTTCCACGCCCATCGCGCGGGCATGGATGCGTTCGCGCGCGGGTTGCGGGCGGCGGCGGCGATCCGCGCCGACGGAACGCTCGCCGAGTTCGTGCGCCGGCACTATCGAAGCTGGGACGACTCGCTCGGCAGGAAGATCGAAGCGGGGGAGATTTCGCTCGCCGAGTGCGAACGGCTCATGCGGGACGAACCGTCGCCGACGCTCGAGAGCGGTCGTCAGGAAATGCTCGAAGACCTGATCCTGCGCTTCGTCTGATGCGCGGGCGCTCGAGGTTCGGCGCGTGCCGCCGCGAGACGGGGCGAGCTCACGGCGGCGCCACGAATCGATAGACGCCCTCGTTCTCGCGCGCGATGCGCTGAAGCAGCTCCTCGCCGGAGCGATCGTGGAACGCGATCGTGTGGATCACGCAGTTGCCTCGATTCGCGCTGCGGATCGAGGACGCGGCCGTCGAGTGGAAGACGCCGTCGCTCATGAGATAGATCGTGTCGGCGCCGAGCGCGAGCGCCTGGACCGCCGCTTCGCTCGGATCCGTTCCGCCGATCGCCTCCTGCTGATCGATCCACTTCGAGTACCGCTCCTTGTTCGACGCCGTCGCCGAGACGAGGCCCGGCGCCGGCATCGGCAGCGCGCGCTGGTCGAAGAAGATCACGAAGAACTCGGAATCGGCCGGAAGGGCGCGGATCGATCGCTTGAGCTCGTAGCGCGTGTGCGCGATGCGATCGCCCTGCATGCTTCCGCTGCGATCGATCACGTAGACGACCTTGCGGCCGCGCCCTTCGACGCCCATGAACGAGTGGTCGCCCTTGCCGCCTCCACCGCCCGCGGCGCCGCCGGCGTTGCCGCCGCGCCTGCTCGCGCTCGTCGCATCGGGAGCGGTCGGAGCCGGCGGCACGGGCGCATTCGGCGCCGCGCTGAAGCCCACCTTGAGCGGAGGCCGCGACGCGCGCGGCGACTCGGCGTCGGTTCGTGCCGCGGCCCCGTCGTCGGGATCCTGCGCGGCGCGTGCGCCCGAGTCGTCGAGACCCGCCCCCGACGCGTCGGCGGCGCCCGAATCCGAACTCGCTCCGGTGCCGCTCGCGATGCCCGCGCCGCCCCCGGATCCTCCTCCCGACCCTCCGAGTTCGCCCTCGCCCGATCCGGCGCCCGTCGCCCTCGACGGCGCCCACATCGCCCAGAGCAGCAGCGCCAGGAAGCAGAGGATCAGCGCGCCGCCGATCGACGACGCGCGACGACGGAATCCTCGGTCGACGCGAGGAGCGCCGAGCTCGAGATCCGTGCTCGCGCGTGCGGTGTTCATCGCGGATCCGTCGCTACCTTATATGCCCGGTGGCCCGCACGCTCCTGGCGCAGCTCACCTGCCCCCACTGCTGGCACGAATGCCGGGCCGACGAGCTGCCCTGGGTCGCCACGCACCCCGATCTCCGCGGCGATCCGCGGCTCGGTCCCGACGACGGGCTCCGCTTCACGCCGACCCGCTTCGAGCCGTCGTGCGAAGCGATCGACCCGCTCGGCGGTCGCTGCAGCGAGTTCGCGTGCCCGCGCTGCCATCTCGTGATTCCGCCGATCCTGCTCGAGCGCCCGCTCACGATCTACTCGATCGCGGGCGCGCCCGGTTCGGGCAAGAGCTGCACGCTCGCGGCCGCGGTGCGCGAGATGCGACGCGTCTTCGCCACCACCTTCTCGCTCGCGGTCGTCGACGCGGACCCGGTGGCGTCGGAACCGCTTCGTCGACACGAAGAGACGCTCTTCATGGCCACCGACGACGAAGCGCCGGTGATGCTGCCCAAGACGGAACTCGCGGAAGGGCCCTATCGAAGCGTGCTCATGGAACCGGGCGTTTCCGTGATGCTGCCTCGACCGTTCATCTATTCCGTGCGCCCGCAGGGAACGCACCCCAACGCGCCCGTCGCCGACGGATGCACGCATCTCATGTGCCTCTACGACAACGCGGGCGAGCACTTCCGACCGGGCGCCGACACCGCGTCGCAGCCGGGTTCGCAGCACCTGGGGCGCGCGAGCATCCTGCTCTTCGTGATGGATCCCACGCAGGACGCGCGCTTTCGTCCCATCCTCTCGGCGATCAGCGCGGATCCGCAGTTGGCGCTCGAGCCGCGCTCCGAGCGCCAGGAGGTGCTGCTCGCCGAGATGGCGAATCGCGTTCGCACGCACTCGGGACTCGCGGCGGGGGAGCGGCTTCGCAAGGTGCTCATGGTGCTCGTCGCCAAGTGCGACATCTGGTCGAAGCTCATCGCGGAGGATCTCGAGCGCGATCCGTACTGGACGAACTCGGAGAACGGTCGCACGCTCGGTTTCGTCGACACGAAGCGGGTCGATCGCGTTTCCGGCGCCGTGCGCGAGATGCTGAAGCGATTCTCGCCGGAGTTCGTGGCGACGGCCGAGGATGCGTGCGAACGCGTGCTCTATGTCCCGGTGTCGGCGTTCGGCGCCAGTCCCGCGCTCGATCCGGCCACGGGCCTGCTGCGCATCAAGCCGCGCGAGATCCGACCGCGCTGGGTCACCGTGCCGTTCGCGTACGCGCTCTCGCGCTGGGCGACCACGCTCATCGGAAGCAACAAGAGCTCGACGAATGGCGCTTGAACTCGTCCACACCTCCGCGCCCGCGGGCCTGCGTCCAGGCACGAGCGGCTTCTGCACCGTGGCGATGACCACCGGAATGCCCTCTCCCATGGAGGAGCGACTGCTTGCGCTCGGCGGCTATCGACCCGACGGCGCACCGGGATCGTCGCCGCCGTCGTTCTCCCATCTGCGGCTCGAGATCGGAGGTCGCACCTGGAGCGTGCTCGGCGCCGTGCGCGAAGCGGCGCCCGACCACAGCGGTCGGCGGAACAAGCTCGCGCATCACATCGTGCTCGCGGAGGAGGAGCGAGCGCCGGCGGGCCCCGCGTGGCTCCTGCGCCGATCCGGCGTGATGCTCGATCGATTCGACGGTCCGCCCCGCTGGATTCCGGCGCCGCGCGAGATTCCCGCGAGCGGATCGGCCCCGCCGCGGCGCTGCGACGCGTGGCAGCGAGCGTGCGGCGATGCGGGATGGGCGGGCGAACTCGTGAATCAGTGGCACCTCGATCCGTCGCGCACGAGCTGCATCGTGCATCCGCGCGAGGCCGATCCGCTCGAGCTGATCGACGAAGCGCTCTCGCTGCTTCCGCCGCCGGATCGATGGCGCGTCACCTTCGCCACGAACTTCCAGCAGCCGGTGGCGGGAGCGCACGCGGCCTGGCGCTTCTGCCGCGAGGGAACGATGGCTGCGAGCGAGGCGCCGAGTCGCGCGACGGGCCTCTACCTCGATCTCGCCGCGGCGCATCGCGAGCGTTCCCGAGCCGGACATGGCCGCTACGCCGAACTCGCCAGGGGCGGCCGCGATTCCTGGTGGCACCACGCCGCCACGGAGTCGAGCGCGGGCTCCGATTCGGAGCGACGCGCGGCCTCGAGATCCGCAACGAACGACGATCGGCCTCTGCCGTGGAGCGGCATCGATCGTTTCGGCGCCGCGCCACCGGGCACCGCGGCGCAAGGCGAGACGACGCCGAGCGCGTCGTCCGATGCCGGAGCGTTCGAGGCGTCCCTGGGCGCCCGAACGCGGCGCCGTTCGTCGTCCGGCCCGGCGCTTGCGGGCATCGCGCTGCTTGCGCTCGTGCTCGGCGGCGCGGGCGGCGTGCTCATCGAGCGGCTGCTCCTCGGCGGCCGTGCACGCGACGAACGAAGGAACGGAGTTTCGTCGGCCGGCGCCGAGATCGATCGACTTGATGCGCTGCGCCTGGAACTGGAGTCGCAGCTCAAGCAGAGCGAGGCGTCGCTTGCGAAACTGCGCGACGATCATCGCCGCGTCGACGCGGACCTGGACCTTGCTCGGCGCGAGCGCGACAGCGCGCTGGCGCAGCTTCGGTCGATGGAGGCGCTGCGGAATCCATCGGCGCCGGCCGCGGAGCCGCCGCGAGATGCACCGCCGCAGTCCGTTTCGCCGCCGAGTGCGCCGGCGACTGCGCCGCAGAGTGCGCCGGTCGATGCCGCGCCGGCGCCGCCCGACGCGCCGGTCGTCGGGCCGCAAGGCGTGATCGAGCTTCCCGCCTCCGCATGGGCGCGGGAAGCGTCCTCGCTCGGCGTGCTCTCGAGCGATCGGAGGCGACTCGTGCTGCTGCCTCGCGCGGTGCGCTCGCTGCGAATCGACCTCTCGGAGTCGATGCCGTCGATCTCGCACAGCGCGGGACGGGACGGGCGCCGGATCACGATCGCCGCGTCGCCGCCCGGCGCTCCGAGGCGCGACGTGCTCGTGATCGACGCCGAGGGCGGAGAGGTCTTTTCGCAATGGGTGCTTGCCGGACCGATCTCGCGCTCGTCGGCGCATCTGGATGCGGTCGACTCGCTGCTTGCGCTTGCCGACCTCGAGGCCACGCTCGACGACGGCTCGACGCGACGGCTCGTGTCTGCGCCGCGCGGCATCAGCGTGAAGGTGCCGCGACGGGAGTCCGCGGAGGTGTCGCTGCCGCTGCGTTCGCCGTCCATGCGGCTCGCGGCCGCCGCTTCGCCCGAGTGGACGCTCGCCGACGGATCGACCGAGACGTCGCTTCGGATGAACCACGCCTCCGGAGCGCTTCGCGCGGAACTCGATCGCGCGTCGGGAACGCTGCGGATTCGTTTCGGCTCGCCGCTCGCCGACGCCGTCGACGCCGCCGAGAAGGAGCAGCGCGAACTGGTGGCCGATCGGCCGAACGTGCCGCCCGACGAGCGCCAGTTCCACGAGGCGAGGGAGCGCGAGGTGCGCGAGCGGCTTGCGAGGCTCAAGACGCAGCTCGCCCTTGATTCGCCGCGGATTCCCGCCGACCTTCCGTTGCTGCGCGTGATGGCCGGACGCGGAGAACGCGTGTTCGCCGTGATCACGCTGAAGCCGCCGGACGCCGCAGGGGGTGCCGAGTGAACCCGGCGGCGCTCGCGGCGAAGCTTCGCGCGATCATGGCGTCGCGCGCGTCCGCTGCTCCGCCGGACGCCGCCGAGCTCGCGCAGCGCTGGGCGTCGCTGCTCGGCGACGCGCACCTGCGCCTCGATCGCGCGGTCGCGTGGGCGCAGAAGGGCCTTCGAAGCGAGGCGGCCGAGCTCGTGCGCGCGGCGCCCTCCGTCTACGAGACGGCCGCGGCCGCGTGGGATCCGTCGCTTGCGGGCTGGGACGACTACTGCGTCCGTCATCGACTGCCGCGCGCGCCGCTGCTGCCGCGCGAATCGGTCGACCGCCTGAACGCATGCCATCTCGAGCTCGAGCCGCTGCTCGGCGCGCTTGCGCGATGGCGCAAGCTCAACATCGGCCGTGCCGCGGCCACGGAGCGCCTCGACCAGATGCGGACGCTTCGCCGGCTCGATCCGAATGGAACGCCGTGGGTCGACGACGCGCCGTCGCTCGAGCGTGCCGCGCTCGCCGAGGCGCTCGAGGCGAGCGAGCGGGCGCTCGCGCTCTGGGAAATCGATCGCGTCTGGACCGTGATCCGGTGGATCGAGGCAGGCGAGTGGATCTCGGCCCCCGCCGAGGCCGCCGCCGCCGCCCTGCGCGAACGCGTGCGCGAACTCTCCGGTCGCTCCGCGCTCGAGCGCGCGAAGGAAGTGGTGCAGCGACTGCACGCCGAGTACATGGCCGAATCCGTCGACTTGGCGGAGGAGCGGCTTCGAGAGTGGGAGGCGCTTCGTTCGTTCCTCGCGGAATCGGGCGTGGAGCCGCCGCGCGAGCTCGACGAGACCGTGCAGCCCGTCGTCGAGTGGCTGCGCGAGCGGCAGGAAGCGTCGCAACGCCTGCTCGAGCATCGCACGAGCGTGGCGGAGCTCGCGGCGCTCGTCGAATCTCCGTCGGTCACGCTCGCGGCGCTCGCGGCGCTCGTCGATCGAGTCGAGCGCGGGCCGGAGCCGGCGTCGCCCGCGCTGCTCTCGGCGGCGCGGCGGCGCGTTCGCTCGCTCACACGCGCCCGCCTCGCGCGGCGCTCGCTCGTGGTGCTCGCCGGCGTCGCCGCGGCGTCGATCCTGCTCGTCTCCGCGTTCGTGCTCGTCGAGCGCCAGGCGCGCCGCGACGCGGCGCAGCAGTTCCTGCTCCGCATCGATCGATCGATCGCCGCCGGCGATCTCGACGGACTCGATGCGCTCGTCGACCGCGCCATGGAGGAGGATCCGCGCCTTGCCACGGGGGACGCGCCGTCCGAAGCGCGGCGGCGAATCGCCCAGGCGCGGGCGCAGCGGCAACGCGACGACGCCGCCTTCGACGCGGGACTCGACGCCGCCGGCGATCCGACGCGCGCGGACGCGACCGACGAGCTGCTGGCGCCGCTCGAGGTTCTCGCACGCACGGCGGAGCAGCGGGAGCGGCTCGAGCTCTGGCGCGAGCGTCGACGCGGCGCGGAACAGGCTCGAGCCGCGGCGCGCGACGCGGCCTTCAACGCGGCGCTCGTCGAGATCGAAGCGGCGCTCGTGCGCGCCGCGTCGCTGGGCGATTCGCCGGCGGCGCTCGAACTTCCCGCGATCCGGGGGCGACTCGAGGAGCTCGTGGCGACGCCGGGAGTCTCCGCGCCGGCGCTTGCGCGCGCCCGCCCGGCGCTCGTGCGGCTCGAATCGCTCGAACAGGCGCTCGCGCAGCGCCGCGAGTTCGCGCTGGCGCGCGCCAGGGAGTCGACGGAGATCGACGCGATGCTGCCGCTGCTTCGCGACGCGTCCGCCTACGCGGAGGCGCTTCGCCGATTCGGCCAGGCGCACCCGGATTCGCCGCAGTCGGAGGGCTTTCTCGACGCGGCGATCGACGAGCCGTCGTGGCGCGCAGTGCTCGCGTGGCCGCAGGCGCGGCGCGCCGTCGGGCGATCGCTGCTCGACCTCGACGACGAGCAGCGAGCCGAGGCGCGCCGATCGCTGCGCGAGTACGCGGCGTCCCATCCGCGCTCGGTGCACGCGTTCGCCGCGGCGCTCGCGCTCGAGCACACGGAGCCCGCGAACGAGTGGCGTCGATGGCTCGCCGGCGTGCTCGACTCCTCGCCGCTGCTCTCGCTTCGCCAGGTCTCGATGCGCAACGGCGATCGCTGGTACTACGAGGAGACGCAGGCACCGCAGCCGACCACCGACGGCGCCCGCGTCTACCGGATCGTGAAGCGTCTCAAGGACCCGGCGAAGGGTCTCTTCGACACGGAGTTCATCCGGCTCGAGCCCCGGGAGATCGTTTCCGACGGCGAGAGTCCGCAGCGAGTGCTCGCGAAGGCGCTCCGCGCGGCACTGAGGGACAACTCCCTCAACGGCGCCGACGGACTCGTCGCGTCGATCGAGCGCGTGCGCGACGCGACGGGCGTGAACGCCGCTCTTCGCGCCGAACTGCTCGTCGGGCTGCTCGAGCGGCTTCGCAAGGCATCGCCGGCGCTCGCGCCCGCGCTCGAGAACGCCGAGCGACGGCTTGCGGACTTCGACGCGGGCTCGCTCGAATGGCTCGATCCGCGCTCGACCGAGGCGACCGAACGATCCCGCGAGATCGACGCGGCGCTTCCGCGCCTCATCGAAACCGCGCGCTGGTCGAATCTCCGGCGGACGAAGGCGGCGGAAGCCGATGCGGAACTCGCGCGCGCGTACGAGCCGGTCGGCATGCTCGTGGCCGATGGAGACGCCCTCGTGCTCAAGTCGCCTGCGACGCCTTCCGTGGGCGATCTCCTCGTGATCCGAAGCGCCGGCGAGGGCGGCGCGGCCGGGGATCGCGGCTCGAACGGCGCCGCGGGCGCACTCGGCGGCGCGAGCGTCGCCGCCGATCGCGCGGTCGTCGTCGGTCGCGCCATTGCCGTCGCCGACGGTTCGATTCGCGTCGAACTCGATTCCGCCGCGCTCGAGCAGTTCCCGCCCGGCACTCCGGTCCTTCAGCAGCGCGCGGGGGCGCCGTCCGTTTCGACGCGCGAGCCGCCTTGATGGACGCGCCCGTTCATCCCCGAGTCATCGTGGCCGTCGCGGCGGTTGCCGCGCTCGTGTCCACGCTGATGCCGAACTCCATCGAGGGCGAATCGATCCGCTTCTGGTGGAGCGCGGGACCGCTCGCGATTCTGGCGGGGGTCGCCGGTTCGCTCGCGTTCGCCCTGCTCGTCGGCGCCTCGACGCTCACGGACGGTCGCGGGCTCGGCGCGCTCGGCGCTTCGCTTCTGCTGATGGCGGCGATGCTGCTCGGGGCGGAGGATCGCGCGGGCACGGGGGCGCTGCTCGTTCCGATCGCGGGACTCGCGCTCATCGGCGCCGTGTCGATCGCGGCCGCGCCGAGACCCATGCCGCGCGCCGCACCCGCGCGAGATCCGCGCGACGCCGATCCGTCCAGCGCGGCGCATCGATCCGTGCTGCTTCGCGGCTGGAACCTCGGCTCGGGACTGGCGCTCGCGGCGGTAGCGGTGCTTGCACTGTGGCAGCGAGCGCTCGCCGAAGTCGTCGTGCCGTGGATGCCGCCGCCGCTCCCGGCGCTGATCGCCCTCGCGGTCGGCGCTACGCTCGCGTTCGCGGCACTCATCGACGCGGATTCGACGCAGCGCGAGCGCGACCGTTCGCGCCGACTCGTCATCACGGCGCTCTGGCTCGGCCTCGCCCTGACGATTTCCACGATCGTGCCGCCGATGCTCGGTCGAGCGCCCGGCGCGGCGGTCGACGCCGCGCGGGTGTCGATGCTCGCCGCCACGGCGTCGGCCGCGCTCGGCTCGCTTCTCGTCCGACCTCGAGGCCGCGTCGACGACGCGCACGCCTTGGAACCGCTCCCGGAGACGACTCATGGCCCCCGCTGAACCCGATTCGCGCGCCTCATCCGCTCCCGGCCCGCGAGCGAACGACGCGATCGGCACCGACTCCCCGCGCCTCGACGCGTCGCGCGGCGACCTCGAGTCGCTGCTCGGACTGCCGGGCGGCCGATTCACGCGCGCGTCGGGACCGCTCTGGCTGCTCGTCTCCGGAATCCTGAGCGCGGCGATCGTCTGGGGTCTTTCGCTTCGCCCGGAATGGAGCGTGTCGCAGATGCTCTTTCGCTGCTGGACGAACAGCGCCGTGCTCTGGTGCGCCATCCTCTGCCTGCTCATGCTGGCGAACAAGCTCAACAAGACCCGCATCCAGGAGCGTGCGCTGCGACGGAACGATCTCTTCCCGCGGCGCGCCGACTTCGTGCTGAGCCCCGCCTCCGCGCGCGACGTGCTCGACTCGATCCGCGCCCGCTGCGATCGTCCGCGCGAATTCCTGCTCTTCAACCGGCTGATGATGGCGCTCTCGAACCTCGGCAACATCGGCGAGGTGCGCGACGTCGGCGCCGTGCTCGAGAGCCAGGCGGACGCCGACGCGAACGCGGTGCAGTCGAGCTACACGACCATTCGTTCGCTCATCTGGGTGATGCCCGTGCTCGGATTCATCGGCACGGTCATCGGCCTCTCGGATGCGATCGGCAGTTTCCAGGGCGTGCTCGAACGACCCGAGGCGGGCGCCGACGACGCGTCGCAGATCCGCGAGCGGCTCACGCCGGTCGTGCTCGGCCTGCGCACCGCGTTCGAGACGACGCTCATTGCGCTCATCGCGGCCGTCGGCGTCCAGCTGCTCACCACCTACGTCTACCGGCGCGAGGAGGACCTGCTCGACGCGTGCACGCAGTACGGCAACGATCACGTGATCAGCCGCCTGAAACTCACCGATCTCTGAGCGCACCGATGCCGCGCCGACGACGCGACGACGCCCCCGCGATCTCGCTTTTCTCCTTCCAGGACATCATGGCCGCCGTCACCGGCATCATGATCCTGGTGACGCTGCTGCTGGCGCTCGAGCCGCTCGCCGAGGAGATGCTTCAGCCGTCGCGCCGACGAACGGCGCCGACGGACCCGGCGCCGTCGACGAGCATCGAGGATGCGACGGCGCTCGTGCAACGCCTCGAAGCGGACGTGTCGCGGCGGCTCGCGTCTCCGGCCGTCGATGAAGCGGAGGTCGCTCGACTCGAAGCGGAGGCGGACTCGCAACAGCGACTTGCCGACGGGGTTCGCGAGCGGCGCGATCGTGCGCTCGCTGCGAAGAGCCGCGCCGAATCGCAGCTCGCGGGCGCCGAGCGACTCGAAGCCGAGGCCCGCGAATCGCTCGAATCAACGCTCGCCCGCTGGCGGCGCGCCCAGATGCAGGCGCGCGTGCGTTTCCTTCCGGGCGAGCGCTTTCCGCGCTCGCCGCTCTTCATCGAGGTCGGCGGCGCCGGCCTCTCGCTCGGCGAGTTCGACGCGGAGGGCGTCGTATCGCAGATCGGCCGAAGCGCCGACGGCGCGTGGCCGTCGATCGCGTCGCTCCTGGGCGATCGCACGCCCGAGGCGTGGCAGGCGGTGTTCGTCGTTCGGCAGGACGGGCTCGATCGCTTCGAGTCGCTTCGCGGCGCGTTCCACGAGCGCGGCTGGGAGGTCGGCTGGCAGCTCTGGGATGCGCGCGAGGGCGGCTTCTTCGACGCGCCCACGCTTGAAGGAGCGCCGCCATGAGGCGCCGGCGCCGTCGACGAGGCGAACACGCTCGCGCCGTGTCCATCGAGGACGCCTTCGATCTCTTCCTCGACGCGCTCGCGAACACGCTCGGCGTGGTCATGTTCATCGCGCTCATGGTGGTGCTCTTCGCGGCGCCGCCCGAGCGTCCCGAGCGCACGCGCGACGATCCGCCGTCCGTCGATCCGGACGAAGCTCGCCAGGTGCGGGCGCTGCTTGCGCAGGCCGCCGAGTTCGAGCGGATGCTCGCGTCGGCGCCGCTCGAAGGAGATCCGGTGCTTCGCGCCCGCGCGGAGGCGCTGCTCGACGAGATGCACCGGCAGCGGGAGGAAATCTCGCGGGCGCTTTCCGACACGGCCGAAGCCGCCGACGAAGTGGCCCGCCTCTCGAACGAACGCGAACGAGCCCGGCGCGAGACGCAATCGCTCGACGAGCGGCGGCGCAGCGTGGAGCAGCGCATCGCCGAAGCCGCGGCCACCTCGTCGTTCGTACGCGTGAGCCGTTTCCGCGACGATCCGCGAACGCCCGTGCTGCTCCTGCTCTCCAAGGGAGCGCTCGAACGCGCCGTGCCCGCGCCGAACGAGCGGCGGATCCTCCCGGGATCGCGAACTCCGCGCGAGATTCGCAGCGTGGAGTCGGCCCGCGACGCGCTCGATTCGCTGCTCACGGGCGTCTCCCCCGCAACCCATCGCATCGAAGTAGGCGTCTGGAACGACTCCTTCGCCGAGTACAAGCTGCTCGAGCGGCAATTGATCGATCGAGGCTTCGACCTCAATCCGCTTCCGGTCCGCGCGGGCGACGCGCTCGAATCCGGCGCGGGCGGCGTGCAATGAGGTACCGTGCGCGGCCCGATCGGCTTCGCATGCGCCACTCGACGATCAACGCGCGACCGTTTCCGTGCCTGGTGCTGCCCGCGCTGCTCGTCGCGCTCGCGTGGCTCGTTGCGTGCTCGAAGCCCATCCCGTTCCAGCTCAGCGACACCGATCACGGCGCCGCGCTCGAGGGCGTGCGAATCCATCGACACAGCGTCTGGATCTTCTCGCCGCTTCCGACGCGAAGCGATCCGGTCGAGACCGACTTCTCCGGCGTGGCCACGGTTCCGATTCCGCCGAGGCAGACCTGCCTGACCTTTCTGCGGCAGGGATACGAGCCGGCGTCGGTGGCGGTCTTCCGCACGGTGCCGGCGGCGATCGCGGAAGCGCCGGGCGAATGCGCCGACGACACGACCGACGCCGCGTGGCAGCGAATCCTCTGCTGGGACGACCTCATGCCGAAGATCCCCGTCCCGGTGCGCATGCGCCCTCTGCGCTCGGAGGAAGTGGAGGTCTTCGTCGTCGACGAATCGGGCGCCCCGCTCTCCGACTGCGAGGTGCTCGGCGCCACCTTCCTCTACCTGCCGGCGCCGGGCGTGGAACCCGAGTGGGGACTTCCCTCTCTTCAGCGAACGCGCACCGACTCGCGCGGCCGCGCCACCGTGCGATCGTGGTCCGGTTTCCGCAATCGGATCACCGCTCGCTCGCCCGATCGAGGCGAGGCGTGGCAGGATCTCGACGGCGCGCAGCGAACGAGCGTGCACCTCGCGGTGACGCCGCTGCTCCGGCGCACGCAGCGATTCAAGATCGTCGACGACAAGGGCAGGCCCGTCGCCGGCGCCACGATCGCGTACGGCGAGATCCGCAACGGACTTCCCGCGAGCCCGAACGCGTTCGTGGTCGAGACCGATCGCAACGGCGAGACGCCCGTCGTCTCGCTGCCGAATGCGAATCCGCTGCTCCTGCAAGTCACGGCGAAGGGCCACAAGGATCGCACCACCGCGCCGCTCTGGCGCGCGCTCGAGGAAGGCGGCACCTCGCGCGTGGTCGTGGAACGCAAGTGACGCGACGGCAGCGCGCGGCACCGCGTGCGGCCCGCACCGCGACGCGCGACGCGTGACGCACCGCGACTTCGAGGCGCGGTGCGGGCCTTCGACGCGGCGGTTCGTTAGCATTCACGCATGGCCGCGCCTTCACCGGACGATCCACGGGAACGCGATGATCCGGATGGCCCGAACGGCCCGATCGAGCTCGCGGCCGACCCCACGATCCCGATTCCGCCGCTGCCCGGCACCGTGCTCGCCGCCGACACGGCGGAGCGTCTGCACGAGCGGCTCGCTGCGGACCTGATCGCGCAGGCGCTCAACTGCGTGCATCGGTTCGGCGACTACCACCTGGCGCTTTCCGGCGGCAGCACGCCGATGCCGTTCTACGAGCGCCTGATGACCGACCCGAACTACCGGCTCATGCCGTGGCGGCGCACGCATCTCTGGATCGTCGACGAGCGCCGCGTGCCCTTCGAGGACGAGAAGAGCAACTACCGCCACATCCACGAGATCATCGCCGAGCACGCCGACATTCCCGCGGCGCAGGTGCATCCGATTCCGGCGATGGAGGAGGACGCGGCGGCGCAGTACGAGCGCGCGCTGCGCGAATCGCTCGGCTGGCGCGAGCGCGGGCAGGATCGACTCGACTTCGTGCTGCTGGGCATGGGCGACAACGGCCACACCGCGAGTCTCTTCCCGATGACTCGCGTGCTCGACGAGCGCGAGCGCTGGGTCGGCCTCTGCGACGGACCGACGGTGACGCCGCCTCCGCGCGTGACGATGACCTATCCGCTCATCAACGCGGCGCGATTCGTGGGCGTGCTCGTGGTCGGCGCCAACAAGGCGGAGATGATTTCGCGCGTGGCGCGCGGCAAGGAGGACTATCACGAACTTCCGATCAAGGGCATCCAGCCGCTCGCGGGGGAGCTGCGCTGGTACCTCGACCGCGCCGCGTGCGGAGATTCGACGCCGATCGATCCCGGCGCGCATCCGGGCGGGCCGCGCACCCACGCGCCGCGCCGCGACGAGCAGGGCGCTCCGCGCCCGAACGAGCCCGGTTCACCGCGCTGAGTCGCACGGCACGCATGCGCTACCTCGCCCTCGACATCGGCGACAAGCGGACGGGCGTGGCGGCCGGTGACGATGTCGTGCGATTGGCGCAGCCGCTCGACGTGATCCGGGCGCCGCGCGGGCCAGCGCTGCTCGAGGCGATCGCTCGGGTCGTCGCCGATCACGCGCCGGATGCACTGGTCGTCGGCTTGCCGCTCAACATGGATGATTCGGAAGGGCCGGCCGCGAAATCGATGCGCGAGTTCGGGTCGGTGCTCGCGGCGCGCTTCCGAATGCCCCTGCACTTCCAGGACGAACGGCTCTCGAGCGCCGAAGCCGACGCGAGAATGGCGCGAAGCGGTCGCACGCACGGCGAGAAGAAGGCGCTGCGCGACGCGCTCGCCGCCACCGCG
>Ga0194131_10005000_pt1 | contig 19495 bp, 19 predicted proteins | sample TA2KigO120mmetaG_FD_148631 | JGI IMG/M metagenome (GOLD analysis project Ga0194131, IMG submission 148631) | Freshwater microbial communities from Lake Tanganyika, Tanzania - TA2015053 Kigoma Offshore 120m | ecosystem: Environmental > Aquatic > Freshwater > Lake | place: Tanzania: Lake... | reverse complement strand
CAGCATTGGACCGATCGTCGAACTGTTGAAGGTTCTGCTGAAGATGAAATGCGACGAGCACGATGTGGCGCAGAAGCTGGTGGCGACGACGGCGGATCTCGAGCGCGTTGCCGCCAGCGATCAGGCAGACGTCCCAGCCCTGCACGGCTGGCGGCGCGAGGTCTTCGGCAACGCCGCGCTGGCCCTCAAGCACGGGGAGCTGGCGCTGACCCTGCGCAACAAGCAGATCGTGCTGCTAACCCCGGACCAGGATCTTGCCCGACCGGCCGCGGTCAACGCCCGATCTTGATCTTCCCCTTGCCGCCGTAGGCTTCGACCAAGTCCTCGAAACGGCGCTCGACAACTTCGCCGATCATGGTGCTCAGGCTGCGCGGCACTCGCAGACGCAGCTGATCGCCATCACGCTCCAGGCGCACCCGCTTGAGGATGCTCGGCGCGCCGCCGGAGATGGCGAAAGCGAGCCGCAGCGCCAGCCCCAGCCGCCAGGCCTCGCGGATGCCGCCTTCGCTCATCAGCTGCCAGGCCGGCGCGGTCGGTCCGCCTTCGGCCGTGCCAGCGTACCGCGTGTGTACGGCCAGCGCGACGAAGGCGCGGCCCGGATGGTCCACGGCCACCACAGGCATGCGCAGAAGCCGCAGGAAGGCGATCTCCGCCCGGTAGTCTGGATGCTCGTTCCAGGCCATGTCACTGAGCAGGCAGGCGGTTAGGCGCAGCCGTGCGGTCTCAGGCTCGCTCTTACGAAAAAGCGGCTGGAGCCAAGCGTGCAGTGCACGGCCGTCAACCACGAAGCGCGGGTTAAGCGCCGCTGCCTCGTCCGCCGCAGCAATCAGAGGATCCAGGGAGCGCACCGCCTGAGGCATCGCATCGTAGAGGCAGCCCTCGCGCAGCCCCATTGCAGTGAAGACCAGCTGCGCCGGCCGGGCCCGTTCAAGGATCTGCTGCAGGACGAGCGCCGCCACCGGCAACACCTCAAGCCGCTTGCGCGGTACGCGCCCGATGCGCTCCAGCGAATCCCGGGACAGGCCAGCGATCAGATCGAGAAAGTCCTGTGCCCTGCCGCGGCTCACCGTGTAGTGATGGATGACACGCAGCGGATAGTTGGTATGGGCCATGTGCAGCCGCGCGATGGCGCGCCAGGCTCCGCCTACGGCGTAGAAGTCCCGGCCTTTGGCGCTGGACAGCCAGGGCAGCTCGTCGAGCCGGCGCTCGACATGGTTACGTAGCTCGCCTTTCGAGCGTTCGGCCACTTCGCGCAGGCGCAGGGGGCCGAAGGGCAGCGTCTCGTGCCGGCCCAGCTTGCCCTGGCGTAGCGCCACCAGCTCCAGGCTGCCGCCGCCGAGATCCCCCATCAGGCCGTCCGCCTGCGGCATACCCGAGAGCACACCCAGGGCCGAAAGCCGAGCCTCCTCGGCGCCGTCGAGAATCTCGACCTTAAGTCCCGCCTGGCGCCGTACGGCCCGCGCGAATTCCGGTCCGTTTTCCGCCTCGCGCACCGCTGCGGTGGCTACGACGCGCAGGTGATGGACGTTCATCGCCTCGACCAGGCCAGCGAAGCGCCCGAGATTGGCAAGGGCCGATTCGACCCCCTCTTCATGCAGACGACCCGTGCGCTCCAGCCCGCGGCCCAAGCCGCACAGCACCTTCTCGTTGAAGATGGGATGTGGCGCCCGACCACTGCCCGAGAAGACGACGAGGCGGATGGAGTTCGAGCCGATATCGATGACGCCGACCGGGCCCTGTGCCGCGGTTCGCGCCGGCGGGGATCGCGACGGCATGGGCCGGGGATATTAGCGGTTCTTGGGAATGAGTCGAGGCGCGCCACCGGGCCGTTTCAGCGCCTTGCCGCGGCCGGACAGGCTCGGGTTGGTCATAAAAAAATTGTGCGCGCTGAACGGCTCTCCGGTCGGTCTCATGCGCGTGTACGTGTCGTCCGGCGACAGTGTCCAGCTCTGCGAGTTGTCGCGCAGGTTAGCGATCATGATCTGGTCCTGGATCTGCTGATGGACAGTGGCGTTCTCGATGGGCACTAGCGTCTCGACCCGCCAGTCAAGATTGCGCGGCATCCAGTCGGCCGAGGAGATAAAGACCTTGGATTGCGGATGCGGGAGGCCGTAACCCGCGCCGAAGCACACGATACGGCCGTGCTCCAGGAATCGGCCGACGATGCTTTTGACACGGATGTTGTCGGACAGGCCAGACACGCCAGGTCGCAGGCAGCAGATGCCGCGGACGATAAGATCGATCGAGACGCCCGCCTGGCTGGCTCGATACAGCGCATCGATGATTCCGGGATCGACAAGTGAATTCATCTTGGCCCAGATGGCCGCTGGCCGCCCCACTTTGGCGTGAGCGATCTCAGCCTCGATCAGCTTGGTGAGGTCGGCGCGCAGCGTCAGCGGCGAGAAGCTCAGCTTCTCCATTTTCTCAGGACGCGCATAGCCGGTGATGTAGTTGAACAGCCGTGCCGCATCGCGGCATAGGGCCTCGTCGCAGGAGAAGAAAGAGAGGTCCGTGTAGACCTTCGCCGTCACCGGATGGTAGTTGCCGGTACCGAAGTGAACGTATGAACGCAGGCTGCCACCCTCGCGCCGAACGACGAGCGAAATCTTGGCGTGTGTCTTGAGATCGATGAAGCCGTAGACGACCTGAGCACCGGCGCGCTCGAGATCGCGCGCCCAGCGGATATTCGCTTCCTCGTCGAAGCGTGCTTTGAGCTCGATCAGGGCCGTGACCGACTTGCCAGCCTCGGCCGCCTCAACCAAGGCGCGCACAATCGGGGAGTTGTCCGACGTACGATAGAGCGTCTGCTTGATGGCGACCACGGCCGGATCGCGTGCGGCCTGGGCGACGAACTGTGCCACCACGTCGAAACTCTCGAACGGGTGGTGGACCACGATGTCTTTCTGGCGGATTGCGGCGAAACAGTCACCGCCGAAGTCCCGGACTCGCTCCGGGAAGCGGATACTGAACGGCGGAAAAAGAAGGTCTCGGCGCTTCGAGACGATCAGTTGCTCGGTGTCGCCGAGCCCCAGAATTCCGTCGACACGGAAGACGTCGTCCGCCGCAACTTCAAGCTCCGAGGTCACGAAGCTCAATAGATCCTCCGGCATCCTGGCATTGACCTTGAGGCGGATGGCCACGCCACGACGCCGGCGCTTGAGCGCCGTCTCGAACACTCGCACCAGATCCTCAGCCTCTTCCTCAACCTCGATCTCGCTGTCGCGCAACAGGCGGAAATACCCCTGTCCCGAGACATCGAAGTCGGGAAACAGCTTGCCGAGGTTGAGGCTCACCACCTCCTCGATAGGCAAGAAGCGGATGGCGGGCCCCGGTAGGCGGATGAAGCGGTCAATCTGGGCGGGAATCGGCAGCAGTGCCTTGAGAGCCCGCCCGTCGCTGCGGCGCTGGAGCTGCAGCACCGAAGCGAACCCCTTGTTCGGCGTGAAGGGAAACGGATGCGCCGGGTCGATCGCCAGCGGCGTCAGGATGGGAAAAATCGCCTCCATGAAATGGCTGTCGACCCACTCACGATCCTCGACCGACAGGTCGCCGGTCCCGATCACGGCGATCCCGGCGACCCCAAGCTCGTTCTTGAGCTGCCGCCAGCATTGCTGCTGCTGTTCCATCAGGCAGTTGGCCCGCTGGTTGACCGCCGCGAGCTGCTCGGCCGGTGTCAATCCGTCCTGACTGGGGGTGGTGACGCCGGCGCGAACCTGCGCCTTAAGGCCCGCCACGCGGACCATGTAGAATTCATCGAGGTTGCTGGCCGAGATCGAGAGGAAGCGCAGCCGCTCTAGCAGGGGGTGGGCAGTGCTGTTCGCCTCTTCCAGGACACGCTCGTTGAAGGCGAGCCAGGAGAGCTCCCGATTGATGAAGCGAGCGCCGCCGCTGAGCTCCTCGGCGAGGCGGTCCGCCGGCTGGACCTGGGCGTTCATGGCGTCTCCTGGACGGGCATGCCTATACCACAACGTCCGGCAGCCCGGCCAATCACCTCTTATGGTATAGTCTAAAGAAAATAAGGCAATACCATGAAAGAATTGTTACTTCTACGACATGCCAAATCGGGCGCGGCGGCCCCGGGGCTGACCGACTTCGACCGACCGCTGAACAAGGGCGGCCGGCGTGCAGCAGCAGCCCTGGCCCGGTTTCTGGAGGATGGGGGGATACGGCCGTCCCTCGTCTTGTCCTCGGACTCGCGCCGCACACGCGAAACGCTCGACCTGATCCACGGCGCCCTGGGCAAGCGGGCGACTATCCACTTGGAGCCCCGCCTCTATCTCGCCGATCCGTCGACCTTGCTCGCATGCCTGCGGCAGCTGCCCGATGACGTGCCCTCGGTTATGGTCATCGGCCACAATCCCGGCCTCCAGGAACTCGCCCTGGAGCTGGCCGTCGCCTCGGGCGCCGAGGCAGGTCCCGCAGCGGCGCGCATGGAGAGCAAATTCCCCACAGGCGCCCTTGCTCGCTTCCAGCTCAAGATCGATGGCTGGGACGATCTGTCGATCGACCGCCTTAAGGGCGCGATAAAGGTCGTAGGATATACGATACCCGCTGACTTGCCGGACCCAGCCTAGCTATTTCCAGAAGGGACGAACCTCGGCAAAGCGTACCCAAGCCTCGGGCAGCTGCTTGTTTCAATTATAGAATTTGACCTATGCCCCTGGTGAAACGGGTCCCGATTCATTTATCCCCAGTCTGTGTAAGACCTGTCCAGCGAGCGGGATGGTGATGGCCCGCCTCTCGGCCAACGCCGCGGCGTCGAGCGCAGCTACCACCGTGCGGACCGTCGCCAAGGACCGCTCGAGCCGGGGCACCAGGAAGGTGACGACATCCGGTGCCACTCGTACTTGGCGATCGGCAAACTGTTTCACCATGACGGCCTCGATCAACGCATCGTCGGGGGCGCCGACCGCAACGGCCGGCAGCGCCAGAAGCCTCGAGCGTAGGTCGGGCAGACCCACTTCCCAGCGGCTCGGCGGCAACCCGGCCGTCAGCAGCAGCGTCCCGCCCTCGCTCGTCGCGAAGTTGTAGAGATGCAGCAGCCCACGCTCGTTGATGCCGGGCCCAAGACCCTCCACGACAGCGTGGCGCGCACCGCCCAGCAGGCTGAGTGCGTCGCGAGACAGGTCATCGCGGCCGATCTCCACCGCCCCGGAGCGGACGCGCCAGACTTGGGCGAGATGGGTCTTGCCGCAAGCCTCGGGGCCATGGAGAAACAGCGCCCGCGCCGGCCACTCCGGCCAGAGATCGAGAAAAGCCACAGCCTCCCGGTTGCTCGCCGCGACCAGAAAGTCCTCTCGGCCCAATGCCGGCCGGTGGCCGAGATCGAGCGGCATCTGCCGGCTCAATCACCCCTCCCCGGATGCGTCAGCCGGCCGGTTCGCCGCGCGATGCAAGCTGCTGTTGAGATAACGATCGAGCGCAAAACGCAGCAGCACCCCAGCTGCGGCAGCGACCGGCACGGCCAGCAGCATCCCGAAAAAGCCGAACAGCGCACCGCCGGCGAGCAGCGCGAAGATCAGCCATACCGGGTGCAGACCGACGCGGTCGCCCACCAGTTTCGGCGTGAAGAAATTGCCTTCGAGGAACTGCCCGAGCAAGAACACGCCGGCGACAATGGCGATGCGTGTCCAGTCGTCGAACTGGAAGAAGGCTACGGCTAGGCTGGCGACCAAGCCGACCGCGGCGCCGACATAAGGAATGAAGGTCAGGACGCCGCTCAACAACCCGAGAATCAGACTGTATTTGAGGCCTGCGAGCGTCAAGCTGACCGCGTAGAAGATGGCCAGCAGCAGGCACACTAGAGCCTGGCCACGCAGGAAACCCGCTAGCCGTTGGTCGATGAGGCGGAACTGGGCGCGGATCGTCTCGGCGTGGTCCACCGGCAGAAGAGCGTCGACATAGGCGATGATGCGTGGCCAGTCGCGCAGCAGATACCAAGCGACGATCGGGGTGATGAAGACCAGCGATATCAAATTGACCAGCGCCAGCCCGCCGCTCCACAGGCCGGCCAGCATACCGCCGGCCCAACCGATGACCTTGCCGGCGATGTCGCTTGCGCCGCCAAGCTCCTTCACCTGAGGCATGCCGGCCTGCCCGGCTGCCTCCTCGAGATAAGGGCGGACATGAACGAGCAGTTCCTGCACCAGCTCGATCAGCCGCTGGATCAGGCCAGTCAGCTGCCGCTGCAGGATCGGCGCGAGCAGCGCGATCGCCCCGCTCAGGACCAGGAAGAACAGGCAGATCACTACTGTCGTCGCGATGGCGCGCTTCATCCTCCAGCGCTCCAGCCGCTGCACGGCGGGATCGAAGAGATAGGCGATCGCCGCGCTAGCCACGAATGGGAGCAGCACTGGCTGCAGCACCCAGAGCAGCACCAGCCCCACGCTCAGCAGAGCCAACCAGCTGAGGACACGCCCTCCGGTGTTCATGAAATCCCTTGTATCACGGCGGTGCCTGCATGCGGTTTACGCGCCGCGTCCACTCGAAGAGGTAAGTCAACCCGGAGAAGACCGTGGTGACGGCGGCCGCCAGCACCAGGACGCCCGTCATTCCCCAGTCGTCGAAGCCGAGGCCCAGCCGCGCCAGCACCAGCGCCGCCAGGGCGATCTGCAAAGCGGTGTTGATCTTGCTGATCATCATCGGCTGGCTCTTGAAGGATTGCGTCAGCGTCTGCTCCAGCAGCGCGCCGCCGACGATCGTCAGATCGCGGAAGGCGACCAGAATCACCAGCCAGATCGGAATATGGCCGAGCCAGCCGAGCGACAGATAGATGCCGACGAGCAGCGCCTTGTCCGCCAGAGGATCGAGATAGGAACCCAGCTCGGTCTTGGCATTGAAGTGCTTGGCGATGAATCCGTCGATGGCATCGGTCACGCCTGCGGCGACGAAGAGCCAGAAGGCCAGGGTCATCCGGCCGTCCAGCACCAGCCAGATGATCAGCGGCACCGAGAGCAGGCGCCCGAAACTGAGCAGATTGGGAAAACTGATCACCATTCCCTCAGCGTCGCTGCCGCACAACCGAGGCGCTCGGCACCAGGGTCAGGCGCCAATCCACGCCGGCCAACGTGCCAACGGCGGGTGACAGGTCCAGGTCGCGCTGCGCGAGCGCCAGACGCAGTTGACTGTCGTCGCCGATGTAACTCAACGAGACCACTGCCTCGCTCTTGGCGAGGGTGACGATGTCACTGCTGCGGACCTGCGTCATCTCGCCAAGGCGGCGCTGGATGGCGACCCAGTCCCGTATGTCGGCATAGCTGACGAGGACGGTAATCTTGCCTTCGCGCCCGAACTGCAGGAGCTGCTCGTTCTTCCAGCGTTCCTCGATGGCCCGCGCCGTGGCGGCGGCCGCCCGCTGGATCAGCGCCGCCTCATCCTCGTTGGCGTCCGCCGCGTAGCTCTCCAATACGGTCTGTTCCGTGGAGGCCGCACCGTAGCGGCTAACAGCCACCTGAAGCACCGGCCGCCCGGCGGTGTTGTGGTCGAGCGTCGCCTCGGCCACCACCGCGCCATCCACCCCGTAACGGCCCGCAACGGAAGCGATCCGCCGGTCGTCTCCGCGGCTGGCCTGCACGGCGTTGATATCGGAGATATCGGCGAGATCGGCCCTTGGCAGAACGAGTGGCGCCAGTCCGCTGCCGAGCGTCACTCGGTTCCAGGCCTCCCGCCAGACATTCTGCTCATCCCAGAGCAGGAGCAGCCCGTCGCGGCGCAGAACCGGCAGAACGAGGGCGGGCTTCGCCGCCGTCTCCGCGAACGGAATACCGGCGTTGCGCAGCAGCGTGCGGATTTCGGCGGCACGGAATCGGAAAGTCAGCGTCGCGATGTAGCGAACGGTCGATGTCCGCTCTTCCTGAACCTCGAGGTTCTCGATCAGGTCGGCGATGCGCGCGTCGCTGACCGCCGGCAGACGCCGATGCTCGGCACGGGGCGTCAAGCGCTCCAGGACGCGGCGCAGCGCCACGCGCTGTCCTTCGATCAGCGCCCCTTCTCGGGCGGCCGCCGCCGTCGCTGCGGTACGATCGACGGCGACATCGCGTACCGTGAAAGCGCTGGGGACGCCCGCCGGCTGCCCCGAGGCCGGTGAGGGTCCGAATACCAAGGCCAGCAGCACGGCCGCCAAAGCACCCGACCGGACAAAGGCCCGGACGCGGCAATGCGCCGCGAAGCGCCAATTCGCCGAAGCCCGCTGTGTCATTGCAAACCGACCGGGATCAAGTATGTTGCGCCACCGGACACCCACCGCGTCTGACTTTGGGCGGTTCGGGTGTAATTTCAAGAAGTTATTTTGCACGGGGTCCCCATTCGCAGCAACCGCAACCCGACCAGCTACAAGGACGCCGGGGTGGATATCGACGCAGGCGAAGCCCTGGTCGAGGCCATCAAACCGCTTGCCCGCTCCACAAGACGCTCCGGTGCGGACGCAGCCCTCGGTGGTTTCGGTGCGCTCTTCGACCTCAAGGCAGCCGGCTACAAGGACCCTATCCTCGTGGCCACCAATGACGGCGTCGGTACCAAGGTCAAGATCGCCATCGATTCGGGCCGAAATGAGACGGTCGGCATCGACTTGGTCGCCATGTGCGTCAACGACCTGATCGTCCAGGGCGCTGAGCCGTTGCTCTTCCTCGACTACTTCGCCACCGGCAAGCTCGATGTCGCGACCGGGACGACCATCATCGCCGGCATCGCCGAGGGCTGCCGGCAGGCCGGCTGCGCGCTGATCGGCGGCGAGACCGCCGAGATGCCGGGCCTATACGCCGGCAAGGACTACGATCTCGCAGGATTCGCGGTGGGCGCCGTCGAGCGCGGCGAGGTGATCGACGGCCGCCATGTCCGAAGCGGCGACGTCGTCCTCGGCCTGGCATCGAGCGGCCTGCATTCAAACGGCTTCTCGCTGGTGCGCCGCGTGGTCGCCGACAACAATCTGCCGTGGGACGCCAAGGCCCCATTCGCGCCCGAGCTCACACTCGCCGAGGCCATGCTGGTGCCCACGCGGATCTACGTGAAGAGCCTGCTGGCCCTGTGCCGTGCGGCGCGCGAGCGTCCCGGCCTGGTCAAGGCCATGGCGCATATCACGGGTGGCGGTCTCATCGAGAACGTGCCGCGGGTCATCCCCGACGAATTGACGGTGGAGATCGATGCGGGGGCATGGTCTCTGCCGGCTGTCTTCTCCTGGCTGGCCAAGGCAGGCGGGATCGAGACGGCGGAGATGTCGCGCGTCTTCAATTGCGGCATCGGCATGGTGCTCGTCGCCGCGCCCGACGATGCCGGAGAAACGATGCGCCAGCTACGCGACAGCGGCGAGACCGTCTATCGCCTCGGCACAGTGACGCCGCGGGCCGGCCGCACCGGCTGCGTGGTGCACAACGCCGAACAGGCCTGGGGCTGATGGCGCGCAAACGGGTGGCGGTGCTGATCTCAGGCCGCGGCAGTAACCTGCAGGCCCTGATCGATGCCGCCCGCGCGCCCGACTATCCCGCCGAGATCGTGCGGGTCATCGCCAACGTGCCTGAGGCGGGTGGGCTGGCGCGCGCCGCAGACGCCGGCATCGCCGTAGAGACCATCGATCATCGCAAGTTTCCCAACCGCCCGGCCTTCGAAGCCGTTCTCGATGCCGCCATCCGCGCCAGTGGCGCAGAACTCGTCTGCCTCGCCGGATTCATGCGGTTGCTGACGGCCAGCTTCGTCGAGGCCTGGCGCGACCGCCTGATCAACATCCACCCGTCGCTGTTGCCGGCATTCCCGGGTCTCGATACGCACGGCCGGGCGCTGGCGGCCGGAGTACGTTTCGCCGGCTGCACGGTACATTTCGTGCGCGCCGAAATGGACAGCGGACCGATCATCGTCCAGGCCGCCGTGCCGGTCCTGCCCGGCGACGACGAGCAGCGCCTAGCCGCCCGCGTGCTGGCGGCAGAGCACCGCGCCTATCCCCTGGCTCTCGCCCTGGTAGCCTCCGGCCGGACCCGCGTGAGCGGCGGCACGGTCAGCGTCGATGGCCACACCACGGCCGACAGCCTGCTGATTAACCCGGCCGCCTAGGCCTTTTCAGGCCGGCAGCATTTGGTTATCTTCCGCCGACCCTTTGGAGGAATCGACGTATGGCCAGCCCTTCCGGTGATCATTCCAAATTCGACATGCGCCAGGCGGAGGAGACGTGGAAGAACTTCAACCGTCTCGCCGTATGGACGCTGGTCGGCTGCCTGATCCTGGTGGTCGGCATGGCGATCTTCCTCACCGGTGGCCACCCGCCCAAGCCGATGTAAGCCGGCCGCGACGGCCGCAAACAGAAAGGGCCGCCCCTCGGGGCGGCCCTTTGTCGTTCCGGAGAGGACGCGATCAGCCGACCAGCTCAAGCCCGCTGAAGAAGAAGGCAACCTCGACCGCCGCGTTCTCCAGGCTGTCGGAGCCATGCGCTGAATTCGCCTCGATCGATTCAGCGAAATCCTTGCGGATGGTGCCGGGCGCCGCCTTGGACGGATCGGTCGCACCCATCACCTCGCGGTTCTTGGCCACGGCGTTGTCGCCCTCGAGAACTTGGACCACGACGGGGCCCGAGATCATGAACTTGCACAGGCTGTCAAAGAACGGCCTGGCCTTGTGCACGGCATAAAACTGCTCCGCCTGAGCCCGGGTCAGCTGGATGCGTTTCTGGGCCACGACGCGCAGGCCCGCCTTCTCGAAGCGGGCAACGATCTGGCCCGTGAGGTTGCGCCGGGTCGCGTCCGGCTTGATGATGGACAAAGTGCGCTCGCTGGCCATTGCCTGAAACTCGCTGATTGAGGAAAAACGAGCGGCGTTTATAGCGGGTCGGCCGTTTTCCGGCAACCCGCCGAATCGAGTGCCCGTCGACAAGGAAGCCATCTCCCATGCGTATCTGCGTTTTCGGTGCCGGCGCGGTCGGCGGGCATCTTGCGACCAGGCTTGCGGCGGCCGGACATGCCGTCTCCGTCGTTGCCCGTGGCGATCATCTCGCGGCTATCCGGCAGCGCGGCCTTGTCCTGCTGCGCGGTGACGAGCGTATCGAGGCCCGGGTCAAGGCCAGCGACCGGCCGGCCGAGCTAGGCCCGCAGGACATCGTGATCTCGACCCTGAAGGCAAATGCCCTGCCGGCGCTGGCCGCCAGTATCGGCCCTTTGCTGGGGCCCGATACCGCCGTGGTTTTCGCCCAGAACGGCATTCCCTGGTGGTACGCGAGTGGCTTGGCACCGTCACGGCCACAGCCGCCGGATCTCTCCCGTCTTGACCCCGATAGCTCCCTGGAGCGCGCGGTCGGGGTTGGGCGCGCCATCGGAGCCGTCATCTGGTCAGCCAACACCGTCATCGAACCCGGAGTCATCCGCAACGGCACGCCGCAAAGTAACCTGCTTGTGGTCGGCGAGCCGGACGACCGCGCTTTGCCACGCGTCACGGCCTTGCGTGCCGTCCTGGAGAGCGCCGGCATCGGCTCGCCGGTCGCTTCGGATATCCGGCAAACGATCTGGAGCAAGCTCGTCCAGAACCTCGCCTACTCGACCCTTGGCCTGCTCCTCGGCGCCGGCGTCAACGTGATCGAAGACGACCCGGCCTTGCGGGAGATCGCGGACCGTCTCACCGGTGAGGGAACGGCCATAGCCGCAGCGCATGGTGTCATGGTCGAGCCGCGACCGCGCCCCAGGAGTGGAAGCCGGCACAAGCCGTCCATCCTCCAGGATTACGAGCGCGGGCGGCCGCTGGAGCTCGATGCAATGGTGATGATACCGCTGGCCTTTGCCCGGGCCGCGAACGTGGCTACGCCAAGCCTCGACGTAGCGGCAGCCATCGCCGCGGGGCGCGCCATCGAAAAAGGCCTCTATGCGCGGTAGGCGCTAACCGGCTTTTTCCCAGCGGCCCTGAGGATCCTGTTTCCAGTAGGTCAGCTCATGCCCCGCTTCCTTATGCGCCTTCCAGCGCGCCCGGGCTGCCGTGACCGTGTCCTCGGAATTGCCGTCGAAGATCTCCAGCACCAGAGACCAGCCCTGGGGGTCGGCGGCAGCGCCGTCTGTCAGGAGCAGAACCTTGGCACCGTTCGGGTTCTCGTTGTTCGCGGTCAGCCAGACCGGCTGGTCCTCGGCGTGCCCATCGCGCGCCGTGCCGTGCGGCAGGAAGGAGCGGTCGTCATAAGTCCATAGCGCCGTGTCGAGGGCAGAGACGCGCTCATCCGAGCCGGCCATGACCACCGCGCGGTCGCCACGCGCCAGCACCTTTTCGAGCAGCACCGGCAGCGCCCGATCGAGCGTCGTCGTGGTCAGATGATAGAAGCGGATCTCGGTCATCAGGCCAGCGTCCGCCATCAGTCTCCGAACACGCGGAGGCGTGTTCGCCGGCGAGCGCGCGGGGCTGGTGGGGCGGCCGCGTGCGAGCCAGTCAGATCAACTTCAACCGCCGGCTTCCTCGTAGTGGTCGGCGACCAGCTTGTCGAGCAACCGAAGGCCGAAGGCCGTGGCGCCCTTCGGCACCGTCGCCGTGTCCTTCTTGCTCCAGGCCACGCCGGCGATATCGAGATGCGCCCAAGGCACGTCGTTGACGAAGCGGTGGATGAACTGCGCCCCGATGATCGTGCCGGCCGCCCGGTTCGAGCCGATATTCTTGACGTCCGCGGCGTCGGAATCGATGTCGCGGTCATAGGCCTCGCCTAGAGGCAGGCGCCAGAGCTTCTCGCCGACGGCCTCGCCGGCCGCGGTAAGGTGCTTGCACAGGTCATCGTTGTTGGAAAGCAGTCCGGCGTATTCGTGACCGAGCGCCACGATGACCGCTCCGGTCAGGGTCGCAAGATCGATCATCGCCTTGGGCTTGAAGCGGTCTTGTGTGTACCAGCAGACATCGGCCAGCACGAGCCGCCCTTCGGCGTCCGTGTTCAGGATCTCGACCGTCTTGCCGGAGAGCGACTTCACTATGTCCGAAGGCCGCGTGGCGGAACCCGACGGCATGTTCTCGACCAGCCCGACCACACCGACGGCGTTGACCTTGGCGCGCCGTGCCGCCAGCGCCTCCATCAGGCCGGCGACCACGCCGGCACCTGCCATGTCCCACTTCATGTCTTCCATGCCGGCAGACGGCTTGATCGAGATGCCGCCGGTGTCGAAGCACACGCCCTTGCCGCAGAAGGCGACGGGACGCTTGTCTTTGGCCTTGGGCGCGCCGTTCCATTGCAGAATGACGACACGCGATGGCCGGGAGCTGCCCTGCCCGACAGCCAGCAGTGTGTTGAATCCCAGCTTGGCGAGCTGCTTCTCGTCCAGCACCTCGACCTTGATGCCGACGGCGGTCAGTCGCTTGCAGCGCTCGGCGAAACTCTCGGGATAGATGACGTTCGGCGGCTCCGAGACCAGATCCCGGGTGAAGAAGATCGCGTCCGCCGTGCGGTCCAGAGGGGCCGATGCCTTCCGCGCCGCCGCCACATCCGTGACCATCAGGGTCAAGGAGCGCAGGGTCGGCTTGTTCTCTTCTCTCTCCTTGGTGCGGTATTTGTCGAAACGGTAGGAGCGCAACTTCGCGCCGTAGGCGATATGCGCCGCCATGTCGGGCGCGCCTACCGGCGAGCCGGGCAGCTGGTCCACCTGGATCGTCGCATTGGTCTCGCCGGCTCGGTTGAGATGCGCGACGATGTTGCCGCCGACAGCCTGAACCCGCAGGGGGTCGAGCTTGTCGAGCTTGCCCAAGCCGACCAGCAGGATGCGGGAGAGCGGGAGGCCCTTGGGAGCGACGATGTCGAGGAGATCGTCCTTGCGTCCCTTGAAGCGGCTCGACGCCATGGCCCGGGTCAGAATACCGCCCGACTTCTTGTCCAGCGCCGCCGCCGAGGGAGTCATTTTGCGCTCTTCATTGACGCCCACGACTAAGGTTCCGGAATTGGTCTGTTCCGGCTTGGCAAACGCAATCTTCATGGATGAATGCTTCCCCTCACGGCGCTCCCGGCGGGGATTGACCGCCGGATGGGGCGAAATCTAGCCCCAATCTGTGGATAAAGAAAGGCCCGGTTTTCAACGCGGTATGCCCCTATGTTCGTTATTTGTTCACGTATCGGGAGCACCTCTTCCGGCCAACGGCGACCGCAAAACCGCCACCGGCGCGCCGGCTTGCGCGTGTTAGATTGCCCGAACGCAGACTCGCCATCGCCATGCGCATTTCTCCGACCCTTTCCACCTACATTGGCCGGCAATTCCTGGTCTGCTTCACCGGCGTGCTCTGCACCCTGCTGCTAATCGTCTTCCTCTTCGATGTCGTCGAACTCCTGCGTCGCTCCGCCGGACGGACAACCGCGTCAGCCGATGTTCTGGTGCAACTGACACTCCTAAAGATGCCCAAGCTGGCGCAGGAGATAGTGCCCTTCGTCGTGCTTTTCGCTTCGATGATCGCCTTCTGGCGCCTGACACGCAGCCACGAGTTGACCATCGTGCGGGCCGCGGGGGTATCGGTCTGGCAGTTCCTCTTCCCAGTGGTTGGCGCGGCCGTCCTGATCGGCGGCCTGATCCTGGCGATCTTCAATCCCGTAAGCGCGGTCCTCTACTCGAAATACGAGCAGCTTGAAGCCCAGCTGTTCCGCGGCCGTTCCAGCCTACTTTCGGTCTCGCCGACCGGGGTCTGGCTCCGGCAGGCCGAAGGCGCCACCAACTCGGTGGTTCACGCCCTTCGCGTGGCCTCGCAGGATTTCGAACTCTACGACGTGATCATCTTCACCTTCGAAGGCCAGGACAAGTTCGTCGGCAGGATCGACGCCGCGAGCGCGCGTCTGGAGCCAGGCTATTGGCTGCTCACCAATGCCTGGGTCACGAGCCCCGAGCGCCCCGGGCGCTTCGAGCACGAATATCGCCTGCCGACAGATATGACCCGCGAGCGCATTCAAGACGGTTTCGCTGCGCCTGAAACCATTTCGTTCTGGGATCTGCCGGCGTTCATCCGCACGCTGGAAGTCGCCGGCTTCTCGGCGACCCGCCACCGGCTCTACTGGCATCGCAGTATCGCCGGGCCGCTCCTGCTCTTCGCCATGGTCCTGCTTGCGGCCACATTTTCGCTGCGCCCGCCGCGGCGGGGAGGCTCGACCCGTCTGATCATGGGCGGGGTCGGCTGCGGTTTCCTGCTCTTTTTCATGTCTAACCTCGTGGCAGCACTGGGACAGAGTGCCAGCATCCCCGTGATCCTCGCGGCCTGGGCACCTGCGGCCGTGAGCACCTTGCTCGGGGTGTCGATGCTGCTTCATCTGGAAGACGGCTAGGCGTATAACTCGCGCCGTGAGGTCACCCGTGCGTCCCCTGTCGAGCGTCCGCACCGCCTTGACGGCGGTATTTCTAGCCCTCGCCCTGAGCGCAGCCACTGCGCAGCCGGTGCAGCGCATCGCCGCGGTGGTCAATGACGAGGTCATCTCGGTCTATGACCTCCAGAACCGCCTCGCGTTGGTCATCGCGACGTCGGGCCTCGAGAACAGCCCCGAGACGCAGCGGCGAATGCAACCGCAGATCTTACGGACCCTCATCGACGAGAGGTTGCAGGTCCAGGAAGCGAACCGGCTCAACGCCACCGTATCCGACAAGGAGGTCGCCGATGCGCTGCTGCGCATCGAACGCGCCAACAACATGCAATCTGGACAGCTGACGCGCGAGCTCGGCAATATCGGAATCGACAGCAACACCCTCACCACGCAGATCAAGGCGAACCTTGCCTGGCAAAAGGTCGTCAACCGCCGCCTGCGCCCGGCGCTACAAGTGGGCCAAGACGAGGTCGACGAGGTTATCGAGCGCATCAACGCAAGCAAAGGGACGGTTCAGTATCTGCTGGCGGAGATCTTCCTGGCGGTGGAGTCCCCCGAGCAAGAAGACGAAGTACGCCAGTCGATGGAGAACATCATCGACCAGTTGCGCCGCGGTAGCGCCTTCCAGGCGATGGCCCAGCAGTTCTCCCAGAGTGCTTCTGCCTCCACCGGCGGCGACATCGGCTGGGTCGAGCGCGGGCAGATCGAGGATGAGGTGCTGCAGCTCCTGGATCAGATGCAGAACAACCGCGCGACGGCACCGATCCGTACCGCAACCGGGTTCTACGTCTATCTCCTGCGGGACCGGCGCGTCCTGGCCGCGCCGGCACCGGACGACGCGATCGTCAGCCTGGCACAGCTCATCCTGCCGCTCGAGCCGAACGCCAGCGAGGCCGAGGCCTCGAGCCAGATCGAATTGGCGGAAACGGTGCGCGAGACGGTTTCCGACTGCGCCGACCTCAAGCGTGTCACAGGAGAGCTCGGCCTTCCCGGGGGCGATCCGACGCCAGAGTTGCGGATCGGCGATCTCAATCCTGCGGTTCGCCCGCTCGTCTCCGGACTCAAAGCCAACGAGATCGGCAAACCCTTCCGCGGCGACCCGGGCGTCCTGCTGATCATGGTCTGCTCGCGCATAGAGCCGAAATCGAACCTGCCGTCGCGGGAGGACATCTCGGAAAACCTCACCCGGCAGCGGCTGGACCTGACCGCCCGGCGTCATCTCCGCGACCTGCGCCGCGCCGCCTTCATCGACGTTCGGGTCTGAGTCAGTGATGGCAGCCGTCAGCCCTCTCGCCTCGATCATGGGCGAGCCTGCCGGCATTGGCTCCGAGTTGGCGCGGCCGGGTGCCGTCGGCGCCCCGCTCCCGGCGTGAACCGCGCACTTCCGCCGCTTCGTGACGTGATTGCCCGCCATGGGCTCGCTGCCCGCAAGTCCCTCGGCCAGCATTTTCTTCTCGACCTGAACCTGACGGGCCGCATTGCCCGCGCCGCTGGCGACCTCTCGCTGGGGACGGTCATCGAGGTGGGTCCCGGACCGGGCGGCCTGACACGATCCCTGCTCGACGCCGGCGCACGGAAGGTTGTCGCTATCGAGCGCGACGAGCGCTACCTCGCGGCGCTGGCGGAGGTCAGTGCCGCCTATCCCGGACGGTTAGACGTCATCGCCGGCAATGCCCTCGACATTGCGGCCCACGAGATTGGCGAGGCGCCGCGCCGTGTTTGTGCCAATCTGCCCTACAATATTGCCACCCCGCTGCTGTTGGCCTGGCTCGAGCACGCTGCGGCGTTCGCATCGCTCACCCTGATGTTCCAGAAGGAGGTCGCGGATCGTCTCCTGGCATCGCCGCGGACAGCCGCCTATGGCCGGCTCTCGGTCGCCGCGCAATGGCGCGCGCAGGTCCGCCGTCTGTTCGACATCGACCGGCGCGCCTTCACGCCGCCACCCAAGGTCGTGTCGACGGTGGTCGAGCTGCTGCCGCGCACCGCCCCCCTCGCCCCAGCCGACCCGAAGACGCTGGAACAGGTAACAGCCGCCGCATTCGGCCAGCGGCGCAAGATGCTGCGCCAGAGCCTGCGCAGCCTGGGTATGGACGCTCCGGGCCTGCTGGCAGCCGCCGGCATAGAACCGACGCGGCGCGCCGAGGAGCTCTCGATCGAGGAATTCTGCGCGTTGGCCCGGGAAGTCAGCGGCCTTCGCGCAGCCGGCTGACGAACTCGGACACGCCGATCAGCCGGCGCCGGCTGAGCCGCTCGGCCGCCAGCACCGCTTGGACTTCACCCACGCTTTGCGCGAGATCACGGTTGATGACGATATAGTCGTAGGCGTCCCAATGACTCATCTCGTCGGCAGCCTTGGCCATGCGCTGGGCAACAACCTCCGGCGGATCCTGGGCCCGTGTCTTGAGACGCTCCTCGAGATCTTTGGTCGAGGGCGGCAAAACGAAGACCGTTACCAAATCATCCGGCAGTTTGCTGGCGATCTGCTGAGTGCCCTGCCAGTCGATGTCGAACAAGACGTCGTGCCCTTCGGCAAGCGCCTTCTCCACCGGCGCGATGGGCGTTCCATAGCGGTTGCCGAAGACCGTCGCGTGCTCGAGGAACTCGCCGCGCGTGACCATGCCCTCGAAACCTTCTGGCGAGACGAAATAGTAGTCCTTCCCCTCGATCTCGCCGGGACGCTTCGGACGAGTCGTCGCCGATACCGACATGAACAGGTTCTTGTCGCGGCTCAGCAATTCGCGTGAGATCGACGTCTTGCCTGCCCCGGAAGGAGAAGACAGGACGAGCATCAGTCCGCGGCGCTCAACCATCGCGCATCACTCTATATTGGCGGCCTGCTCGCGCAGGCGGTCGATGGCCGTCTTCAGAGCGAGGCCGATACTGGTGAGGCCGGTATCCGTCGACTTCGAGCACAGCGTGTTGGCCTCGCGGTTGAACTCCTGCGACAAGAAGTCGAGCTTCCGGCCGACCGCCCCGCCCTCGTTGAGCAGCGAGCGAGCGGCCTGCCCATGGGCTTTCAGCCGGTCCAGCTCCTCGCGGATATCCGCACGCGCGGCGAGCATCGCCGCTTCCTGAGCCAGGCGCTCAGGCGGCAATGCCGGCGAGCCGGCAAGCAGCTCAGCGAGCTGGGCCTCGAGGCGCGCCTTGATAGACGCGGGCTGTGTCGCCGCGGACGCTGCCGCCTGCACGGTCAGCCGCTCGATCTCCTCCAAGTGGGCCAACAGGGTCGCTTCCAGCTGCCTTCCTTCCTCGGCGCGGGCCCGTGACAGCCCGCCGAGCGCGTCGTCTAGCGCGCCCAGGATCAGCTTGTCGTCCGGCGGCGGCGTCTCGTCGCCGGTTTCCAGGACGCCGCGCAGCGCCAGCAGACCGTCGAGGCGCGGAGCCGCAGCCTCGATCTCGCCCTGCAACTGCCTCGCTATCGACAGCACCGAATCAAGTGCCGCACGGTTGAGCCGCAGCCCCGACGATCCCTCTCGCTGAGGCTGCGCCAGTGTGATCGACACGTTGCCTCGCGTGATACGCTTGCTCACAGCCGCGCGGGCAGCGACCTCGAGGCGATCGAGCCCGGCGGGCAGGCGGCAACGGACATCGAGGCCGCGGCCGTTGACGCTCCGTACTTCCCACTGCCATCCGGTTGCCCCTGCGGGACCGCCGACGGGCGCACTGGCATAGCCCGTCATGCTGGAAATTGGCACTCACGCCCCCTGATGTCGCTCAAAATCTAGTAGCCTGATCGGTCCCAAGCTACTATAGGCGCCCGCCTCGGACAACCGATGCCCTCATCCAAGACGATCCTGATCACCGGCGCCTCAAGCGGTCTTGGCCACGCTCTGGCGCTCAACTTCGCCATGCCAGGCGCGACGCTCTGCCTGCACGGACGTGACGCCGACCGCCTCGAGCAGGTGGCCGCCGATTGTCGCCGGCGCGGCGCCGACGTTGTGAGTGCCACCGGCGACGTCACGCAGGCGCCCGCCTTGGCGGCGTGGATCCAGGACGTCGATCGCCACCACCCGGTCGATCTGGTCATTGCCAATGCCGGCATCTCCGGTGGCACGGCTCGCGGGGTCGAAGGCGTCGACCAGACAAGGCGGATCTTTGCTGTCAACGTCGATGGCGTGATCAACACCGTGATGCCGCTGATCGTGCCCATGGCCCGCCGCGGACACGGCCAGATCGCCATCATGTCGTCGTTGGCCGCGTTTCGCGGCATGCCGGGCGCTCCCGCCTATTGCG
>Ga0194131_10004997_pt1 | contig 19499 bp, 17 predicted proteins | sample TA2KigO120mmetaG_FD_148631 | JGI IMG/M metagenome (GOLD analysis project Ga0194131, IMG submission 148631) | Freshwater microbial communities from Lake Tanganyika, Tanzania - TA2015053 Kigoma Offshore 120m | ecosystem: Environmental > Aquatic > Freshwater > Lake | place: Tanzania: Lake... | reverse complement strand
GAGCGCATGCCAGTGGTCGGGCGTGGCGATCAGGCAGATGTCGAGATCCTTCTCGCGTAGCATCTCGCGATAGTCGGCGAACAGGCGAGGGCGTTTGTGCGAGGCTTGCCGCTGCAAGACGATGTCGGCGGCGGCGCTCAGCATGTTCTTGTCGACGTCGCAGAGCGAGACGACTTCCACCGGCGCGACTTGGATGAGGCGCAGCAGATCGGACTTGCCGTACCAGCCTGTGCCGATTAGTCCGACGCGTTTGGGTTTGGTTTCGGCTTGAAAGGCGAGCGAGGAGGAGGCGAGAAACTGGCGGCGGTTCATGGGTTGATTGTAGTCGATAATGGACTCCATGCTGACCCGACGCGCCTTCTGCGGCTCGCTCGTCGCCGCCGCGCAAACGCGCAAACTCAATCTTGTCCTCATATTGACGGACAATCACGGCGCTTGGTCGATCGGACCGTATGGCAATCGCGACATGCGGACTCCGGCGCTCGACCGCCTGGCGGCCGAGGGCGTGACATTCATGCGCGCGTTTTCGAACAACGCCGTCTGCTCGCCGACGCGCGCGAGTTTATTGACCGGCCTGATGCCGTCGCAGCATGGCGTGCATCGATATCTCGCCGCGAATGGCGCACAGGTCGGGCCGCGTGCCTACTACACGCTGGCCGAGTTTGAAACGCTGCCCAAGATCATGAAGCGGAACGGTTACCGGACGGCGCTGAGCGGCAAGTGGCATCTCGGCGCGAATCTCACGCCGCAGGATCACTTCGACCACTGGATCACGATGCCCCACGGCAACTCGCTTGGCTTCTACGATCAGCCGGTGATCGAAGCCGGAAAAATCCGCCAAGAACCGCGGTATCTGACGGATTTGTGGACCGATCACGGCGTCCGGTTCATCAAAGAAAACAAGGCGAATCCGTTTTTTCTGTTCTTGGCGTACAACGGGCCGTACGGGCTGGGCAATTCGATGAAGGAGCCGATTCGCAACCGGCACGCGGCGTACTACGCGGATAAAGAACTTCCGTCGATGCCGCGCGACGAGGCGCATCCGTGGAATCACAACTATGTTGCCTGGATGCGCGATCCGGCGGTTCGGCGCAAGTATGCCGCCGAGATCAGCGGAATCGACGATGGCGTCGGACGCATACTCGCGGCGTTGGAAGAAGAGGGCGTGCGGGACAACACCGTCGTTGTGTTTCTGGGCGATCAAGGACTGGCCGGCGGCCACTCGGGCTTCTGGGGCATGGGTGATCATACCCGCCCATTGACGGCATTCGATTGGACAATGTCGATACCGCTCATCGTGTCGCATCGCGGAAAAACGGCGGCGGGGCATCGGGCGGCGGAGATGGTGAGCACCTATGATGTGTTGCCGTCGTTGCTCGACTACATGGGACTGGGTCGGAAACCCGCGGCGTCACCTGGACGCAGTTTTGCGGGCGCATTACGGGGCGAGGCGATGCGCGACTGGGATGACGCGGTGTACTTCGAGTTCGAGAATGTGCGCGCTGTTCGAACGCCGGAATGGAAGTACATCGAGCGCATTCATGAATCGCCGAATGAGTTGTATCACCTGAAAACCGATGCCGGCGAGCGGATGAATCGGATCGACGATGCGCGGCATGCCGGCGTCCGCGCGGAACTGAAGGAAAAGCTCGACGCGTTCTTTGCGCGCTATGCGGATCCGAAGTGGGACTTGTGGAAGGGCGGGCGCTCCAAGAGCGGGTTAATCACCGGAAAGCTTTTTGGGCTGGAGATTGTCGAGGGCAGATAACTACTCGAACAACTCCGCGTTCGGAACGGTGATGGAGAGTTCCGGGATTGTCAGTTCGGCGACTTCTCGCAGGCCGCGGTCGAAGGTATAAAGACGTTGCGAATGTGGATCGATGAGCCAGACATGCTGCACACCCCAATTTCGGTAGTCTTCCAGCTTTCCCCGCACGGCGGTCATCGAATCGTCCGGCGAGAGAATCTCAATTGCGATGAGCGGGGGATGTGACGGCACAAGTTCGACTGGTTCATTGCCGTGAAACACGGCGACATCAGGGATCAAGTACAGGCCGTCGCCTAATTTTACGCGCAACTCCGAGCGAGGAAATAAGCGTGCGGTTTTGCGGAGCGCGAAAAAGAACACACAGAGGAAAACCTGGATTTTTGAATGAAGGTTGTCCGGCAAAGCGCGATCCACCAGATCTCCGTCGCGGTATTCCTTGTCCGGATTGTCGAAGGACGTTCGCAAATACTTCTCGACGCTGGCGAGTGTTTTCACGCTCATGTCCCAAATTGTAGCTTGACGTTTTGTTATCCTGCCGATCATGCAACGCTTCGTTTGGGGTCTGCTGGCGGCCGCGCTTTCCTACGCGCAAAACATCTCCGCCGGTCTGTCGGGAACGGTGGTCGATTCCACCGATGCCGCAATGCCGGGCGTGACGGTGCAGGTGTCCGCCGCGCGCACCGGCTTCAAGCGCGAAACGGTCACTAACCAATCGGGTTTCTTCGCGTTTCCAGACCTGACCTCGGGCAGCTACACGATCCATGTCGAAAAAACCGGTTTCAAGAAATACGAGCAATCGGACATCGCGCTGAACTCGGGTGATCAACGCACGCTGGGCCGCATCCGGCTACAGGTCGGCGAGGTTTCGCAACAGGTTTCCGTCATCGCCGATGTCGCGCAGGTGCAGTTGGCGTCGAGCGAAAAATCAAGCGCTTTGACGCAGGACGACATTCAGAATTTGGCGCTGCGCGGCCGCGACGTGTTCGACGCGCTGGCGCTGATGCCCGGCGTTGTCGATACGAGCGAAGGCCGCGAGTCGCCATCCCAAACGTCGTTGCATGGCCTGTTCCTGGCTGGAGGCCGCGACAATGCGAAGAACGTGGCGATTGACGGCATTACAACGCTTGATACGGGATCGAACGGCTCAACGCATTCGATGCCATCGCTCGATTCCGTCGGCGAAGTGAAAGTGCTGCTATCGAACTACGCGGCTGAATATGGACGCAATTCGGGCGGCGCCATTACGATCGTCACGCGCGGCGGCGGCAAGCGAATGAACGGTTCGTTCGGCTGGTACAACCGGCATGAACGATATGCCGCCAATAACTGGCTGAACAATCAACGCGGTGTTGCGCGGCAGCCGTATCGCTACAACATCGGCAGCTACACACTTGGCGGGCCGATCTACATTCCCGGCAAGTTCAATCGCGACAAATCGAAACTGTTCTTCTTCTGGTCGCAAGAGTTTCAGCGTCAGTTCGTCGAGTTCGGCACGAGGACCGTCACTGTCCCGACCGCACTGGAACGCGCGGGCGACTTCTCGGAATCCCGTAACACCAACGGCGCCCTGCGCATTGTGCGCGATCCGCTGAGCGAACGCGCCGCCAACGGCGCCAAGATGCAGTTCCCAGGCAATATCGTCCCAGCCTCGCGCATGGATCCGCTCGGCCAGCGCATCTTGAACTTGTTCCCGATGCCGAACTACGTCGACCCCGCCGCAAGCCGCCGCTATCAGTGGAACTTCATCTCGGCGGCAAGTGGCAGCTATCCGCGGCGCACCGAAATCTTGCGCGTCGATTATCAGCCGCACGCGAAACTGCAGACGAATCTACGCGTCAGCAACACGGCCGATCGACAGGAAGTCCCGTGGGGCAGTTGGGTAACCGGTTCCGTGAACTTTCCGCTTACACCCGTCGTGTTCCGCCAGCCCGGCCGCGGCGCGACTTTGCGTGCGACCTGGACGGTGTCGCCGACGATCTTTAACGAACTGTCCGGCGGCGTCAGCCAGAATCGGCTCTGGTACTATCCGCGTGACCCGGAAAAGGTCGACCGGAAAGCGCTTGGCATCGATCTACCGCAGTGGAATCCGGGGTTGAACGCGGGCAACTTCCTGCCGAACATCAATTTCAGTCAGGTGCAGAATTGGGCGAATCCGTCGATGTCGGATGGAACGCCCTACGACAACGCGAATCTGATCATATCCATCACCGACAACCTGAGCAAGATTTGGAAGACGCATCAGTTCAAGTTCGGCTTCTATTACGAAAAGACGCGCAAGGACCAAAGCGCCAACGCCGCAACGCGCGGATCGATCGGCTTCAACAGCAATGCGTTGAACGAATACGACACAGGCTTCGCATACGCCAACGCGTTCATCGGCGCCTTCGACAGCTACACCGAGGCCAACGCGCGGCCGCGCGGCAATTACTTCTTCCGCAACTTCGAATTCTATGCGCAGGACGCGTGGCGCGCCAAGCCGAATCTGCTTCTCGATTTCGGCGTGCGGTTCTATGCAAATCCTCCGACTTACGATCGCGGCCTGCAACTGCACACCTTTCTTCCATCGGCCTACGACGAGACGAAGGCGCCCGTGTTGCTCCGGCCCGCGCTCGATGCGGCTGGCCGCACCGTAGCGCTCGATCCGGCCTCGGGCAGAACGTTTGCCGAGGGCTTCATCGGCACTTATGCGCCGGGCGTCGGCACGCAGGCCATTGGCATGGTGCGCGCGGGCAACGGCATTCCGAATGGGCTTTACGACATCCCGGCCATAATGATGGCGCCGCGTTTCGGCTTCTCCTACGATCCGTTCCGCAAGGGCCGCACCGCGATCCGCGGCGGCGCCGGTGTCTTCTTTGACCGCATCCAGGGCAACATGGCTTACAACATGCTGCCGAATCCGCCGTCGATCTTCTCACCGGCCGTCTACTACGGCACGCTGAACGGACTGCAGCAAGCACAAGGATCGGGCGTGTTGGCGCCGTCGGCCACCGTGCGCGGAATATTCGGCGATAATCCGATGCCGACAACGTACAACTTCTCGCTTGGCTTCCAACAGCAGATTGGACGGGGTACGCTGCTCGATGCGTCGTATGTGGGATCGCTCAGCCGTCATCAGTTGTGGCAGCGCAACATCAACCCGATTCCGCTGTATGCGACGCACCTCGAAGTAAATCCGCAGAACCGCAATCCAGCCCGCCCGAACAACGCGCTGCCGGCGAATTTCCTGCGGCCGATTCAGGGCTGCGGCGACATCCTGCTCTACGAATTCGCGGCGACCTCCAACTACAACTCGGCGCAGATGCGATTCACGCAACGCTTCGGCCGCAACTTCAACTGGGGCGCGAGCTACACGTTTTCGAAAGCGCTGGGTACATCGCCCAGCGATGGCTTCACGGTCAGTCCGTTCTTCTCGCCGCGTGCCTGGCACTACGGTCCGCTGAATTACGACCGCACGCAGGTGATCGCGCTCAACTACAACTGGACAATGCCGTTCAAGCGGAACGCTCTCGTCAAAGGTTGGCAGGTTTCCGGCATCACGCGTGGCCAATCGGGCGCCCCGTTCACGCCGGGCTACACGTTGATCAATGGCGCCGATATCAGCGGGTCGGGCAGCCAGACGGCGCGGCTTGTTGTGATCGATCCCACGGCGCCGCCAGACACGCGTTTCCGCGCGCCCGCGCGCGGCGAGTTCGGTAACCTCGGCAATAACACGTTTCGCGGCCCCGGATTCCTAAACCACGATATTTCGCTCTATCGCAACTTCCGGCTGAGGACCGAACGGATGACGGCGCAGTTGCGGTTCGAGACCTACAACACGTTCAATCACACGCAGCACAGCGCAATTTCGCAATCGACGCGATGGGATGGGGCTGGCGCGACGACGCAGACCGATCCGCTTTTCCTCGAACCGACGGCGGCTCGTCCGCCCCGGCGCATTCAATTGGCCGTTCGTTTCAACTGGTAGATCGATGCGCGGAGACAATCCAATCGTCGATTACTGGTTCGAAGAGGCCGCCAAGCCTGCGTCGGAAACGCAACAGCGGACAGAAATGTACGGCGTGATCCTGGAGGTCGGCCTGGATGTCGGAGTTGACGTACTTGCGGCATTTGCCGGCGGGCGCGCGCGTTTCATCGCGGAGACGTTGGAGCGCGCCAATCCGATTGCGCAAACTGTCGCGGAACCCCACAGCGGCCGGCTTCCCGCGCCGGAAGATGGAACGATTCGCATCTCGGTATATACAGGGGCCGGCGGGCATCGGGCCCATGGGCCGATAGACGAGTTCAACGATCATCCCGTTTTCAACGCCGCCGTGGATTTGATGAATGAGCTGGAGGGCGTCAATTAATGCGGCCCGGTGAAAAACTTCCGGCGCTGTTTGCGCTCTTGCTAGTATGAATACCGCAATGATCGATATCTGGTACGCCGAAGCGGCTAAACCGTCAGCCAACACCCCGGGCCCGCTGGACGTTCGGGGTGTGATCCTCGAAGTCGGCCTGGATGAGGGCCTCGACGTGCTTGCCGCGTTTGGAGACGGCCGCGCCCGCTACTTACACCACAGCGGCAACGTTGTGATTTGGGAAGGCGGGGAAGGACCCGTCGCCGAACTGGCGGCGGCGCTGATCGAAAGTGCCAAGCCGATTGCGGAGAACATCGGCGTACATGACGGCGAACGGCCGCCCGCGCCGCCGGCGGGATCGATGCGCATTAGCGTGTTGACCGGAAGCGGTTTGCATTTTGGGCAGGGACCGATGAGCGCCTTCGGCAGCCATCCGATGGCGGCGCCGGTGCTTGATGCCGGTGTTGCATTAATGGGCGCGCTCGCGGAGATGCGATGATCCGGCGGCGGTTCGTGCAGAGCGCGTTGAGTCTGGCCGCTCCGCCGCCGTCCAAGACGCACATCGTCTCACTGAGCTTCGACGACGGCTTCAAGAAGTCGTTCTACAAAATCGCGGAGATTCATGAGAGCCTCGGCCTGCGCGCGTGTCTGAACGTCATCGCGATCGGTCATACGGCGCAGTTCGACATTGGCCGGCTGGCCAGCGGCGGCGCCAACACGAATGTGCCGCTCGGCGGCTTCGACGACTGGAACAAATTGAAACGGCGCGGGCATGAGGTGATGGCGCACACCTACGACCACGCGCGCCTGACCGACCTTCCGCTCGCGCAAGCGAAGGAACTGATCGATAAATGCACGGCGTACTTCGAGCGAAACCTTGAAGGCTTCAAAACGAGCGAGTCGATCTACAGCTTCGCCTACAACGCATCGAACGCGGAGCTCGACGAGTACGCGTTGTCGAAATATCTCGGGATACGCACGCGCGGCGGTGTCGTTAATCCGCTGCCACGGAGGAGGCGAGCCGGCTGTGTTTCGTTCGGTCCGGGCAACTGCGATGCATTCGTAGCCGCCGAAATCGACAAGTTCCTGGTCTCGGCAGGCGGATGGTTCGTCTTCAACGCGCATGGACTCGACGAGGAAGGGTGGGGGCCGATGTCGTCGGCGTTCCTCACCTCTCTGCTGGCGCGTTTATTGAAGTTGCCGCACGTCGAAATGCTGCCGGTGGGCGCGGTGCTTCAGCGCGAAGCGAACTTGAAGCTGTAGACATCGGCGTCCCGCAGCGCGATCATCATGCGCGCCGGCCCCTTGGGGATCGGGCCGCCCGATTTCCAACGCACGGCGCGATCGATACGGTCGCCGATCATCTCCACGCAATCGCCGAGCGCGAAGCCCGGCAAGGGAGCGCCGTCGGGATCTTGCAGCTCGACGCGAACTCCGCCCGCCGCCGACGTCGCGAAATTCAGCTGAAGGCTTTCGCCGTTGACTACGAAGGGCTTCGTAACCATCTCGCCCCCGCGCCAACCCGCATGCAGGCTGGCCAGGCCATCGGTGCGCAGTACGAATCGCTGCAAGTGCGAGGAAGGCTGGCCGTAGTGCCGGTTCACATAGAAGCTCATCTCGTGTTCGGCCGTTGGGACGATGTTCAGGGCGGGGTAGTTGTCGCGGCTCACCCAGTGGTTGAGCCCGTAGCCGGGCCGCAGAAAAGCGTCGCGGAAGTAGCGTGAAACCGTGTTGCCTCCGCGCGAGGTGAGTAGCACGCTGTCCGCGGTGTCTTTGAAGTAGTCGGGATGCACGCCCGTTTCCTTCGCTTCCTCGGCGGTCAGCACTTGACGGCCCGGCATGAAGCGCGCGGCGATGCCGGTGTAGATGTGCGGCGCACGGAAGTAGGGGTGGATCTGATTTGTGTAGAGGTGCTCGACGGGCGCGTCGCCGAAATCGACGGACGCGAAGGGCGACCAGTTGACGAAGTCCGCGCTGGTGGCGCGGGCCAGGGAGCGAACACGATCGCGAAATTGGCGTGCGTAGCAAACGTAGCAGGCTTCGCTCTCGGACCAGAACGCGAGATTCTGCGAATCGAACATGGAGAGTTTCGTCGCACCGAAAACGGGTTCATCGCGCAGCGTACGCCATCGGAAACCATCGTCCGAGATGTAGGCCCGCAGGCCGCTCGATGCGATTCCCGCGATGGCCTTGTAACGCGCGCCGCCGCGAGGATTGCGATCGATGAATGGACAAAAGTTGTGTGAAAACGGCGGCTGGCCGCGGAGGATGATGTTGTCGGTTGGCTTCACGAAGTGAACGCCGTCGAGCGACTCCGCGTAACAGGTCGATTCGCCAGGCCTCCCATCGCGACCCGCCTCGCGAACTCCGCGGTAGTAGAGACGATAGCGGCCGTCGTCATGCAAAACCGTGAAATAGGCGCTGAAGGGGCCTTCGTGCGGACGGTCGAGGCGCAACACGATCTCGCGCGCCTCGGGCGCGCCGAGGCGCAGTTCGGCGCCTCGCATGGATTCGATGAAAGCGTCGTCGACGAACAACTCGCGGCGGCCGGCCGGTTGTTGCCCGAAGAGAGTCGCGGCGCTCGCGCCAAGTAATCGCCGTCGTGTCCAATTCATCGTTTCCTCCCGTTCAATTCCACGTGCAGCCACTTCAACGCCTTCTTCAAAATGTCTTCCGCCGTACCGTCGACGGCGGCGTAAAGCGACTCGGCCTCGTTCCGAAAGAGCCCCTTGCGAATGCCCTTCAGCGGAGCCACCAGCGCCGCGCGGCGTTTGTAAGTTCGCTTCGAAGCGGCCCACTCACTCAGCGCGGCGATCCAATCCGGATGCCGAATCAGCAGCGGCCCCAGCACATCGGCGCAAAGCGCATCGCAGTGCGCCCAGTCGTGAACGTAGCGATCGAGCCAGCGTTCGAAGCGTTTCCAATCGCCTTCGTCAGAGCGCTTCAATAGCCCCGCGTAGAGTTGAATGGCCACCGCGCCTTCCTCGAATTTTCCGGAACGCCAAAGCGCGCCGGTGACTTCGTCGCGCTGCTTTCCGCCGAGCGCCGCGAACTCCTTCGCTCGCTCTTTCGCAATACGCCGGACATGGACCGTGTACGTGCAGTAGGCGTCGATGGGTTCCTTGAAGAACCGCTGCATTACAGGCAGTTTGTGCGGCTCGGAGTGAGCGACCAATTCGGCGCGGATTTCGTCGACAAGTCTCATGCCAGTTTGTCGATCCGAACCTTCGCGATCCGATTCCGCGCCATCTCGGAAACTACGTACCGGCGGCCGTCGTGTTCGATGGATGCTCCTGTTGCTGGAAGATCTCCGATCTTGGAGAGTAGGAATCCGGCGAGCGTTTCGTATCCGCCGTCGGCGGGAAGCGCGATGCCGAACTGGTTCGCCAGATCCGGGACGTTGATGTTGCCTTCGACCTCGACCGATACAGCCGCCGCGTCGGGCTTGGGTCTTGATATATCGTGCTCGTCTTCGATTTCGCCGAAAACCTGTTCCAGCACGTCCTCAAGCGTCACCGCGCCGGTCGTGGAACCATGTTCATCGACGACGATGGCCATGTGCGTGTGATTCGCGCGGAAAACGTCGATGAGGTCCGCCAGCGATTTCGTCTCCGGCACCAGAATCGGCGGCCGCATCACGTTGCGAAGTCGAAAACGCGGGCCTTGGCGCTGCATCAACACCTGCACCAAGTCTTTCAAGTGCACGATGCCGATAATCTGATCGGGGCTCGTCTCGTACACCGGCAGTCGCGAGAACTGGTGCTCGTTGAAGGCAACAAGTAACTGTTCAAGCGTCGCGCTCTCCGGCACCGAAATCATCGAATTGCGCGGCGCCATAATTTCACTTGCCGAATACTTCTCAAGGTCGAGCAGTTTCTGCATCGCCGCTTCATGGAAGCGTTCGATCTCGCCTTCCTTGCGCGACGAAGAAATGATGAACTTCAATTCCTCCACCGAGTGCACGCCGCTCTCAATTTCGCCCTTCAGTCCCAGCAGGCGCGAGATGCGCATCGCCGAACCGTCGATGAGTTTCACAAGCGGCGACGCCAGTTTGCCGATGAAGACGAGAATCGGTGCGACTAGAACGGCGAAACGGTCCGCGGTTTCGATGCCGATGTTCTTCGGCACCACTTCACCGATGACGACATGCATGTAGGTCATCACCGCAAACGCCAGGACGACCGATACGATGTCGATAACGCCGCCGGGAATCGCAACAATCAGCGGGTGAAACAGCGCCGTGAACAGCGAGTGGATCGTCTCCTCGCCCGCCCAGCCGAGGCCAAGACTACAAAGCGTGACGCCGATTTGACCAACCGAAAGCAGGCGTCCAGGGTTGTCGAGCAACTCCAGCGCGGCCTTGGCGCCGCTGTCTCCGTCATCGGCGAGTTGTTGCAGACGCGAACGGCGCGAACTGAGCAGTGAGACTTCAGCCGCGGCGAAGAAGCCGTTCATGCCGACGATCAGTCCGACAAGCAGGAACCGGTATCCGTAGTTGTATTCCGGCATGGGAGAGCGGGTGACTACACTGAAAGAAGTGTTTACCCGGAGATTGGTTCAGTTTATCAATGTGCTCATCGGCTGCGCACTCACGCTGGCGGGAATCGGTACGTATTGGTTCGCCTACCGGCCGCTTCCGCAAGCGAGTGGTTCGGTCGCCGCACCCGTCAAGGAATCGGTGCGTGTGGAGCGCGATGCACTCGCAATGCCGCGTATTCATGCGGCTTCGCTGGAAGACTTGATGTTTGCGCAGGGTTTCGTCACCGCGCAGGATCGCTTCTGGCAGATGGAGTCGTTCCGGAAAATGGCCATGGGCGAATTGGCCGGGATCGCCGGCCCGCAGGCGCTGGAGAGCGACCGGGAGTTTCGCCGGCTGCGTCTTTCGCGAATTGCGGAACGCCAGGCGAAGACGGTAGCGGGCGAAGACCGAAGCGTACTCGCCGCCTACGCGCGCGGCGTGAATCATTACCTGGAAACGCACGCAAACAAGCTTCCCCTCGAGTTTTCGCTCATCGGCTACAAGCCGCGTCCCTGGCGGATCGAGGACTCGCTGCTTGTAGGGTTAATGATGCAGCAGACGCTGTCGGCGCGGTACAAGCTCGATCTGGCGCGCGAAGCGATGTACGAGAAAGGCGACGCAAAGAAGATCGATGCGATCTGGCCGGCTCGTTCCGGGCAAGAAGAACAGCCGGGATCGAACGCCTGGGCGGTCGGCGGCTCGCGAACGAAAAGCGGCAAAGCCGCGCTGGCGAATGACATGCACCTGCAATGGTCGGTGCCGGGAATCTGGCACATGGTGCATCTGAAGGGTGGTGGATTGAACGTTGCCGGCGTGACCGTTCCCGGATCGCCCGGTGTTGTTGTTGGGCGGAACGAACAAATCGCTTGGGGCATCACTAACATGCCGTTCGACGTGCAGGATCTCTACTGGTTCGCTCCCACGGCGCAACAGACGGCCGTTTTGGAGCGCGAGGTGATCGCCGTTCGAGGCGCGCGCGCCGAACCGTTTCAGCAACTAGTCGCGGCGGGATCGCCCATACTCCCCGGTCCGGCGGGCAAGCCGGTTCGACTGCGCTGGTCGGCGGCGGAGGATCGGCCGTTTCAACTCGGCTTGATCAAGTTGAATCGCGCCGGGGATTGGAACTCGTTCCGCGACGCCCTGCGGGAATTTCCCGGCGCGGCGAGCCAGATCGCCTACGCCGATGCCCAAGGCAACATCGGTTTGCAGGCCGTGGGTGTGCTGCCGGTTCGAAAGGGCTGCGACGGAGGGCGCGTCTATGCCGCGGGTGTCTGCGACTGGCAGGGTTTTATTCCGTTCGACGAATTGCCGTCAACCTACAACCCGCCCTCCGGTCGCGCGGTTACCGCAAACCAGAATTCGTTTCCGGCTGTATATCCGTACCAGGTCGCGGGCCACTTCGCTTCGCCGTATCGTGCGAATCGGATCGCGGCGATGCTCGAAGCGAAGAAGGATTGGGACGCCGAGGCGATGTTGAAGTTGCAGGGCGACGTCTATTCCGCGTTTTCGCATTTCATCGCGAAAGAGCTGGTCGCGGCCCTGGATCGCAAGAAGGCCACGAATCCGGTGTTGCGGGATGCGGTCGATCAACTACGTCAGTGGGACGGCGCGATGCGGGCGTCGCGGCCGGAGCCGCTGATCGTAACGCTGGCCGTGAATCAGCTGCGCCGGTCGATTGGTGTGAAGGCCGCCGGGTTCGCAACCGCCGAATGGGATTCCGCGCTGGCGTTTTCGGTCATCGAAAACATGGTGCGGACCAAACCGCCGGAGTGGTTCGCCGATTGGGATCACGAACTGCTGCGCTGTCTGCAAGAGGGCATCGATGACGGGGCGCGGCGCCAGGGCCGCGACACGCGAAAATGGCAGTGGGGCGAGCACCAGAAGTTGACCCTGGCCAATCGCGTCACCGCCCAGATACCCTGGATTGGCCCGTCGCTGCAACTGAAGCCGCATCCGCTCGACGGTTCGACATCGACGATCATGCAGACCTCGGCGCGCATCGGGCCGTCGATGCGGATGGTAGTCGACTTCGGCGATCCGCGCGGAGGACTGCTGAATATTCCAATCGGACAAAGCGGCCACGCGTTGGCCTCCCACAACAAGGATCAGTGGGAAGCGTTTCTGCGCGTCGAAAGTTTCCCGCTGCATTTCAACGGGGGCTGGACGGTCGAGTCGACTCTGACGTTGACGCCGGTGAAATGATGCCGAAACTGGTCGTGTTTGCCGGCCCGCCTTGCACCGGGAAGTCGACCGTGGCCCGATTGTTGCCATTCGCGCACATCGAGATGGATGCGGTGCGCGAACGCATCCTGCCCGGTGCGGCGCATACTCGTGACGATCGGGCCGTAGCCTACCGCGCGGCATTAATGATGGCGGAGTCGCTGTTGCCGCATGCGGGCGTGGTGATCGTCAACGGCGGTTTTGGGCGCGAGGAGGATCGGCTCCAATACAGACAAATTGTGTTTGAAACAGGATCGGAACTCTTTGTCGTGGAGTTCGCCGCCCCGTTGGATGTGCTGCTCGAACGGAATCGCGCGCGAAGATCCCATCATCCCGGGCTCGATCTCGATGACGCGCGTGTGACCGAAATCGTTCAGGCCTATCCGTGGCTGAATACGGGCTTGCGGATCGACGCAACACAGCCGCCCGCGGCATGCGCGCGGGCCATTCGGCTGTATATTGGAGAAGACGCATGAACAAGAAGATCTTGGTCGTCTGGGCGTTGTTATTGATTGCGGTTGGCGGCTGGGCGGCCTGGTATCTATTCGCCCCGGGCACGCCGCCGAAAGGGCAGCCGCCGCTCGGCGACGCCTCCGCGTTTCGCGCCTTGTTTGAGCGCAACACCGACAAAACGCGCGTGGTCGCGTATTTTTCGCCGAACGATCGGAAGGACCTCCTTTCGGCGGCTTTGCTCGATGCCCAAGTGGAGTCGAACGAGAAACCAACGTTGGCGATCTACGTGATCTGGACCTCCGCGCCGCCGACCGATGCAATGGCGCGCATTCCCGATAAACGCGCCGCGCAGTTCATGGACACTAAAGGAGATCTGCGTTCCCTCCTCGGCGAGGGACACGTCTGCGCCTACGCTCGCGGTGCGAAGTTCGATCAACAGGCGTTTCGGACCGGAGAGATCGAAGTCGACATGCCCAAACTGCGTGAACTGCTGCCTTAATCGACTCGCACGCTCCGCCTTCATACTCCACCGTGTACGCGCCTTCCAGGCAAATCGTCATGTGGCCGCGTTCGCACCAGTGGTCGCCCTTGTAACCGGCCGAATATTCGACCACCCGCACGCGCGCCGCGCCGCACTCCGCGGTGCGCCACACGGCGGTTCCCGATTCGCCGGCGTGCCTTGTGGGCTCGATCGTTGCCCAATCGATCGTCACAGCAACGCCTTCGCCTGCTGCATTGCGGGAATGTCCGGATCGCTCGCCTTCTTCGTGTAGTGCTTGAGCGCGGAAGCGAACGCCGGCCGCCACCGTTCGCTCACGAGGTGATAATCCTCGGCGATCGCCACCGGGAACTTGTAGAAGTGAACCTCGTTGGCCTTTGTGATGACGTTCGATAGTTCAAGGCCGATCTCCGCGCGCGACGGCCCTTCGGTCACGCTCGTGATGTCCGCCTTCTTAATGTCGGCGCGTTGTTCGCCGGCGACCCGAAACTGCGCCATCCAGCCGGCGGCCTGCAATAGGATCAGCCAGCGCGTGCGTGCGTCGCCGGCCGACTGCCATGCGAAGTGCATCGCATTGGCGGCGCTCGCGGCGTGAATGCCGGTGATGACGCCCCCGCCCGCGAGCCGCGTCGTCAACTCGGCGGACGCGAGATGAATGGCGTCCCACACACTCGAAGCCGTCGCGCCCTTCGACAGCCGCGCCGCGGCGTCCGCGCAAGCTTCATTCGGCGCCGCCGATCGTATCGCGGCAACGATGCCTGTGACGTCGCTCTCCTTCGATTCACCGATCGGAACTGCCTGCATGGCCCGTTTCAGATTTACGTTCCACGTCTGATCGGCGAAACCAAAACCGTTCATTTTTGTCTCAGGCCCGAAATCGCAAAGCGCCAGTGCGATCGACCGCAACACCGGTTCGGCGTAACGCCATCCGATCGTCTCCAGCGTGCGATAGGCGTTGGCGACATAAATCGCCTTGTGGCCGATGTTGCGGTAGTCGCGGACCCCATGTTTCCAAAAGACGCTGAAGACCTCGTGCGCACCGGCGGTGCGCGCCAGCACGGCGGCCGCGCGCTCGGCGCGGTCGAACTCCCAATTTTCCAGACCCCGGTCGAGTTCGGCCAGCGCGCGATCCGGCGATGGCATAACACCGCTCAACTCGCCCATTGTGTAGTCCTTATCGCGAGCCTGCGACGCCTTGAATTGATCGAGCGCGAAGAACAGCGGCAAATGCCGCATCGACGCCGGAGCTTCGAGCGACAACTGATGCGCCGAGTGCATGACGAACACGCAGTGCAGCGCAAAACCCGGCGGCCTCGGGTTGACGTTGCGGATGCCGGCAAGAAACAACGCGGCCATCAACTGCCGCACCGGCGTGCCCTTCTTCAACTCCGCCGCCAGCAGCGCGGGACACTTGTCGCGATCGGTGGATTCAAATCGTTGTGCCAAGGGTTCGAGTTCCGGCGCGAGCCGGAGCACCGACGGCGTTACTTGCGCTTGTGTAAGTAACGGTGTGGCGAACATCGCGCGCCGGGTGAGTGTCATTGAGAACCTCCGCGTGCGAGTATACACAACTGGCGGCTTTCTTTCGGAATACACTGAAACTCTATGCGCGCAATCGCCATCGCCCTCCTCGCGCTCCCCCTCTTGGCCCAACACGGCCGCTATCTCAGCGACTCCCACCACCCATCCATCGGCAAACCCGAAGCCATCGCCGCCGGAGCGAAGCTCTTCATGGGATCCTGCGCCGGCTGTCACGGCCCCGATGGCGGCGGCGGCGCGCGCGGGCCGAATCTCGTCCGCCGATCGCTGTGGCATCCGCTGAGCGACGACGCCATTTTTCAAGTGATCCGCAAAGGCGTTCCGAACGCCGGTATGCCGCCCACCGCGCTCGCCGACGATCAGACCTGGAACCTTGTCGCTTTTATTCACTCGCTCACTGGTCCCGCGAGCGCTAACGCTGTGCCCGGCGATGCCGCAAGCGGAAAGGCCGTCTTCTGGGGAGCAAAAGCCGGCTGCGCGAATTGTCATTCGATTCGCGGGCAAGGCGGTCACACCGCGCCGGACCTGAGCAATGTCGGCGGCGGCCGGCCGCTCGCCGTGATCCGCGAAGCGATTGTCGAGCCCGCAAAGGATCTCTACTATCTCGGCAACGAAGCCGCGACCGTCGTCATGAAGAACGGGCGGACGCTGCAGGGCGTCGCCAAGAACCGCAGCAACTACTCCGTCCAATTGATCGACACAAAAGGCGTGCTCCATCTGATCCGCATGAACGACGTGAAGCAACTGACGCTATCGGCATCGACCCCGATGCCCACCGATTACGCCAAGCGTCTCTCGACAACCGAACTACGCGATCTGCTCGCCTACCTCTCCGCACAGGACGTCCGCAAATGAAACTCTTCCTCTTTCTTGGTCTCACCTTGACCGCGCAGGTCCGTCACGAAGACATCGCCAAAGGCGCCGGCGATGACTGGTTGACCTACGCCGGCACATATGCCGGATGGCGTTATAGCCCGCTCAAACAAATCACCGCCGCCAACGCGAAGAACATCGTGCCGAAGTGGATCTATCGCGTGCCCAACGCGCGCGGGCTTCAAGGAACGCCGCTTGTCTATCAGGGCGTTCTGTACATGACGAACACGAACTCGATCTACGCCATCGACGCCGCCAGCGGGCGTTTGGCGTGGCAGTACGCCGATCCGCGCGCCGAAAAATCCGGACCCAACCGCGGCTCGGCGTTGTGGGGCGATCGAATCTACATCACAACCAGCGACAACCGCCTCGTCGCGCTCAATCGTCACACCGGCGCGCTGATCTTCAACAAGAAATTCGCCGATGTGAACCAGGGCACGACTTCGACCTCGGCGCCCTTGGTCGCCAAGGGAAAGATCATCGTCGGAAGCGCGGGCGGCGACAGCGGCATGCGCGGCTTCATCATGGCGCTCTCGGCCGACACGGGCGAAGCGCTTTGGAAGACTTACACCGTGCCGTCGAAAGGCGAAAAGGGTTCCGAGACGTGGGGTGATCTGATCGACTACGGCGGCGGCGCCGCGTGGCTCTCCGGTACATTCGACCCCGCGTTGGACACGCTCTACTGGACCACCGGCAACCCCTGGCCTGACTACAACGGCGATGTTCGCAAGGGCGACAACCTTTACAGCTGTTCGCTCCTCGCGCTCGATCTCGACACCGGCAAAATGAAGTGGCACTTCCAATTCACGCCGCACGACACCCACGATTGGGACGCGCAAAGCTGGCCCGTTCTGCTCGATACCGAGATCGCCGGCAAGCCGCGCAAGGCCGTGCTACACGCCAATCGCAACGGCTTCTTCTACGCGCTCGACCGCGTGACGGGCGAGTTCCTCCGCGCCACGCAGTTGATCGACAAAGTGACCTGGGCGAAAGGGATCGACGACAAAGGCCGCCCGATCCATCTTCCAAATAGCGATCCGACGCCTCAAGGCAATTGGGTCTGCCCCAGCGTGAAAGGCGCGACGAATTGGATGGGGCAGTCGTTCAATCCCGGTACCGGCCTGTTGTACGTGCTCACGCTAGAACAATGTGGAATGTATTTCCGCTCCTCGCAGAAACCCGAGCCGATGAAAAACTTCTCCGGCGGCGGCGCAACCGAAGAGGGCGGGCAAGTGGTGTTGCGTGCCCTTGACCCCAAGACCGGTAAACGCGTCTGGGAATACCCGATGACGGGCCTCGGCCGCATGTGGACCGGCACCGTGTCGACCGCGGGCGGCGTGCTCTTCAGCGGCGACGACGACGGGCACTTCGTCGCGCTCGACGCCAAGAATGGCAAGAATCTGTGGCACTTCAGCATCGGCGAGAACCTCACGGCGTCGCCCGTAATCTATTCGGTCGACGGCAAACAGTACGTCGCTATCGCCTCGGCGACCGCTGTGCTTTCGTTTGGACTGTTTGAACCCGCTGTTGGCGTCGACCCCCCGGTGATTCAACTGCGATAGAAATCTGGCCCTTCATATGCATGACGCCTTCCTGGAGGTCGATCATGCCCCCTACAAGTAGGTCCTTTTCCCGCTCGATTACTCGCTTCCCTGTGAGGCCGTTCTCTTACGTGCGCGAAATGGCGCAGCGCCCTGGGTCGGAACTGACGATTCTCCAGTGCCTGCCGCTGTCGGTTTACGCGTCCGGCGGAGGCGATGTCCACAAAACCGGCGCCTCTCGCCTAGCCACGCACTGCGAGATGGCGCTCGCCGGTCTCGCCGCGCGCCGGCTTATCGCCGATGACGAACCGGCCCCGGCAATCGCCGCTCTCGTCGAAGCCGGCGGCATCGATCTTGTCTTGATGCCGACGCACGGCGACGGACTGATCCGCCAGGTCCTCAACGGCTCGGTCACCGCGAACGTGCTGCACAATAGCGGTTGTGCCGTTTGGACAGCCGTTCACGAACAGCTGGTTCCAATTGTCGCCGAGCCGCGCTATCGATCGGTCGTTTGTGCGATCGCCGGTCGTGCCGCCGAAGACGAACATGTCGCGCGTACCGTCGCCAAATTTGCCGCCGGCCGTGGCGCGCGTTTAACGCTGCTCAGCGTGGTCGAAGAGCCGAACGAAGGAAACATAGCCAACGCACAGGACAATATCGAGCGGTGCAAAGCCGCCTGGAAACTCGACGCCGGCATGCGTATCGCTATCGGATCCGTTCCGAAAGCCCTACACGACGCGGCGCTGCGGGAAGAAGCGGATCTGCTGGTCGTCGGCCGCGGCCATTTCCGCGAGAGGCTCGGCGCACTGCGGTCCCATCTCTACGATGTGATCCGCAACGCGCCATGCCCAGTGTTAAGCGTCTAATGAAAGCGACGCGCTACTTGTAAATGTGATCGCTGGGCGGCTTTTCCTTATGGCGCCGCATGAGGAAGAACACCGCCACGCCAGCCAGCAAAACCAAGGGCACGCCAATCACCGACCAATGCCCAAAATTGATCTCCATCCTACACCTCCTCGGACTAAGAATCGCGACAATGCATGTTGCTGCGTCTAAAGCATAGCACGGCGTTAGCGAGAAGGGAATCGGTCGGGGGCGGCCGGCACACGGTGCCTGACAAGGGACGTTCTATTCTGAGGTATTCCCGCCGTCCCCCGCCCTCGCCCCGGCCACCCTCGCCCACCGCCAAGACTTCACTGTCCTGCTACGACACCGCCAACCAGCGCGCCCTCTGGACCCCCCACCAACCCAAGCCATCGCATGCTCCATCCCCAAGAAAACCCTGGCGCAAAGACCACGCCTTAAACTCACTGAGCGCCGCGGCCTTCACCAACACCGGTTTTGACCGCGGCCATCTCGCCCCTGCCGCCGATCTGCCCGAATCGTCCGACACGTTCCTGGCCTGTAGCTCTCCCCGGGTGCCTACGAATTGGGCACGAGTTGAAGGCCGAGGCTTTCACCGGCGCCGTCTACGGCAATTGCGGCAACCAGAACATCGAAGCGCCATGCTTCCTCTACAAGATCGCAATCCTCGAAAACGGTCAAATCCTCGCCGATTACGCCAGAAACGCGCCACCGCGCCAATAACAGGCCTCGAATCAACAACTTCCAGCCGCCGTCGGAAAAACCGCCCTCATGCCAAAACCCGTTCACAGATTTCGAAGAAATATATTTCATTTATTATCAACAACTTGAAAAATAACCCCGTAAAATCCTTGCATCGCCGCGCTATCCTAAGAGTAAGAGATGG
>Ga0194131_10004996_pt1 | contig 19501 bp, 17 predicted proteins | sample TA2KigO120mmetaG_FD_148631 | JGI IMG/M metagenome (GOLD analysis project Ga0194131, IMG submission 148631) | Freshwater microbial communities from Lake Tanganyika, Tanzania - TA2015053 Kigoma Offshore 120m | ecosystem: Environmental > Aquatic > Freshwater > Lake | place: Tanzania: Lake... | reverse complement strand
TCACCGGCCGGCCAAAGACGCCGGGATAGGTCACGCCCGGGCCTTTCACCTTCACGCGCGGCTCGATGCGGTCACGCATGTTGATGATTCGGGCGGAGTCACCGGGGTGGACAATCTGGATGTCCAGCCGCGAGATGTTCCGATCCGTGAGCACGAGACCCTCGATCTCCTGCCTGGCGATGCGAAGGACACCGGCGTCCCAGCCCGTGCTTGAGCCAAAAACGACGTCCGTTACGGGGAAAGAGCCGAGTTCAAGACGCATGTGCCGACTCCGAGCTAGCTGGGGCGTTGGCGGGCTCGAAAAGCGTTGGGCTGTCGACCTCCGTCTGAACTGCTCGCAACGCCGTGGCGACGATATTCCTTGTTACCGCACGGTCCAGCTCGTGCGACAACCTCGGGTCGCCGCAAACGTGCTCGACTCGGATCCCTCTGACAACCCTGGACGCTCCGACAGAAAGTGGAATCATCGGGATCGCGGTCAGGACGGCGACGGGGATCCCAAAGCGCTCGATTTCCTTGGCCATCGTTGCGCCGCAACGATTACAGCTGCCTCAAGTCGCGACCAGTAGTGCCGCACCGACCTCAGCCTCTCTGAGTTCCCCGGCGATTTCCTTGGCCATCCGCTTCGCAACGGTCACCGGCGTTCCATTCCCGGTCGTGGAGTAAAAGTGGGGATGGACGACCCCGATCAGGCCTCTGTCCTCGAACTCCCGGATCACGGGGAGCGGCAGGACGTAGCTGGGATCCTTGCTGTTCAGGTGTGCTGTGCTGAATCCCGCGTGGACGGACTCCCAGTCATCTGTGGTCAATTCGGTCAGACCACCTATCGAGTATTTGAAGAAGCTGGTGGCCCGTCCGCCCACCTGCCGGTCCGGGTTGCCTCTTGGCACGAGTCCACCGGTAGTGACGAGGGCGAATTTCGTCCTGCCGCTATCGCGGATCGGCGGCGCCGGGGGGACCATGTCGTACTGGGGGATCTGGACTTCTGAGATGAATTCACGGTCAAGCACCCGCGCCATCATCATGTCGAAAGCGCGCTCCGCGCCAGTTCGGCTGTGCATCACAGGCTCTCTAAACCCGCGAGGCAGATAGCCCTCCTCCATCGCTGATCCCAGCTTGTCACCCGAGGACAGCTTCCTCGCGAATGCCGCCAGTCTGGACATGGCCGACGGCATTTCGGATACCGCGGTTCCCGTCGGTAGCACGAGCAAGTTTCGGCGGAACGTGAGCACGCCGGTGTTCTCCGGGTGCATCGCGCTCACCGCGGGTATTCCCCGCTCCTGCGCGGCCATGCACATGTACGCGCATCCGAGACCGTAGCGACCAGCGTCAAATGCCGGCCCGGCGATGAGAACGTCAGGGGCATACCGATCTAGAGCTCTTCGCATAGCTTCGACGGCATGATCCTTCTCCTCGACGACATAGTTGTCGCCGCAAACTACCGTTGCCAGCACGGAGCCCTTGCCAAGGGCGGAGTCCAGCACGCGACCGGGACCGACCGGCCCCTCTTTCACCTGGGCCGGAGCGTTCGCCTGATCCTCGCCACCCAGGCCGGCGAAGAACTGATTTAGATAATGGACCACTCGCAACGGGCTGCTCAATTCTGTGCCTCCTGACACGATGCCATTGCGTCCGGACCCAGGTGAATTCCGGATCGGCGCATCGATTCCCCATCACGACGCAATCTCGTCATCGGCTTCCTCCGGCAGATCGGCGACAGGATCTTAGGGCCCAGGCCCGATCCGGCGTATCGGACGCGGGTCACGAACTTTGGTGGCCAATGGGCATCTTACTGAGTGCCATCCGTCACGTTCGCGCCGCCAAGGAAACCCGATACCTCCGGGACCCCTAAGTTTCCCGCCTGAGTGGATGAGTCGGCCGGTTGGACGGTTCCGCAACGGCGAAATCAACGCTCGCCGCCTCGAGGATATCGATGACGCGTTGGATGGCAGACCAGGCTTCGTCGCCGACCCGGCAAGCCCCTTCTTGCGCGCAGGCACCCGCAAAATGCCTCTGAGTTCTCGCAAGGTCATCGCAAGCTGATGTCAGCGTCTCGCGCCACGACGCCCTAGAGAGGCTGGCAATGGTACCGGTGTAGCAGGCACCGAGGTTGAACTCGTAATGGCGCCATTCCCAGGGTTGGGTCGCATGGAGCATGATTCCGGCCTCGCGAAGCAACAGAAGCCGGGCATACGTCTCGAGCGGCGGCTTGAGTACCGGAGTCTGAAGGCGTTGGTGTTCCTGAAACCGGGCCGTACAGGCCACGACTGCCGGCGGCAGGGCAAAGAGAAGCAACGGCAGGGCCATGGCCAGTCCTGCGAGGGAAGGGCGACTCCTGGCGCCTTCCGCGCGCATCTGCTTTTCGTCCACGTCGCTCAACTCGTGGGCTTTCCCTGGTTCGTGGCGCCTCCTGTGAAGCCTGAGCCAGGGACACGTAGCCGCTGGTGAGTCGAACATGGCATTCGCAAGAACGCGTCCCGCTGGGCAAGCAGCGTCCGGATCAGCGCGGGAAGGGCCGCTTCCACCTCCAGCTTCGACTTCGTCGCGCTGGCCTCTACGCTCAGCACCGCGGCGGTAGTACAGTCGCAACGGGCGCCGAAATATGTCCTGACCGAGCCACTCGAACCACGTGGATCAGGGTTGAACCGCCCCAGTGGCACCAGCCCGTGTCCGTCTGGCAGAGCGGCCGCGACGACGGAAGCGAGCCACTCCCTGGAAACGACGTGGGCGGAATCGTCCTTCATCGAGCGATCCGGAATCCGGCTTCGTTGGCGGCTGCCGGTGGCAGCTGCCCCGGGGGCAGGTTATTATTCTCGGGCCGGCAGAGGCGGCCAGACTCAGGTTGAGGATCAAAGACAGTGGCAGAGATCAAGGTTTACACCTCGAACGGTTGAGGCCCTTGCCATATGGTGAAAGTGTATCTTTCACGTGCCGGGGTCCAGTTTTCAGAATTCAACGTATCGATCGACGAGCAGGGCCGGAAGGACCTTCTGGCTCTCGGGCGATCGACCACGCCCGTGACAGTCATCGGCGAACGGCTGATAGTCGGCTACAAGCCGAGAGATCTGGCCGACGCCCTGGCTGCACTTGGGCACTAGCCTGGTAGCGACCGCGTTATCAGTCTGCTGGGCAGACCCGGGCGGCCGCGATGGCGTTTCTGCAGACCTCAGGACCTTCGCAGCCTTCGCGGTACACGGGGGGGCCGTAATCACCGGAATACGGGCTGGTGGAATCCTGAGCCCTTTTCCGACCGCCGAGATCGAAAAACAGATCAGATCGGCGGTCGTCGCCGCAAAGGTGGCCGCAGCGAAACTGAGCGTCTTTTCGACCGAGGCTGATGGCGCAATCGCGCCCAGCCTGAGGGCTCACGGGATCGGTCACCTGGTGCTGGATGCGAGCTCCACGTCCACTGGCAATCTGACGCGTGAATCCGTCGAAACCATCAAGGCGACCGTGGCCAGCTCCATCAGCGTGCTGCTAACGGATGTCGCCGGCGTGCAGGCTCTTGTCGGCGTCAAGGTCGCGAACCAGGGGGCACTCCGGGCCGTCGCCAAGCTACTTGGGCGATGGGTGCCAGGCTACGTGCTGGTCACCGGTTCGCAGCTCCCGGGCGAGGAAGTCGTTGACATCATGTTCGGCGCCAACCAGACATGGGAATTCCCAGGCGAGCGGTTTGCTGGCCCGGAGCCGGACGGGCTCGCATCGACCTATGCTGCCGCAGTAACCGCCGGGTTGGCCCATGGGCGATCGGTCGAAGAAGCGGTCGCAATAGCGCGCATCTACGTGACCGAGGCTCAGCGTACGGCCTTCGTCACGACGGGTCCCGAGGGAGCCACACCGATCACGAACCAGCTCCATGCCTGGTGGTCGGGCGTCGGGCGGCAGGGCTACGGCGGCTAGCTGGCAGGCTTGCACCCGTCCCGGCGGGACCGGCCGCCGCGGCCCCCGCGTAATCCACCCTCCCAGGTCTCTCACGGCTTGCGACCTGGCGCTAACGTAATCCTTGCGGGGTACGCATGTATAATCCGCCTCCACCGAAATCCTGCGGGGGCGTCGCAGTCGCGCCAGGAGCCTCCCTCGGAAGCGGATTTTGTCGCGAGATCCACGGCCCCTGTGATCTGTCCGTGGGGTCGATGGACCGCCGGCTGAAGCCTCGTTTTCACGGGGAGGTCATGGGAAGGTCATGAGAGCGCTCCATTACGTGAATCAGTTCTTCGGAGGGATTGGCGGCGAGGGTCTTGCCAACGAGCCGCCGCGAATTGTCGATGGCGCGGTGGGACCGGGCCGAGCGCTGGCAGGTGCGCTGGGCCAGCGGGGGCAGGTGATCGCAACGGTCATCTGCGGCGACAACTTCGCGGTCGAGCAGGCAGAGCAGACCAAGAAGTTCATCCTGCGCGCCATCCAGACTCACCGGCCCGACGTGATCGTCGCGGGTCCCGCTTTCGACGCGGGCCGCTATGGCCTGGCTTGCGGACACATCTGCCAGATCGCCGGGGAGGTTGGCGTACCTGCCGTGACCGCAATGCAGGCCGAAAACGCCGGTGTGCCCGTCTACCGGCGGGACATGATATGTCTGCCGACCGGCAGCAACGTAGCCGAGATGCCGAAGATCATGCAGCGCCTTGCGGACATGGCAGTGCGGCTGGCCAGCTCGACGCCCCTCGGGCCCGCACGGGCCGAGGGCTATTTGCCGACAGGACATCGTCGAGACATCGACCGCGACAAGACGGGCGCGCAGCGTGCGGTCGACATGGTCCTGGCACGCATCCACGACCAGCCGTTCCAGAGCGAGATCGTGATCCGCGACTACGACGTTGTGCCGCCGATCGCCCCGCTCAAGACGCTGCGCGGCGTCAAGATCGGCATTGTGACCAGCGGCGGCCTTGTACCCCGTGGAAACCCGGACAAGATCCCGGCCGCGCGGGCCGAGGCGTTTGGCCGCTATGACATCTCGCGCATGGCTGAATTGAAGGTCGGCGAGTGGGAGACGATCCACGGCGGCTACGGACACAAGTGGGTCAACGAACACGACCCCAACTATGTGGTCCCGCTTAGAAGTCTCCGCGCCCTTGAAAAGCGCGGGGAGATCGGGTCGATCTACCCCTGGTATATCGCAACCGTCGGCAACCAGACAGCAATCAACGAAGCCCAAAAGATGGGTCGAACGATCGCCGAGGAGTTCAAGAGCGCCGGGGTGGGCGCGGTAATCCTGGTGCCGACCTGAGGCAGTTGTAATCGTTGCGGTGCAACGATCTCAAAGGAGCTCGAGCGAGCAGGCCTGCCGGTCGCTGCAATCAGCGCGATCCCGATAGTCGCTAAGACGGTCGGCGCGAACCGGGTCGTCCAGGGCGTCAGGATCGAACACGTGTGCGGCGACCCCACGCTTTCGGAGAGCGGCGACCGGGAGCTGAATATGCGCATCGTCCGCACCGCTCTCAAGGCCCTTGTGACGAAGGTGGACGGGCCGACGGTATTCGAGCCCTCTGACACCGATATGAACGAGGTGGCGCATGTCACCGCTTAGGCTCGGGACGTTCCCGGTCAAGCGTCTCCAGTTCGGACCGAAGACCCGCTGGGACGCAGGTATTCTTACGATCGACACCGATGAGCTAATCGCTGCGGTGCGTACTGACCCGAAGGTCGAACGGGTCCGGATCGACATCACCGCGCCCGGGGAGTCGTGCCGGATCATCCACGTTGCCGACGTCCTCGAACCGCGGGTGAAGGTCGACGGACCGGGCCAGACCTACCCAGGCGTTTGCGGCCGGCCGGTGGACGGCGTTGGCACAGGCACGACGCACCGGTTAGGCGGCATGGCCGTGGTGGAATCGGCGCTAAATCAACGGGCCGCCGCCGTGAGGACGATGACCGCCGAGCAGGCGCTTCAGCTGCCCCAGAACTCCCGGCCGCAGGACTACATCGACATGGGCGGCCCCGGCGCAGTGACACCCGCAGCATCGCTCCACAACGTGGTGGTCACGGTCGACGCGCGTGACGGAGTGATAGGCGAAGACCAGTACCTGGTAACGCACGGGGCGGCGCTGAAGGTCGCCGACATTCTGGCTGGAGCGGTAGCCCGACTGGCCCCGCCCCAGCTGGAGGTCATCGACATCGCGCGAAGGGGTCAGGATCTGCCGGGGATCGTGTTCAACTGCAACCTGATGTCGATGGAGCACTGGACCGGTCCCGATTCCAAGATGGGGACGGCCATCTACGGCGTGACGCGGCTCTCCGCCCCATGGGTACTTTCGCCAGCGGAGATGCTCGATGGCGCGGTGTCGCAGCGGGTGTCGTGGCACTTCACGAACAATCCGATCGTGCGGCAGCTCTTGGACCGCCACGGGAAGGACCTGAACTTCCTTGCCTGCATTATCCAGCGAACGAACTGGGGCGGCCAGCGCGAGATGCAGCTTTCGGCCAACCGATCGGCGCAGATTGCGGCGCTGCTCGACGCCCGTGGCGCCATCATCACGACGAACATCCGTGGCCGGCGCTTCGTCGACACGGTGCTGGGCGTGACGGCATACGAAGAGGCTGGGATCAAGGCCGTTCTGATGACCGAAGAGGAGGACGACGAGGACGGCTCCGCGCCTCCGCTGCTCGTCTACACGCCGGAGATGCAGGCCATCGTTAGCACCGGCGCGGGTGCGGCGGGGCCGTTCCAGGCAGTTGAGCGTGTGATCGGTGCTCGACAGGGCGATGAGGCGTGGTCTGGCGCGCTACCGGACATCACCGGCCGCTATGGAGCGTTTCACATCCAGGACTACTACGGCTTCGGAAGGCAGAGTCGCGAGGACTACTGAAGTCACCAACGTGCGGGAGTTTACCGAGCCGCGTGCGCGGCCCGGCCGAGGTTAAGGCATCAGGAGGGCGGATATGAGATCGTTTTTCAGGTGGGGCTTCCCGGCTCTGGTTGCTCTGGCGATCGGAGCCGCCGTTTCCTGCGGCGGGGGTGAGGAGACGAAACCAACGAGCGCGCCAGAAGCACCAAAGGCTGCGCCGACCACCCCGCCACCGACGCCCACTCCGTTCATCGCGCCTACGACCGCGCCCGCTCCGACCGCGGCGCCGGTTCCGACCGCCACGGCTACGGCTGCCCCGAAGGCGCCTGCCGGCCCTGCGGGAAAACTGACCGTCGCACTGTCATCGATCGGACCCGCCAACTACGAGCTCTACCAACTGGTCTGGCCGTGGAATGACCGAAACCAGTTCATGGGCATGTACGACACGATCTTCTACGACGACCGGCGCGAGGCCGCGACGTCGCTCCTCAACCCGTCGATCGCGAAGGGCTGGCAGTTTACGGATCAAGGCCTCGATTTGACGATCCGCGACGACATCCCTTGGCATGACGCGAAATACGGGAAGCTGACGGTCGAAGACGTGCTCTTCTCGTTCGAGCGAGCAGCGAAGGATGGCACGAAGTGGACCAGGTCGGAGGCTCTCACGACCAACTTCAAGTTGGCCGAGATCAAACAGACCGGTCCAAACCAGATCACCATGCCCTGGAACAAGCGGGATCTGCGGTGGCGATCCGTGCCCCGGGACCTGACGATCCAGAGCAAGAAGATGTTCGTTGAAGTTGGCGAAGAGAAAATGAACATCACGCCGATGGGGACCGGGGCCTACAAGGGCCTGGAGCACAAGACTGGTGACATCCTGAAGCTCGAAGCGGTCGAGAAGCACTGGCGTGAGACAGCAAGCGTCAAGTTTATCGACGTGCTCGAGACACCCGAGGAGACCGTCCGCCTTGCCATGCTGAAGGCCGGACAGGCGGACATCATCCAGATGGGTGTGCCCAGCATTCCCGCGGTCAAGGTGATCCAGGGCGTAAAGATGTGGGTCGGGCCGACGACCGGCCTCGAAGGCGCCCAGATCGTGCCATCGGGGCAGTACTACCAGGAAAAGAAGGAAGACGGATCGCCAACGAACAGGACGCCACTGACCAACCTCCCCTGGGTCGGCAAGACGCCTGAACAGGGACTCAAGGTCCGGCAGGCGATGGCGATGGCCATCGACCGACAGGCGCTCATCGACAGTGTTCTAGGTGGTCTCGGCGCGAAGCACTACCTCTGGAACCTTGGTCCCGGACACCCGCGGTGGAACGCCGACCTCGAGAAGAAGTTCGGCATCCAGTACGACCAGGCCAAGGCGAAGCAGCTGCTCTCCGAGGCGGGCTATGGCAACGGGTTCGAATTCAACTTCTTCATCCCGAGCGGCCTTAACAGCACACTGGAGCAGCTCTGCCAGGCCATGATCCCGATGTGGTCGAGCATTGGCGTCAAGGCTTCGGTCGACCGATCGGCGTACTCGGCGGTCCGGCCGAAGATGCTGGCTCGCACGATAGATGTCGTGTGGTGCTGGCAGGAGTCGGGCTGGAGTGTCGACCCCGACGTCCTATACCGGTTCTCTACCCGTGCGGTCTGGAACCCCGGAATCGAGTACGTGGAGCCGCTCGACTTCGAGTCGCGCATCCTGTCGCAGGCCAACTCGGAGGAGTCATGGAAGATCATCACGAACGAATGGCTTCCATGGTTCCAGACGAAGCTTCCGACCTTCCAGACGGTAGCCTTCACGGCGCCGATCGCCGCTGGTCCCCGCGTAAAGGACTGGCCGATGCGAGTCCACTCGAACCGCTGGCCTTACGACCCGCAACTGATCAAGCTGGCGGGCAACTGAAGCAGCTAGGGGCGGAGGCCGGTCGGTGGCAGATCGACCGGCCCTCCGCCGGCCAGAGGGAAGGTTCGAGGGCCAGCCCAATTGCGAGCGTTCGTCATCCGCCGACTGATGTTCATGGTTTTCACCGTGATCATCGTGTCGGCGATCATCTTCGCGATGTCCCGGGTCCAGGGCGATCCCAGGTTCATGTACCTGGACAACAACACGACCAAGGAACAGTGGGACGCATGGGGCAGGCAGATGGGCCTCGATCGCCCGATCGTCGTCCAGTATTTCGTGTGGCTGGGCAAGGCGGTACGACTGGACTTCGGCCAGTCGATGTGGGAGAAACGCCCGGTCACTGACCTGGTGATGAACCGGTTCCCGAATACCCTCCAACTGGGAGCCGCGGCGTGGATCTTCGCCGTCGTCGTCGGCCTGCCTCTGGGCGTGCTCTCAGCCGTCATGCGGGGCACCGCCTGGGATTACCTCGGGCGTACGATCGCCCTGTTCGGGCAGGCGCTGCCGCCCTTCTGGCTCGGGATCATGCTGATTCTCCTCTTTGCGGTTCAGCTGGAGTGGCTCCCGATCGGTCGCAAAGGCGGCCCGGACCACCTGATACTGCCAGCGATCACGCTGGGTTGGCTCGCTGCGGCCGGTCTGCTGCGTCTTGTCCGCTCGGCCATGCTCGAAGTCCTCGATTCCGAGTTCGTCAAGCTGGCGAGGGCCAAGGGCGTAACGCCTTGGCTCGTCATATGGAAACACGCGCTGCGGAACGCCCTGCTGGTCCCGCTCACATACTCGGTTCTGATCCTATCCGGGTTCCTCGCCGGCACCGTCGTCACCGAGACCGTGTTCCAATGGCCCGGCGTCGGCCGCCTGGCGGTGCAGGCCATCAATACCAACGACTTCCCGACGATGGTCGGCGCCGTTCTCTTCGCGACCGTGCTCTTCGTGGTCGCCAACTTGCTGCTCGACATCTCATACGCGTTCATCGATCCCCGGATCCGGTACAGGTAGTCACAATTGTCCAAGACGGTGGCTGCCCCGATCGGAGTCCTGAAGACAGCGGACCGCTCTCTCATTTCACGGCGGGTATGGACCTTCCTCAGGCGCTGGCCGGTACTCCCTTGCCTCATCCTGGCGGTGCTCGCCGTTACGGGCGCCGTGCCTGACCTCATTGCGCCGCGAGACCCTTACGACGCGGTCCTGCGGCAGCGCCTGCGCCCTCCTGCGTGGATGGAGGGGGGTAGCAGCGAGAACCTGCTCGGTATCGACCACCTCGGGCGCGACGTCCTCAGCCGCCTGATCCATGGCGCCCGCGTCTCGCTGATCCTGGCGGTGGTGGTCGTTCTGATCAGCGCCGCGGTGGGCACCGTGCTGGGGATGATCTCCGGCTATTACGGCGGGCTCGTCGACGACTTCGTCATGAGACTGGTCGAGATAAAGCAGGCCGTGCCGCTGTTGCTGGTCGCGATGATCGCCGCCATGGTCTTCGGCCAGAGCTTCACCCTGCTCATAGTGGTGCTCGCGTTCTGGTCCTGGACCGGCTTTGCCCGCCAGGTACGGACCGAAGTCCTCCACCTCCGCACCAGGGAGTACGTACTGAACGCAAAGATCATGGGCGCGTCGACCTTCCGAATCTTCTCGCGTCACCTCCTGCCTGGCGTTTCCAACGTCGTAGTCGTCCTGTCGACACTCCTCGTCGGCAGCCTCATCCTCACCGAATCCGTCTTGAGCTTCCTGGGCGCGGGTATCCCTCCGCCAAGACCGGCCTGGGGCTCGATGATCGCCGAGGGACGCGAGTTCCTTACCAACGCCTGGTGGATCGCCACCTTCCCGGGAGTGGCGATCTTCCTGACCGTCGTCGCGTTCAACTTCTTGGGCGACTGGCTCAGGGACTACTGGGACCCAAGACTGCAGCAGACGCGCTAGGAGCTTCGGTATACAGATCCTGCATTACTTGCCCCAGTTTTTCGAGGGCATTGGCGGGGAGGACCACGGCAATGAACCGGCGCGGATGGTCGAAGGCCCCGTCTGACGGGGGCGAGAGCTCCAGGCCGCCCTGGGCAAGAATGCCACCGTCGTTGCTGGCGACAACTACTTCAACGAACAGCGCGAACACTCCCTCAACGTCGTTCTAGACGCTATCCGCCGGCATCAGCCAGAAGTCGTCCTGGCAGGGCTCGCCTTCAACGCGGGACGTTACGGCCTGGCATGCGCGGAGGTGTGCCACCTCCGCAGTCGTAGGCCCGAGCGGCTAATGACGACCAAGCTTGAGCCCGATCTGCGCCATCTTCCTGAGCACGGCGGGCATCTCGGTCGGGCTCGTCCCGGTCGGCACGCAGATGGTCTTTTTGCGGTGGGTCAGGACGCCGGGGTTGTCCGGGTACATCACAGTCACCGCCGGCACTCCTCGGTCCTGGGCGGCCTTGCAGACCTCCGCGCATGCGAGGCCATAGCGGCCGGCCTCAAAAGCCGGGCCCGCCACGATCACGTCCGGTTTGAACCGTGCGATAGCCGCGTCCAGGGACTTCAGTGCTGCGGAAGTTTCCTCTATGACGTAGTTGTCGCGGGCCACAATCGTCGCCACAACGGTCCCGTTGGACGCGATGGCCTGTTGTAACGCCTTGCCCGGGCCCACGGAGCCCTCTCTGATCTCGGGGGGGGCCGCTCCTCCCCGCCCAGGCCTCCAATAAATTGGTTGACATAGTGCACGACGTTGACAGGTTTAGGTATGTCTCTCTCTGCCTTGCTTGCTGCTTATAACGGCGCAATCGGCTTCGCTGCAGCTCGCTGAATCGCGCGGTGTCCCCAGGCTCCCGACGCTGTCTCCTTTCCGCCGGCGCTGGTATTGGATGCGCTACAGTCGGCGAGACTGGAGTAGATGCCTCCGCGGACATGGAGACTCGATGAACTGGAACAGCGATGAGGGCTCAAGCGAGTACCTGAAGCTCCTCGGCTACAAGCGGTACCACTATCGATGGTGGCCCCACTCGTCCGGGCGCCGTTTTGTGCTCTTGCACGGGCGCGGCGAGAGTGCCGACATTTGGAACAGGTTCGCCCGCTGCCTTGCGGGGGAGGCGGAGGTAGTTGCGATGGACCTTCGCGGCCATGGAGGCACTCCCTGGGATCCGGATCAGCAATACCAGCTGGCCGAGTTTGTCGACGACCTTCGGCTGCAGATTCGACACTGGGCGGTGAGGTGCGTGCTGATCGGCCACGGGCTTGGTGGGCGAATCGCGCTGACAGCCGCTCCTGAGCTCGGGGGCCTACTGGACGGGCTGGTGCTCTGCGAGGTCGATCCGGGGCGGGAGCCGCCGGCAACGCTGATCGACCACCTCGGTTCGGCACAGGCAACTGATCTCGGTGCTGGCGTCCTGGACCAAGCGTTCATGGGAACCGGGTGGCGGGCGGTCTACAACGATCTTACGTGGGCGCAGCCAGAGAAGGGACGACGCCCGAAGTGCGATCCTGCCGTGCTGCGCGCAAGCGGGCACAGGTTGGATGAGACCGGGTTCGGCGCCATCCAGACACCAACGATTGTGATCCGCGGCCGCGACAGCTCGGGCGTTGCCGATGCGACCGCCCGAGGACTCGCAAACGCGATGCCACGGGCAAGGTACGCGGAGGTGCTCGGCGGAAGCTGGCCGCACGTGGACGCCTCACGGGAGGTCGCAGAAGTCGTCGTTGCGTTTTCCAGGACCCTGCCAGTTCCGGACCGGAGAGGCTCTTCCTGAATCCTCTCCCACGGCTACAGCTGCCTCAGGCGTGGGTCCAGGCGATCACGCAGCCAGTCACCGAGGAAATTGAAGGCAAAGACGGTAAGAAAGATAGCGGTCCCGGGAAATATCGCTATCCACCATGCACTGCCCAGATAGAGGCGGCCTTCCGACACCATCGACCCCCACGCGGGCGTCGGCGGAGGTATCCCCGCGCCGAGGAACGACAGGATGGCTTCGGTCAGGATAAGGCTCCCGACCTGGAGCGTGGCTAGGACGATCGCGGTGTTGATGACGTTGGGAAAGATGTGCCTGGTCAGGATCCTGAGCGTAGAAGCCGATGCGATGCGCGCGAGGGCCACATACTCCAACTGCTTGATCCGAAGCGCTTCGCCGCGGATTTGCCGCGCGAATCCGCTCCATGAATTGACGGCGAGAATCCCAACCAGGATGGGGAAACTCTGTCCGACTACGATCACGATGACGAGAGCGATCAGTATGAGCGGGATGGCGAGCTTCAAGTCGATCACGCGCATGATGACTTCGTCGATCCATCCGCCGGAGTAGCCGGCAAGCATCCCCAGCGTGATACCAACGGCGCCGCCGATCAACAGGGCCACGGCGGCGATGATCAGCGATACGCGTGCCCCGAAAATGGTGCGACTGAGTACGTCCCGGCCCTGCTGGTCGGCGCCAAGGAGGTATCTGGTACTACCGCCCTCATGCCAGGCCGGGGGCGCATTGCGGGCGCGCAGGTCCGCGTCCGTCGGGCCGTGAGGTGCGATCAGCGGGGCGAAAACGCCACATACGACGAGGACGAAAAGAATTGCGAGGGGAAGGACCGGCCACTCCCGTCCGATGCGAGCAATACTCATCGCCCTCGACTTGGTTGGCGCGGCTCGAACAGCTGCGGGCTGGAGAATGCCGTTTCGTGCCACGTCCGCTATCTGTCCGCCATCTCAGCTACGTGTATCGAATCCTGGGATCGATGAACGCGTACAGGACGTCGATCAGCAGGCTCACCATAAGGTAGGTACTGGTGGCCAGCAGGATAGTTCCGACCAGAGTCGGGTAGTCATTCAGGAACACCGAGTCGATCGCGAGCCTGCCGATCCCGGGCCAGGCAAACACCGACTCGGTCACCACTGTGCCAGTTACAAAGCTGGCGAAGACGAGGCCGGCAAGCGTCAGAGGCGGGATCATGGCGTTCCTGAGGGCGTGTTTGACGATCACGACGGTTGGTACCACACCCTTCGCCCTGGCGAGCTTGATGTACTCGGAATCGAGTACGTCCAGCATCGCGGACCGTACGAGCCGCAACTGGCCCGCGGCCGCGAGCCATCCCAGGGTTATCGCTGGCATGATGAAGTGCTCAATGCCGCCCCGGCGACCGGTCGGCAGCCACCCGAATTTGACCGACAGCACCAGGATCAGGACGATTCCCACGAAGAACGGCGGCAGGGCCTGTCCGAACAGCGCAAATGTCCGCCCGGTGTAATCCCAGACGGTAGTGCGCTTGATCGCCGATATTACGCCCAGCGGCCACCCGACCGCGATTGCGAATATCCAGGCAGCCAGGCCCAGCTGCAGCGTCGCGGGGTAGCGCTCCAACACGATCGCGGTTACGGGTCGTGGCTCGCGCAGCGAGATTCCAAGATCCCCGCGCAGGGCCTTTCCGAGCCACACGAAGTACTGCACCACCAGTGGTCGATCGAGACCCATCTGGCGTCCCCATGCGTCCCACTGCTCCGGCGTAGTTGTCGGACTCAGGTACAGGTGTCGAGGGTCTCCCTGAATACGGGACATGCTGAAGACAACGATGGTGACGAGAAGCAGCACCAGCGCCATGAAGAACAGCCGACGGAGCAGGAAGCGCGCCATTGATAATCAGGTGCGACTAGTAGTTCAGACAGCTGATCCGGCCGAACCCGAAATGATCGGCCCACCGAGGGGCGGGAAGCGGACCTTTCGCTGGCACCACCATTTGCCTCTGGCTGCTATCGGCGACGATCCTCTCCTGGCCAAACAGGCGGTCGACGCCGGGCAGCGGCTCCTCGTCGGTCCCCCTGCCGCTCTGGAGGCGCGAGCCGTAACCAACGCTGACTATCGCCTGGGCCTCGGGCAATGGTTCGAGCAGAGCGGGCCCCCCGGTGTCCGGGGATTCCTCCCCCGTGAGCCAGACGGTCTTCACTCCTGCTCGCTCGCAAGCCTGAACGGTACGGATCACCTCCATGAAGTCGTTGCCACCGGAGTCCCACGAGATCGCCGCGCCGTCTGCGCCCAGCATCTGTGCCGTCTTCGCAGTCTGAAGCGATGTGATGTCCTTCTCGTTCTGCGCGCTCCAACGGGTGCGGATCGCGATTACGCCTGCAAATGCGAAGTCTTTGCCATGTCTGGCATACAACTCTCGCAGCAAGGGGTTGTTGACCAGGTCCCATGAGGTCCGAACGCTGATCGCGCCGTCGAGCAACTCGTTCGGATGCAAGACCCACGGCGGTGTCTGACGCGAGAAGCCGTAGATCGAGGTCCAGAACGCGAACAGCGAGTTGGCGTAGTGCTGCGGGGATCGGTGACACGTGATGTACACAGCGCGCGGAAGGCCTGGATCGGCCTTCCGCAACTCGAAAGTCTCCAGCACCGGAGGCCGCAGATCCTTCGTAGCCATGGCAAGACTGTCGGACACAAGCAGTGCGGCCCGGTGGCAGGCGGTGTTCTGATCATCGAGGGACAGGGAGCGGTCGACATCCAGCACGACGCAGAGGTTCTGAAGCTTTGCGTACGGGCTCACCGCCCCGGGACCTGCCATGTCGATGAAGCCGTCGAGCCAGGCGTCGTTCCCCCGGTACATCTCGACCTCGGCAACCTCGATCAGGGCGACCCCCGACAGCCTGTGAGTCCGCCCCTGGCCGACCACAGTGACCGGGCGACCGCAGATCCCGGGGTAGACGACCCCGGGCCCGCTCACCTTGTATCTCGGCTCGATCACGTCGCGCACCGATGTGATGCGCACAGATTCGCCCGGCCTGACGAGCTCCAGGCGCACGCTGGTGACCCTCGAGTCCTGGAGAATAGCCGCTGTCAGCTGTCTCTGGTTGACTTCAAGGGTGCCTTCCGACCAGCGTGTGCGGTCGGTGAAGGAAATACGCTCGACCGGGAAAGTACCTAGCTCAAGCCGCAAAGCCAGCCTCCTTCGCGGGACCTGAGTCCGCGGGATCGAACAACGTTGGACCGGTAACCGATGTCTGGATCGATTTCAGGGCCGTGCGCACGATCTGAAGGCCATATATCCGGTCTTTTTCCGGACCCAACCGTGGATCGCCGCACACATGTTCGATGCGTGCTCCTCTCACCACCCTTGGCGCGCCGGTGGTGAGCGCGAGGCTGAACAGTGCCGATATCAGCGCGCATGGGATTCCAGCACGCTCGATTTCCTTCGCGATCGTTGCGCCGCAACGATTGCAGGTGCCTCAAGTCGCCACCATCACGGCGGCCTGTACGCCCGCCTCCTTCATCTCACCCGCAATCTGGGCGCCTATCCGCTTGGAGTCAGCGACGGCTGTGCCCACTCCGCTCGTCGAGAAATAGGTGCCGTGCACCGAGCCGATCTCGGATCGGCGCTCGAGGTCGCGGATCAGGTTCAGGGGCAGGATGTAGTTTGGATTCTGGTTGACGATGTCCGTGAAGAATCCCCGGTGAACACACTCCCACCGGTCCGGCGTCATCGAGTCCAGACCGGCAATGGAATACTTGAAGTACTCCTTCGCTCCACCACGCACAAGCTTGTCCGGATTCCCACGGGGCACCAGTCCGCCCGTCGTAACAAGTGCTATCAACGCGCTGCTGGTCGCGGTTACCGGCGCAGCAGGAACCACCTGATCCGGCATTTCGATCGGGAGCTCTGTCTGGAAGGGACGCCCATGGAGCCGTGCCGCGAGCATGTCCGCGACACGAACCGCGGCTGGCTTTTCCCGTAGTCCGAGCCGGCGGGCACCGGTCGGGATGTACCCGCTCTCGTCGGCAGGGCCTGGATCTCCATCCCTGGCGACCCGGACGCCGAGGCGGGCCATCGTCTGCAAGTGCCTGACCATGTCGGCGGGAGTGTCCCCTGTAGGGACGATAAGGACGCGCCGACGGAACTCGAGTACTCCAGGATTCTCCGGGTGCATGCCAGACACTGCGGGGATGCCCATCTCCTGCGCGGCGACGCACACGAGCCCGCAGGCGAGACCGTAGCGACCCGCGTTCATCGCCGGGCCCGCCAAGACAAGGTCGGGCCGAAGTTCGGAAAGCGCTCGCTTCACGGCCCCGATTGCCGCTACCTTCTCCTCGTTCAGGTAGTTGTCGCCAGAGATGATCGTCGCCGCGATCTGGTGCTCTTCGCCAAGTGCCTGTTGGAGCGCCCTGCCGGGACCAACGGCGCCCGTCACGACCTGCACGGGGAGGTTCGCCTTCTCTTCCCCGCCGAGACCCCCGAAGAACTGGTTAAGGAAGTGGACAGCGCGCACTGTCTGATCCTTTCGTCATGTGACACGTTTTTACTTTGCGGCGGAGAGCAAGTGGGATGCGGCCGGCGTAGGGTGTCGTGCGCCGGCCGCTGAGAGGCGGGTAATCTTTCTACTTCACCGTGACCAGCTCCTGGCTGGACGGCCACCGCTGGGTGTGCAGGACCGGCGTCCACCCGCTCACCTTGGGACCGACCGCCCACGGGACCTGGAAGCTGGCCACCTGGATGTCAGGCGTCGTCTGCGACAACCATTCCATCCACTCAGTAATCACCTTCTTTTGGGCGGCGTCGTCGACGATGGGAGCAAGGCGGTCCTCGAACTCACGCGCCTTGTCGTACTCGTAGCCCGGGTTCCACACACGTCTGGTCGTGAAGTAGTTCATCATCGAGACATAGGTCTCGGGCAGGGTCGCATCGACGTGACCGAAGATCCAAGCGTCCTTGATGGTGCGCTCGAGCATCGTTGGCCGACGTGCGCTGTAGGCGGCCTTTTCGATGTTGACCTTGAGCCCGATCTTCTCCCACATCGGCACCATCGCCTCGCCGATCTCCTCGCGGGTAGGCGAAACACCCGTCGGGATGAAGAACTTGAATGAAAAACCGTTCGCATATCCGGCCTCGGCAAGCAGCTTCTTCGCGGCGTCGGCAGAGTAGCCGATCTTCCACTTGGCGTTCCAGTAAGGGCTGCAGGAGTCCGTGCTGAAGACGTACGAGGGGCAACCGCGGCCGCCGAGAATCGCGGTGATGATCGCCTCGCGATCGATCGCCGTAGACATTGCCAGCCGGACCTTGCGAGCGCGCTCCATGGACGCGGCATCGTTCGGATCGCCGTTCCATGGGAGGCTGGCGTCAAGCTTCCCCAGGGCAGGAGAACCATCATCCTTCTTCGTCGAGTAGTACTGGCCCGCGAGATACACGTTGGCGCCGTCCTTGCCGAGCGCCTTTCCTAGCACCAGCTTCACCCCGCTGATCTTCTCTACCTGCGATACGGACGGCAGGCCGATCAGCACGATGTCAGCTTCCCCGGTTCTCAACGCGGCGATCCGAGACGCCTCCTCAGGTGTCTCAAGCAGGTCGATGTTCTTGACCTTCGGAATCGCCCGCCAGTGCTTGTCGACAGCTTCCAACCTGATTACGTCGTCGGTGATGTGATCGACGAGCCGGAACGGCCCCGTGCCGTTTGCGGTCAACGCCGCCACCTGGGCACCCTTCTCGTCGAAAAGCCTCTTGCTCTGGATCAGGACCGGACTGCCGTTGAGGAGGTGTGGGCTGGCCCATTGCACGTCGGGTCGCTTGAACTTCATGTAGACGGTTTCCGCGTCGACGACCTCGAAGCTCGCGTACGCCTGCTGAAGCACCTGCCCGATCGTGTGCTTGGTTCCTTCGGCACCCGTCCGCTTGTAAGAGAAGACGACGTCCTCCGCCGTCACTTTGCCCCACTTGGAGTCGTGATAGGGCACATCGGTCCGGATCTTGAACGTGACACCCTTCTCGTCGACAGTCCAGGACTTCGCGATGAGCGGGGACATGGCGGCGCCATCGAAGGCCAGCAGGGTTTCGTAGACCCCAATCTGGTGGTTGCGCTCGCTGTACGGCCATACCAGCTCAAACATCTCGTAGACGCGTGGTCCGACGTCGGTAACTGAAACCACCAGTTTCCCTGAGGGGCCCGCTGGCGCCTTCACGATCGGGGCCGGGGTCGGGGTGGCGACCACAACCTTCTCGACTGCCTTCTCGACGACGACCGTTTGCTGAACGATCTTCTCGATTGCCACCGGCTTTTCGACGACAACCGTCTGCGCGACCGGCTTTTCGACCACGACGGTCTGGACCACGGTCGTCTCGGTCCCACAGGCCAGAACCGCCGCGATCACAGCTCCCAACAGCAACGCTGGCCACAAACGGAATAGTCCGGCCCGCTTCATGCGCATGGAACCCATCTCCTCCCGCAATGCCCGCGATCGCCTGAGCGTCGTCTGAAAATTCGCGCCTTTCTGACGAATTGGGAATCCTACCCTGACAGGCACTACGATTGTCAATAGAGTGCAGCCAAATACCAACAGTAATAGGCTCAAAAACCCTAGCTAGACCGCGGAATACCTTTATTTAGTGGATATGGAGGCCAAGACAAGGGGTAGCCGCCGCACAGTGGAGATTGCACCGGGTCTAGTGCAAGTACTCCGGATGTGGAAGGGGGAACAGCCAGAGGCGGCAGGGGCCGTTGGTCCAGTGTGGCGCCTGACACCGTATGTGTTTACGGCTCCGGGTGGGGCACCCCTCCACACGTCGAACCTAACGGCACGTTTTCGGAAGAGTGTTAAGGCACTCGGCCTGCCCCTGGTCTGATTCCACGATCTGCGTCACAAGAATGCCAGCTATCTCATTGCTGGCGGCATGCCGATCACGATGGTGCATGCGAGGCTTGGTCATGCCTCAGTGGCGATCACGCTGGGCGTCTACGGTCACCTGGTTCCGTCAAGCGGACGGGAGGCGGCCCGGGTGATAGCTTCCATGCTCGGGGGCAGGTTGGCTCCATTACCGGTGCAGCGGAAGTTAGGAGGACCGACTTTTCGATCTGTCGGCTCCGCAAATGGCTCCATTAACGCCTTTCAAGGGT
>Ga0194131_10004994_pt1 | contig 19508 bp, 18 predicted proteins | sample TA2KigO120mmetaG_FD_148631 | JGI IMG/M metagenome (GOLD analysis project Ga0194131, IMG submission 148631) | Freshwater microbial communities from Lake Tanganyika, Tanzania - TA2015053 Kigoma Offshore 120m | ecosystem: Environmental > Aquatic > Freshwater > Lake | place: Tanzania: Lake... | reverse complement strand
TCTTCTTGCGCCCGACGCTTGGCAAATCGAAGGAAAGTTCTCTATCGTCGGCCATGGCGGGCGTGGCGCCTCCCTGCTCTCGTGAAGGACCGGCTTAGACAACCAAATCCTGAACGAAATCAGTGAATTATGCTACACCCGCCGCACCGATACGGCCCGCGTCACGAATAATCCAGGTTAAGACCCGGTATTGCCATCATTACCGATTGAAGACCCCTGGATTTCGCAGGCGCGCGCGCTGATCTTTATGAGCATGACGGGTCAGCAGTGAGCGACCGGGCGCCCTGATGAGCAATGAACGACCGCCGATCAGACGCGGGGACGGCGGGGTCACCGCCGACGTTCAGGCCTTCCTGTGGCAGGTGGCCGCAGTGCCCAATGCCCGCCCGGCCGGGCGGCGCGGCCGGCTGCTGTTCGGCATCGACGCCACCGCCAGCCGGCAACCGACCTGGGACACCGCCTGTCAGATCCAGAGCGAGATGTTCCGGGAAACGGCCGGCTTGGGCGGGCTTGAAGTGCAACTGGTTTTCTACCGCGGTTTTCACGAGATGAAGGCGACTTCCTGGGTCGCTGACTCCAATCGCCTGGCCGCGATCATGGGCGGGGTGCAGTGCCGGGGCGGGCAGACCCAGATGGCGCGGCTGCTGCGCTATGCGATCGCGGAGACCAAGCGCCAACGGATCGACGCGCTGGTCTTCATCGGCGACTGCCTGGAGGAAGCGGTCGACATCGTGGCCCATCTGGCGGGCGAACTGGGCCTCTTGGGCGTGCCTTGCTTCATGTTCCATGAGGGCGCCGACGCCACGGCCATGCTGGGCTTCCGTCAGATCGCCACGCTCACCCGCGGTGCCTATTGCCGGTTCGACGCGGGCAGCGCCGCCGAGTTGCGCCAGCTCCTGGCGGCCGTCGCGGTCTATGCCGCCGGCGGGCGCAAGGCGCTGGCCGACTTCAGTCGCCGCGAGGGCGGGGCCGCCTTGCTGCTGGCGCAGCAGATGAAGTCGACATGATCGGCTACTTCGTCCTGGGCTTGGGCGTGCTTGTCGGCCTGCTGTTGTTGGTCCGCGCCTTTGCCGGCGCCAATCCCGCCACCTTGGCGCAAGGCATTCGGCTTGGCGGTGCGGGCGCGCTGGGCGCGCTGGCGCTGTTCCTGATGGTGACCGGCCGGTTCGTTCTGGGCCTGCCGTTGGCCGTCGCCGCCTATGGCCTCTGGCAGCGTCAGCGCCTGCCGTCCTTCCTGTCCGGCGCCGGTGGGCCCGCGACCGGCAGGACAACGGAAGCAACCACGAACCTGGTGCATATGGTGCTGGAGCACGAAGGCGGCGCCATGCGCGGCAGCGTGCGCGCGGGTCGCTTTGCCGGGCGCGACCTGGGTAGCATGAGCCTGGCCGAATTGGGCGAACTGTTGGCCGAGTGCCGGGCGGCCGATCCACAGGCCGTACCGCTGCTAGAAACCTTCATCGAGCGGGCGTTTGGCGCCGATTCGCGCGCCGCTGGCGGCGCGAGCGGTGGGGCCGAGCAACAGCCGGCCCCGCCGCCCAAGGGCGGCATGTCCCGCGCCGAGGCCCTGGCGGTGCTTGGGCTGGCCGAAGGTGCCAGCCAGGCCGAGATCAAGGAGGCCCACCGCCGGCTCATGCTGAAACTGCACCCGGATCAGGGCGGTTCCACCTACTTGGCAGCGAAGCTCAATCAAGCCAAGGACTTGCTGATGCAGTCGTGATCCAAGCGCGGCTTGCGCCGAAGCGGGCGAGGTGGCAATAACCCTCCGCTAACGCGGTGCGCGGCATGCTGCGGCCAGGGTGCCGGGCAAGCCCGACACTTGGCGTCGATCGATGAAGCCGGGCCAACCCGGCCAACCCAGTGAGCGAATCTCCCATGGCAAGACGGATCCGCAAGGCGGTGTTTCCGGTCGGCGGGCTTGGCACACGTTTTCTTCCGGCTACCAAGGCGATGCCCAAGGAAATGCTGCCGATCGTCGACAAGCCGCTGATCCAGTACGCGGTCGAGGAGGCACAGGCGGCCGGCATCGAGGAGTTCGTCTTTGTCACCGGCCGTGGCAAGCAGGCCATCGAAGACCATTTCGACTTCTCCTTCGAGGTTGAGGACATGCTGGAGCGTCGGCAGAAGACCAAGGAGCTGGAATCGATTCGCGCCTGGCGACCGCTGTCCGGGCAGGTGATGTACACTCGCCAGCAGGAGCCGCTGGGCCTTGGCCACGCGGTGTGGTGCGCCCGTCACCTGGTCGGCGAGGAGCCGTTCGCGGTGCTGTTGGCCGACGATCTGGTGCTGAGCCGGCGGCCTTGCCTGCAACAGATGGTCGACGCCTATTCCCAGACGGGCGGCAACGTGGTGGCGGTGATGGATGTGCCGCGCGAGCACACCCAGCGCTATGGCGTGCTGGCGGTCGGCCGCGACGACGGCCGGCTGGCCGAGGTGAAGGGCCTGGTGGAGAAGCCGGCGCCCGACAAGGCGCCGTCCACCTTGTCGATCATCGGCCGCTATATCCTGTTGCCGGAAGTGTTCGACGAGCTGGAGAAGAAACAGAAGGGCGCCGGCGGCGAGATTCAGTTGACCGATGCCATGGCCAAATTGCTGGGCCGGCAGCCCTTCCATGGGCTCCGCTTCGAGGGCACGCGCTACGATTGCGGCGACAAGCTGGGTTTCCTGCAAGCCACGATTGCGTTCGGCTTGGCCCGCGCCGATCTCAAGGACGGTCTGGCGCAATACTTGCGCGAAACCTGCCGCGAACTCTGATCCGCAGCGCCCGCGGGGAGTGAAGCTATGCGCGTCGCGATGATCGGCACGGGCTATGTCGGACTGGTGTCCGGCGCCTGCTTCTCGGAGTTCGGCCACGACGTGGTCTGCGTCGATAAGGACGCCGGGAAGATCGGCGCCTTGCGCCAGGGCCGCATGCCGATCTTCGAGCCCGGTCTCGACAAGCTGGTGGAGGCCAACAGCCGGGCCGGCCGGCTGCGTTTCGAGACCGATCTGGCCCGGCCGGTGGCGGAAGCGGACGCGGTGTTCATCGCCGTCGGCACCCCCAGCCGGCGGGGCGACGGGCATGCCGATCTGACCTATGTCTACCAGGCGGCCAAGGAGATCGCCGACGCGCTGGACGGCTATACGGTCGTGGTCACCAAGTCGACCGTGCCGGTCGGCACCGGCGCCGAGGTGGAGAGGATCATCGGCCGTCGCCGGCCCGAGGTCGAATTCGACGTCGCCTCAAATCCGGAGTTCCTGCGCGAAGGGGCGGCGATCGGCGACTTCATGCGGCCGGACCGCGTGGTGGTGGGCACCGACAGCGAGCGCGCGCGCCAAGCGATGCGCGAACTCTACCGGCCGCTTTTCCTGATCGAGACGCCGGTGCTGTTCACCACGCGCAACAGCGCCGAACTGATCAAGTATGCCGCCAACGCGTTCCTGGCCACCAAGATCACCTTCATCAACGAGGTGGCCGACCTGTGCGAACGGGTCGCGGCCGATGTGCATGACGTGGCACGCGGCATCGGCCTGGACGGCCGCATCGGTCGCAAGTTCTTGCATCCGGGACCGGGCTATGGTGGCAGCTGCTTCCCCAAGGACACCAAGGCGCTGCTGCATACCGCCGACGCGGCCGGCATTACCATGCGGATCGTCGAGGCGACGGTCGAGGTCAACGACAAGCGCAAACAGCGCATGGCCTTGCGTGTCATCGCCGCCTGCGAGGGCGAGGTGCGGGGCAAGACCATCGCCCTGCTGGGGCTGGCCTTCAAACCCAACACCGACGACATGCGCGATGCGCCCAGCCTCGACATCGTGCCGGCCTTGCAGCAGGCTGGCGCCACGCTCAAGGCGTTCGATCCCGAGGCCATGGGCGAGGCGCGCAAGCTGATGAACGGCTTGCAATTCTGCGACAGCGCCTACGACGCCATGCAGGATGCCGACGCGGTGGTGATCGTGACGGAATGGAACGAGTTCCGCGCGCTCGACCTGGCCCGCATGAAACTCCTGCTGCGCCGGCCCGTGGTGGTGGACTTGCGCAATGTCTACGAGCCGGCACGCATGCTGGCCGCCGGTTTCGACTACACCTCCATTGGCCGGCCCTATCCGTGGAACGAGGCGCCCAAGGGATGACGCATCACAATTTCGACCCCAGCATCCTGCGCGAATACGACATTCGCGGCGTGATCGGCGAGACCTTGCGCGAGGCGGACGCGCGCGCCATCGGCCGCACCTTCGGCACGCTGGTCGCCGGCAAGGGCGGCCGCCGCGTCGCCGTCGGTTACGACGGGCGGCTGTCCTCGCCGGCGCTGGAGGCCGCCTTGGTGGAGGGGCTGACGCAGGCCGGCATCGACGCGCTCAGCATCGGCCGTGGGCCGACGCCGATGCTGTACTTCGCCGTGCACCACCTCAAGGCCGATGGCGGCATCATGGTGACGGGCTCGCACAACCCTCCCAACCACAACGGCTTCAAGATGATGCTGGGGCACAAGCCGTTCTTCGGCGAGGACATCAAGCGGCTGGGCCGTCTGGCGGGCGAAGGCCAGCCGGCGAGCGGCGCCGGTCGCACCGCGTCGCACGACGTGCGCGCCGACTACCTGGCTGGCCTGGTCGCCGCCTATGGCGCCACGCGGGGCCTGAAGGTCGCCTGGGATTGCGGCAATGGCGCCACCGGCGAGATCGTCTCGGAACTGGTGAAACGGCTGCCAGGCCAGCACGACGTGCTGTTCGCCGAGATCGACGGGCGGTTTCCGGCGCACCACCCCGACCCGACCGTGCCGGACAACTTGCGCGACCTGCAGCGGGTGGTTGGCGCGCACCGGTTGGACCTGGGCATCGCCTTCGATGGCGATGGCGACCGCATCGGCGTGATCGACGGGCGGGGACGCGTGCTCTGGGGCGACCAGATCCTGGTGCTGCTGGCGCGCGATGTGCTGAAAGCGCATCCCGGCGCCACCGTTATCGCCGACGTGAAGGCAAGCCAGGTGCTGTTCGACGAAATCGCCAAGGCCGGCGGCAAGCCGCTGATGTACCGCACCGGCCATTCGCTCATCAAGAACAAGATGCGCGAGACCGGAGCGCCGCTGGCCGGCGAGATGAGCGGCCATATCTTCTTCGCCGACCGCTATTACGGGTTCGACGACGCGATCTACGCCGCTGTGCGGCTGCTCGACGTGCTGGCCCGCGGCGAACAGGATCTGGCCGGTTGCCGCGACCGGCTGCCGCAGATAATCAACACCCCGGAGATCCGCTTCGACTGCGCCGACATCCGGAAATTCGCCGTGGTGGCCGAAGTGAAGGAGCGCTTGGCCAAGGCCGGCGCCCGCGTCAACGACATCGACGGCGTCAGGGTGAGCACGGCCGATGGTTGGTGGCTGTTGCGCGCCTCCAACACCCAGCCGGTGCTGGTGGCGCGCTGCGAAGCGAGCGACGCGGGCGGCCTGGAACGCATGAAGGCGGCCGTGCGCGAGGTGCTGCAGGCCGCCGGCGTCGCGCTGCCGAAAGGCTTCTGAGCGCATTGGCGGGGGTGCCGCCCTTCGTCCGTTCCGCGCAGGTTGCGGCGGCGCAGGCGGACGGCCGACCGGTCGTGGCGCTCGAAAGCAGCATCATTGCCCAAGGCTTTCCCCGGCCTGACAATTTGGCGCTGGCGCAGGACCTGCACGCCGTGGTGCGCGCCTCGGGCGCCGAGCCGGCGATGGTGGCATTGCTGGATGGCGCATTGCATATCGGCCTGGACGAGGGCCAGCTTCGCCGCTTGGCGAGGGAGCCGGCGGAGAAGTGCTCGACCCGCGACCTGGCACCGGTGCTGGCGGCGGGTGGACTGGGTGCGACGACGGTCGCCGCCACCGCGCGGCTGGCGGCCGCTGCCGGCATCGCGGTCTTCGCCACCGGCGGCATCGGCGGCATCCATCCGGGCGCGCGGCTGGACGTTTCGGCCGATCTGTTCCAGCTGGCGCTGAGCCCCGTTTGCGTCGTTGCCAGCGGTGCCAAGTCGATCCTCGACTTGCCGGCGACCCTGGAGGCGCTCAAGGCACTGGGCGTGCCAGTGGTCGGCTTCCGCACCGACCGGTTCCGGCATTTCACACGGCGGACAGCGGCCTCAAGCTGAAGCATCGCGTGGACGATCTGACCGCTTTGGTACGCCTGGTGAAGATCCACCGGCTTCTGCCGCGGGCCGGTGCCTTGCTGGTGGCTAATCCGCCGCCGGCCGCCATCGCCTTGCCGCGGGCGGAACTCGACGATGCGCTCGCATCGGCGCATCGACAGGCCGCCGAGGCCGGCATCGTCGGAGATCGGCTGACCCCGTTTCTCTTGCAGGCGCTGCAGGAACTGACGGGCGGACGTACCCTGCGGGTCAACCGGGGGCTGGCACTGGCCAACGCCGAATTGGCCGCGCGGCTGGCGGTTGCACTGGCCGATGCGAGCGCCGCGGCGGTGTGAGCCGTCAGCCGTTGCCGCGCGGATTGCCCAGGACCGAAGTGGGGCCGATCGGCTGGCAGGCCAACTTGCGCTTGCGCAGCCGATCGCAGGCCTCGCGCGCATCCTGTTTGTTCTCGAAGCCGGTGACGAGCGCCCGGTAGACGACGTGGCCCTTTTCAGTGCCGCGCTCGATTTCGATGTCGCTCGCGCCGCCGCTGGCCTTGACCGCGGCCAGCGCCTGTTGCTCGGCCGCCTTGCGCTTGCCGAAGGCGCCGACCTGCAGGGTCCATTCCTGGGGCTGGCCGCTGTTCGCCAGCCGGGTGCCAACGTTGCCGGACTGCATCAGCCGCCGCGCGTATCGCGGGTCTTGGGCTTCGCCCGCCGCCGGCTTGATCGTGCTATCGCGCGCCGCCGCGGCGACGCCCGATTGCGCCACGTTGCGCCGCTTGCCGGCCTTGTTGTCCGCGCCTGCGCTGCGCACCTCGCCATAAAACTCGAACGACTTCTCGAGTATCGCCCGCACCGCCTGGTCGCGCAGTGCCGCCGAGCGGCCGCCGAAATAGACCGCGATCAGCCGGGTATCGCCGCGCAATGCCGAGGTCGCGATGTTGAAGCCCGATGCCCGCACGAAGCCGGTCTTCATGCCGTCCACGCCGGGGGCCGAATGCAGCAACCGGTTGTGCGTGTGGATGGTCTCGCCACGGAACGTGAACGTGGTGCGGCTGAAATAGGGATAGAACTGCGGAAAATCGCGCAGCATGGCGTGCGCCAGAACCGCCATGTCGTAGGCGGTGGTGATCTGCTCGTCGTCGGGCAGACCGGAGGCGTTACGAAAGACCGTGTTGCGCATGCCCAGTCGCTGCGCCCGCGCCGTCATCGCCTGCGCGAAACGCTCCTCGCTGCCGGCCAATGCCTCGGCCAACACGGTCGCGGCGTCGTTGGCCGAGCGGGTGATCAGTCCAAGGATCGCCTCCTCGACCTCCAACCGGCCGCCGGGCGGCAGGCCGAGCTTGGTCGGCGAGCGCTCGCTCGCCGCGAGCGAGACCGGCAGCTCCTGGTTGAGCCGCAATTGGCCGCGCTGCAGGGCTTCGAAGGTAAGATAGAGCGTCATCAGCTTGGTCAGCGAGGCCGGGTGGCGCCGGGCCGTCGCTTGCTCGGCATGCACGATCTGGCCGCTGCCGGCATGCACGACAATGGCCGATTGCGGCGGATCCCAAGCCGGCGCGGTCGACTTGCGCGACTGGGCCCAGCCCGGCGCGCCCGACAGCGCTATCACGGCCAATGCCAACAGGCCGTACAGCCGAGCCATGTACCAGCTAGGCATGCGCCCCTCGCCACTTCCTTCCACACATCGTCATCGCAATCAACCTTGCGATACGATTCATCAAAAAACGTTAATCAAGTCGTGCAAACAAGGCAATTATGGTTTTTTCTTGATGTGCCGACAAGGCCGTCGACCGAATCGTGCGGCAAATGCTGCAATTATTCCTCGATGCCGCGGCGCAACGCGTCCAACGCCGCCGCCACTTGGCCGGGTTCCGTCACCGGCAGCGAGCAGAACCGGCTGGTGCAGGCAAATCCGGCCGCGCCCGGGTAGTCGGGATAAGGCACCGTGGAATTGGCCAGCTTGCCTTCGCGCTTGTCCCACCATTCGATGCGCTTTTAGCTGCTGGGATAGGCGAGCGCGGCCAGGAACAGGGCGGCGGCCTGCGGATCGTCCTTGGCGCCGACAATGGTCATGCGCACCGGCTCGTGGGTCAGTTCCTGTTCGGCCAGCAGCACGTCTGGCAGGAAGCCTCAGGCATCCATCACCGCCGGCGAGGCGAGATAGCCCATGCCCGCTTCCGCCAGCTCGCGAAATCCGGCCCGGCCGGTCAGGTGCCACAATTGGTTGAACAGGCGTACCGCGGCGACGTTGTCCTCGCGCTGCTTGATCGGCTTGCCGGCGACGCTGGCGGCCGGCCGCTGGGCGTTCAGGAAGCCGTCGGTCTGCGGCTCAACGAAGGTGCGGGCGATGAAGTCCGCGGTGGCGGCGGCGCGCGCCAGCCAATGCCGTTCGGCGCTGGCGCGATAGAGCGAAACGAACGCCTGCGCCATCGCCAGGCTGTCGGAGAGATAGGGGCCGCCGCTAACCGCCTGGGCGTGGCGGAACCCGCCGTCGGCCAGCCCGCGCTCGGCGATCGCCCATTCCGCCGCGCGCTTGGCCAGCGCCATCGCCGAGGCGTCGCCGGTCGCCTCGTAATAGGCGACCACGGCGTGGATCGCCATGCCGGTCTCGCGCGCGTATTTGCGCTTGTCGATGCCCGGCTTGCCGGCACGCTCTTCCAGCCCCATGGAGGTGTAGAAGCCGCCGTCCGGAGCCGCCATCCGCTCCTTAAGGAAGCCATAGACCCGCCCCGCCGCCTGGCGGTGCGCAGGCTCCCCCAGAGCTGGCTCGCCAACGCGAAGCTGACGAGGCCGGCTTCTTGCGCGAACATCGGATATTCACGGAACGCGCGCGACCAGTCGGCCTTGGTGGAGACCTGCGCCACCGCGCCGGTCTCGCCGTCGATCAACTGCGCGAAACCGGCCAGCGTCTGCCGGGCCTTCGCATCCATGCCGGCGTCGCCCGCCTTGGCGCGTTCCAGCAGCCAGACGAAACTCGGCCCATCGGCCAGCTTGCTGTCGCCCCAGCCGCCGTGCTCGGCGTTGTAGCGCTCGTTCATGAAGTCCAGGATTTCCGTGCGCTGCGCGGCGCTCAGCTTGCGTTGCGCTTGGCGTGCCCGTTCCGGCCCGCCCGGAATCCGATACACGACCGGCGATGGGTCGCGCACGGTCTCTTGCAGCACCGGCAGGAAATGCTGGGTCGAGTAATAGCCGCGCAGCTTGACGATCTCGGTGCCGTCGGGCCCGAAGATCACGGTGGCGGGCCAGCCTCAACGCTCATAGCGTTGCGACAGATCCGGCCGGCTGTCCTGGTCGACCCTGACCGGAATGAAGTGCGCCGCCACCAGCTTCTGCACTTCCGGGTCGCTATAGGTCTCCTGTTCCATGACGTGGCACCAGGGGCACCACCAGGATTGCAGGCTCAGCAGCACAAAACGCTGCTCGCGCTGTGCCTGCTGGGAGATCTCGTCGCTCCACTCGCGCCAGGGCATGCTGCCGCTACTGGCGCCGGCCAGTGCCGCGGCCGCGCCCAGTCCGTGCAGGACAAGTGCCAGCAGAATGGCCGTCAGACGCATCGCCGCCTCGCGTATCGCGCGCGGCCCATGCTAGGGGGTCGGCGGCGGGCGGCGGTTCACAAACGCTTGACGCCGGGGCTTCAGACGCCGCTTTCGCGACTGGGACCGCGCGGATCCAGTTCGGCCAGTGCCGGGCTGGTGGCGGGCAGGTTGACGAAGGGCTCGCGTTCGCTGGCCGGCCGGGCTGCGCGCTTGGTCATGCGCCAGAGCACGAAGCCGGTCAGCGCGGCGCTGACCGCCGCCGCGTAGAAGAACAGCATGGCCGGACCCAGCGCATCCATCAGCAAGGTGGCCATCGTCGGGCCGATGACCGAGCCCGCGGCCCAGGCCAACAGCAGGCCGCTGGACAGCCGCACCACCTCGCTGCGGTCGACGAAGTCGTTGGCGTGCGCGATGCAGATCGCGTAGATCGACAGGCCGAAGCCGCCCCACAGCGCGAACAGCGCCACCAGCAAACCGGGGCCGACATCCCCCAGCACGGCGATCGCCAGCGACGCCAAGGTCACCGCGCCGCTGGCGATGGCGATCACGATGCGCCGGTCGATGCGATCCGACAGCCAGCCGAGCGGCCATTGCAGCAGTAGGCTGCCGATCTGCATGCTGGCGAGCAGCCAGGCGATGTTGTCGGTGCTCTCGCCGATGCCGCCCAGATAGACCGGCGCGATATTGAGCACGGCGGTGTTGACCAGGCCGGCGACGAAGCAGCCGACGGTGCCGGCCGGTGCAATGCGCACCAGTTCCGCGGCGGAAAAGGCGGCGACGCGCGGCGCCTTCGGGCTGGCGGCGGTGTTGAGTGCCACCGGCACCAGCGACAGCGAATAGCAGGCGCTGGCGATCATGAAGAAGGCAAAGCCGGCGACATCGCCGCTCAGCAACAGCAATTGTCCGCCGGCGAAGGCCATCTTGTTGAACAGCATATAGAAGCTGACCACGCGCCCGCGCGCGGAGCTGGGCGTCATGTCGTTCAGCCAGCTTTCGGCGACGGTGAACAGGCCGGCCGAGCAGAAGCCGGTGACGATGCGCAAGGCGATCCACAACCTGGCGTTGGGATCGATGGCGAAGGCCAGGGTGGCGGCGGCCGTGGCGGCGGCAAACACCGCGAAGGCGCGGATGTGACCGAAGGCCGCGATCAGCAACGGCACCGTCAGGCAGCCAACCAGGAATCCCGCGGCATGGCCGGTCACCACCAAGCCGACCAACGTCGCCTGCGCCCCGTCCTGCGACATGCGGATCGGCAGGAACGCACCGAACAGGCCGTTGCCGACCTGCAGGACGGCGACGCCCAGAACGATGGCGATGACGGCGAGATAGGGATTGGTCATGCACCCGACGGCGGGCCGCGCAAACTCCGGATCGGCGCCGCTGTCGGCGCGACAATGCGGCGGTCGACGTGCGGCGCGCAACAGCCGATGCTGAGGCGATTGTCGCCGAAGGCAAGGAATCGCCGTGCCGTTGCAGAATCGCGTCACTCCCTGGGGCGAGTTTCTCGCGGTGCCGGAGCGCGGGCGCTGGATGGGCAACCGCGGCATCCTGCACGACGACGCCGGGCGGCTTGGCCGCCGGCGATGGACGCACAAGGCCTGGTTGATCTGCCGCCTGCATTTCAAGGATCGCCGCCGCGTCGTCATGGCGCCTGGCCGCTACACCGAACTGTTCTTCCTCGACGAGGCGACCGCGCAGGCGGCAGGCCATCGGCCGTGCTGCGAATGCCGGCGGCAGGACTTCCACCGCTTTGCTTCGTGCCTGGCGGCCGGCCTTGGCCTGGAGTCGCCGCCCCGCGCTGGTGATGTCGACGCCCGGCTGCATGCCGAACGGGTCGCCGCCGGGCGGCGCGCGGCGGTGCAAGACGGCCCGGCACGGCGGCTGCCGGACGGCGCCTTTGTGCTCTGGCCGGCGGCGGGGGCGGCGCTGGTTTGGCGCGGACGACTTTGGCGCTGGGCGCCGGGCGGCTACGGCCGCCCCGGCATTCCGCTGCCGTCGGACACGTTGCGGGTGCTCACGCCTGCCACGACACTGGCCGCGATCGCCGGCGGCTACCGCCCGCAGGTCGACGGCAGCCTAGCCGACATGTGAAGTCGAGGCCGGAACGGAGCCCCGTCATGCAGCACCTGAAGCCCTTCCTCGCCGACCTTTGGTCGCTCGCCCGCCCCTACTGGTTCTCGGAGGAGCGTTGGGCGGCGCGCGGCCTGCTCGCGGTGATCGTCGCCATGAACCTGGGCTTGGTGTTCGTGCAAGTGCTGTTCAACCGATGGCAGAACGATTTCTACAATGCCCTGCAAGAGAAGGATTACGAAGCCTTCCTTTACCAGCTTGGCTATTTCTGCGTGTTGGCCACGGTGTTCATCGTGATCGCGGTCTATCAGCTCTACCTCAATCAGATGCTGCAGATCCATTGGCGACGCTGGTTGACCGAGCGCTATGTCGACGGCTGGCTCGGCGAGCGCGCCTATTACCGCATGCAGCTGACCGATCCCGGCACCGACAATCCCGATCAGCGCATCGCCGACGATCTGCGCCTGTTCGTGGCCCGCACGTTGAGCCTGGGCCTGGGACTGCTCAGCGCGGTCGTCACCTTGCTGTCGTTCGTCGGCATCCTGTGGGGCTTGTCCGGCGAACTGGTGGTGCCGCTGGGCGATGGCGGCATCACGGTGCCGGGATACATGGTCTGGGTGGCCCTGGTCTATGCGGTCGTCGGCACCTGGTTGACGCACCGCATCGGCCAGCCGCTGGTCGGCCTCAATTTCCAGCAGGAACGTCTGGAGGCCGATTTCCGCTATGCCCTGGTGCGCCTGCGCGAGAATACCGAGGCGATCGCGCTCTATCAGGGTGAACGCGACGAGGCGGCGACCCTACGCGAGCGGTTCGCCGGCCTGATGGCCAATTGGTGGGCCATCATGAAGAAGCAGAAGCAGCTCACCTGGTTCACCGCCGGCTATGGCCAAGTGGCGGTGATCTTCCCGGTGCTGGTGGCGGCACCACGCTATTTCGCCGGCAGCATCCAGCTGGGCGGCCTGATGCAGACGGCTTCGGCCTTCGGCCAGGTGCAGGGCTCGCTGTCCTGGTTCGTCGAAGCCTATACGCAGCTGGCCGACTGGAAGGCGACGGTCGACCGGCTGACCGGTTTCGTCGCGGCGGTCGAGACGGCGCGCGCGGCTGCCCAGGCCGGCGGGCCGCAGACGGTGGCCGCCGACGGGCATGCTGGCCTGGCTCTCAGCGAGCTGACGCTCGCGCTCCCCGATGACCGCGAACTCTTGCGTATTCCCGCCGCCACGCTGGCGGAGGGCGAGGCCGTCCTGCTGGCCGGCCCCTCCGGTTCGGGCAAGAGCACGCTGTTCCGGGCGCTTGCCGGCATCTGGCCGTTCGGCCAGGGTCGGATCGCGCGGCCGGCCGGCGCGCGCCTGCTTTTCCTGCCGCAGCGGCCCTACCTGCCGATCGGCAAGCTGCGCCAGGTCGTGGCCTATCCGGCCGCCGATGCGGCCGACCAGCAGGTGGCCGAGGCGCTGGGCGCGGTCGGCCTGCCGGGCCTGGTCGGGCGGCTGGACGCGCAGGAGAACTGGGCGCTGCAACTGTCGCCCGGCGAACAGCAGCGCATCGCGATCGCCCGCGCCCTGATCTATCGGCCGGATTACCTGTTCCTGGATGAAGCCACCGCCTCGCTCGACGAAGCGAGCGAGGCGGCGCTCTATCGGCTGCTGCGCGAACGCCTGCCCAGGGTCACGCTGGTCAGCATCGCCCATCGGCCGAGCCTGCGCGCCTTGCATGCGCGCCATTGGCGCATCGTGCCGCGGCCGGCGGGACCGGCCGAACTGGTGGCCGAGGCCGCGTGATCAGTCGTGCCGCAGCGCCTCGATCGGGTCCAGGCGAGCGGCACGGCGCGCGGGATAGAAGCCGAAGAACACGCCGACCGCGCCGCTGAACAGCAGTGCCACGACCACCGCTTCCGGCTGGATCAGGGTGGGCCAGCCGGCGGCCTCGGCCAACAGGCGCGAGGCGCCGATGCCCAGGCCGACGCCGGCCGCGCCGCCGAGCAGGGCCAGCGTTGTCGCCTCGATCAGGAATTGCGCCAGGATGTCGGCAGGGCGGGCGCCGACCGCCATGCGCAGGCCGATCTCGTGCGTGCGTTCGGTGACCGAGACCAGCATGATGTTCATGATGCCGACGCCGCCCACCAGCAGCGACACGGCCGCCACAGAGGCCAGCAGGATGGCCAGTGTGCGCGAGGATTCGTCGCGCGTGCTCATCAACTCCGTCATGTTGCGCACTTGGAAGTCGTCTTCCTGGTTCGGTTGCAGGCGGTGGCGCTGGCGCAGCAGGTCGCGCACCTGTTGCTCGACCTCGGCCATGTCCTCGCCGTCGCGCACCTTGACCAGGATCGCCTGCACATAGCGCGGGTTGACGGGATTGACGCCAAACACCCGGCGCTTGGCCGTGCTGAGCGGTGTCAGCACGATGTCGTCCTGGTCGAAGCCGGCGGTGCTCTGGCCTTTTCGTGCCAGCACGCCGACGATGACGAAAGGCACGTTGCGCACCCGGATCGTCTCGCCCACCGGGTCGGCCTCGCCATAGAGATTGCGCCATACCGTCTCGCCCAACAGCGCCACCTTGTGCGCTGCCTCGAACTCCTCCGGCGTGAACTCCCGGCCCCAGGCGGTACCCCATTCGCGGATCTCGAAATAGCCGGGGGCGATGCCCTGCAGGTTGGTCGACCAGTTGCTGTTGCCGGCGATCACCTGCACGGCGAAGCGCGACGTACCGGAGGCGGCCTGCACTTGCGCCAGTTCGCGCTGGATCGCCTGCGCGTCGTCTTCGCCCAGCGTCTGCCGGGCGCCCGCGCCCAGCCGCGCGCCGAAGGCGGTGATTGAACTGGGCACCACGATCAGCAGGTTGGTGCCCAGGCTGTTGATCTGCCGCATCACCTGTTCGCGCCCGCCGGAACCGACCGCCACCATGACGATGACGGCCGCCACGCCGATGAAGATGCCGAGCATGGTGAGCAGGCTGCGCAAGGGATTGCCGGCCAGCGCGCGCAGCGCCGAGCGCACGACTTCCAGCGGCTTCATGCCGCCGCCTCCGAGGTTGGCAGCTCGCCCAGCAGGGCGCCGGCGTCGGCCGCCGCCTGCCGGCGATCCTCGACGATCCGGCCGTCGCGGCACCGCACCACGCGGTCGGCGAAACGGGCGACGTCGGCCTCGTGCGTCACCAGGACGATGGTCATCTCCTGGTTGTTGAGCTCTTGGAACAGCGCCATGATTTCCAGGCTGGTGCGGGAATCGAGCGCGCCGGTCGGCTCGTCGGCCAGGATCAGCGAGGGGCGATTGACCACGGCACGGGCGATCGCCACGCGCTGCTGTTGCCCGCCGGACAGTTGCGCGGGGCGATGCAGGCGACGGTCGGACAGACCGACTTGCGCCAGCGCCTCGTCGGCCCGCCGGCGCCGCTCGGCCGCGCCGATCCCGGCGTAGAGCAGCGGCAGTTCGACATTGTCGAGCGCGTCGGCGCGCGGCAGCAGATTGAAGGATTGGAAGACGAAACCGATCTTGCGGTTGCGCATGCGCGCGAGTTCGGCCGGCCGCAGGCTCTCGATCTCCGTGCCGTCGAGCCGGTAGCTGCCGCTGCTGGCGGTGTCGAGGCAGCCCAGCAGGTTCATCAGCGTCGACTTGCCCGAGCCGGACGATCCCATGATGGCAACGAAGGCCCCCGGCCGGATCTGCAGGCTGATGCCCCGCAGCGCCGGCACGTCATGCGTGCCCAGCCGATAGTGCTTGGTGAGCTCGTGGGTCTCGATCAGCGGGGTCATGGCCGGGCCGCGTCCGCGCTAGAAGCCGAGCCGGGACCCGGCGCCGGGGCGCGCCGCCGGCGTCGGCGGACGCCCGCCGCCGACGATCACCTCCTGACCCTCGCTGAGACTGCCCGAAAGCACCTCGGTGAAGGCGCCGTCGCCGATGCCAAGCCGCACGGCGACCGGCCGGGGCACGGCATCCGCGCCCAGCACGTGCACCTGCCCGGTGGTGGCCGGCGATGCCTGCCGGGCCTGCCGCAGGGCGGCATATTTCGCGCGCTGCTCGCTGTCCATGATGTCGGCGATGCGGTCGCCCACGACGCCGCGCAGCGCCCGCATGCGGTTGGCGCGCACGCCGGGATCGGCCGTGGCCAATTGCGCGAACTCTCGGCGCGCGTCCTCCAGGATGTCCTTCAGGCCCTGCTGCTGCGCCGCATTCAGCTTCAGATGTCGGGTCAGCGCGCCGGCCATCTGGTCGAGCGCTTGCGGGCCGAAACCGGCGCTGGCGACGTCTGGCGTGCCGTTGGCGCTTTGCGGCGCCGCGGCGCTGCCGGCCGGGGGCCGGTAGCGCAGCGCCGCGTTCGGCACCTTCAGGGCCTGTTCGCGCTGCTCGATGACGATGCGGGCATTGGCGGTCATGCCCGGCAGCAGCAGCTGCTGGCGGTTCTCGGCGGCGATCACCACGGTATAGGTGACGACGTTCTGCAAGGTCTGCGCGCCCAGGCGGATCTGCTTCACCTGGCCGTCGAAATTGCGCTGCGGATGGGCGGTGACGGTGAAGGTCACCGCCTGGCCGATCTGCACCCGGCCGATATCCGCCTCGTCCACGCTGGCATGCACCTCGATCTCGCGCAGATCCTGGGCGATGGTGAAGAGCGTGGGCGCGGTCAGGCTGGCGGCCACGGTCTGGCCGACATCGATGCTGCGCGACACCACCACGCCGTCGATCGGCGCGCGGATCTCGCTGCGTTCGAGATCGACCTGCACCTGGCGCAGCTGCGCCTGGCGCTGCGCCACCTGCGCCTCGGCGACGTTGGCCTTGGCGGCGCTGACCCGCAAGGCGGCCTCGGCCGCCGCCAGGCCAGCCTGCGCCGCCGCCTCCTGCGCGCGCGACGCGGTCAGTTGCGCGCGCCCGCTGGCAAAGGCGGTCTCCGCCCGGTCGGTATCGACCGCCCCCACCACGCCCCGCTCGCGCAGGCCCTGCTTGCGCTTCATCTCGCGTTCGGCATCGCCCAGCGCGATCTCGGCCCGCTCGGCCTGCGCCTTGGCGTTGGCGACCGCCGCCCGGGCGTTCAGGATGTCGGCCCGCGCGCCCTCGGCCTGGGCGCGTTCGACCTCCAGCGTCGCCTTGGCGCTGGCGAGATCGGCCTCGGCCTGCGCCTGCTTGGCGCGCAACAGGTCGGTGTCGAGCCGGGCCAGCACCTCGCCCGCCTTGACCGGCTTGTTGAAGTCGGCCAGCAGTTCGCGCAACTGCCCGGAAAGCTGCGAGCCGACCACCACCGTGACCAGGGGCGTGATGACGCCCGAGGTGGTGACGGCGGAGACCAGCAGACCGCTCTCGACCTTGGCCAGCCGATAGCGCGCCGGAGCCTCGGCGTCGTTGAATTGCCAGTAGCCCACACCGGCCGCCAGCGCCAGCGCGGCGATGAGGACGATCAGTCCAATGCGCATGCCGAACCGCTTGCCGTGGGCTTCCGCCCCACCGTCACAGACTAACGCATGGCGGGCTAAAATCCGGCAAACGGCGGATGACGGCTGCCGGGCGGCTGGCTACAGTCTGGCCGGTTTGCCCGCCAGCGGCGGCAAGGGGGGAACATGCTCGAACTCTACACATCCGGCACCACCAACGGCCTGCGCGCGGCGGTGATGGCCGAGGAAAGCGGCCTGCCCTACCAGGCCCACCGGCTCAACCTGCAGGCCGGCGACCACAAGCGGCCGGACTACCTGAAGCTGAACCCCAGCGGCCGCATCCCCACGCTGGTGGACGGGGACGCGCCCGGCGGCCGGCTGGTGCTCTCGCAGTCGGTGGCGATCATCCTCTACCTCGCCGAGAAGAGCGGCCGGCTGTGGCCGAAAGAGGCGGCCGCCCGGGCCCGCGCGCTGGAATGGGCGATGTTCCAGGCGACCGACCTGTCGCCGCGCTATGGCATGAGCTTCTTCCTGCTGAACGGCGCGCCGGAGAAGCAGCCGACAGCGGTCGGCTACATCCAGGGGCAGATGCGCAATTTCTACCGCCTGTACGACCAGCAGCTGGCGGCCAACGCGTATCTCGCGGGCGCCGACTACACGGTGGCCGACGTGGTAGCCTACGCGCCGACCGCGCTGGCCGGGCGCATCGGCCTGCAACTGGACGAGTTCGCCAACCTCAAGCGCTGGCTCGCCCAGGTGGGCGAACGCCCAGCGGTGAAACGCGGCATGGCGGTGATGGGATAGGGCGGGGAGGGGTAGGGGCAGGAAATCGCATGATGTCAGGGTTATTCCTCAGCCTGCCCGCCCTGGCCGCCTGACCGATCCGGACCGCCGGACGCCGTGGTGCCCCGAGACGAGCGGCACCACGCCAGCGGACACGATCCTCCCTTTGCGAGCCGCCTGGCTCATGCCATGCGGCGGCTTCGCGCCATGCCCAGCCCCAGAAGGCCCAGAGCGAACAGCGCCAACGCGGCCGGTTCCGGCACGGCTCGCCGCAAGCCGATCTCCAAAACGATCGCTTTGATGTACCAGGCGTCGAGCGCGCCCAGGGCGGTGAACGAGAACCCTTTCGCCGCCAAGAGGAACGGGTCGCCGCCACCCAGGTGATCGACAAAATCGACAGAACATTCCCGGTCGCCGGCGATCAGGTTGCAGGGATTGGCGCCTTGCGCGTTGGCCGCGCCGGCAATGTCGATGTCATGGTCGTCGCCGCCGAACGACAGCCGCACGTCGTCCAGCAGATTGATGCCGATGTCGTTCACGAAGGCGAAGGTCGCGCCGACCAGAACGAACTGAAAGCCGGGCGCCTGGTTGCTGATGGTGAACGCCGCGGTGTCGGCGCCGAGCAGGCCATCGACCTGGACGCTTTCGGCAAGGCAGCTCAAACCCGAACAGGATCGCACGCCCAGACCCTGCGGCCGCCTGACCGCCACCGAACTTGAAAACATGCTGTTGCTGCCGTTGACGATCAGGTCGCCGACCGGCAAGCCGTTGCCAGTAAACGCCGCATCGGGCAGATCGTAAACCAGCGGATCGCCGGAGAGGCTCGATCCGGTGAGGTCGACGGTCACCAGGGTCGGCGCGGCCATCACCGCCGGAACGCCGAGGACAGCGCCTGCGCTCAACGCAAGCGACAACATCACGCCTTTCATGGGGGACACACCTTTCAAATCAAGCCGACGGAATCGCTCCTTCGCCTCGTTTGCAGCGTGTCTTCCCTTGCGCCGACCGCACGCAACTCTTGCGCTAATCGCCGCCAGCGGAAAATCCGTCTTCGATGCCAAGGGCTTGGCTCGGAACGGCCGAACCCGGTTGGCGGCCGGATGTAAGAAAGTATTGCAGTCTGGTCCATCGGTTTCGCGCGGCGGACCGCGCCGCTTGGCGAAATCTGAACCGCTTCCGTGGCTTATTCAGGAACGCCAGGTCCCCTGACGGACTGTCAAGTTTGCCGACAGCGACGCTGCCACATGCCGGCGGGGGGTCGAACCCTGCCGCCCGCTGACCGACGGCATCGGAGGGGCGGCACGGTCCCGCTGTCCTGGGCCACGAAGGGCGGCTTGCCGCCCGACGGCCAGCGGGCCGGCTTGCGGCCGCGCGTCGACGGCCGGAAATACCGGTGACGAAATACCGGTGACAGCTTACGTTTTGCCGGGCGCGGCGGCGGCGCTGCCGGCGGCGCGCGGCTGTCCGGGTTCGCACAGAAGTGAGGCGGGTTGAGTAAGGGAAGGGGTTCTCCGAAGCTCGGGTTGCTGAGACTCGAAGCAAAGGAGAACCCCATGCAGGAGGACACCTCGAAAACCTCTGGCGTTGAGGGTCGCGGGTTGATTCTCTGACCTCTGGCGATGGCCGGAGGCGGGGATGGCGGGACAGGCTGGTTTCTTCGACACGGACGAGCGGCTGGCGTGGCTGTCGGCGGCGGGGGA
>Ga0194131_10004993_pt1 | contig 19508 bp, 22 predicted proteins | sample TA2KigO120mmetaG_FD_148631 | JGI IMG/M metagenome (GOLD analysis project Ga0194131, IMG submission 148631) | Freshwater microbial communities from Lake Tanganyika, Tanzania - TA2015053 Kigoma Offshore 120m | ecosystem: Environmental > Aquatic > Freshwater > Lake | place: Tanzania: Lake... | reverse complement strand
TCACATATTGCCGCGGCGCTCTTGCTCCGCTTCAAGGGCTTGAAAGAGTGCCTTGAAGTTGCCCTTGCCGAAGGACTGGCTGCCGCGGCGGCAGATAATCTCGAAGAAGAGTGTCGGGCGGTCCTGCAGGGGCTTTGTGAAGAGTTGCAGCAGGTACCCCTCCTCGTCGGCGTCCACAAGGATGCCAAGGTCGCGTACCCGCTGATGTTCCTCCTTCACCGCTTCGTGACCGTGCTTTGTCAGCATGCCGTTCACCCGCTCCCACACGGACTCGTAGTACGTCTGAGGGATGGCGAGGAAATCGACGCCACGCTTGCGCAGTTCAGCCACGCTGCGGAGTTCATCATCGGTCCGCAGCGCCAAGTGCTGGATGCCCGGCGTCATGTTGTGCCACTCCAGATACTCCTGAATCTGGCTCTTGCGCTTGCCCGGAGCGGGCTCATTGATCGGCATCTTGATCAGATGGTTGCCGGATGCCATCACCTTGCTCATCAGCGCGGAATAGTCGGTGGCGATGTCCTTGTCATCGAAGTGCTTGAACATGGCGAAGCCGAGCACATCCTCGTACCACTTCACCCAGTGGTTCATCTTGCCAAGTTCCACATTTCCCACGCAGTGGTCGACGAACTTCAAGCCGCAGGGGTTCTGACGGTTGTACTCGTTGAGCGCGAAGCCCTCGACGCGGCGGAACCCCGGCGAGAAGAGCCCGCCCTGCTTCAGCGCGGGCAGGTCGAACGCTCCGCGCCGACTGACAAACGAGTGCACGACGCGTCCGTAGGTACGGATGCCAGCCATCGTGACCGACCCTGTGCCATCACTGACCGTTCGCGGCTCATACGCGGACTGGCCACCATTTCGAACAGCCTGTTCCCACGCGCGTTCGGCGTCGAAGACGGTCAGCGCGATGTCCTTGATGCCGTCGCCGTACAGTTTGACTTCGTCCGCGGACGGATGTGTGGACACAAGCGGCGTCTCCAGCAGCAGGCGGATGTTGCCTTGAGTCAGCAGGTACTGGGCGCTGTCGCGTGATCCCGTTGTGAGGTCGGCGATCTGCTCCACCTGAAAGCCAAAGGCGTGCGCGTAGAAGAACGCCGACTGTTTGGCATTTGCGACGTAGAAGCGGACATGATCCACATCGATGAGTGTGAGTGGATCGGTGGCGCCCGCCGCAGCGGACTGGGTGTGGGTGCTGATGGAAGCCATGGCGAAATGCTATCCTCACACGCTTCATGAATGCGACTCCTTCGCCGTCCAATGTTGGCCGCAAACTCGGAATCATTGTGGGGATTCTGTTGGCGATCGCCACCGTCTTTGTGGTGATCATGTGCACGGCGGGTGATCCAAAGCCGCTCGAGTCGCCGCAGGGCTTCCCGGCACCAAACGACTGAACGCACTGGAGTTGCTGAGACCGAACCAAGGAGTGTGACACGTTGACCCAGCGACCGAAAGAAGGAACGAAGCGCCTTGAAACGGTGGAGCCCGTTGGCAAGCGTGTTCTGATCCGAAAGGATGAGGACAAGAAGATCACAAAGGTCGGCATCCACCTTCCCGACAAGATGGAGATTCCAACGCTGACGGGGCGCGTGGTGGCGGTGAGTTCACAGGTTGAACGTGATCCCGACTATTCGGTCGAACGATACGACCGCGTGCTCTTTCATCCCAAGCATGCGATCCCAGTGGATTTCGAGGGGGACAATCGTCTGTATGTGGTGCCCATCGAGGATGTCGTGGCGGTGTTCCGTTCCGCTTCGTCGGCGGGAGATTGACAGCGGCAATGACCATCGTGCAGAAGTCCGAGAGCGTTTCGATCATCCCCGCCCCGCGCCCATTCCGTGGCGAGGTGACGCCACCCGGGTCCAAGAGCGAGACGAACCGCTTCCTCATGTTGGCTGCGCTTTCGAGTGGGCGCACGCGGCTCGATGCGCCCCTTCGCGCAGATGACACGGACCGTTTCATGGAGGCGCTTCGCGCATCTGGTGCGGAAGTAAGCGAAGGCGCGTCGTGGGTGGAAGTGGAGGGTCGCGGACGATTGCCCGGTGGATCGAGCGTCATGCTCGGTGATGGTGGAACGCCCACGCGCTTCATGATCGCACTGGCAACGCTTGCGCGAAAGCCCATCACAATCGATGGCAGTGCGCGGATGCGAGAGCGTCCCGTGTCGGAGGGAATCGAGATGCTCCGCGCGCTCGGCGCGAAGATCGAGTACATCGAAGCGGAGGGACGGCTGCCCGTTCGTGTGGGTGGCGGCAAGCTGCCCCTTGGCGGCGCACTCGAAGTCGGGCGCACCGCATCAAGCCAGTTTGTTTCTGCGGTGCTGCTTCTTGCACCACGGCTCGAACGCGGCGTTGACCTGACCGTGGGCGCCGATTCACTGACAAGCCCTTCCTATGTTGAACTGACGATTCATGCGCTGGAGAAGTGGGGCGTGCCCGTGCAGGTGCAGCGTGATGCCGCAGGCAAGCTCACTCGCATCACAGTGCCGCCAGCCGAACTGCGTGCAGTGTCGATGCCGATCGAGGTGGACGCCAGCAGCGCCGCCTACTTTCTGGCCGCCGCTGCAATCGTCCCCGATTCCCGCGTGCTGATCCGCGGACTTCCGCGGTTCTCCAAACAACCGGATGTGGCTTGTCTTGCTGCCATCGTTTCGATGGGTGCGTCGGAGTGCTCAAGTGCAGCGGGCATCGGCGTGGAGGGCACATCGACCTGGCGCGGCGTTGACATTGATGCATCGCGCTGGCCCGATGGGGCGTTGTGTGTCGCCGCGATTGCGTCGCTTGCCAAGGGATCGACGCGTATCCGTGGGCTCGAGACACTCAAGGTCAAGGAGTCTGACCGAGTGAATGTGTTGGCGGAGGAACTCGCGCGCGCGGGCTGCGGCATCGAATCGACGGGTCATTCGATCACTATCCATCCCGATCGTGCGCGGGCAACTCCCGTCCTGATCGATCCCCGTGGCGATCACCGCGTTGCCATGTCCTTCGCCGTGCTCGGGCTTGCGAGGCCAGGCATTTCCATCGCGAACCCCGCCTGCGTGTCGAAGAGCTATCCCGCATTCTGGCGTGACTTGCATCAGTTGACCGGTTGCGTCTCCTGATAGCCTTCGAGGTCGGATGGGCGCGTTCTTCCACTTCGCGCGGCGACTGCTCGATCGTCCTGCTCGCCTGACTTGGACGCTGCTGTTTGCCGCTGTGTCTGCCGCAGGACTCGGTGTTGGGCTGCTGAGCCTCGTTCCCATCCTCAAGTTGATCCTCGGTGAAGAGGGCAAGTCGCTGCAGGCATTGGCTTCGGATTTCAACGCCACAAACCCGTGGCTGCGTGTCCCAACGGTGGTGTTGGAACGCCTCCCGAGCGACCCATTTGCGGGCGTGCTGCTGATCTTGTGCGGTGTGGGGGTGCTCACCATGCTGGGTGCTGCCGCGAACTTTCTGCATCAGGCAACAAGTTTCAGCCTGTGCACTGAGGTGGTGGCGCGGATCCGCCTCGATGTGTTCCGTCACGCGATGCGGCTTCCGCTGCGTGAGGTGATGCGGCTCGGCCCGGCGGAGTGTGCGAGTCGAGTCATCCGAGACACGAGCGAACTGGTGGGCGGCTTCATGACGCTCACGGGCAAGGCGACCGCGCAGATCACGAAGGCAATCGCGGCATTCACGGCTGCGGTGTTGATCGACTGGCGCGTGGTGCTTGTTGCGGCAATCGCGGGCCCCATCTTCGGCGTGGTGCTGCGAAAGAGTGGAAAGCGAGTGCGACGGGGAAACAAGGGCGCACTCATCCAACAGGCGGTGCTCCTTCGGGTGACGACCGAGGCCCTTGGTGGGCTGCGCATGGTGAAGACTGCGACGGCGGAGTCCGCCATGACAGGAAGGTTTCGCCGCGCGAATGATGGCGTTGTTCGCGAGTCGCTGCGGGCGCGCGTTGCTCAGAGTCTCGCAGGTCCCTTGATCGAAACCCTCACGATCCTCACTGCGCTGGCGCTCGCGGCGTTTGCCGTGCGCGAGATTCTCCGCGGAACGCTCAGCTTTGACCGCTTCGTGCTTTCACTCGGTTCGCTCGCGGTGGCTGCCGCATCGGTGCGTCCGCTCGTGAGTTTCGCCATCGACATTCAGGCGGCGGGCGCAGCGGCGGATCGTCTGAAGGAAATGCTTGCTTTGAAGGAGGAGCCGCGGCGCTCCGAAACGCTCCTCCGTTTGCCGCGTCACCGCGTCAAGCTTTCATTCGAGCAGGTGTCCTTTACTTACCCAGGGGCGGAAGAGCCTGCGGTGGAAGGGGTGACGCTCGACATCACCTTTGGTGAACATGTTGCGTTCGTGGGACCCAACGGCTGCGGAAAGACCACATTGCTTTCGATGCTGCCGCGCCTCCTTGATCCTTCTTCGGGGCGCATTCGAATTGATGGGGTCGATATCGCGCAGTCCACCATCGCCAGCGTGCGCCGCCAGATCGGCGTGGTGACGCAGGAGTCGATCCTGATCCAGGGCTCGGTGGCGGAGAACATTTCGCTCGGCATGCCGGGTGTGCAGCGTGAGCAGCTTGTCGACGCGGCGCGCCGCGCCCATGCCGAGTCATTCGTGCTGCGGCTTGCGGGTGGGCTTGACGGCGCCATCAGCGAGCAAGGGGCAAGCCTCTCGGGTGGGCAGCGGCAACGCCTTGCAATTGCGCGCGCACTGCTGCGAGACCCCGCCATCCTGATTCTGGATGAGGCGACAAGTCAGATCGATGCCGAGAGTGAACAACAGATCGGACAGGCGCTCGCAGAGATCAGCCATTCGCGCACAACGCTGACCGTGGCGCACCGACTCTCCACGATGCTGTCGGCAGATCGCATCGTTGTGATGGACAAGGGACGCGTTGTCGATGTGGGAACGCATCCGCAGTTGCTGGACCGCTGCAGCGTGTATCAACGGCTGGTACGCAGCCAGATGCAGGGCAGCGAAGCCACTGCGACCTGAGGAACCTCGATTCCGAAGCTCATGTCAGGGCTGCGTCTGCGGCGTCGCCGTCGTGGACTGCTCAGGAACGGGCATCGCGATCACGACGGGTCCCTTCGCTGCGGACCACACTCCGTACAACATGGCGACCGTGCAGATGAGTGCAACGGCGGCGAGCCAGAACTGAAGCGACCGCTCGAGGCGATCCGATTGCGCCACGCGTCGCTGCGTCGCCTGCACCAGACTCTCGAGCGCGCGTGATTGGCGTTCACTGGAAGTGGCGAAGGTCCCGATGGCACCCGACACTTCCTTCAGGCTGTCCGCCACACGCAGGCTGACCTCGTGATTCAGGTCGAGTTGCTGCTGCACCAATCCGAGCGTCTGCGTTTGGCGATCAGCACCATCCACCAACTGCGTCAGGTTCCGCTCCATGGTCTGGTCGCGCTGACGCGCTCGCGCGGACTGGTCGAGCAGCGTCTCAAGCACCTGCGCCTGTTGCTTGGCAAGTTGCGGCATCGCCTGCATGGTGTTCGAAAGTGTCGCGAGCATCGCTTGCAACTGCTGCTGCGACCGGGCGTGCTCGGCAACCTGCGTGCGAAGCTCGGCGGGAAGATCGATCGTGTGCCCATTGGATTCAGCGTGGCGAATCACGGGCATCGACTGCACAGGTGCCGAGTCGATCACCTCTTGCTGTGGTGCGCCCTCGCTGGGCGCGATTCCGAGCGTTGCCTTGAAGGAGTTCCACCAACCCATCGCTGCGCTAATGTAGCCCCTCGTGAGTGCCTCCGCCGTGCGGGCTCGATGGTCAATGATCGTGGCGCTGCCGCTTGCGCTGGTCTGCGCAGCATGTGAACGCACGGAGCCAGCCCCACCCCAAAGTGCCAATGCGCAGCGCGCCGCACGCATCGTGTCGCTTTCCCCAGGGGTGACTGCAACGCTTGTCGAACTCGGTGCAGCGCACCTCCTTGTCGGAAGAACGCCTTGGTGTGTCGGCGCCCCCAACGTGCCTGCCGTTGGCACACTGCTCGACATCGATGCGGAGGCGCTCGTTCGAGCCAGTCCGACGCTGGTCTTTGTGCAGCCCCCTGCGCAGGGGATTCCTTCCACACTGGTCGATCTCGCGCAGGTCAAGGGTTGGTCGGTCGTTCCCATCCAACTCGTCACCCTGGACGACTGTCGCCGGGCGGTCAAGGACGTTGCCGCGGTGTGTGCACCGCTGTGTGGGGAGCCTCAGCGCGGGCAGATGCGAGAAGACGCCGCGCGGCTCAGCGCGGCATTTGATGCAGCCACGGCCCCGATTGCGGGCGCTTCTGGCAAGCGGATCTTGGCAGTGCTCTGCGCTGAGGAGGATGCGGAACTGCTTGCATTCGGCAGCGATTCCTATCTGATGGAGGCGTTGGCGGCACAGGGATTCACGGCTGCGGTGCCGCGCGCGGGCTACCAGGCGCTCGGGCTGGAAGATCTGCTTCGAATCAGGCCTGACATCATGATCCTTCTTGGCAGGGGAGCGGCGGATGCGCGTTTTGATTCGCTGCTGGAGGGCGACACAACGATCCTGCGGCTCGACGAGCCTGCGCTCCTCCAGCCTGGCGGCGGAATCACACTCGCGCTTGGACGACTGCGTGCACGTCTTGCTTCGGAGGTGCAGCCGCCATGAGCGCAGGGCGATCCACGGGATGGGCACTGATCGCCCTTGGCGGTGCGCTGTGTGCAGGCATTGGCGCGCGGCTTCTCCTTGGTCGTGATCCAAGTACGGGAAACTGGATTGTCGGCGTTCCCGAGGCTGAGATCGCTCTCCTTCGGTTTGGTGCGGTGCAGTCCGGGGTGGCTGCCGGCGCAGCACTTGGTCTCAGCGGTCTCCTGCTGCAGGCGCTGCTTCGAAATCCGCTCGCCTCGCCCTTCATCCTTGGGCTTTCGGCTGGTGCGGGACTCGGCGCAACACTTGCCGCCTGGCTGCCAATCGCTGCCGCCGGCGCTGCAGCCGCATTCGTCGGTCCGGATGCCTTGTTGCCGGGAACGATCGGTGCGGTTGGCGTGTTGCTCTTGGTGTTTCTGCTTGGTCGGCGCGGTGGAGTGCTGGACCCACTGACGCTTGTCCTTGCGGGCACCGTGGTGGCGAGCATGTGTGGCGCGATCACGCTCCTTGTGCAGTCGATGATGCCGCCAACGAGCCGCGGTGAACTCTGGAGCTGGTTCATGGGCCAGGTGCCAGAACTGCCACGGACAATTCCGTTCTGGAACACCGTGGCAATGCTCGTGATTGTGCTGCTCGTGGCATCATGGAAGGCGCGTGCTCTCGATGTCGCGAGTGCAGGCGACGATGAAGCCGCGAGTCTTGGGGTTGCCGTGGGGCCGCTGCGACTTGGATTGTTCATCGGTGCTGGCGCGCTGGCCGCCGCAAGTGTTGCGCTGTGCGGGCCGATCGCGTTTGTGGGCTTTATGGCGCCGCATCTGGCGCGTGCGCTCTTGGGCGGACTGCATGGCGCGCTCGTGCCCGCGAGCGCCGTCGCGGGTGCCGCGATCTTGGTGTGGAGCGATGCGATCCGACAGGGGATTGACTTTGGAAGCGGTCGCCTGCCGATCGGTGTGCTGACTGCACTCGTGGGTGGACCTGTGTTCCTGCTGATGCTGCGATCAGCGCGCCTGCGCCGTGGAGACTGGTCATGCTGACGATTCGAAATGCTTCCTTTGCGTACTCACAGCGGCGCGTTCTCCATTCGGTGACGATGCAGGTGGAAGTCGGTCGTACCTGCCTTCTGATTGGCAGGAACGGCTGTGGAAAGAGTTCGCTGCTCCGGCTTGCGGCGGGGCTGCGTGCGCCGACGGATGGTTCGGTGCAGTGGTGCGGCAGGGAGACAAGCGCCATCGCGCCTGCGCAGCGTGCGCGATGTGTGGCATGGGTGGCGCAGCGGTCGATGCTTGCCATCGATGTGACCGTTCGCGATGTGATCGAGTTGGGTGCTGTGCATGGTGCGGCGAGCGTGTCGGCAGAGGAGTTGCTGCACGAACTTGCTCTCGAACCGCTCGCGAGCAGACGATTCCATGAGTTGTCTGGTGGCGAGCAGCAGCGCTGCATCGTTGCGCGTGCGCTTCGGCAGCATCCGGACGGCGGGCTGCTTGCGCTCGACGAACCGCTGGCGAATCTCGACCCAGCCGAGGCTGTACGAGTGATCCAAGCCCTGCGCCGCCGCTGTCGAAAGGGTGGGGTCGTGATTGCTGCAGTCCACGATCTTGCGCTCGCAGACCAGTGGGCTGATGACATAGCGCTTCTTGACGGCGGACGCTTGCTGGCCTTCGGGCCCTCCACGAGTGTCCTTCAGCCCAGCACGCTGTCTTCAGCGTTTGGCTGCGAGTTTCTTGCCAGATCGGGTTCACTCGCATTGCAGTTGCCGCGCGGCGCGTAGACTTGTTGCTGCAGTCATGACAACAGGCACGATCATCTTTCTTGTTGTGATTGTCCTGCAGGCAGTCATCCGCATGGCGGCAAAGCAGGGAGAGAAGAAGGCAAAGGAAGCAAGGGCGCGCTTGGAGGGAGCACAGACATCCCCACTGGAAGTGGCACGGATTACTCAGGTGAAGGCGCCCCCAATTGTTGCAATGCCCAACAGGAGTGCGCCGCCCGTACCGCCCGTCACGCAGGGTGTTTCGGCCGCCCCGGCTGCGCGGAGTTACTTGGAGGAAATGAAGCGGCGGATCGATCAGTTTGCGGAAGATGCTCCCACGGACGTGGTTGCAGCGCTCCGACGCCAGTGGTCGGACGCGGCGGCGGATGTCAACTCTGGTTTCAAGGAAGAACGCGGGGACACCGCGGTCGTCGAGGCGCGCGCCGTTGTTCCTAGAACGACAGGCGCGTTTGACTCGTCCTTTGATGCAGCGTCGGATGAGGAAGATCCTGCGGGTGAAGCCACTGCCACTTATCTTCGTGAGCGATCTCGGCAGATTCACGAGGGAGCGCTGCGTGGTCGCCACCCAGGGGGGACAACCTCGGCAACCCTGTCGGTGTCGCCGAGCGCCGATGTGGCATCCGCCACATCGAGTCCACTGCGGACCGCCCTTTCAACCAAGGCGGGGCTGCGGCAAGGGTTCATTCTCGCCGAAGTCCTCGGACCGCCGATTTCACTGCGGCAACCTGCCTAGTTTCGGACAGATGCTCGCGAATTGGCTTGTGGTGAAATGCGGCGATCGTGCTGCGTTCTGTGCCGATTCTGCGCACCTTGCTATTCTTCGCCGATCATGATGGACATCCGAAAGTTGAAGGAACTGGTTCGCCTGATGGTTGACAACGACCTCACCGAGCTGGACCTTCGGGACAAGGACGAGCAGGCGACGATTCGCAGACAGACCACTTTGAGTGCCCCCCAGGTCGTTCATCACGGTGCGCCAATTGCGCCCGCTGCACAGGTTCCGCACAGTACAGCCGCTACGCCCGTGGTTGCGACTGCGGCGGCAGGCGCAAGGGGCAGCGCAGCTCCCGCGGCGGCACAGGACGAGGCGGGACTCGAGGCGATCGAGAGTCCGATGGTTGGCACTTTCTATGCGGCGTCGGGTCCGGACAAGCCGCCGTTGGCCTCGGTGGGAATGGCGGTCGATGCGAACACGGTGGTGTGCCTGCTTGAAGCGATGAAGATCTTCAACGAGATCAAGGCAGAGCGCTCTGGAACCATCGCCAAGGTGCTGGTGAAGAACGGGCAGGCCGTTGAGTTTGGACAGAAACTGTTCTTGATTCGGCCGACCTGAGCGCCATGTTCAAGCGAGTGTTGATTGCCAACCGCGGCGAGATCGCGCTGCGCATCATCAGGGCATGCCGCGAGCTCGGAATCGAGCCCGTCTGCGTCTACTCATCCGCAGATGCTGGTGGACCCTGGCTCGAGCAAGCTGCACAGACAGTCTGCATCGGACCACCGCCGAGCAAGGACTCGTATCTGCGCATTGATCGCATCATTGCGGCGGCTGAGATTTCACATGCCGACGCCATTCATCCTGGCTACGGATTCCTTGCTGAGAACGCGCACTTCGCGGACGTCTGCCGCGACAGTGGATTCGAGTTCATCGGCCCGAGTCCAGAGGCGATGTCCGCACTCGGCGACAAGGTCAACTGCAAGCGACTCGCGAAGAAGGCAGGGACGCCGATTTTCCCGGGCACAGAGGGTGGTATCGAGGACATCGATGAAGCGGTTCAGGTCGCGAAGGACATTGGGTTTCCCGTCATTGTGAAAGCTGCAGGTGGCGGCGGCGGGCGCGGCATGCGCATCGCGCAGGATGAGGCTGGGCTGCGTCAGGGGATCGAACAGGCGCGTCAGGAGGCAGCGGCCGCGTTCGGGAATCCCATGGTCTTCGTCGAGAAGTATCTCGAACTCGCGCGGCACTTTGAAGTGCAGGTGATCGGCGACAAGCATGGCAACGCGGTTCACCTCTACGAGCGCGACTGTTCAAGCCAGCGCCGACATCAGAAACTGATCGAAGAGGCGCCCGCGCCTGGAGTGGATCCGGCAAAGCGCGAGAAGGTCTGTGAGTCAGCCGCTGAACTGATCCGCCAAGCGAAATACTCGGGCGCCGCCACCTGCGAGTTCCTGATGGACCGCAGCCAGAAGTTCTACATGCTCGAAGTGAATACTCGTGTGCAAGTGGAGCATCCGATCTCCGAGGCGATCACGGGTGTTGACATCGTGCAGACTGGTATCCGCGTGGCAGCGGGTGAGCGCCTGCCCTACAAGCAGTCGGACATCCGCATTCACGGGCATGCCATGGAGTTCCGCATCAATGCCGAAGATCCTGCGCGCAACTTCATGCCGCAGGCTGGACTTGTGGAGACATGGGTCGCCCCGGGTGGCCCTGGCATTCGCCTCGACAGCCATGTCCGCGCGGGATATCGCGTCCCGACCAACTACGACTCCATGGTGGGCAAGCTGATCGTTCATGCGCCGACCCGTGAGCAGTGCATTCGTCGCTCGCTCGGCGCGTTGGCAGAGTTCAAGGTCGGTCCCATCAAGACCACGATCCCGTTGTACGAGCGTCTGCTCCGCGAGGAACTCTTCGTGAACGCAACGCACGACATCAAGTATGTGGAACGCCTGCTCGCAGCGACATGACTCTCGGTAAGCGCGCGGTATCCGCGCACGCGCGCCGGTCGCTCCGGTACACTTGCGAGCGTCTCGCGGGCGTAGCTCAGCGGTAGAGCGTCGGCCTTCCATGCCGAATGTCGAGGGTTCAAATCCCTTCGCCCGCTTTTGTGTGTTTCCGGCAGTCGGCGCCAAAGCGTTCGCCGATGGGGGGGCAAGGCGATCGCTCGCGGGGCCTCGTTCAGTAGACAGGGACCGTTGGGTCGATGTCCATGCTCCAGAGGTGGATGCCGCCTGCAAGACTGCGTACATCATCGAATCCCGCCTGACGAAGCAGCTCTGTGGCCCGCAGGCTTCGCGTGCCGTGATGGCACAGCACGACAATGCGGTCGGCTTCATGCTCGCGCAGCGCCGGGATCCGCGCGGGAAGTTCGGACAGTGGAACGTGCATCGTGCCTGCGATGCTTGCGAGATTGCGTTCTGCTTCCGTGCGAACATCGATCACAACGACTGGTGCGCGCTGATCGAGAAGCGCCTTCAACTCGCGCGGAGCCATCTCCCAGTCGCGCTGGAAGGGATAGCCCTGCGGCAGTCCTGCAGGCGCGTTGTTGGCATCATCACTCATGGAGCACCTTGCAAGACGGCGTCGCGCTGCGCCTGTGTCAGGAATGGATAGTCCGTGTAGCCCTCGGCGCCGCCGCCGTAGAAGGTCTTGTCATTCGGTGCATTCAATTCGACACCGAGGCGAATGCGCTCTGGGAGGTCGGGATTTGCCAGAAACGCTCGCCCGAACGCCACGGCATCCACCACGCCCGACCCGATCGCCCGCTCCGCCTCGTCCGGCGTGTAACCCATGTTTGCCACGAGCGTGCCTTGGAACGCACTGCGCAGCGGTGTGAGCAGATCAGCCTTCTGCACGCCCATGAAGTCGGCGCGCAAGACATGCAGATATGCGATGCCGAGTCGGTGGACGGCGTGCGCGAGCAGCGTGGAGGTGCCGACGGGATCGCTGTCGATCATGCTGTTGCCGCTGCCGAGCGGTGAAATCCGGAGTCCGACACGCCCGGGCTCCCATGCGGCGCACGCCGCTTCCACGACTTCGCACGCGAAGCGAATGCGGTGTGATGCGGGACCGCCGTACGCGCCGCCTCGACGGTTCGATCCATCGCGCGTGAACTGGTCGATCAGATAGCCGTTCGCCCCATGGATCTCCACTCCATCGAAGCCGGCATCACGTGCGTTTCGGGTTGCAGTTGCGAAGCCAGCGATGAGGTCCGGAATCTCCGCATCATCGATCGCACGCGGCAGCGCATGGGGTACGGGACCACTTGGCCCACGAAAGGGATTCGATGTGATCGCAATCGCACTGGGCGCAATTGGCTGTCGACCATCGTTCAGCAGCGGATGGCATGTTCGTCCACCGTGCCAGAGTTGCAGGAAGATGCGACCGCCTGCGGCATGCACTGCACTCGTCACGCCGCGCCAACCTGCGACCTGAGCGGCTGTGTGGATGCCCGGTTCATTGGTGAACGCAGATCCGCCGCCGATCGCCATCGTCGCCTCGGCGATGATGAGGCCCGCACTCGCGCGCTGCGCGTAGTACTCCGCCATCAGCGGCGTTGGCACATGGTTCGGCGCACGGCAGCGCGTGAGTGGCGCCATGAGAACGCGGTTGGGTGCATCCATGGCACCGATGCGAATGGGTCGCAGAAGTGCGGGGCCAGATTGACTCAGCAGACTTGCCATGGAGCGCTACGCAGGTGTCGGCGAGAAGGGTGTGGGGTGTGCGAAGGCTCTTACTGCACCGCGGGTCTCTCGACCCACTTCCAAGTCGCGCGGTCCCAGACTGGCTGTCCGTCCGCCGTGACCGGGACCAAATGGAAGCCTGCCCTCGGCTGCTGATGGGTCGCGCCCGGTGGATCGCCAGTTGCCATTCGCACGGGCGCAGCAACGAACAGCACGGTCGGCCACAAGGGCTGCACCGCACCCTCGATGAACAGTTGACCGCCATTCGACGGTCCATCGAGCGCGGTCGAACGGGTTGGATAGATGCCATCGACGCGCGCGGGTCCGCGCACGATCGTGGGATCCTCCGCGTAGGTCGGCTGGACCTGAACCTGACCGCGTGGAATCGCCACCATCATGAGATGCCAGTTTCGTCGATCGAGGCTGGTCACCGATGGAGTTGGATCCGCGAGCGATGTCTGCGTGGAAGACTGCAGTGCGGGCAAGGCCCCTGTGCCGATGCCGTCAATCCCATTCGACTGATTCAGGTGCCCCGTGCATGCGCCCATGCACCACGCTGCGCAGGCCAAAAGCAGCACGCCAAAGCCACGTGTGACATCACTCCGCATCGCAGTCGTGCCCTTCGCGCCGCATGGCATCCGCGATGATAGATGGGTCGAATCCCTTGCGAGCCAGCGACTGTGCGACCGCGACCGCAGTGCGGCGACCGCGCCGCTGCAGCGCAGTGCGAGCAAGCAACAACGCGCGCGCTGCGGATTCTGCGCTGCCTGCGACTCGCCGTGCCTCGCGCAGCGCCAGCCGCTCGGTGATGCCTTCGTTCCCGAGCGCCTCCGTCAGGTGCGCCTCGCAGGCGCCCGGTCGGGACGCGGACAGTCGATCCGCGCGAAGCGCTGCGTGCGCTTCCTCATCGATCCAGCGGTCAGCCACAAGCGACTCGACGGTCCGCTCGACAATGTCCTGAGCGACACGGCGGCGCAGCAGTCCACGTCGAATCGACTCCGCGCTCTGACTCGCCCGAGCGAGCATGGCGAGCGCATGCGACCGTGCATCACGCTCCGCCTGCGCATTTCGGACACGCGTCTCCAACTGCGCGGTCCATCGAATGCCCTCGCGCACTCCAAGCGCGGAGAGCGTTTCCCGCCCGACCGTTGCAACCGAGCGAGTCGCGCCACCGACCATGATGCGGGCAAGCCGCGGGTCCTTCGGGTCGGTTTCGATCCGTTCGATGATTGGCTGCTTGCGAGTCGTGGGGCGGCGCGTCGCGGTCATTCGATCTGCCCGAGATATCCCTGAAGTTCACCGATGGCGTGCGAATCGCCCTGCGCGCGCGCTCTCTCGAGACCCGTGCGAAGGGTCGACTGCGCCTCGCTCACGCGACCTCCCATTTCAAGGGCGCGTGCCTTGTGGAAGTAGGCGTAACAGTGATCCGGATCCAAGACGATGGTCCGATCAAACCAAGCCACTGCACTGTCGATATCCCCAAGTTTCAGGTACTCCTGTGCCATCCCGTAGCAGCAGAAGGAGTCCTCCGGGTCCTGCTCGAGCATTTTCTGCAGCAGTTCGATCCGTCCTTGGGTCATCGTTGGATCGTAGCAGCGTGCGCTAGCCTTTCACCATGTCCATGCGGAACTGGCTGGCTCGTGTTGGTGTCGGCGTGCCACTGCTGCTGACGGCTTGTCTCAGTGACTACACGCCAACCAATCGGCTCGATCTTCGGCCGAAAGATCTGGTGTGCTCTCATTCTGTTGGCGGATCGCACTGGTGCACGCTCGTCTACCGCGACAGCCTGTTTCAGGGCTTTGGTGCAGTGCTCATGGTGCTCGATCCGCAGAACGGCAGTGTCCTTGCCAAACTTGTCTGTGCGGCACCAGGCAAGTCCGGCGCGCTTGTCGATATGGTCGGGCACGGCAGTGATCTTGTGGCTGTGCTTGACCGCACATCGATCCTCCGAATCGACATCTCGAATCCTCGTGCGCCGATGGTGATCGAATCGATGGCCGAGAAGACGCTCGGTGTACGACCCGAGAGTGTTTCAAGCGTCGACGGAGCCATCTATGTCAGCGGACTTGGCGGGGTGGTCCGCGTCGACACAGGGGAGCGCTTCCTCGCCGGTGGCGCCGTGTGCGGGAAGGTGGTTGGTACTGCCGCAGGTCCAGTCACGACGCGCGGTGGGGAGATCGTTCGGCTCAGCGATGGCAGCGTTCTCGGATCGGCAACGACACTTGTCGCGCTGCCGGGCCGTGGGATCGCAGATCGGCGATTCGGCTGCGTTGTGCAGGGGAAGGATGCTGCGCGAATCGGCTTGCTCGACGGCGATCTGCATGAACGTGCGAGTGAAGCATTCGATGGGCAGGTGAGTCACCTGCGATACATCCAAGGTGAGTTGTGGGCGATCACGCCGAAACAGATCGGTGTCTGGCGCGTGGATGCAGATGGGCTTTCCACGCTCCCGCCCATCCGAGTTCGCGGCGCGATCGACGCGGCGCTCGTTGCGCCGAACACCTACCTCATCGCCGGCACCTTTGGACGCTCGCTGTATCGGCGCGAGGAGGACGCGCGCGGTCCAGCGGATGAGTTCTTTGCAACGACCCGTGAGGCAGGGCGGCTCGAACGCGTGCTCTCGGATGGTCGTCGCATCGTTGCGGGCAGCCCAGAGGGGAACTGGCTCTACATGACTGGCGGCACCTGCGAACCGTCGACGAATCCGATCCAGACGATGAACCCGCCTTGTGCCACGATTGAAGGCGCATTCGGCAAGGCACTCATTGAAGGTGCTGACACTGATGCGTTCACGATCGAGGTTGCGCCCCGCGTGATCGTCGAGGACAAGGGGCAGCGGCAGGTGCTTCAGATGCCGCAGGGCAGTCTCGCGCGGACCGTGACCAACGTGGGGTCGGACCTTTGGATCGGACACGATGATGGCATCGATGTGTGGCGCCGTATGAACGGTTCGATGGTGCGCGTTGCACGTGTGCGTCTGCAGGGACCTGTGACAAACATCTATCCGCGGCGTACCGATGATGGTGCGAGTTGGGTGAGCCTCTTTGGAGGCATGGGGGTTGTGGTGTGGCAGCCGGTGTCCACGACTCCCGCGACAGATGCCGATGATGTGACTGGCGCTTCAGGCACGGGCGCGGATGGTTCGCCGACGGGATGACGGAGCGCTGCTCGTGCCGCGCGCGCTCATGCAGAAGCGGCGGCAAATCGAGTCGTTCGCACAGGTGTCGCCGCGCGCTTTGCAGACCGCTCGCCCATGCGAGATCAGCAGGTGGGACAGTTCGCACCAACTGCTGGGTACAAAGAGTGCCATGAGATCCCGTTCTACTTTGACTGGATCGGTGTGCCGCGTGAGCCGCATGCGCTTGGACAGCCGCGCGACATGCGTGTCAACCACGACGCCCTCCTGCATGCCAAACGCGTTCCCCAGCACAACATTCGCCGTCTTTCGAGCCACGCCACGCAGTGTCAGGAGCGCATCCATGCTGCGTGGCACTTCGCCGCCGAAGTCCTGCTGCAGTGACCGAGCGGTTTCAACGATCGCACGCGACTTGTTGCGCCAGAAGTTGATGGTGCGCACATAGGGCTCCATGTCTGCCGGGGTTGCCGCCGCAAATGCCGCGACCGTCGGGAACGCCTTGAAGAGCGCGGGGGTCGCCTTGTTCACAGAGGCGTCCGTCGCCTGTGCGGACAGGATCGTCGCAATCAGAAGCTCGTGCGGTGTCGATGCTTCGAGCGCACAGCGCGCCTCTGGGTAGCGGCGGCGCAGTGCAGCAAGCAACTGTGCGGCTCGCTTGCGCTGTGCTGCTGTCTTGCGTGCTCGGAGTCGTTTCGGAGGCATGCGGTGCAGTGGCAGACGATAGCCTTGCGAGCGATGCTGAGCGCGATCCGATTGATGCCGCCGCTTGGGGCGACGCTGGCGCCTCTTGGGGAGGATCCCATCGCTGGATTGGAGGCTTTGCGCTCCATCGGCTTCCTCGCAGTGCAGTTGTCCGCGACACAGCCGGGGATGCGCCCACGCGAGTTGGACGCGAGTGCGCGGCGAGATCTCACGGTTCGCCTTCGTCGACTGGAAATGCGCTGCGTCGGTGTGGATCTCTGGATTCCACCAGAACACTTCGCCAGTCCGGCTCATGCCGATCGCGCAGTGGACGCGGTTCGCCAGACCGTTGCGCTGGCAGCGGATCTCGGGCGCGTTCCCGTGTCCACGGCACTGCCCGTCCAGACGGACACGAACGCGCAGATCCTCCGCGATGTCCGTCTGCAAATCAGCAGTGCAGCCGCGCACGCGGGAGTCGAGGTGGCTGATCACGGAAGCGATGCGGTGACGGGTGCCTGGGAGGGGACGGCGGACGACCCGATCGGTGTTGGCATCGATCCCGCGATGCTGCTTTCGCTTGGTCAGGATCCCGTGGCAAGCGTGACGCGCTGCAGCCAACGACTCCGAGCTGCGCGCGTGGTGGACATGCTCCAGTCTGGCATGCGAGCGCCGCCTGGCGAGGCGGATGGCGCTCGCCTCCAACTCGGTGAGTATGTGCTGGCGCTCGCCGGCGCAGGCTTCCAGCGCTCGCCAGTTGCTGACGCGCGCAACTGGACTCAGCCGCGAGCAGGACTCGAGCGAGTTCGCGCACTCTGGCAAGAGGAGCATGGATCATGAACGCGCGCGGGCAAGGTGGCGTTGTCGGTCATGGCCTTGATCTGGTTGAGATCGCACGTATCGAACGGATGTTGGCTGATCATGGTGAACAGTTCCTCGCGCGTGTGTTCACTTTGCATGAGCAGGGGGCACCGGATGCGCTTGGGCTGCGAAAGGCGGAGAGACTGGCGGTGCGGTTTGCTGCAAAGGAAGCGACACTCAAGGCGATCGGAACTGGGCTTCGAAGCCGCATGTGCTGGACGGACATCGAAGTGGTGACGCTTCCATCTGGTGCGCCAAGTCTTCGAGTCTCGGGCGAAGTCGGGCGGGTCGCGGAGCGGCAGGGAATCCGCGGCTGGTTGGTGTCGCTCTCGCATGCTGGCGGATTCGCCATCGCGAGCGTTCTTGCCCTGTCCGGATCCGCAACAGACTGATACGCTTCCCCATGTCCATGTCGAAACTGCCATCAACGCTTTACGAAGCTCGTCGATCTGGTGCGAGTGGCGGTCCACGCGGAGCTCGTTCGCTTCGCATGCCCATTGGTGTGCTGGTCGTTGCAGTGTTGTTTCTGGCCGGCAGCGGCTATGCGCTCTGGTCACTCGGCTACCAAGCGGGACTTCGTTCGCTTGAGCAACAACGCGCAGACGCGGCGCGGATCGCAGCGCACACCACCGATCCGCTGTCGCCACCCGCGGCGGTTTCTCCAACAATCGCGCCAGAGGTGCAGGGGGCGCCGCGTGTCGCACCTGCCCTCGGGGGGCTCGGGCCAGCCCCGGAAGGGGATCCAAGGCGTGCAGGATTCAACTATTTCATCCTTGCGGATGGCATTTCTCTTGATCGCGCATCGGAAATGGTCATGTTTTGTCGTGGTCAAGGACTTGATGCAATCGCCGTTCCAAGCAATAATGCTCGATTCCTCGTGTTCGTTCAGCCCGGTTTCGGGTGGGATGATCGCGGGGGACCCGCGGTGAAGGCCCTTGAAGCCAGCATCCGGTCGGTCGGCGCGAAGTGGAAGGCGCTCGGTCGAGGCAATGGTGACTTCCGCGATTTTTACCCCAAGCTTTTCAAAGGCCCGACATGAGCATTCACTCCAGTCTGAAGCAGAAGTCCGGAGCACTCAACCAGCACCGCAACGTGTTGACGCGCGCAGAGCGAGTCGCCAAGTTGACCGAGCTTGAGAAGTTCGATGCAGCAAAGAACACCGCGCTCGGACTGCCAAAGGTTCGGTCCATCAAGGCAGCAGTCGCGAAGAAGCCGAAGAAGGAAGCGGCCGCGGCTGCGGATGGCGCAGCGAGTGCAGAGGGCGCGCCTGCTGCGCCCGCTGTGAAGGCAGACACTGCCAAGAAGAAGTGAAATGACGCAGCCTTTTCAGGCGGCCCCTGATGTGGCCCTGGAGGTCGGGGGGCTTGATCTCGAGCGGCTGATCACGGACCGGACGAGGTCGATCGATGCGTCTGGCATTCGCCGCGCATTCGAGCTTGGCGCGTCGCTGAAGGATCCGATCAACCTTTCCATCGGACAGCCTGACTTTCCCGTCGATGAACGTGTCAAGCAGTCGGCCATTCGAGCCATCGTTGAAAACCGCAACGGGTATTCGCTGACGCAGGGGGTACCAGAGCTCCGAAGCGCGATCTGGAGGCATCTGACCTCAGATGTCGGTTGGACCGAACAGTCGGGGAGTGATCTCATCATCACTTCGGGAACAACAGGCGCGCTCGCGCTTGCCATCTTCGCAACCGTCGCCGACGGAGACGAAGTGATCATGCCCGACCCGTACTTCGTCGCCTATCCACCGATGGTGAAGATGGCGGGGGGGCGGAGCGTGCTGTGCGATACCTATCCAGACTTCCGAATGACCGCAGCACGGGTGGAACGCTTGCTGACACCGCGCACCAAGATGGTGATCATTGACTCACCGAGCAATCCTTGTGGCGTTGTGTTGACGCAGCGTGAACTCGAGGACCTTGCGCGGTTGTGCCGCGAGCGAAATGTGCTGTTGGTGGCGGACGAGATCTATGACGCGTTCACCTTTCCCGATGCGCGTGTGGGTGGACGCTGTCCCTCCGCAGCGCGCGGCAACCCGTCCCTGCTCTTGGTTCGCGGCTTCGGCAAGAGTTACGGCTGCACGGGTTGGCGTCTCGGATA
>Ga0194131_10004991_pt1 | contig 19514 bp, 23 predicted proteins | sample TA2KigO120mmetaG_FD_148631 | JGI IMG/M metagenome (GOLD analysis project Ga0194131, IMG submission 148631) | Freshwater microbial communities from Lake Tanganyika, Tanzania - TA2015053 Kigoma Offshore 120m | ecosystem: Environmental > Aquatic > Freshwater > Lake | place: Tanzania: Lake... | reverse complement strand
CGGCGTCTATGAGCTCCGAGGGTGGCAATGACACAAAGAAGCTTGCTCACCACGTTGGAGACGCTGATGCCCGTGCGAGTGAGTTAGTAGCGTCGATAAAGAAGTGGATGAACGATCCACGCGGCCAAGCATTTGAGGGTGACATCGTCGCAGCGTTGAAACAAGCTAATAAGAACAAGACTCGGGCGGAGATGTCCGATCCAGCAACGAATGCTCAGCGGACTCGTCAGAGCAACGAGCGCGACGCACTGACTGATAGACAGGCGCGCGAGCGACAGAATCTGGCCAAGCGACAGGACTCGCAGCGCCAAGCACTGCAGCGCACTAGGGCCGGAGCTGGAGCTCGACACTACACAACGCTGTCAGCTGACGTCATGAGCGATCTCGAGCAGAAGGCGGCTGATTCAGGTATCGAGCTCGACATTGTGCTCGAGGTATACTTCCGCGGTCTCAGCGACGCTGTGGATCGTGGATTGATCGAGCAGATGCATCAGCCGCATGCGTACAATAGACTCAACAGCTTTCTCTCCGGTGGTGCCGCCACTGAACTCGACGCCGATCTAATTCTAGAGAACTTCATCGGTACCGACGCGTCACGGCAGAAGTTCGCCGCGGCCACACCAGGGCAGTCGACAGAACTGGTGGTATCCCCAATCAGCGCGCCGATTCCGTGGGCGACGACGGAGCAGAGTCAACCTTCCGCTCGGTCGCACCACGCGTCGTGGAAGGATATCATGCACATCATCGCCGGTAAGGAACGCGGCGAAAAGCAAGCAAGCGACGATAACGACATCAGCACATATTCCACAAAGCACACAGCGATCGCCGCGCACGTCGCTGTGGCCAGAAGAGCTTACGCTAACCCATACTCGTCTGAGCGTGGTACGGCGATGAAGATCGAGCGTGCAGCTCACTTGGCCCGTGTGTACAGAATGCACGACATCGCGGGTCACCTCGAGCAGGCGCAGTTAGCGCACCAGCAGCACAACGTGCAATACGCAAGGGAGAAGCTGAATCAAGCGCATCGCGCCGTCCAGGACCACATCGACCTGGCCCGGAGTACGGTACATCGTTCCGGAAGTGTCAACGAAGGACATCCATTGGATGCCGCTGACATTGCCGATTTTGAAAAAGTAGCAGCGCGACATGGCTATGAATATTCGACAGTGCATGACAATTCTGATATAGGTCATTATCATATCGTGTTGCATCATCGCGATTTGCCGCATCATAGCATCGGCATATACAAATTCAAAGGAGATCGGCGTCCGACGATGATCTCCTACACCGGAAAGAAACCAAAATTAACACATGCACTCACGTCCACGAGCAATAAATCATTCAGAACTCCAGGTGCCCTGGATAAACACCTTCAGGATGTACACAAAAAATCTACTGTTAAAGAGAATTTCGAGATGAACGAAGGACATGGGGACGTTTCGAATCGACGGCTCGCTCGAGCGACTCGCGCGCGATTCGCTCGTGACAAATTTATAGCACGTTACATGCAGAAACTGGAGAGGAGATCGTCAATTCACGTAAAGAAAGATTCGACGGGAACTGTGAAGACGGTGTACGATGGTTCTGTGACATCCTATCCGCTGCACCCAGAGCATCGCGCCGCAATCGCTAAGTTGAATCATGGTGAGACAACGAAGTTTAGGGATGAGACTGGTAGTCATATCGTAGCACGTCGCGACGGTGATAAGGTGTACCTGAAGCACGCTGATTCGATTCACACTGGTAATCGCGAGACTGCAGTCGACAGACACCAGGTCGTCGACGAAGCTATGGGTCACCCAGCGCATACTGCAGCTGACTTCGAGCGAGTTGCAGAACGCTATGGATATAAAAAGGTTGGTGGAACGATACAATCTGTTATAGCGATGAAGCATCATAAAACAGATCATCATGTGCACATATATCGCGGGCGAGCGGGTTATAAACATGGTAAGCCTTATGCAATTACTACATCTAGCCTAAAGTTTCATCATTCACCGTGGGAGTTGAGCCATGATCTTGCTGCAGTGCATCGCACAGCTGATCTTATCGATAAAGAATCAGGGAGATAATCATGGGCGATCACGGGAATCCCGAGTCACCACAAGGGCTACATAATAAGGGTCGTGTGCGGGTTCACGCGCCGGGTACAGCCGATCACGGCCGCATTGGACACGTATTCCACAAGTTTAGTGACGGACGAGTAAATGTGACGCTGCTCGGCCGGGACGACGAGCGCAGAAGTAAGACACTGGGTCGAGAACAGTACTCCAGGATGCTCGGTGAGCTCAACGGCAGTCCAGTCGACTCGATGAACTCTAAGCCGTCTAACGGAGACGATGTAAAGAAGAAGGCTGAGCCGAAGAAGAAAAAGCCATCGAGTGACTGCAATGACGATGACGCGTCGACGACTACAGATAAGAAGAACGGAAACACAGAGAAGGTGGAGATCGATCCAGTGCTCAAGGACGAACTAGTTCGCGAGAACGTAACTGGCGACGAGAAGCGCGCCGTTGTACAACATATGCGTGACATACTTTCGAAACGCGGATACGAACATCAGTATGGCAAACAAACTGGGCATCGTTACGTAAAGGATTTTGGTGGAGGAATCGAGCACCACGTTCGCCTACGTGATGAAGGAACCGCCGGTGACCGACCGTTGCAGCGTATTGCGTGGACCTCCACTCTCCATTATAACAGGAAGCATGGACCACGGGCATGGGCGATGGTTGGTCGCAGAGGATCGATGTCGCTGCGACATCCGATGTCGCACAACCCAAGCGAATATACAGCTAGTCTTGAGAAGCATTTGGGTCACATTGAGCATGATTGGGTTCAACCTAGGACTGAGTCTACCAGCGTCGTTGATGATGAACTTAAGAATCATGTAGCTCATGTTGAACGGAGATGGGATGACGAAACGAAGGAATCATCGATGCTAGCCTGGCTGCGTAGCGCGATGCTCTCAGAGAATCGGTATCATCGTGATGAGTCAGTGGTGAGCGAAGATGATCAGCCGCAGCGCGCTAAAATGGGTGACACCGTACACCTCGGTTTCGGTGCGCGTGGTGGTCTTGGGTTCACCGGAGTCGTAGTGAAGTCTGACTCCAAGCACGTGACGATCAGGACTATCGACGGACGGACGATACAAGGACCACATAGTCACGTGTCGAAATCTGTGGAAGAGAGAACGCTGACGTCCGGAGAGGAGTCGAAGCGCGAGCGCATCGTCAAGGCGATGAAGCGCTCAGCCAGCGGATTCCAGCGTCGCTACGGAGATCGGGCAAGAAGCGTAATGTATGCTACGGCCACGAAGCTCGCTAAGGAGGAAGTAGAAGATTCAACGAAAACTACTGAAACCGATCGCATACACGCACATATGGTCGCTGCGGGATGGAAGCACCGCATCGACGACCCGAAGCGACGCCTGCACGCTCTGAGCGTCTATACGCACCCAAGACACGTCGGATCTGCTGTATACACTCTACATCATAATATACATCCTGAATACCAATCGCATCGGCGTGAGGGTACTTGGATCGTATCGCCTGATAGCCCGGCCGGGCTATCCGGACCGGTCCGGGCGAAAGATGCGCTGCAGCGCATCTTTGACCTAGGCAGCCTCCATGGGCATGGCTTAGAATCTTTAAAGAAGCATCTCCCCGTAGCCGTGGCTAGGGATAACACGAAGCTCGCTAAGGAGGAAGTAGAAGACTCAACGAAAGCTACTGAAACCGATCATATACACGCACATATGGTCGCTGCGGGATGGGCGCACCACAAACTGACCAGGTTGCGCCGCCAGGTGCCGATCGCCGGACGCCTGGTGCGCTGGTCGGCATCGAGCGTCTATACGCACCCAAGACACGTCGGATTTGCTGTATACACTCAACACCAGCGTGCTCGGCACCCTGGTGTTCATAAGGGTAGTTGGTTCGTCTATCCTAGTGCTCGAGCTGGGCATGGCTTAGAATCTTTAAAGAAGCATCTCCCTGGACGGACGATACAAGGACTCCCTGTAGCTCCGATTGGGGATAACACGAAGCTCGCTAAGGAGGAAGTAGAAGACTCAACGAAAGCTACTGAAACCGATCGCATACACGCACATATGGTTGCTGCGGGATGGAAGCACCACGGACCGGCTGGATCGCGGTTCCATGGGTCACGGCATCTCTATACGCACCCAAGACACACCGGATTTGCAGTATACACTCTACACGACTCCAGATATCCTACGGGTAGTTGGTTCGTCGCGTCCGACAAACATGGCGGGCCGGCCCGATCTGGGCATGGCCTAGAATCTTTAAAGAAGCATCTCCCCGTAGCCATGACTGGGGATAAATAGATCATCGGTATGTCGAGTAGTCAACGACGAAAAGCGGGAGTAAGGTAGGATGCCACTCTGGGATTTCAATCACGAAAAGAACACCTCCCCTGCTGGAGCCAACACTCTGGCTGGGATCGAGGCGGGTTACCAGGCCTTCAAAGGTCAAACCGACGGTCAGGCTTCGTGGAAACGCAACGTCATCGCGACAGCTGCCGGCTGGGTCAGACGATCGGTTCGATCGACTGACGGTGCGGAGAGAATCTTCGACGAGGTGATCGTCGCGGCTAATCCAGGCATTACGCTGGATGGTTACGCGAACGTCTCGTACCTAGCGTTTCCCGACATCTCTCAAATCTACACGAGCTCGAACTCGACTGGCGGTAATGCGCTGCAGGCGAACAGCTATGCGAACGTCTACGTGGTATTTAATGAGCCGGTTCGTAGCAAAGGCGGCCGCGTTCTCTTTCAGTTCAAGGTAGCGAACACAGTCTCGGGCAACGCGACTACCGCATTCTTCTCGAACAACGCAGTCGCCGCTGCTCTTAAGCAGGGCGGCAGCGCGATCATTAACGCAAACAACACCCTTGTGTTTCGTGTGTACTTGCCGTTTGTCAGCGGTAAGACGTCGACCTATAAGATCAACGCAAATACTATTCAGGCTAACGGTGTCACCGGCGCTGGAGTGGTCAAGGGCGGCGTGACGTCGAACCTCGTCAGTGGAAACATTACTACTGCCGGAGCCGAAGCTGCCAACCTTGTAATCACCGGTGCAGTGTCGAACAATGCCGGCACCTTTACGGTACGCGCCGCAAAGACTGGTGGTTGATGAGTATTCGATAGTCTGCGTGTAGGTGTAACATATGGCGGATAAAAAGATCAGTCAGCTGTCGACGATGACTCAGTGGTCCTCTGAGGATCGACTACTAGTCATCGATGATCCGAACGGCACCCCGACTGGCAAGACGATAACGACGAAGAATTTCTTCGGTAACGTCAACGCTAATACGGTACTCAACGCGCGCGTCAGAATGAAGGCCAACACAACGATCGTCTGCAGCAACACCGTCGTCACGAGCAACGTCAACATCACGAGCAACGGACTGCTAAAGGCAAATAACATCATCGTAACTACACGCTCAAATCCGTCAACGAACAACGCGACGACCGAGGGATATAAGACTGGTCAGATCTTCTTTAGTAACACATACATCTACGTTGCGGTGAACGCGACTACCTTAAAGCGCGCGTCACTCAGTACGTTCTAATCAATTGCCCGTCGTACTGGGCGCCCACAGTGACGGCATATGATCTTGAACGATAAGAACTTCACGATGTACGCGATGCAGAACTACGATAACCCATCGTGCATGGGTGTTGAGGAGTTCGAGGAAGACGTTTCTAGGATACGCAGCGTCTATAGACTAATGGCGAAATACAGGCGAACCGGAGAACTCAAGGAACGTCTGATTTTGAACCACCTTCGTATCATGTACAACGTTTTCAATCACGTGGCACTAACTAAGATGCTCTGTCTGAAACTCAAGAAGTACATTGACGTACTTAAGCCGTTTCTAATTCTATTGAGTTACTGGCCAGAACGAATTGTCGGTGTTGACGGTATCGACATTGTCGGCGTTGATGTTCCGATGGATTCTCGTGTAGTCAGTGTACTGAGGTCGCTGTGACTGTAGTTAATCGCGTCGTCGACCTGTACTTGACATATCAATTCATACGGCGTCTGACGACGCCGTATGCTGATACACGTGCGTACAGTCTTGGGCTGATCGACAAGGATGGACGGACAGTCAGATCGCCGAAGACACCGGAGGAAAAAGATGCTTATGGCTACTTTGACCGTCTAGTGTTCAATCTAAAGAGACTCCTTGGTAAGTTTCCGGGTGGTAGAACGAGAACGGCGTCATATGCAGCTGCACTACTGCTATTACGCGAAAAAACTGTTGATGAAGAAGGTCTTCTCGGAAAACTAGAGTCGACCACAAGACTCGTCGAATCATCGGGGATCGATCTCCCTGACATGAAGAACATCACCGAAGCTTCACGTGCACTACGTACGTTACAAAAGTTTGCGACGCGGACGGGTCAGCACAGCGTATACACATTTCCAGCGCGGCGTGTAGTCGCGTGGCATAGGTACCAGGTACCTGGAACGAAAATGATACATCACGTTGCACATTACGACGATGGTACTACTGGCCACATACCGACTGGAGCAGCACGAATTGACGAGGATGCTCCGATCAACGCTGTCGGCAGCGGAAGTGTAGCCGGGCTAGGAGTAGGAGCTCAAGGAGAACCGGGCCGATCGACACAGTTGATGGGGATTCTTAAGAGAAGACGGACAGTGAGATGATAAGACTCTACATTTTCACAGCCATCGTTGTCTGTATCATTGCTACGATTGGCATAATGTACCACCGCATCACGACACTGAATGGTGACCTTGCACTGCGTGAAAAGGCCTTTCAAGATTTGGTGGTCGAAGTTCGCCACCAGGAAACACTAATAACTAAGATGAACACGGACATAAAGCGTGCTACGGAGATCGCTGACGACCTCTCACGCTCGGCGCGCGCGTATGAACAGGAAACTGCTGCACTTCGTCGACGACTGCAAGAGACTCGCGACGGAAAGAAGAGAGATTTAGCTAAGGATGCTGCGTCCCATTCTAGCCTCGTCGAATCAGCAATAAATAGAGGTACCCGGCATGCGTTGAGGTGCAACCAAGTTGTGACTGGTGCGCCCCTCACTGAAGACGAGCGTTCTGGTAAGACAGTAAACACTGTGTGCCCGGATCTGATACGCCGAAGAGCTGGACTATGATTCGCACATTCATTGTTGCAGGTGCGATTGCACTCCTCACGGCGTGCTCGACGGCGCCGACTGTGATTACTACGCCAGTGATAGCTGAGAACGTCCCATTGTCGATACCATCAGTCAGACCTGCCGAACAGACGTCGTCTGTTCAGTGGTTTGTGATCACCGCGGCCAATGTCGACGACGTTTTGCGGCGGGCAGGCAGCGATGTACTATTCGCTATGATACCCGATGACTATAAAGCTCTAGCGATTAACGAGGCCGAGCTTCGTAGATACATCGAGGAGCAAAACGACGTCATCGCGGCATACAGAAAATACTATGAGGATGATAAGCGTCAAGCACCACGATCTATGCAGACTTCAGTGCCGACTGGGGGCGATGGTAATTCATCGTGGGTAGTACGGATCTGGAAATTTCTGTGGTAAAGCGAAATGGGTGAATCGCAGCAATCGCTCGAAACGCGTTTCGAGCTTTTGAAAAAGGACTATGAGACCGTGGGTCAACTACTGACTCGGTTAGACACTGCGATTGAAAAGCTGACTGATATTTCCAACAGCGTTCATAGGATGCTAGCCGTTCACGATACCCGCATCGCACAGCAGGAAGAGGTTGTCAGACACGTGATTGATAAACTCGAGTCAGCCAACAAAAGAGCGCAAGACGTGCGTGACGAGTGTCGCGATGATCTAGATGAGTTTAAGAAGGAATGCACCAGGTCACTAACCGAAGTGCGCGACAATGTCAACCGTCTCGAGAAGTGGAAGTATTATGTCATGGGATTCGCGGGTGCAGGCGGCGTGATCGCTGGGTATGCGCTATCAAAAATGTCTATATCAACTGTGTTGCAAAATTTTGTCGGTTGACATTCGTCTTAGTTAGTGATAGTATATTGGTTCAGTGGGCGGATCAGCGAGTGATGTAGTCACTGTGCGTCATCAAGCAAAATCGTCGTTCGCCGTCGATACACAGTTCATCTGCCGTATCGGTGAATCTCTTGCGAGATTCTCAAAGAAGGCTGAGAACATATACAACTTTAGATGTCCATTCTGTGGCGACTCCGCGCGCGACGAGAAGAAATCTCGCGGCTATCTCTTCCGTAAACCAGACGCGTGGATGTATAAATGTCACAACTGTGGTCATGCGTGTGGACTTCGCGCACTGATCGAGTGTGTCAATCCCGCGATGGCGAAAGAGTACAACATCGCGCTCTATAGACACGTCGAGACGACTGATTCGACACCAGTCGACGCCAACCTCGATCCCAACGTCAATGCATTATCGTCCGAATCGGACGATAATAACTCCAAGATCATTGCTAGTCTGATGCGGATCGTCGACATGCCGATGTCGCATGCAGCTGTACAGTACCTGCACGGCCGAGCAGTATTGACACGGGCGCTAAGCGCCCCGGTATCAGATTTGTTCTACACTGCCAATGTCCAGCAAGCATTTAGCTTCGTCAAAAAGTACGAGGGACGCCTACCGCGTAACGGAGATCATAGGATCGTCATACCGTTTCGCGATGTCTACTCGAAGATCTTCGGCGTCACGTGCCGTTCAATGTCTCGCGAGACTCCAGCTAGAATGAAGTACGTGACGGTACGATTTGACGATGAGTCACCACTCGTATATGGAATCGACCGCATCACTCCCGGCCGGCGCGACGTCATGGTGTTCGAGGGACAGTTTGACAGTATGTTTCTAGATCCAGCAGTTGCTGCTGGCGGAAGTAATTTTCAACACGCACTAGCGATGTATGTCGATCCGATCGTAGTTCTGGATAATCAACCGCGAAACGTCGACGTTGTGCGTAACATGCGCCGGTGCGCTAGCGATGGACTCAGGGTAGTAGTTTGGCCTAACTGGTGGGAGTGGAAGGACGTTAACGAGGCTGTGCTTTGTGGAATGACTACTAACGAGGTGTATGATACGATATATAAGCATGCTGTCAGGGGGGCGCAGTTTCAGATAGAGTTCAACCGATGGCATAAAATTGCACAATGATTCCAGAAAAGAAGGAGTAGTAGGATAAGTGTCGACGACATACAATCACCTGCCCTCCATTATGCAGCAGTACATTCATCTGTCGAGATACGCTAGATGGAACAACGAACTAAAGCGACGGGAAACGTGGCCTGAAACTGTAGCGCGGTACTTTGACTTCTTCCAAAAGCATCTCCGTGACAATTGCAGTTATAAGTTGGCAAAGGAACTTAGAGGACGCCTCGAGGACGCTGTACTGAATCTAAGGGTCATGCCGTCGATGCGATGCCTAATGACGGCTGGGGAGGCATTGGAGCGAGAGCATGTGGCTGGGTATAACTGTGCATATGTGGCCGTTGACAGTCCTCGAGCATTCGACGAGATCATGTACGTCATGATGTGTGGTACTGGTATCGGCTTTTCGGTGGAGTCGAAGTATGTAGATCAACTCCCGGTCATAGCTGAAACGATGTATCCAACTGAGACTACTATCGTCGTTGCCGACAGTCGACTTGGGTGGGCAAAGGCAATGAAGGAGTTGATTCATCTCCTATACTCCGGTCAGATACCAAGATGGGATGTGGGCCGAGTGCGTCCGGCGGGCGCACCACTCAAGACATTTGGTGGGCGAGCGAGTGGACCCGAGCCACTGGTACGCGTATTCGAGTTCATCATCAAGAAGTTTCAGACTGCTGCAGGCCGGCGACTGCAGCCAATTGAGTGTCACGATATTATCTGTAAGATCGGCGAGGTTGTAGTCGTTGGCGGGGTGCGCCGAGCAGCACTCATATCCCTATCTGATGTCAACGACCGCATGATGCGCGCCGCTAAGTCTGGGCAATGGTGGATGTCAGATCCACATCGGGCTCTATCGAACAACTCATACATCGTCAAGGACAAGACCATCGACGTCGCCACTTTTCTCGAGGAATGGGCGTCCCTATACTCTTCGAAGTCAGGCGAGCGCGGAATCTTCTCGAGGTTTGCCGCAAAAGCCCAGGTGATCAAGCACGGGCGCCGTGATTCAAACCACGAGTTCGGTTGCAATCCGTGTTCCGAGATCATTCTTAGGCCGAATCAGTTCTGTAATCTCACTGAGGTTGTAGTACGACATGACGACAATATCGACGATCTGCGGGAAAAGATCGAACTAGCGACGATACTCGGTACGATGCAGGCAACCCTTACAGATTTCAAGTACTTGACGAAGAGATGGCAGTCGAACTGCCAGGAGGAGAGACTTCTCGGGGTGTCGATGACTGGCATCATGGACTGTGTGCTGACGAATGGCACTAGGCAGGATTTGAACCAGGTTCTCAGCACACTGCGCAGCCATGCCGTTGCAGTCAATGCGCGGTGGAGTAAGATGCTCGGTATCAACCAAGCAACTGCCGTGACGTGTGTCAAACCGTCGGGTACCGTATCGCAGCTCGTAGATTCAGCCTCGGGAATCCACGCAAGACACAGTCAGTACTATATTCGCACTATTCGAGCTGATAAAAAGGACCCACTGACGCGCGTGATGGTCGATGCGGGATTTCCTGCAGAAAACGATGCAATGATGCCGGACACTGTTACGGTATTCTCATTTCCGATTAAAAGTCCTGAGAATGCAGTGCTTCGAAGTTCTCTCGATGTTAATCGACAGCTCGAACTGTGGCGTACGTATCACGACGAATGGTGTGAGCATAAGCCGAGTGTGACCATCTCAGTGAAGGACAACGAATGGGTGCGGCTGGCAGCATGGGTTTATGACAACATGTCGTCGATGTCGGGAGTGTCATTTTTACCATTCTCCGATCACGTCTATAAGCAGGCTCCGTATCAGGAGTGCGACGCCGTTCGCTACAAAGAGTTAGTGTCGTCAATGCCGAAAAACGTCGACTGGTCGAAGTTGGCGGAGTATGAAACCACCGACCACACTACGTCGTCGAAGGAGTTTGTGTGCACTGGCAACGTTTGCGAGCAGCTATGATACCGAGAGGTAAAACTACTGCCCCTAGGCGCCGATCAAAGAGTTAATTTGACTGATCGGTAAAATTGTGGTAGAATGGTATAAATAGAGGGAGACGCCGGAACGATGCAATCGCGTGAACGCAAATACTGCAGTACCGCCACCGTGGATGTTCGAGGGTCGGCCGTTTACTCAGGCTGACGTCGGCCGACACGCGGGATTTGTATACGTCATAACAAATCGCTCGACGGGAAGGAAGTACGTTGGCCGAAAGTATTTTACGACCACTTCGAGAGCGCGCAGGGCTGGTCGGATCCGGCGCCGGCGAACAGTCAGTGCATGGGAGAACTACTTCGGTTCGTCCGAAGAATTTTTGAAGATGGTTGATGAGTATGGAATGGGTTCGTTTGACAGAGAAATTCTATCACTACACGCGACGCGCGGCGACACGAACACAGCTGAGGTGGCCGAGCAGTTTCGTCGCAACGTCCTTGAGGACTCAACGTACGTCAATGGCAATATCAACGGTAAGTGGCACCGTCCGCCACAGTGGATCATAGACGCAAGGGTGAGATCGAAGTGTCCGGGATCGTGACTCCAGACCACTTAGGTGGTCATTTGTATCGAACCCACGTCGACCGTGGAGCGCTCGAGTACCTAGTGCGAACGTTTGATATTGCAACGATGCTCGACGTGGGGTGTGGTCCCGGAGGAATGCACGAAGTCGCTGAAAGTCTGGGTATAGTGTGGGTCGGCGTCGACGGCGATCCGATCTTTAAAGATCGCAATAATATCATACTACACGACTTCTGCAACGGACCACTGTCGACATACATCACCCACACAGATCTTGTGTGGTCGGTCGAGTTTCTCGAACACGTCGACGAGATATATCTCCCCAACGTGATGTCGTCTATCAACAGGGCGTCAGTCGCCGTAGTGACTGCGGCTCCACCAGGTTACCCTGGACACCATCATGTCAATTGCAGACCACAGGATTACTGGATTGGCGCTTTTGCCACAATCGGTATGCGATTCGATTCGGTCAGGACTGCAAAACTTCGCGAAGCGTCGACGATGAGAAAGCCGTTTATGCAGTCGACTGGGATGCTGTTCACTTCATCGAATGCTAGGTTACTGTCATGATCGATTGCATCAAACTATTCGTGGGCTGTGCACCGAACGGCGAAGACGCTGAGTCGCAGATGGTTCTTGAGCACACCGTCAAAAAGAACTCGTCGATGCCCGTCGACATTGTGTGGATGCACATGACGGCCTCGCGGAACACATTCTGGGATGGGTGGACGACGAAGCAGTGGTCGACGCCGTTCTCCGGATTCAGGTGGGGCATACCTGAATACTGCAACTTCTCTGGCCAAGCAATCTACAGCGACAGCGACGTGATGTTTCTCGGTGACCTGGCGGAACTATGGCGTCTCCAGTTGAACGGAGAGGCATGCATCGCGGCAAAGAGCTCGGATCGATTCTGCGTAATGAAGTGGGATTGCCACCGCGCGAGCGGCCTCATGCCGCCCATGCAGTACATTCGCGAGGATCAGTGGTCACACCACCTCCTCACGCGTCACTTCTCGTCGTCTAGACACCTGGTGCAGACGTTTGATCGCCTGTGGAACAACTTCGACGGCGAGAACGACGGGCTGCATACGATCAAGGCGCTACACTACACCGACATGTCGACACAACCACACCTACCGTATGCCGTCGATAGACTTGATCGCGCTGGACGTCGCCACTGGTACGATGGTCCTCGTCGGCAACACCGCAGAAAAGATGTGGTCGAGCTGTTCGACTATTGGTACGAGCGCGCGCGTGACGAGGGATACGATCCCGAGGCTTATGTCCCACACGATGGGTACGTGGAGTATCAGAAGTTGAGTCAGACTGGGTACTCAGCTGCCAATGGATTCGATGTGACGAGGGGAGAATAGGATGATACGGTATAACGGAGAGAATCCCTTTTACGACATGCAGTCACTGTATGACGATGTTGTCGCTATGGTAAGTTGCGACTCGACGTACCTTCGAGATCATGCTCGAGCATGGGTGGGATCGTGCATCCTCTCCGGCAACTTCAAGCGCTGTCACATTCACGTAGTCAGTAGAGATGACGCCGACTTTGCGCTGATTGGTCTACTGAAGATGCAGGCCCGAGCACTGGCCACAGCGTACGGAAAGATGTTCCATGGTCTGACAGCGACGTTTGAAGAGGATTGCACAGGTCTGACCGATAATGAACGACGCGCCTGGTATGCAAATGCGAGATTCGTCGCCGCGTACAATTTGATGACGGAAGCAATTTATAGCGTCAGAACACTGCACGGTGGTCCGTCAGTGCTGCTCACGGACGTCGACTGTGTTTTCATGAATCGATTCGTTGAACCACAGAAACGCATCGGACTCTTTCTGCGCGAACCTCTTCCCAACGTTGGTGAGTTTGAACGCGAGGGAACTCGAGTCGCGGCCGGAATGGTGTACTGTCATATCTCCGAACGGGATTTTCTTGGCGCTGTTTCCAATGTTCTGACCAACAACGCACTGGCATGGTTCATGGATCAGCGCGCACTCTGGGAAGTCGCTCGAAGTAGGCTCGAGCACGTACATCCATTCACGAAGTCCGACATGAACTGGAGTTTCGATGACGCATCGGCTACTGTATGGACGGGAAAGGGCCCGCTTAAGCACACGTCGAAGCCGTACCTCGATGCAAAGAAGTGCTTTGACGACGCGATGCTTAACGTCGATCTGTGGAGTCACGTGTGATGAAACGTATATTGATCCTCGAGCCTAGGCTCGATACCTCGTTCAAGCCCGGAACGGTTCCACTTAAACTGAGTGCCCCGACGCATTCGATACGCTATTGGTGGCAGATATTTGCGGATGTAGTCGATAAATCGCACAAGAGTTGTGGTGACGAAGTGCGGCGCGTCGTTCTACCATTGTGGCAGTTTTCACCAGAACTCGTCACCGCGTTCGATGTCGACCTAGTGTACGTTCCCCACAGGGAGTATCACGATTTCCTATCACCGATGGCCACCATCGGTGCGCAGGAACGTGTGAATGTACTGTACTACATGCAGTCAGTGTTTCCACACATCTTCTATTGCGATCGCGTCGGCTGGGCCGGCGGCATGAGTCACGAGCGTTTGAAACGCATCGCCGATATGACTGAGAAGAACTGCACATACTTGAACGGCTCGTCGGTGTTTGAGACTCTGTCGAAGCGTGCTATGGACGGTCTGAGCAAGTTCGAACAGGCGAAACCCAATGACGACGTCAGAAAAAATTTGATGGCTATCGGGTCCTACGTCGCGTTCATCTGCCAACTACCCCATGACTATACCATTAAGCATCACAGCTCCGTTTGTGTCGAAGACGCTCTTCGTCGAATCATCGAGGTGTCTCCGATGCCGGTTATCGTCAGGGGTCATCCGGCTAATCCCGGGAGTATGCAGTCCCTGATCGATATAGTGCAGCGGGAGCACAATCGCAAAGTCTATTGGATGGACCCAAGTGCTGCATCGATTCACGACTTTGTGTCGTGCGCGCATACTGTAGCATTAGTGAACTCCGGCGTAGGTATGGAGGCGCTGCTGCACAACAGGCAGGTAGTTATATTCGGACGATCCGACTACAACTGCATGGCGGTTGACGGGAACGTCGGACTTCACGATGCTCTGTCTAAACCACACATGCCAGCTCATCGAATTGAAAAACTGCACGCGTTCTTCGATGCGTGGCACAACGAGTGTATCGATCTCACCGAGGCCGATGATCGCATCGCCGCCAAACTAATGTGGAGATGGTCATGGAAGGCACAGTGCTAAACACTACTCATAGCCCTAGGAATCGGTTGGATATTCGGTGGTATTGTCACCGTAACCTGGTGACCTCAATCTCGTTGCGGCAATAAGCGCTAAACAGATATTCAGGTATCATAATTCTCGAGAATTATGATACCAGTATCATAATTCTCGGTGGCAACGGTGATTATCACAGTCATCGTATATGATTTGATGCGGAAAAACTAGGAACTCGACGATGGCCCAAACTAGAAAGCATCCCGAATCCGCAGATAGGAACGTTCTGACGGCAGCGCGCGCACTGCTGGCCGATCCTCGCGTTGCTCGACGCTACGGAAGATCAGTGAGGATTGATCGAACGTACGACATACCGTTCCTCGCTGGATACAGCATCGACGGTGGGACCATATACATCGACAGGCACCTTCCAGTTGGAACTCGGGTACGTGGGTATCCAGTGACGCAGTTCCTTGTGCAGCACGAAAGAGTTGAGAAGTCATTGATAGACGCCATGGGTTTCAACTACGCCAGAGCGCACCTCATGGCAACGGCTGTCGAGCACGAGTTTGTTCGTCGAGCTGGACTAAACCCAGCAGAATACGAGAAGGTACTCGCGCCATTCATCAAGTCTGTGGCTCGTGAGAAACTAAAGAGACTGCCACCAGACCTCGATATGACTCCAATATCGTCGACAGACTCGCAGTCCGCCGTAATGCTGCGCAACATCATAGCTACACAAGCTGTAGCGAATCGGTCGATAAATGTGCGTCGGCGCATTCCATCACGTATGAGAGTGAAGGTATCGACGAATGGTTCTCGTCTTCCTGCTCCACATCTTCTCAATAGCGATGGGACTAGGCAATCCCCTGCGCGGCATATTCGCTAGTTGCTGAAGTGGTGTGGCAGAGGTACTCGCGATAGCATGGAACACATCGTATCCGTAAGGTCATCGTACTTTTGCGCGGGTGTGATACACAACGGCAATTTGATAGTTGAGGCCGCTCCAATACTACGATGGGCAGTCGGAAGAAAGTATGGATGGTTCATTGCGTACGCAAATGCAAAAGGATGGATCATAACGAGCGTGCATGTAACTCAGTCGACGATTGATTCTTGGGTGCAGCCATCTGAACTTTAACAGTTCCCGGAGATTGACCCGATCTTCTGTCATCAACGTGTCGCTGTGTCGGGTAACCCAACGACTATGTTCAAAAATATTCTTGATACAAGAAGGAAGGAACTTGGTATATGATGACGTTCAATCAACTGCTAGCAAAAATTGAAGACGAAGGTTTGGTCGTCGAGGAAGCCGACCGCACGGTGCCAGGAGACATCGCTGAGTGCTATGGACTAGTTCCACATTCATATCGTAGAACTCGTGGGTTCAGCGGCGTTGACCCATCCAGTGAATTTTACGATGAGGCGAGTGACTACGCAGCAGTCTGGACACCACCAAACTTCACTCGCGACATCCTCGCTGTCGAGACATATCTGATTCCGCACGGTTACCAATACTTCATTTCGACGATGCCCGATGGTCGGTATTCGGCGTGCGTTCGAAATCATCCCGGATACGGCCATGGTGTAGCAAATACACCGACGCTGGCTCTGGTCGCTGCGGCCATCCGAGCAATAGGTAGTGCTACATAAAATTTCGGTTTACATAAAAGCTTCTCTATGGTACAATTGATTATGTGATAAGCTCTTGTTCTGGTAATCGTGGCTGCAATCATCATTGCCGCGATCGTCGCTCGGCATCGCAGCATGGTTGGCTTAAGCATATAAAATAGGAGATGTAAGGTGCCGTGGCCGAGAAAGAACCGCCCCCGTAAAGGACGTCGTAAGGTTGGGCGCAGAAAGCGTCGTCATATGAATAGACAACGTCATCGCTGATGGGGTGTATGTCGTGGTCAAAAGGAAGTACGAACTGATCGTCAATCCAAAGACTCCAGATGGGCTGAAGCGTATCCGGGCTCTTCGAGACATCATTCATTACAGAGTTTACAGGGGTGATCTCGGTGGGTTCGTCGGGTCCGAACGGAACCTATCGCAGAATGGTGACTGCTGGATCTTCAACGACGCCCAGGTCAGCGACTACGCTAAGGTTTCCGGCAATGCTTGTGTCTCCGGCAACGCCTGTGTCTCCGGCAACGCTCGGGTCTCCGGCTACGCTCGGGTCTCCGGCTACGCTCAGGTCTCCGGCAACGCTTGGGTCTCTGGCTATGCCGAGGTTTCCGGCGACGCTCGAGTATACGACAACGCCCGGGTCTTCGACAATGCCGTGGCCGGTGGTCGAGTTCATATTAGCGACAGCGCCCAACTTTGTGGCTTTGTCACCATCAACTTTCCAATCAATATCACCGATAATGCGGTGATAATGTGTGCAACTCCACCGTTTGTTAGTCGCAGCGACGGCCATATCTTCTTCGTCAATCGACTCAAACCCAGCGGATTCGCCATCAGAGCCGGCTGCCGTACGTTCAGGACGTTCGAAGATGCTAGGGATCACTGGTCAAGGACGCGCGGCAGTACTCCACTTGGTAACGAGACGATGGACATTCTCGACTATCTCGAGAAGCAAGTTTGGCGGCTGAAATGGGACGCCAAATAGTTAATTTTAACTAATATAAAGGTTAACATTAACCAAATCAAAAAGGAAACAAAATTCCACCATTTTTTAGTGTACACCGATCTCAAAATGTAGTAGATTGATAATGTAATTTTAGGAGGGGCAAAGATGGAGATCGATGTGGTAGACAAGAAGTACGAACTGATCGACGATTCCAAGGCTCCGAATGGGCTGAAGCGCATCCGGGCGCTCCGGGACATTCCGCGATACGGTGTCAAGGTCGGCGACCTTGGTGGGTTCGTCGAGTCCGAACGGAACCTGTCGCAGAGCGGCGACTGTTGGATCTCCGGCAACGCTCGGGTCTACGACTATGCTTGGGTCGGCGACAACGCTTGGGCCGGCGGCAACGCTTATGTCTCCGACAACGCTCGGGTCTTCGGCAAAGCCAGTATCGTCGACGACGCTCGGGTCTCCGACAACGCTCAGGTCTACGGCAACGCTGGGGTCGACGGTTACGCTTGGGTCTCCGGCGTCGCTCGGGTCGTCGACAACGCTCAGGTCTACGGCTACGCTAGGGTCGACGGCTACGCTTGGGTCTCCGGCGTCGCTCGGGTCTCCGGCAACGCTTTGGTCTCCGGCAACGCTTGGATCTCCGACCGCGCTCGTGTCTCCGGCAACGCCCGTGTCTCCGACAACACTTGGATCTCCGGCAACGCTCAGGTCTACGACGACGATCTGCGGTAACGTCCAGTGACAGTCACAGGTCCGATGTTCTGGACTCTGGTGCAGAACGTCACTGTCATCAGTTAACGGTGCCGACTGCGACCGTACAGACTGCAGTCACATGAAGGAGTACCACATGATGATCGACGAAATGAACCGCTGGCGCCTGCAGCCCAAGGCCGTCAAGGACGAGTGGAAGGAAAAGGCCCGCAAGATGCTCTATTCGGCTGTCACGCCGCCCGAATTCGAAGAACGCGATGTGCTCATCCCGGGCCTCGCGAAGCTCATGTACAACCGAGCGCAGCGCGCAGCGCAGCGCACCGTCGGTTGAACTGAAACTAGTAGACTATGGCCCGGGGCCATAGTCTACTACTATTAGAGAAAATTGACATGACGCGCACCAGAGTTCACCTGACGCGATTTTATTACTCTGTACAATGCTCGGGGGGATTGTATAAATAGCCCAGTCAAATCATACGCAAGACCTGCTATGGACACTTTTAAGGACTTTCTGGCGCGCAACATCGCCGAGGGTATCGTCGTTCCTTTCAAACGGCCTACCCCTACGACGCGCGTTTATCTCGATTGCGACGGCGTGCTCGCCGACTTCGACAAGGGTGCCGCGGCGGTGTTCGGCATGCATCCGCGCGATTTCGAGGCGCGCTTCGGCATCAAGAGCTTCTGGCGCCGGCTCGCGGCGACGCCCGATTTCTTCGCAACGCTCGATCTCATGCCCGATGCCATGGAGCTCTATACGGCGGTGCGCCATCTCGACCCCGCGATCCTCACGGGCCTGCCGCGCGGCAATTGGGCCGAGCCGCAGAAGCGGCGCTGGGCGGCGCGTCACTTTCCCGGCGTGCCGGTCATCACCACGACCGCGGCGCTCAAGCGCGCGCATTGCCATCCCGGCGACGCTCTGGTCGACGACCGCGACAAGTACCGGCATTTGTGGGAGGGCGCGGGCGGCGTGTTCATTCATCACACCAGTGCTGCGCAATCGATCGGCGAACTTCGGCAAAAAGGTTTTGCCGTCGCCGACCCCTGATCTCTGACATCCTCACGCCGCCTTCATGGCTTATAGCGACAAGGTCATCGACCACTACGAAAACCCGCGCAACGTCGGTGCGCTCGACAAGGGCGCCGAGGACGTCGGCACGGGACTGGTCGGCGCGCCGCCCCCGGAGGCGTCCGAAATGTCGGCGCACGCCGCAGGCTTGGAGCGGGATGAATGGCGGACAAGGTTGCGTTGATCACCGGGGTGACCGGCCAGGACGGCGCCTATCTGGCCGAGTTCCT
>Ga0194131_10004982_pt1 | contig 19536 bp, 33 predicted proteins | sample TA2KigO120mmetaG_FD_148631 | JGI IMG/M metagenome (GOLD analysis project Ga0194131, IMG submission 148631) | Freshwater microbial communities from Lake Tanganyika, Tanzania - TA2015053 Kigoma Offshore 120m | ecosystem: Environmental > Aquatic > Freshwater > Lake | place: Tanzania: Lake... | reverse complement strand
GATACATATCATGACCACACACAGTTAGAAGAATCGCTTGCGCTGACTGGCAGATGGGATGCTCTCCTCTGCCCGATACTTGGCCACCGTACGCCTCGCGATCAATACTTGCTGTGTCCGAAGACGCGCAGCGATTTCTTCATCTTTTAATGGCCGCTCAGCGTTCTCTTCCCTCACCATTTTGCGGATCATTTCCCTCACGGATACAGAGGAATGCATGCCCGAGAGCTGATCCGTATGCGGCACTCCCGCGTTAAAGAAGAACTTCAACTCCAGCATGCCTTGCGGACAATACATATACTTGTTGGCCGTGCTACGACTGATGGTCGACTCATGCATCCCGATATCCTCTGCCACCTGTTTGAGCACAAGTGGTTTGAGATACTGCACTCCGTGGTCGAAAAACTGTTCCTGAAACTTGACGATGCTCGACACCACTTTAATGATCGTCTTATTACGCTGCTCGATGCTACGAATGACCCACTGGGCAGCGCGCAGCTTTTCGTCGATGTAGGCCTTCGTTTCAGGCGTGCCGCCCTGGCTTGAAACCATTATTTGTTTGTAAAAGGGGCTGATGCGTATGCGGGGAAGATCTTCGTCATTTAGCAGCACGACCCACTCCCCTTCTTTCTTCACCACAAACACATCGGGAACAATGACATAATTCTGGGTATTCGTGAATGACCGGCCCGGCTTCGGCTCCAAATTCTCGATAATTTTGGTGGCTTGAAACACTTCTTCCACCGTCACATTCAACGCCTTGGAAATCTTGGAGTATTGTTTCTTTTCCAGATCCTTCAAATGATGAAGAATTACGCCCTCCACAACCGATCCCTTCAGCCCGCAGGGCCTGGTGCCTAACGATCCAATCAGATTGGGATCCAAGTACCCGAGTTGCAGCAAGAGACATTCGGAGAGATCCCTAGCCCCTACACCGATAGGATCAAACGTATGAATTTCTCGCAATACCGACTCAGCAGTAACTTCCGTGAAGTCGGTTCCCGCTATCACTTCAGACAACGGTATTCGCAGATATCCATCATCTTCAAGATTGCCGATGATCAATCGGCCAAGGGTTTTTGCTCGGTCGGGCAATCCTGACAAAGACAGCTGCCAAAGGAGATGCTCTTCCAGGGAGGTCGGCGTCGTCACGGTTTGCTCATAGGAAGGAAATTCGCCTTGACTCGACGAGGGATATTCGGAGGCACCAGCTCGCCGGTCACTCCTGAAATACTCCTCCCACCCGGATGCAGTGAATTCTTCGGGCAATCCCTGTTCTTCCGGTGTTCCTCCCTCTTCTGGCTGGTCTTGGCCGGTGGCAACCGGTGCTTCCTCAGTCTTGTCTTCGGCCTGACCTGTCTCTTCTTCTTCGACTTCCGCTTGCAGTTCATCCAAAAGCGGATTTTCCATCAGATATTGCGACAGACTCTGCTGCAATTCGAGACGCGAGAGCTGCAACAGCTTGATCGCTTGTTGCAATTGCGGTGTCAGGTTGAGTTTTTGGCTCAACCTGAGATCCAGACGTAATTTCACGATAAAGGTCCTATTCAGCTATAACTTGAACCCTTCTCCGAGATAGACTGCCCGAGCGGTCTCACTCTTGACGATGACGTCAGGAGGCCCCGATTCTAGAATCGACCCTTCGTTAATGATATAGGCGCGGTCCACAATGGAAAGTGTCTCTTGCACATTGTGATCGGTAATAAGAATGCCGATGCCCTTGCCTCTTAATCGCGTGATAATCTGTTGAATATCTGCCACGGCAATCGGATCAATCCCCGCAAACGGCTCGTCCAGAAGCATGAACAACGGGGTTGTCGCCAATGCCCGAGTGATCTCCAAACGGCGTCGTTCGCCACCTGAAAGTGCGTAGGCCATACTTGTCTTGATATGAGAAAGATCTAGTTCTTTCAACAACGCTTCTACCCTCTGAACCCGTTCTTCGCGAGCATACCCCAGCATTTCAAGAACCGCCAAGACATTATGCTCGACTGACAGTCGTCGGAATACCGACGACTCTTGCGGCAAATAACCAATCCCCCGTCGCGCCCGCTGGTACATCGGCAGGTTCGTAACAGCTTCGCCATTGAAAGTAATGTGCCCCTCATCCGGTTGGCACAGGCCAACCATCATGTCGAAAATCGTGGTCTTCCCTGCTCCGTTCGGACCCAACAGGCCCACCACCTCACCTGCCCGAACCTCAATGGCAACACCCCTGACAACTTTGCGACCGCGAAAACTTTTGACGAGTCCGCTCGCACTGAGACATTCCGTGCGCTTGACAGCCGTCACGTCGGCAATCGGGTCCATTCCCGAATGAAACTCCAGACTCATGGCGCACCCTGGCTTTCTCCCTCGATATGGACACGAGAATCACCCTCCACGACACTTCGCTCCTCCGTGAGATAGATCGTGATCTGCTTGCCGCTCACGCGCGTCCCCTTCTCCCAAGCGACTGGATTTCCCGTCAGAACGATCTTATCTCCGTCGCTGAAATATACAGCCTTTTGGCATGTCGCATGACCCCCGGCATGTTGAATCTGGACATGATCGATCGCTTCGACTTGGTTCACGGAGTGGTTGGACAATCCCGGCGACGACTCATGCCCCTTGGCTGTGGAGCGCCTTTGAGTTGTTGCTCCGCCTGTGCCCTTACCTGAGCTCTTCGGTACAGCCCCAGTGGCTTGCCCTTTGGCATGAAATAAGACAACCATTTTATCCGAGCGTACGAGAAGTGGCCCCCTTGCAAGGACGACGGTACCTTCAAAGACCGCCTGACTATCCTGTTTGCGTACGGTAACTTTCTCTGATGTGATCGTGGTGGGAATGGGAGCAGTTTCTTCCGTCTTGGAAAGAAACCCTGGTTCCACCGCATATGCATCAGCTGCACTTGCCGCCAGAATGACGTTAAGAAGCAGGAAGAAAATCCACATGCACATCCTCTAAGATCTGAAACTCTTCTGAGTCCACTCTCCCCAGCAACCCTCGTCCCGTGACTGTGACACCATGGCCGACAATTCGGACCGCATCATTGGTGTGAAGCTCTTTCGTCGCATCTTTCCAGGCCACATGGTTTGTGTAGATCGTGTACCCGCTTTGAGTCTCAACGACCATCGGATCGCTCTGATTGGCCAGCATGAGATCCTTCGTCGCAATATCGAGGGTTCCTTCTTCCCCAGATACCATCATCTCTTTTCCCTGTTCCCCGTAAAAGGTGATATCTACCCCAGTGAGTAAGGCTCGTTTTTCCCGTTCGAAGACCCGTGCCTCTCTGGCCTGCACGTACCATTGAATCGCATTACCCTTAAACTGCGTAAAGGTAAAATTGGAGATTTTGGCATCCGCCTGCTCGATCGCTCCAGGAGCAACGGATTGAGTGCGAGGGGCTGATCCGGTGTTAGTGTAGAGGAGGTAAGACAAAAAAACTGCCAATACTGCACTCAAGGCAAGAAGTGTGCCCCGTGCAACACGCTCCCACATTCGGCTACCACACTTTCCATCCAACCGAAATAGAACTGGCACAATCGTAGCATGCATGCAGAGGCAAGTAAATGTCTTCGCGAGACCTAGAAAGCAGAACGGCCTCCACGTGTTGCCACGGAGAGGCCGTCCGGATTATCGCCGAAAAATTCACTCAGATCGCGCTAGGCTGATTTGTCGGACCCGGAAGCTGGCCCTTGAGCGGGTGCTGCAGCTGACTTCTTCGAGGTAGCCACCTCTGAACGAGAGACCAACTCAATGGCTACCATTTCTCCCCCATCTCCAATCCGCCGGCGCGTCTTGACGATCCTGGTATACCCCCCGAGGCGATCTTTGAAACGCCCGGCTACGTCGCTGAATAGTTTGGACACAACGGTCTTGCTGCGCAAGAACCCGAGTGCGCGCCGACGCGCCGGCAGCGTGCCCTCTTTTCCCAGAGTGATCATGCGTTCGGTGAACCCGCGGATTTCCTTGGCCTTGGCTTCCGTGGTCTCAATCCGCTCATGATCCAGCAGCGACGTCACGAGGCTGCGAAAGAGCGCCCAGCGGTGCTTGGTCTGTCTCCCGAGTTGTCGTCCTTTTTTCCTGTGTCGCACGGTGTTCCCCTTGGTTCAAAAGTTACTCGGACTTCGGGCTCCCATTGTGCGACGATCCCGCCTCAACCTGGGTACCCAGCGAAAGCCCCATTTCGTTCAAAATTTCTTTGATTTCATTAAGGGACTTCTTCCCAAAGTTCTTCGTCCGCAGCATCTCGCCCTCGGTTTTCTGCACCAAATCGGCAATGGTCTTAATATTGGCATTCTTCAAGCAATTGGCTGCGCGAACAGACAATTCCAGCTCATTGACACTGCGGGAGAGGTGCTTGTTCTCTTCATGCTGAGATTTCTCAATCCTTGCATCAGCCCTTCCTGCGGTACGTTCTTCTGGATTAATGAAGATATCCAGGTGTTCTCGCAAAATGCCGGCCGCCTTCGACAATGCATCGCGCGGACTGATCGTGGCATCGGTCCACACTTCCATCGTCAGCTTGTCATAGTCGGTCATTCGACCGACACGGGTATTTTCCGATTTGAAGTTGACCCGCTTGATTGGCGAGAAAATCGAATCAATCGCGATGACCCCAATCGGCAGCCCTTCCTCTTTGTTACGTTCAGCCGGCACGTACCCTCGGCCCTGTTTGACTGTCATTTCGATATCGAGCGTCGCGTCTTTGTCCAACGTCGCGATGTGGAGATCCGGCGTGAGGATGGCGACATCCGCGTCGTGAACGATGTCGGACCCCTTCGCTACTCCAGGGCCTTTTTTCTTCAGCCTGATCGTCTTGGGTTTATCGGTATGGAGCGCGAGACGCAGGCTTTTAATGTTTAAAATGATCGCCGTCACATCTTCGGTAACCCCGGTGATCGTCGAAAACTCGTGCACCACGCCCTCGATCTTCACCGTGGTGACGGCGGCTCCTGTAAGGGATGACAACAGCACCCGGCGGAGCGCATTACCGATCGTCGTGCCAAATCCCCGCTCGAATGCCTCCGTGGTGAACCGACCGAATGTCGGGGAATTCGCTTCTTTGTCGACTTCCACCCGCATCGGGACTTGAAAGTCCTTCATCGTTTTGATCATAACTTCCCCTCCGTTACCTTCGGGTGACTTGTCCGTCGATTAAATAGAGCGCTGCGCGCCAAGGGCTACCACGCTCCATCGCAACAACGGCTACCGTGAATACAATTCCACAACCATTTGCTCGTTGACTGGTAAGGTGATCTGGTCCTTGGCCGGCAAGGCACGGACGATCCCCTTGAATGCCCCCTTATCGAGTTCAAGCCAATCCGGGATCCCACGGCTGTCCACAGCCTCCAACGCTCCTTGGATGGTGGCCAGCTTTCGACTTCGTTCACGCACTTCTATGATGTCTCCAGCCTTCACAAACGCCCCGGCGACCATGATCCTCTTCCCGTTCATCGTTAAATGGCCATGGCTAACGAGCTGACGAGCCTGCTTACGCGACATGCCAAATCCTAATCGATAAACCACGTTATCCAGACGGCATTCAAGCAACTGTAGCAACGCATCGCCCGTGACACCGGATTGCCGTTCGGCTCGTTCGAAGACACCGCGGAACTGCCGTTCTTGCAGCCCGTAGATACGGCGTAGTTTCTGTTTTTCTCGCAATTGGAGGCTATAGTCCGACGTCCGTTGTCGTCCCTGCCCGTGTTGGCCTGGAGGATAGCTCCGCCGCTCGATGGCGCACTTCTCCGTCATGCAGCGAGCTCCTTTCAGAAACAGCTTTTCGCCTTCTCGCCGACAGAGCCGGCATACTGGACCCCGATACTTTGCCACTGCATCCTCCTCGTTATTTCACCCTTCTGCACTTGTTATACATCGCGCTGTCGCTGCCCGCACGCTCACCGATCTGCTACACACGCCGGCGTTTAGGTGGCCGGCACCCGTTATGAGGAATCGGCGTGATATCGCGAATCAAATTAATCCGCAGGCCAGCTCCCTGTAAGGAGCGGATAGCCGACTCACGGCCAGACCCAGGCCCATTGACATAGACATCGATCTGCCGCATCCCACTTTCCATGGCCTTCCTGGCCGCGGCCTCTCCTGCCCGTTGGGCAGCGAATGGAGTGCTCTTGCGAGACCCTTTAAACCCTTGGTTCCCCGCACTGGCCCACACCACCGTATTGCCGCTCATATCGGTGATCGTCACAATGGTGTTGTTGAATGATGCTTGGACATGTGCGATGCCGCTTTGCACGATCCGCCGTTCCTTCTTCTTCCCCTTCTTGACGTTCATGCGAACTCCTTCAATGTCTGTTCAACGAGTCATACATTCGACCCCGCCTTGGCGGCGGTCGGTTTTGGCTTGCTACCGACACCGGCGCGACGGCCTTTGCGTGTCCGGGCATTCGTCTTCGACCTCTGTCCACGTACCGGCAAACTCTTTCGATGACGCAATCCTCGATACGTGCCCGTATCGATAAGCCGCTTTATATTCAACGATACTTCCTTGCGAAGATCTCCTTCGACTCGATAATAGCGCTCGAGAATTTCGCGCAGTTTCACGATCTTATCTTCGCTTAAATCTTTGACCCGAGTTGCCCCATCGACACCCGCGATTTTGAGAATCTTACTCGCGGCAGCCCGCCCGATTCCATAGATGTAGGTCAAGCCTATATCTGTTCGCTTCCCTCTTGGCAAATCGACCCCAGCAATACGAGCCATGTTCCCTCCAGTACTGAGTGCTGCGTGCCGACCTTCTCCGCCGAGGCCATTTCGTATTGGCCCCGCCTCAGGAATCAGCGCTCACGGCACTGCACGTCCCATCTATCCCTGCCGCTGCTTATGGCGTGGATTATCGCACAGTATGCGAATCACCCCGCGCCGGCGGACGACCTTGCATTTGGCGCAAATTGGCTTGACCGATGATTTCACTTTCATATAGAACCCCAACCCCCCGCTACTTGAAACGATAGGTAATCCGCCCCCTGGTTAGATCATAGGGCGACATTGCCACAGTGACCTTGTCGCCCGGGAGAATACGGATAAAATGCATCCGCATTTTCCCTGAAATATGCGCCAAAATCACATGATTATTTTCGAGCTTCACCCGAAACATTGCGTTGGGCAAGGTTTCCATCACAGAACCCTGCACTTCGATAATATCTTCTTTCGCCACGTACTCCTGGACTCTTTCCTGATACCCTTAGATTGTCCTGGCCAAGCGCCGACTTAGAATACGGGCTGGGCCGCTCGGCTGTATTGCAATCGTGTGTTCGAAATGGGCTGACCAACTTCCATCGGCAGTGACTGCCGTCCATCGATCTGCAAGAATTCGCACCTCACTGCCACCCATATTTACCATTGGTTCAATAGCTAATACCATCCCGCTCTGTAACCGTGGGCCTTGTCCGGCCTTCCCGTAATTGGGAACCTGTGGCTCTTCATGCAACTGCCGGCCAATTCCGTGTCCGACGAACTCCGTCACTATCGAATATCCCGCAGCCTCGACGTGCTGTTGCACCGCATGAGAGATATCCGTCAATCGGTTGCCCACCGCCGCTTGCTTGATCCCCAGATCGAGCGCCTCCTCCGTCACTTGAAGCAGATGCTCAACCGAATCGGCGACGGGACCGACGGCCACAGTCATGGCCGAATCGCCGTAAAATCCACCGACAATGGCACCCAAATCCAGTCCGATGATGTCACCCGCTTTGAGTTTGCGGCCAGAAGGAATACCATGAACCACCTGCTCATTTACCGAGGTACAGAGCGTCTTCGGGTATTTTCGGTATCCTTTAAAGGCTGGTACCGCTCCTCTTGCCAGAATCTCCTTTTCGGCCAGCCGGTCAAGATCGTCGGTGCTCACTCCCGAGCGGACTTCCTTCCGAATGATCTCCAACACTTCAGCCACAACCCTCGACGCTTCCGCCATGATTTCAATCTCAGCAGGTGTTTTGAGAATAATCATGTCGAACGATATGGCGCCAATACCTTCGTCAAATTTTGATACACTGCGTCGACCGATCCCGCACTATCCAGATGAGACAACATGTTCCGTGTCTCGTAATAACTGATCAGCGGCGCTGTTTGCTCCTCATACACTTTCAACCGTGTTTCGATCGCCTCTCGCTGATCATCACTTCGCTGCACCAAGCCTTCGCCACATCGGTCACAGGTCAGCCCATTCTTCGAAGGCGCGAACTCCGCGTGATAGGTGGCCTGACATTGCGGACAACTGCGTCGTCCACCCAGTCGCTTCACGATCTCCGTTCGGGAGACTTGAAAATTGATCACCCGATCCAAATGGATTCGCCGCTCATCGAGCACAGCGGCTAACGCTTCCGCTTGAGGCACGGTTCGTGGAAAACCATCCAGGATGAACCCCTTGGCATACCCTGAGTCGGACAACTTACCGCGAACTAATCCGATGACCACTGAGTCCGGCACGAGTTTCCCTTGATCCATATACGACTTGGCCTCGAGACCAAGAAGCGCCCGGCTGTGAACCGCTTCTCGGAGCAAATCTCCAGTCGAAATCTTCACGACGCCGTCTTGTGCCGAAACTTTGTCCGCCTGTGTGCCTTTGCCAACGCCCGGAGCACCGAGAAATACCAGCTGCATATCCCGTCACCCACTCCGTCCTCGCAAAGGAGCCATGCCCTTCCCCAGAAATCCTTCGTAGTTGCGCATCAGCATATGTGATTCGATCTGCTGCGCAGTATCAAGCCCCACCCCGATGACGATTAACAAAGATGTTCCGCCAAAGTAGAACGGTACATTGAGCTTGTAAATCAGCAGCTCAGGAATGACGCAGACGATGGCCAAATAAATTGACCCTGCGAAGGTAATTTTCGTCAGCACGTTATAGATGTAATCAGACGTTCGTTGCCCGGGTCGAATACCGGGGATGAACCCCCCGTACTTCTTCATATTGTCGGCCATGTCCACCGGATTGAGGACCACCGCCGTATAGAAAAAACAGAAAAAGAGGATCAGCCCCACGTACATCAACGTGTAGAGCACTGACCCCGGTGATAACTGCGTGCCAATAGCTTTGATCCATGGTGTCTCGAAAAATCCGGCGATCGTCGCAGGAAACGCAATGATGGACGAGGCAAAAATCGGCGGAATGACACCAGCCGTATTGATCTTCAAAGGAATATGGGTGCTCTGCCCCCCATACACCCGTCTCCCAATCACCCGCTTGGCGTATTGCACCGAAATCTTTCGGCGTCCGGTTTCTAAAAATACAATCGCCGCAACGACCGCAACCATCAAGACGGCCAAGGCAACAAGGAGCACGATGCTCAATTGTCCGACCGTGTACAGGTCGAATGTCTGCACCGCCGCAGACGGCAATCTCGCGACGATCCCAGAAAAAATGATCAGTGAGATCCCGTTGCCAATCCCCCGTTCAGTGATTTGCTCACCCAACCACATCAGGAAGCCCGTACCCGCCGTCAGCGTGATCACCGTCATCAGACGGAAACCCCATCCACCGTGGAGCACAAACGCGCCCTGATTCAGCTGCTCAAGTCCGACCGCGATCCCAAATCCTTGGATTAACGCGATGCCAATCGTGCCGAATCGGGTGTATTGAATGATCTTTTTACGCCCGCGCTCACCCTCTTTTGCGAGCTTGGAGAGATGGGGCACGACCACGGTCAGCAGCTGAAGAATGATCGACGCGCTGATGTAGGGCATAATGCCGAGCGCGAAGATCGTCAGCCGAGACAGCGAACCGCCGGAAAAGATATCCAGGAACCCGAGGAGTGAGCCTCCCTCTTTTTGTAAGAATTCGGAGAGCGCCACCCCGTTGATGCCCGGAGTGGGAATGTGAGCCCCAATCCTGTATACAACGAGCATCCCAAGCGTGAATAGCAAGCGAGTGCGAAGCTCGGGAATCTTGAAGATATTCCGAACACTGGTCAGGAGCCGTTCAAACACCGCCGATAACCTCGACTCTCCCTCCAGCCGCTTGAATCTTCCCTTCCGCAGACTTGCTGAACTTATGGGCCTGAATGATGAGCGACTTCTTCAGTGATCCAGTTCCGAGGATCTTGATCGGCAGTGTTTTCCGCTTCACTAAACCGGCATCCACCATCGCTTGCGGCGTAACCGTGTCTCCTCCGGACCAATTTTCAAAGCTTCTGACATTCACTACGGCATACTCAGTCCGGAACGGGTTGGTAAAGCCGAACTTTGGAAGGCGTCGAATCAACGGCATCTGCCCGCCTTCGAATCCTGGCCGCTTGCCTCCACCGGACCGAGCCAAAAGCCCCTTGTGCCCCTTGGTCGCTGTCTTGCCATGGCCTGAGCCAGGTCCACGTCCGATACGCTTTCGCCGCTTCTTCGCGCCTAGCGCCGGCTTGAGATCATGCAACTTCATGGCTTTCCAACCTCGAGCAAATATCCCACCTTGCGAATCATCCCGCGAACCTGAGCCGTGTCCGGGCGGATGACAGTTTGCCGAATATGCCGAAGACCCAGTCCTCGTAGGATAAGGCGATGAGACTCAGGTGTTCCGATCGGGCTCCGCTTCAGCGTTACACGCACACCGAATAATTGCGACTTGCTCGCTTTTGATTCACCTCGCGCAGCCATCAGATCGTTGCCCCTTCCTGCCTCGCGGCCGAAACCTGACGGCGAAGATGCAGCACCTCGTCCGGATTTCTCAATTGGGTAAGCCCATCCAGTGTAGCCCTGACCGTATTGAACGGATTCCCTCGACCGAGAGTCTTGGCGATGACATTGCGAGCTCCGACCAGTTCGACCACGGAACGCACGGCACCTCCGGCAATGATCCCTGTTCCATCCACAGCGGGCTTCAACAACACATGCTCTCCGCCGAACAAACCATGAACTTCATGGGGAATCGTTCCGTTCTTCAGAGACACATGGACCAGATGTTTCTTGGCTTGCTCAACAGCCTTCGAGATCGCAACCGGCACTTCAGCCGCCTTGCCCTTGCCGATCCCCACCCATCCATGGCCATCCCCCACGACGACCAATGCACAGAAGTTGAACCGCTTGCCGCCTTTCACCACCTTCGCCACGCGATTGATGAAAACGACTTTATCTTTCAGACTCAGTTCATCAGGATTAACTCGCACGCGTATACTCCCGATTGGTTAAGGTCAATTAGGCATCACTAGAATTGCAGCCCACCTTCGCGCGACGCGTCAGCAAGTGCTTTAATCCGGCCATGATACATTCGTCCACCACGGTCAAACACCACTGCACCGACCTTCGCGGTTTTCCCACGCTCAGCAATCAATTTCCCGACCGCCTTCGCAGCCTCGATGCTACCGGTCGATTTCAGGGAAGCCCGCAGCGACTTATCGAGAGAAGAGGCCGCCGCCAAGGTTTTACCATCGATATCGTTGATAATTTGTGCGTAGATATGGGCACTGCTCCGGAACACGTTCAAGCGAGGCCGTTCCGCCGTGCCCATAATCCGGTTTCGTACCCGCTGCCGACGCTGTTCGAGTTGTCGCCTTTTTGCTGCCGTATTCATCGCCAATTCCTACTTCCCTGTCTTACCTTCCTTCTTCCGCAAGGTTTCACCCACAAAGCGAACGCCCTTTTGCTTGTAGACGTCGGGCGGCTTGATCGCACGAAGATTCGCCGCTACTTGACCGACCAACCGCTTGTCAATTCCCTTTACATTGATCAGCGTCTGCTTGTCCACCTTCACATCAATTCCCGCCGGCACTTGATAGACGACCGGATTGATATACCCGACATTGAAACTCATTGTTCGGCCCTGGATTTGCGTCTTGTAACCGACTCCGGTAATTTCGAGCGATCGTTCATAGCCCTTCGTGACACCAAGAATCATGTTATTGAGCTCGGCTCGCACCAAGCCGTGCAGTGCACGGATTTTTCGATCCTCACTTGATCGGCTCACCACAACCTGTCCCTGATCCACGGCTACGTTGACACCCCGCGCCACCGCCCAGTCCAGTTTTCCCAAGGGCCCCTTGATCGAAACGCTGGATCCAGCCACCTTGACTTCTACCCCACCAGGAATTGTAATTGATTTTTTTCCTATGCGCGACATGCTTGTATACGCCTTTGCTTCACCCTCGAGATTCGTTCACACTACCAGATCGAACAGAGCACCTCTCCACCCAATTTATTTTTGCGAGACTCTTGATCCGTCATAATGCCCTTTGAGGTCGAGAGAATAGATATGCCGATTCCGTTCCGGACTTTCGGAATGTCTTTACTGCCGACATACACTCGGCGTCCCGGCTTGCTGATTCGCTCCAGTCCGGTGATCATGGACTGCCCCTCGGACACATAGCGCAGTCGCACGGCCAGCACGGGATGTCCATCTTGGACCTGGTCTTCAATGGCATCGACATACCCTTCCCGCTTCAGAATCTCCAAGATTGCACGTTTCAATCTTGAGGTCGGCACGGCCACCGTCTCATGACGGCGCTGTGCACCATTCTTTAATCTAATAAGGAGATCACTGATCGGATCTGTAAGCATCTAATATCCTTCTTGCTTCCGTAAACACTCAGCCGAACATCGGCTTCGTCCCTACCAACTCGATTTTCTCACACCGGGGATTTCTCCGCGAAGACTTAGGAGCCGAAAACAGATCCTGCACATTTGAAACCGGCGGAGATAGCCCCGCACACGCCCGCACACCCCGCAACGGTGATATTCCCGACATAAAAACTTCTGTTTCGCCGCGGCTTTATTTCTCAGCGCTAATCGTGCCACAAATACTCCTTCCTCTCCCTTTCCTCTGTCCGAAGGACGCCGATGGAACCGGCGAGCCGCTACGTGCGGAACGGCATACCCAAATGCTTCAACAAGGCTTTTCCCTCTTCATTCGTTTTGGCCGTCGTTACAATCGTGATATCCATGCCATGAATGGATGCCACTTCGTCGTACTTAATTTCCGGGAAAATCAATTGTTCCTTCAGGCCGAAGGTGTAGTTCCCACGCCCATCGAACGCTTTTGGGGAAACACCACGAAAGTCACGAATGCGCGGGAGTGCCAGCGTCACCAGTCGATCAAAAAATTCGTACATTCTGCGACTGCGGAGCGTCACCTTGGCGCCAATCGGCAATCCTTGCCGTAACTTAAATCCGGCTATGGCCTTCTTGGCGCGGGTCACCACAGGCTTCTGCCCCGTAATGGTCGCCAATTCCGTCACAGCGCTTTCCAGCAACTTGACGTTTTGAATCGCTTCCCCCATGCCCACGTTTAACACGACACGCTCGAGCTTCGGCACCTGCATAATATTCTTGTAGCCGAATTCCTTCATCAATACCGGCACAACCTGCTGCCGATAGGTATCATGAAGCCGTGGTTTAAAGTGCGACTCATCGCTGCCCTGATCGAGCTGTTGCAGCGCTGGACTGCTTTTTTTCGACGGCTTTCGCTCCGACGGCTTGCCGGTACGGCCCTTTTCGATCTTCGCCATCCCAAACTCTCCCGCCTACTCTACAGTTTCGTTGGATTTCTTGCTGAACCGAACTCGCCGCCCATCCTCCAAGATCCTGATGCCCATTCGTGTCGGCTTCTGTGTCACAGGGCACAGAAACATCACTTTTGAAATCTGGAGAGGGGCTTCCCGTTCGATGATCCCCCCCTGTTTCATTTTTTGGTTCGGCTTCGTATGCCGCTTGATGATATTCAGCTTTTCTACGACCACGTGGCCCGCACCCAAGTCCACAGAGAGAACCTTTCCGGTCTTCCCTCGGTCTCGACCTGATATGACCACGACGGTATCGCCTTTTCTGAGCCTGCTCTTTCGAAGTGCCTGCACAACGTCCTCGCTCACCGGCCCCTACAAAACTTCTGGGGCCAAGGAAATGATCTTCATGAATTTCTTCCAGCGCAACTCCCGAGCGACCGGACCAAAGATGCGCGTCCCGATAGGTTCACCGTCTTTATTGATAAGCACGCATGCATTGCGATCGAACTTAATATAGGACCCATCTTCCCGACGGACTTCCTTCGTCGTCCGCACAATAACCGCACGACTGACGTCGCCTTTCTTGACACTCGCTTGCGGAATGGCTTCCTTGACGGCCACCATGACGATGTCACCCAAGGAGGCATACCGCCGTCTCGTTCCTCCAAACACATGGAAGCACATCGCCTGCTTCGCACCGGAGTTGTCGGCCACATCCATGTAGGTATAGTTCTGAATCATAGAACGAGTTTTCCTTGTCCCTGTCAGCCCTTCGCGGCACGCTCACCGCCCCCGATGACTTCAACGACACGCCAATGCTTACTCTTACTAATAGGACGAGTCTCGACCAGGCGAACACGGTCTCCGATCTGACACACATTCTGTTCGTCGTGCGCCTTCATCTTCATCACTCGACGCAAGATTTTTCGATAAATCGGATGGATAATCGACCGTTCGACTACCACGACGACGGTCTTGTTCATCTTATTGCTGAGCACTCGACCGACCCACTCTCGCTTCTTGATAACTTCGTCTGCCACGATCACGATCCTCCGGCTTTCGCCGCTTGCCTAGACACTTCCGATATCACTGTTTTCACCCTGGCGATATCGCGTTTTGTCTTTCGAATCTGCATAGGATTCTCGAGACGGCCAGAACCGAACTGAAAGCGAAGATTGAACAGCTCCTGCACGAGTTGCTTTTCCTTGTCCGCCAGCTCAGCCTCAGTTAATTGTCGCAGTTCTTTGAGATCCAATGCCATGTCTCTTGCCTCTCAGCGCGCACCCATCTTCTACGAAAACTCTCCTCGAATAACCAGCCTGGTTGCAACAGGCAGCTTGTGAGAGGCCAAACGAAACGCCTCCCGGGCCACATCCGGCGTGACTCCATCCATCTCATATAAAATCCGCCCTGGCTTCACGACAGCCACCCAGTATTCCGGGTTGCCTTTCCCTTTACCCATTCGAGTTTCCGCTGGCTTTTTCGTAATTGGCTTATCCGGGAAAATACGGGTCCACACCTGGCCACCCCGCTTCACATATCGTGTGATTGCAATGCGCGCTGCTTCGATCTGACGGCTGGTGACCCACCCGGGCTCCAACGCTTTCAATCCGAATTCTCCCAGCGTGATCTGCCCGCCACGATACGCCTTGCCGGTCATCCGGCCTTTTTGCATTTTTCTGAATTTGACTTTCTTCGGCGCTAACACAACAGCATCTCCTTACCCGAATCGCCCCTCCAAAACCGACTCCGACTTCAATGGCTGAATCGGGAGCAGCTCTCCCTTATAAATCCACGTCTTCACACCGATCTGGCCCATCGTGGTGTACGCTTCAGCAAAACCGTAATCGATCTCAGCCCGAAGCGTGTGCAAAGGCACACGGCCTTCGCGATACCACTCGGTTCTCGCTATCTCCGTGCCTCCCAAGCGCCCCGCGACCATGATCTTAATCCCTTGCGCACCCAACCTAAGCGCCGACTGCACACTGCGCTTCATCGCCCGCCTGAATGCCACTCGCTTTTCCAACTGCGTCGCAACATTTTCGCTCACCAGCTGGGCATCCAGCTCAGGCTTCTTGATCTCCTTGACCGTGATATACACTTGCCCGCCGTATTGCTTTTCAAGGTCCGCCTTGAGCTTGTCCACCTCGGCACCCTTACGGCCAATAATGATCCCAGGGCGTGCCGTGTGGATAATTACTCGGGTTTGATCGCCAGAGCGTTCAATTTCCACTTTCGCGATGCCAGCATGGTACAGCTTAGCCTTCACCATTTTTCTGATCTTCACGTCCTGGTGAAGCAACTTCGCATAGTCCTTGCCAGCATACCAGCGCGAACTCCACGTATAGTTGTATCCCAGCCTGTACCCAATTGGATGTGTCTTCTGCCCCATGTGATATCCGCCTCTAATAAGCGATCCCTGTGAATGTGCCGCTATTTTCTCTTCGCATGACTCGTCGACGCCGCGACCACCACCATGATATGGCTCGTCCGCTTCTGAATCGCATTCGCACGGCCCATGGACCGCGGACGCGCACGACGATACGTCGGGCCGCAGTTGACGAAAGCCTTCGACACCACCATCGACTCACTATCACCCATCTCCTTCTGCTCAGCATTGGCTACAGCCGAGCGAAGGATTTTCTCGACCACACGGGCCGCGTGCCTAGGGGTATGCTTCAGCATCGCTAATGCTGCCGGCACCTGCTGCCCGCGAATCATATCAATTACTGGCTTGGCTTTACGAGGCGCCACTCGCACAAATCGAAGTATGGCGTGAGCTTCCGTCATTGTCACAATCCTGTCATCGGCCACCGGTTATTGAAGTGCGCATTGCGGCACCAACGACGCTGATCTCCTATTTAAGCGCAACGGCCTTTTCCGTCTTGGCTTGGCCGTGTCCCTTGAAAAATCTGGTCGGCGAGAACTCACCAAGTTTATGGCCAACCATGTTTTCCGTTACAAACACGGGAATGAATTTCTTCCCATTATGCACTGCGAACGTATGCCCGATCATGTCAGGAATGACTGTCGACCTGCGCGACCACGTCTTAATCAACTTCCGATCTTTCACCTGATTCATCTGCTCAACTTTCTTGAGGAGATGGCCGTCGACAAACGCGCCCTTATTAATCGATCTAGGCATTGCGTACTCCTGACTTCCGTCGAGCAATAATAAACTTGTCGGTCTTCTTGTTCTGCCGGGTCTTGTACCCCTTCGTCGGCACACCCCATGGCGACACCGGATGCGGATTTCCCTGACCGGACTTCCCTTCACCGCCACCATGCGGGTGATCGACTGGATTCATAACGACGCCGCGGACATGCGGACGCTTTCCCATCCAACGGACCCGTCCGGCCTTTCCAATAGTAATATTTTCATGATCCAGATTGCCGATCTGCCCAACCGTCGCCATACAGGTTCCCAAGATCCGCCGCATCTCACCGGACTTCAGCCGCACTTGAACATAATCGCCATCACGACCCATGACCTGAGCAGCTCCACCGGCGCTGCGAATCAGCTGCCCGCCCTTGCCGAGCTTCAGCTCGATATTATGGATAGTCGTGCCTAAAGGCATGTTCGCAAGCGGCAGTGCATTGCCGGGCCTGATTTCAGACTGAGGCCCCGATTGCACCTCATCGTTGATCGCCAATCCCACCGGAGCGAGGATATACCGCTTCTCGCCGTCCTTATACTTCAACAGGGCAATGCGGGCTGACCGGTTGGGATCATACTCGATCGCCTCCACACGCGCCGAAATCCCGACCTTATCTCTGCGAAAATCTATCTTCCGATAGAGCCGCTTATGCCCTGCGCCGCGGAAACGAACCGTCGTCCGTCCATCGTTGTTTCGCCCACCACTGCGAAGATGAAACGATGTCAGCGACTTCTCAGGTTTCTTCTTCGTTAATTCTTCGGTGGTGACCAACGTCATACCCCGCCGCCCAGGAGACGTCGGCCGATAGACTCTCAATCCCATAACACCAACCCTACCTTTTTCAACGCACTTAGGCGCTTTCGTACATTTCGAGTTTTTCGCCCTTCTTGAGCGTGACGAATGCCTTCTTCCAGTCCGAGCGGCGACCCGAGAACCGTCCCAGCCGCTTCATTTTTCCACGAACGTTCAAGACGTTCACCTTCTCGACCTTCACTTTGAGCAAGGCTTCGACGGCTTGCTTGATCTGCACTCGATTTGCATTGGGATGCACAATAAATCCGACGGTATTGGTCTTTTCTCGAAGAGCCGTAATTTTCTCCGTCAACAGCGGCTGCACCAGCACGGCATGCGTTCCGACTTTCACGACCAGACCTCCCGAACGGATCCAAGTTCCCGCTGCGAAACCACAATCATCCCAGCGCGGACGATATCGTAGACATTCAGCTGGTCAATACTGAGCACTTGCACCGCGGCCAAATTCCGAGCAGCCCGCATCACCGACGACTGTTCCTTTCCGATGACAACCAACACATGCCCGCCTCCACTCAGACGGCCCAACGCCTGTGCCAGCACCTTGGTCTTGAGCTCTTGAAGCGAAAGGTCGGAGAGGACAACCAACTTGCTCTCCGCCACCTTGGCCGAAAGTGCGCTTTGCAAGGCCGCGCGGTACTTCCGCTTCGGCATGGAGTAGGCATAATTTCGCGGCTTCGGACCGAATATACTGCCACCATGACGCCATACAGGAGAACGCACAGATCCCGCACGGGCTCGCCCCGTATGCTTTTGTTTCCAAGGTTTCTTGCCCGACCCCTGAACCTCACCCCTGCGGAGCGTGGAGGCTGTTCCCTGCCGTTCGCAGGCTCGCTGCATGATCACTGCCTCATGCACTAAGGCCGCACGCAGCTCACATCCAAACACTTCCTGAGGCAACTTAACAGTCCCGACCTTCTTATTCTCTAAATCTACGACGTCGACAGTGGGCATAGCTCAGCTCTTTTTCGACTTTCTGATCTCAACGATCCCGTTCGTGGCACCGGGGATACCTCCACGAACGAACAGAAGGTGCTCTTCAGGACGCGACTCGACCACTTTGAGCCGATGCGTCGTAACCCGCTCTGCCCCCATATGGCCTGGCAACGTCTTCCCCTTCCACACACGGGAAGGAAAAGAACTGGCACCGATCGAGCCAGGATGCCGATGGAACATCGATCCATGGGATTCCGGACCACCAGAATAATGGTGCCGCCGCACGACACCCTGAAACCCCTTGCCCTTGGAGACGCCAATTACATCTACCCAATCACCAGCCTTGAACATACCCACCGTGACAGTGTCCCCAACCACGGAGTCGCCTTCCTTCTTAAATTCGCGCAACACACGAGTGGCTGGCGCTTGATTCTTCTTCAAATGCCCCAGCTCGGCCTTGGACAGCTTACGCTCCTTGACTTCCCCAAAGGACAGTTGGATCGCCTCATATCCATCACGCCCTTTCGTCTTTACCGCCACAACGCGGCAAGGCCCTGCAGCGATAATTGTGACAGGCGTCAACTGGTTCTGATCAAAGACCTGCGTCATCCCAAGTTTTTTCCCGAGCAATCCGTTTGTCATAATGAAAGTCCCGTCCGAAGTGCGGAGTCCCGAGTACTGAGATATCCAAATCAGGAACTCAGCTCTGGACACTCAGCACTCACAACTTAATCTCCACATCAACCCCAGCCGCCAGATTCAATTTCATAAGCGAATCCATGGTTTCCGGTGTCGGCTCCATGATATCAAGCAGGCGCTTGTGAGTCCGCATTTCAAATTGCTCACGAGACTTCTTATCCGCATGCGTCGAGCGCTGCACAGTGATGCGCTCTACTTTCGTTGGAAGGGGAATCGGGCCGATGATCTTGGCGCCACTCCGCCTCACGGTTTCAACGATTTCCATGACTGATTGATCCAAGACGCGGTAATCAAACCCGCGCAGCCTGATTCTGATTCGTTGATCGACTTTCACTTCTCACTCCTTAACTGACAACTGTCAGTCGATAGGTCCCGGCCTCAGGCCAATATTTCCGTGACGACACCGGAGCCGACGGTCTTGCCGCCCTCGCGCACCGCGAACCGCAATCCCTGATCCATCGCGATTGGGCTGATCAATTCCGCTGTCACACTCACATTGTCCCCCGGCA
>Ga0194131_10004978_pt1 | contig 19540 bp, 16 predicted proteins | sample TA2KigO120mmetaG_FD_148631 | JGI IMG/M metagenome (GOLD analysis project Ga0194131, IMG submission 148631) | Freshwater microbial communities from Lake Tanganyika, Tanzania - TA2015053 Kigoma Offshore 120m | ecosystem: Environmental > Aquatic > Freshwater > Lake | place: Tanzania: Lake... | reverse complement strand
ACGTACGGCAAGATGAAGTTGTCGCCCATCGCTAAATCGCTGCGCGCCCTGATCCAAGCACCCATGGCGCCGACCGAGCAAGACGCCGCCGTGTAACGTCCACGCCTCCGACCCGCGCTCACCCCCTGGTCCCGTCCCCCGTCCGCATCGCGTGCCCGGCCTCTCCGCGCCCGCGTCGCGTCATCCCATCACCCCGCGGCCCCGCGCCTGCCCCCCCCGCCGGCCCAGCAACGCAACTGGCTCCGTCCCGGCATGCTTGAAGCTCGGCCCGCGGAGCGGCGCTCGTTCATGGGGTTCATGGCCGGCATCGCTGACATGCCATAGAATTCGTGCAATTGTCGAGAACGCCACTCCCTGTCTTTCCGGTGCTGGCACATGACTGCAACGACCGAGCCGCTGTTCGAGGCGATCACGCGAAACCGCTTGCTGCCGCCGAGCGAGCTGAACCGCTTGCGCGAGCGCTGGTTCAAACCGGGACGCGCCGAGGCGAACGATGCGGACAAGTTTGGCCGCTGGGTGGTGGCCAACGGCTTCCTCACGGCCTTCGTCGTCCGCATGCTGCGGCAGAACAAGTCGAACCTGCTGCGTCTCAATCAGTATCAGCTCACCGAGTTGCTGGAGAGCGGCCAATTCAAGGGGGCGTTCCTGGCGACGGACCCGGCCGGCCGGCACGTGATCATCGAGGTGCTGGCGTCGCGCAATGCCGCTGACGCCGAGACGCTGCGTGCCTATCAGGAGATTGCCGAGCGCGCCCTGACAGTACAGCATCCCAATGTCAATCGCACGCTGGACATCGGGCTGGCGCAGGGGCGGTATTTTCTCGTGCGCGAGAACACCGAGGGGAGCACGCTGGCCGAGGTGTTGAGCCGGCGCGGACGGCTGCAACCGGTCAACGCCGCCCGGCTGTTCGCACTCGCCCTGGCCGGGCTGCACGCCCTGCACGAGGCGCGTGTTCCGACCGGGGCCTTGAACGAGAATTGTCTCATCCTTGCCAGCGTCGAAGGCAGCGGCGGCACCAAGGCGCGGACAGTCAAGATCCTTCATGCCGGCGTGCCGCGTTCGCTCTTTGATTCGGAAGCGCTGCTGGGCAATGACACGCTGAGCGATCCGAGCGCCCAGGCCTTGACGCCCGCGCCTGTCGCGGATGATCTGCTGCACCTGGGCACGGTCTTCTACCGGGCGTTGACAGGACAGGCCCCGGGCGTCGGCGCGGACGGCAAGCCGGTTCCCGTTTGCCGCATGGTCGCAGACGTGCCCGAAATCCTTGGCGAGATCGTCGATCATCTTGTCGATCCCGATCCTGCCCAGCGGCCGCGCTCCGCCGCACATGCCGCCAAGCGGTTGCGAGTGTTCCTCGCCAGCGAAGAGGGAGCGAAAGAGGAACGTGCCGAGGACTTCCTGGCACATCCCGCGGCGCCGCCGGCCGCGCCCAGAGTGGAATCGGTGCCGCTGACGCCGACAACGGCCGTACCGGAGCCCGCCGCCAGCGCCGCCAGGAGCCGACTTTCGGAGCTTTGGGCAGAGCTGCGTCCCAGCCCGCGCGAGCTGTTCTTCCTCGGCGGCGGCGCCGTGGCCGCGGTCCTGCTGATCCTGCTCGTCAATCTTGTCGTCGGCATCAGCTTCGTCAACGTGGTCTGCCTGCTCACCGGCGGGGCCCTGTCGTTCGTCGTCGAGCAATGGCTGCGCGTCCGCGAGGAGTCGCTGGAGGCGGAGGGGTAGCGAGGATTCACTGCATTTCAGAGACAAAGCGCGGCCCAGCCGCCGTACTGATGGAAGCTGCGCCGTCAAAGTAGCATTAGCCGACTTGCTCCGTTGATTTCTCCAGGCCGATGACACTTTCCCAGTTGGCCTTCTCGATCTGGATCTCGCGGCGGTTCTGGATGCGGTCCATGTAGACGGCCAGGCCGACGAACAGCGTCTGCCGGCCCATGCGCAGGCTGCCGCTGACCAGCACCCACGGCGAGGGCCGTCCGGACGTCTCCGGCGCCTGCACCAGCGCCTTGAACAGTCCGGCGAACTGCGACTCGCTTGCCTGCCGTTGCCAGACGGCGACCTTCGGCTGGTCGGACTCGATGATCTCGCCGAGACCGGGGAGCAGGTAGTCGAGGAGATTCTCGGCCATCTCGGGCAATAGCTCGCCGACGAAGCTGGCCGAAGGCGCCAGCACGACGACGCGCAGCCGGCCGGTGAAGTTGCCCACGCGGATCTGTCGCGGGCCTACCTCCGTGAACGCGTCGCCGACCTGTTCCAGTTCGATGCGCATCTTCTTGATCGTTTCCTTGTGGTGCTTGCGCCGGCGCTTCATGGCGCGGCGTATCCGTCGCAGCATGCGCCGCCCCCAGAGAAAGAACAGCAGCGCCAGTGCCGTGAGCACCAGCCACCAGCCGCCGTCGTCGAGGAACTCCTGCACTCCCAGCGGCAGATACTGTGTGAACGGCTGGGTCGCCTCGCGGACAGGCTCGAGATACGGATCGAGGTGCTGGGTGAGGTCGTGCAAGCCGTCGCGAACCTTGGTGAAGAAGGGGCCAAGCTTTGCCTGCTGCTCGCTCAGCACCTGGACAAGTCCCTTCGGTTCGGCGCCGTCCTGCATCGCTTGCTTGCCTGGCGCCTTAGCCTTGCCCGTTTGCTGCAAGTACGGTTGCTGGCTCGGCCGTGTCATGGCCCGCTGATATTGCGACTGCGTCATCTGGGGATATCCGCCCTGCGGATAACCACCTTGCGGGAACCCGCCCTGCGGGAAGCCGCCCTGCGGCTGGCCGACCATGGGGCCAGGCATGTCCGGCCGATTGGTAAACTCGCCGGTCTTGCCGAGAACGAAGTTGACCGCCGCCACGGCGAGGATGTTGAGCACCCACTGTCCGACAAACACAACGGTGCACTGACGGAACGGCTCCAGCAGGACGAAGACGTAAAGCGTCCCGCCGAGAACGATGGCCAGGATCACCGGCAGGTAGCGCAGCAAGGGCACGAGGCCCATCATTTGCCACTTGAGATAGAGGCTCTCGCCGAGCCAGTTCATGTAGCCGTAGCCGGGCGGCAGCGTGACGCTGGTCATGTCGCGCGTGCCCAGCACCAGGCCGTAGCCGAACAGGTCGAAGCTGAAGAAAGCTACCGCGCCTACCAGCGCGGAGACGATCATCGATTTCTTGAGCGTGGGAGCATTGAGGCCAAACAGGTTGCAAACCAGCGGCAAAGTGAAGCCACTGGCGATCACCGCCGTCGCCAGGGAAACGAGCGTCGCCATCAATCCATCTTGCGAGGCACGGCGGCGAATGTCAATGTGGGCATCACGCGACCCGTGAGATTACTGTAACGGCGTCCTCTGCGTCAGCCGGAAGAACATGTCCTCCAGCGACTCGTGGCGGCCGGTGTCGGTCAGTTGCCGGCGCAGGTCGGCGAGGCGTTCGTGCAGGATCATCCGGCCGTGGTTCATGATGAGCACGCTCGTGCACAGGTCCTCAACCAGCGACAGCAAATGGGAGCTGACGAGAATGGTGGCGCCGGCAACGGCCTGCTCCTTGATGGAGTCGCAGATGGCGCGGATGCCGTAAGGGTCGAGGCCAGTCAGGGGTTCGTCGAAGAGCAGCACGCGCGGCTGATGGAGGTAGCCGCAGCAGATGGCCGCCTTTTGCCGCATGCCGCGCGATCGCTCGGCCGCCAGGGCGTTGCGTTTTTCGGTCAGCTCGAAGCGGCGCAGCAGTTCCTCGGCGCGCGGCTGCCAGTCGGTGAGGCGATAAACCTCGGCGCTGAAGCGCAGATGCTCCCAGACAGTGAGCTGATCGAACAGTTTCGGCTCATCGGGGATGTAGGCGAGAATGGATTTGGCCTGGACCGGGTCAAGGACGATGTCATGGCCGGCGAGGAGCAACCGGCCGCGCGTCGGTGTGAGGATGCCGGACAGGGCGCGCAAGGTTGTCGTCTTGCCGGCGCCGTTGGGCCCGACCAGGCCGAGGATGTCACCCGCTTCCGCGCGAAAGCTGAGGCCGACCACTGCGGCCGTGTCACCGTACGTCTTGTGGTAGTCTTCCACCACGATCGACATGTCAAACTCCGTGGCGCCGGCAAGTTGAGGAATTCGAACGGCCGCGCACGAACGTCAGCATAGGCGCGTGCCGGCTGACTGTCCTGCCCGCTGGCCGGAGACTGTTGCTGCGCGACTCCGGCTTGCTCAAATCCGTTCATCGGTTATATTGCCGTGTCAAGTGGCCTGGAACGAGCAACAAGCCTTGCCCAGTTTGCCCAGACGAACCGCTTGTTGTTGCCTGCGAGCGCTCGCAAGAGCACGAGCTGAGTGTCCCCGAGGTTGCCATTTGCCTTCGGCGGTACAATGGAGCGGACCAAAACCGATCCCCCATTGACGCCCCTGGCGTGGGCCAGAAAAGGGGATGGACACGAGAACAAGGAGAGGTGCATGTTGTATCGCCAACGTCGTGGCTTGTTGCTGATCGCTGTCGCGTTCCTGGGAAACGCGACCACTGCCTCGGCCACGAGCATCGAGCAACGCGAATATCAGATCCTGGTCGAAGGCAAGGAAGTCGGCCAGTCGAACATGACCATCACCAGACAGGACGACGGCACCACGGTGATGAAGGGTGACGCCTCCGTCCGCATCAGCAAGGGGATCATCAACTTTTCCTTCAGCAACGAGAGCACCGAGTGGTGGAAGGACGGCCGTCTCATCGGCCTGAAGGCCGTCACGACCGAGAACAAGCGCAAGACCGAGCTGACCGTGTCGGCGGACAACAACCGCCTGCGCCTGTGGGTCAACAACAAGGAAAAGCCCGTGCAGCAAGATCCGTGGGTCAACAGCTACTGGAAGCTGCCGGACGCCAAGTATCACAACAAGCGCGTGCCGGTGCTCGAAGTGGACGCCGGCCGGGAGCATAACGCATTGCTCAAGTTCGTGGGCACGGAGAACATGGCCATCGCCGGCCAGCAGGAGAAATGCTACCACTTCAAGCTCACGGGCGGGCCCAACGCCGTCGATCTCTGGTTCGACCAGTACTACCTGCTGGTCCGCCAGGAATTCGTCGAGCAAGGACACCGCACCGTCGTGCAGATCAAGAGCGTGAAGCGCTAAACCAACGGCCGATCGCTGACCGCTGCTAGCTTCAGTCAAGGAGGACGATTCTCATGTTCGACCGCTCCGGAATTCGGCAAACTCTCATCGAGCTGATTGAAGCGGACATGGGCGAGACCTACAGCAGCCTGGAAGATACGGCCAGCCTGCGCGAAAACCTGGGACTCGACTCGGTGGACGTGGTCAGCATCGTCTCGCAGATCGAGCGACGTTTCCGCATTCGCCTGAGCCACCAGGAACTGGAGCAGCTCAGCACGGTCGGCAGCCTGCTCGATCTGATCCAGGCCAAGCTGGCCGAGCCGCAACAAGCGGCCGCCGCATGATCCTTCTTGCCTGGCTCTCCGGCAAAAACTCAGGCCGGGCTGCAAAGCCCGGCCTGTTGCGTTTCTACCAGCCAACCCGGATCATCACGGAGGCGATGTCGGCAGCATCTCCTCGTACTCGGAGGCATCCTGGTGCTGGCCGCGGCGGGCGGGGACGATGTGCAGGTCCTCGTTCATCTCGTCGCGGGTGAAGGTCTTGCGAAACTTGGTGATGACCTGGCCTTCCAGAAGATGGCCGGCCAGGTGGCGCAGGTTCTTGACGTCGTCGGCCGGAGCGTGGCGGACCAGGTAACCGATGGGACGATCCTGTCGGGACCTGGCGAGCCGGGCGTGAATGGCCTTGATGACGGCGTCACGCTTCTGCGGGTCGTTGATGTCCGCCCGCGTGAAGCCTTCATCGACGTTGGGGACAACCTCCGTGTAAGGCGCCTGTCCTTGCAGCATCCGTATGTCGGTGGCGGTCAGCCGGCGCGACCACTCCATCGTGGTGGGGATGCGTCCGTTCGGCGTGGGCTGTGGCCGACGGCCGGCCGTGAAGGCAAAGCCAAGCTCCCGGCCGCGCTTGAGGATTGCCGGAATCTGGTCATCGATGGCCTTCAACCAGTCGGCGCTGCGTCCCGGCAAGCCACCCGGCGTGCAGCCAGACGCCGCTTGCAGCATCGGCACCCAGTTGTACTGGTAGCTCATGTCGCCGGGCAGGTCCATCTTCTGGGGCGCCTGAACATAGAAGAGCGCCTCGGTCCTGTCCTTCACGGAGATCTGCGTGATCTTGAGCGGGTAGACCAGCTCTTCAGAACTGAACTGGAAGCGCGTCGGCGTCACCTCGCCCAGGAAGCTGCCGTCCTTGTTCTTCTTCATCTGCATGGTGTCGATCTTCATGACCGTGAACAGCCACTTCTTCTGGATGTAATGGTTGAGCGTGGCCTCGTCGCCGGCGTAGTGATACTTGTTGTCCTTGAGCCAGCCGAACAGATCGTCGGCCCGGTCGGCGGCGATGATCTTGTAATCGAGCGAGCCGACCACGCCGGTTTCCAGCACGACCACGGGAGGACGAACCCTCGATGTGGTCTGGATGTTTTCCAACCCTTTCAAGGCCTTCACCTTGCTGCTCCCAGGCAAGCCGCGGCGAGGCGCTGGCAGCAGCCTCGAGCGAGCAAACTCGCGCTTCTTCAGAATCGTGCATACCGCGAGGTGCTTGAAGAAATCGCGTGGCATCTCATGCAGCTTCGGCTGCGACGGCGTCGGGATCACCATGCCGAAGTCCATGGCGTTGCCCTCAAACCTGGGCTGCACCGTGAAGCTCTCCAGCCTGGTCTCGGGATTCCAGGCGATGAAGACCTTCTGCGAGGGCTGCAAGATGTCCACGTTCTTGGCGGAGAAGTAGCAGCAGGCCGCGTCCGCGCGGGCGCCGGCCAGCAAGATGGCCGCACCTGTGAGAAGTTGCATTCGCACCCTGGACATGATAGGTTCCTTTGGTCATCGCTTGGGCCTTCAGCGTGTCCGCCCGCGGCGGATTGTACCCTGCCGCCACAGCCGACGCAACAAGCTGTTTTAATTTTTCGAGGAAGGGGCGCATGTCACGCGAACGGCCGGCACTTCTGGGCGGCAGCCCGATCCGGCCGGGCGGTCCGCCCTCCTGGCCGCTGGCGGACGACGATGTGCACGCTGCTCTCGAAGCGGCGTTTCGCAACGGCTCCTGGGGCAGGTATCACGGGGGCAACGTCGAACTTCTCGAGCAGCACCTGCGCGATTATTTCCAAGTCGAGCATGTACTCACCTGCGCCTCCGGCACGGTCGCTGTCGAGCTGGCGCTGCGAGCGTTGCGCGTCAATGCCGGCGACGAAGTCATTGTGTCCGCCTACGACTATCCGGGCAACTTCCTGAGCGTCCATGCCGTCAACGCCGTGCCTGTGCTGGTTGATATCGAGGCGGACGCCTGGCAACTGTCGAGTTCGCAGCTGGCTGGTGCGGTCAGCGATCGCTGCCGGGCGATGATCGTATCCCACTTGCACGGCGGACAGGCGGACATGGCAGCGGCGCTGGCGTTTGCGCGCGACCACGGGTTGAGCGTCATCGAGGACGCGGCCCAGGCGCCCGGCGCCATCGTTGCCGGCAAGAAAGCGGGCACGTGGGGCGATGCCGGCATCCTGAGCTTCGGCGGCTCGAAGCTGCTGACCGCCGGCCGCGGCGGCGCCCTGATCACCTCGCGCCCCGACGTCTTTCAGCGTGCCAAGACTTTCATGCAGCGCGGCAACCGCACCTGTCCGCTTGCAGAGTTGCAAGCCGCCGTGCTGGTGCCGCAGATGAAGAAGCTCGACGACCGCAATCGACTGCGCGCGGAGAACGGGCGCCGCCTGCTGGCCGCGCTCGCCGGCATTTCCGGCCTGAAGCCGCTGTGCCGGCTGGCAGCGGAGTCAGCGCCGGCGTTGTACAAGCTCGGCTTTCAATATGATGCCAGCGTATTCGGACTGTCGCGGGCGCGCTTCGTCGACGCCATGCGGGCCGAGGGAATTGCGATCGACGAGGGTTTTGCCGCAGGACACGTCGGCCGATCGCCGCGGCGCTTCCGGCAAGTCGGCACACTGGCGGAGGCGACCCGGGCCCACGAAGCCTGTGTCATTCTTCATCATCCGGTGTTGCTCGAAGGGCCGGCCGGAGTCGACCAGGTGGCGGCCGCCGTTCGCAAGATATGGGACTTTCGAGAGGAGTTGGCATGCGCTGGCAAGTTGTAGTCGGCTTGACTTTTCTGGGCGCCACGTGGCCGGCGGTTGGCGACGATGTTGCCTCGCCGGACTGGGTGAAGGTCACCGACAAGGCCGGCTGGCAGCCGCGCGACTCCCAGGGCGAAGTCGTTTACAGGGATCGCTTGTGGATCTTCGGCGGCTGGTTCAACTCGTTCGAGGCACCGCCGCGCGACGTGTGGAGCTCGGCCGATGGCAAGACCTGGAAACTGGTGGAGAAAACCGCGCCCTGGAAGCACAGCGATCTGCCCATGTCGCTGGTGTTCGACGACAAGATGTGGATGATGGGCGGCTGGTACAACGGCCGGCTCAAGGGGCACTCGGCCAGCAACGAGACATGGTGGTCCACCGACGGCGTGAAGTGGCAACAGGCGACGGCCAAGGCGGGCTGGACGCCGCGCATCGCCGCCGCCGCGGTCGTCTTCAAGGGCAAGATGTGGATTCTCGGCGGCACCGAGAACTACTACTTCGGCACTGACGCCAGCCTCAAGAACGATGTCTGGCATTCCAGCGACGGCAAGGACTGGAAGCTGGCCACCGCCAATGCCGGCTGGTCGCCGCGCGCCTACCATCAGGCCGTGGTTCTCAACGACAGGATCTACATGTTCGGCGGCGGCAATTACGTGCCGAAATACCACGCCAAGAACGATGTCTGGTCGTCCGCGGACGGTGTGCAGTGGACCAAGGTGACGGACGCGGCTCCCTGGCACCCGCGCCTGTGGTTTTCCGCCGTCACCTATCGCGACCACATGTGGGTGCTGGGCGGCTGGTCGAACAACCCCTCGAAAAACTGGGGCGACGTCTGGCATTCCAGGGACGGCAAAAACTGGGCGCAGCTCAAGTCCAAAGTAGCGTGGAAGGAACGCCACGAGCATTCCGCGTTCGTGTTTCAGGACAAGATCTGGATCGCCGGCGGCCACGCCACGCCGCTGAGCAGTGAAGTCTGGTCGCTGTCATTGCCGAAGGCCTGGCCGGCGGCCAAATGACCGCGCACGCTCCCAAAACTTAATGAGTGTCTGTTAATCTCGCTCTCAGCAAGTCCTCATCGGGCGTTTGCTAGCATTTTCGTTGGTGGGCAGTGTTCCGGAAACGCTGGCCCATCTTCTCGCCCCCGATGACATTCGCCTACCCTAGATCGAGACGGATCGATGGCTGCAAGCATTCAGCGCGTGCTCGCGTTGTTGGCCGCCGCCGGCGTCACGGCGTGGCTGTCGCTGGCGTTCCTCGCCAGTCGTTTCCAGGTCGTGGAACATGCGCGCGTGGCGGCAGTTGCCGCGCCGGAACCCCAGCCGGCTCCGGCCAGCCTGGCCCACTATTGCGGCAGCTGTCATCGCGCCGGTCGGTCGGGCATGGATTTCGCCAGTTCTCGAGACGTCATCGTGCGGCATCGCGACCGTGCGATCTGGCGGAAAGCGGTGCAGTATCTGCGCAATGGCGACATGCCACCTGCCGGCAAGCCGCAACCCCCCGACCGCGAGCGCGAGCTTCTCATCGACTGGATCGAAAAAGGCTTGATCGCTGCCGAGTCGCAGGCCGACGCTCCGCTGGCCATACGGCGGCTCACGCGCCTGGAATACAGCAACGCCGTTCGTGACCTGCTTGGCGTTGACTTCCAGCCGGGAGAAAGCTTTCCGGTGGATGACTCTGAATGGTCGGCGAGCGAGACGATGCCGCATCTTTCCGCCGCGGACCAGGACCGTTACACGGAGGCGGCACAGCAGGTCATCGCCGCGTTGCCTGCGACGGATACGCCTGAGTTGACGTGGGACGAGGTTCGTGCGTCCGCCGCGGGCCTTGCGGGATCAGCTTTTTGCAGGCCGTGCGACGACACGGACGTGCAGGCATTGCTAAAGGATGTCGACGCGCGACAAGCACGCGGCGAACCCGTCGCCGATGGCATGAAGGCTGCCCTGCTCGCGATTCTCACCTCGCCGCGATTCCTGTTTGTCGTCGAAAAACGCCAGCACTCCATCGACAGCATCAGCAGCATCAGCAGCGGCCAGGAAGCACAACGCGATGACTTCAAGCTGGCTTCGCGGCTCGCATTGTTCCTGTGGAAGAGCGTGCCTGATGCCACGTTACTGAACGCGGCGCGACTCCAGACGCTGCCGGAGCAACTCACCGAGCAGGTTGTGCGCATGCTTCAAGACCGCCGCGCCGAGGCACTGGTCGAGGGCTTCACGAACGACTGGCTGGAACTTGAAACGCTGGGCCGAACCGCGATTCGCGATGCCGACTTGCTGGCGTCAATGCGGCGCGAGACGCAGTCGTTTTTCGCGCACGTCATGCGCGCCGATCGCCCCGTCCTGGACTTCCTCGAGGCTGACTATTCCTTCCGCAACGAGCGACTGGCCCGGCATTACGGCATTGCCGGCATCGAGGGAGAATCCTTCCGTCAGGTTGCGCTTGCCGGCACGCAACGAGGTGGACTGCTGTTTCACGCCAGCGTGTTGACGCTTACTTCTCCACCGAGCGACACGTCGCCGGTCAAGCGCGGCAAGTGGGTGCTGGATAACCTGCTGGGCGACCCGCCTGGCCCGCCGCCCGCGGAGGCAGCACGCCTGGCCAAGTCCACACCCAGCTTCCCGGCCGGGACACTCCGGCAACTCCTCAAACGCCACCGCGCTGATGCCGCTTGCGTGGGATGTCATGCCACGATGGATGCGATCGGCCTCGCACTCGAGAATTTTGACTCGCTTGGCGCCTGGCGTAGCCGAGATGGCGCCTTCACCGTGGAAGCCGTCGGCGACCTGCCCGATGGCGGCACGCTCCGTGGCCCGGACGACCTGCGCGCCTATCTCCGCACCAGGCGGCTGGATTTCCTCCGCTGCCTGACCGGCAAGCTGCTGACCTACGCGCTGGGCCGTAAGCTGGAGGAACGCGACCAGGAAATTGTTCGGGAGATTGCTTCCCGTGCCGCCACGGACGACTTCCGTTTTTCCAGCCTGATCGTCGCGATTGTCAGCAGTGCTGCGTTTCAAGTGCCGTGAGAGAGCCTCTCAGTCTAATCAAACCACGGATCACACCGATGAACACGGATAGGAAGCACAGTTCATCCACAAACATGTTAGCACGACGTCGGACGTAGCGGTTTTCCGATCCTTGCGAGCCGTGGTTTCTTGATTCTTTCAGGCGTGGCAAGCAAAAAGGACAAGGCCCGCAAGCAGCGCTCGCGGGCCTTGCCGTTTTTGAACAGCGGAAATCAACCCTGGGCGGGCGCTGGCCGGCGCTCGCGGGCGGCGATGTTGACGTAGGTGTGCACGTGCGGCAGCACGCGGTAGTTCCACACGAAGCCGGGGCCTTCCAGCCGCCAGAAATGCCAGCGATTCTGGTCGCGGACGCGGCGGTCCTGGTAAAAGGCCAGGTGGATGCGCTCGACGCCGCCGTTGCGACGGACAATGTCCATGACCTCGTCGGCATCCGCGCGACGGAACGGCGACAGGATGTCGCGCATGACAGTCTCGATGAGCCGGCGCTGGTCAGCAGTCAATTCCGAGGCAGCGATACCGGGGTGGGCCTGCCCTTCGGCGCGGAACTGCACCGACGGTTCATGCTCGCCAGGGTTGCCGACAACGACGGCCTGGCGGCGCTGCGCTTCCGTCAGCGCGTCGAAGACGTTGAGCACGTTGCGGGTCTGATAATAGAAGATGTTGCGCGGGCTGTAGCCGTCGGGGCTATGCCCATAGTAGATGGGCCCGCCGAAGGCGGCATTTGGCTCGGAGTTGCCGTCGCAGCGGACGGTCAGGTGATGGCCGCTGAACACCCAGGCGTAGCGCTGCCCGTTGGTGGGGTCGCCGAAGATGTTGGCGCCGCAGTTCTGGAAAGACCCGCTGCCATCAAAGGTGCCGCCACGGGTCATCTGCCGGAAACCGGCGTCGCCGGCACTGATGGAACGCAGGATGCGTTCAACCAGTTCCTGCTGCGGCCGCGTGTACGCTTGACCGATGCGCTGATTGATCGCGCTATTGAACATGCGCTTGCGAGCCCGATCGTTCCAGGGGAGCACCAGGGTGCGCTTCTGCTCGTCGCTCATGGAACCATACAGTTCCTGGATGAGGGCCTCGGCCGGCTTGGCGCGTGGAGCGTTGTTGGGCCTGGCGGGCGTCTCGTCGGCCCGGGCCAGCGAGGTGCCGGCGGCGCCGACGGCCAGCAGCGACGTCGTCTGGCCGATGGTCCGCATGAAATCGCGGCGGTCCAGCGCCTCCGCCGGAACCACGTCGTGTTCGCACTCCGGGCAAAACGGTCTGTTCTCGTTCATGTCGATCATCATTGGACTCCTTGGGAAGCGCCCCCACTCGCGGCCCGATCATCCAGCACGACCGTCCCGCGCCAAACCCCGGCTTCCACCTGTCATCATGGTCGCCGCGCCGGGGCACGTCAAGCATTCATTTGTTAAAAATAGATGATCCGCGGCCGGGCTGCCGGCTTTGGCGATGCCGACCTGAGTCGCTGCCCGGTTTTCCTCGGCCGCAATTCGCGTTATGATGACTGAAGTTCAGCCCGGAGGAATAGATGCCTTCGCCATTTCCTGGTATGGATCCTTACCTGGAGCATTCCGTGTTGTGGGAAGGATTCCACGCGCGCATGATTCCGGCCATGGCCAATGCCTTGCAGCCGGCGCTCGACCCGCGCTACATTGCCACGGTCGAGGAACGCGTGTTTATCGAAGGCCCGCAGCGGCGCGTTCCTGATATCTGGGTGCAAAAAGTCGAAGAAGCCGTGGGCAACACTGCAGTCGCCGAGCCAATGGTCGATACCGGAATCGTCGTCGAGATCGACGATCTTGAAATCCATCAGAAGCGTGTCGAGATTCTGGACCTGTACAGCAACATGAAACTCGTGGGTATCATCGAGCTTGTCAGCCCGACGAACAAGCGGGCCGGTCCAGGAAGGGTGTCCTATCTCGACAAGCAGAAGGAAATCCTGTCGCGTGACTGCCATCTCGTTGAAATCGACCTGCATCGCACCGGCGAGCATGTGGTGAGCATTCCGGAATGGCGCGCCGCCGAGTTCAAGCCATACGACTATCTATCGTGCGTCAGCCGCTGGCCGTTGCGCCGGCGTTTCACCTTGTATCCGACGCCGTTGCGGCAGCGCCTGCCGCGTCTGAACATTCCGCTGTCGGCCCCCGATGCCGACGTGACGCTGGACCTCCAGGCCGTGCTCGAGCAAGTAGATGCCGACGGCCGCTACGCCAAGCGAATCCAGTATGACCAGCCGTGCCAGCCGCCGCTATCGGCTGCGGACCAGCAATGGGCAACGGAAAGGATCATCTCCTTTCGGGCCGATGGAAACGGCGCAACCTAAATTAGTCTATTCCAGTGCATCCGTAAGATACTTGCATCAATGCTTGCCTGTCGCGCTTGCGGAGTCAAACGGTCAAGCAACAGCGTCGGCGAGCGCGATGAGAACCAGCGAGGAACATCTGATGAGCGATCAACTCTGGCAGCGCTACCAGCAACACCTGTGCGTGTCACCTTCGTTGAACCTGTCGCTGGACATCAGCCGCATGACGTTCGACGATGGCTACCTCGCGAAGATGGCGCCGGCGATGGCCAGCGCCTACGAGGCCATGGATGCGCTCGAGAAGGGCGCCATCGCCAATCCGGACGAGAAGCGCATGGTCGGGCACTACTGGCTGCGGGCAGCGCAGCTGGCGCCGACGCCGGAGTTACGCTCGGCCATCGACAGTACCCGCAACGCGATCAAGACGTTTGCCGCCGATGTGCATGCCGGCAAGGTCAAGCCGCCGACAACGGCGAAGTTCACACGCGTGCTGTCCATCGGCATCGGCGGCTCGGCGCTGGGGCCGATGTTCGTCAGCGACGCGCTCGGCGATCCGCGCACCGACAAGATGCAGGTCCATTTCATCGACAACACCGACCCGGACGGCATCGCCCGCGTCCTGGCGCGGCTTGGCAAGCAGCTGAACGAGACCCTGTGCCTGGTCATCAGCAAGAGCGGCGGCACGCCGGATACGCGCAACGGCATGGTCAACGTCGCGGCGGCGTACAAATCGGCGGGACTGGAATTCGCCAGGCATGCCGTGGCCATCACCGGCGCCGGCTCGCATCTCGACAAGCAAGCCGTGTCGGAGAAGTGGATCACGCGCTTTCCAATGTGGGACTGGGTCGGCGGGCGGACCAGCGAACTCAGTGCGGTGGGCCTGGTGCCGGCGGCGCTGCAAGGTCTCGACATCGACGCCATGCTGCAGGGAGCGGCGGATTGCGATGTCGTCACCCGCAAGCATGACACGCCGCGCAATCCCAGCGCCCTGATGGCCCTCATGTGGTATCACGCCACCGACGGGCACGGCAAGAAGGACCTGGTCATGCTTCCGTACAAGGATCGCCTGCTCCTCTTCAGCCGCTATCTGCAGCAACTCCTGATGGAGTCGCTCGGCAAACGGCTCAATCTCAAGGGAGAGCGCGTCGATCAGGGCATCGCCGTCTATGGCAACAAGGGTTCGACCGATCAGCATGCCTACGTGCAGCAGCTTCGCGACGGCGTCAACAACTTCTTTGTCACCTTCATCCGCGTGCTGGAGTCCGGCGGCGAGGCGGTCGAGGTCGAGCCGGGCGGCATCACCGCCGGCGATTACCTGCACGGCTTTCTCCTTGGCACGCGCGAGGCCCTGTTCGGCAACGACCGGCAGTCGATGACGCTCACGGTCCCGCGCGTCGATGCGCGCACGGTCGGCATCCTGATCGCGCTCTTTGAACGCGCCGTCGGTTTCTACGGCTCGCTGATCAACATCAACGCATATCATCAGCCGGGGGTGGAAGCCGGCAAGAAAGCCGCCGCCGCGGTGCTGGCGCTGCAAGGGAAGGTCGCCGCGGCGCTGACCGGCGCGCCGCAGACGGCCGAGCAGATCGCAGCCAGGGTGGGCGCTACCGACTCGATCGAAACCGTGCTGGCCTTGCTCGAGCATCTGTCGGCCAACGGACGGGCGCGGCGCTCGGGTGATGAATCGCCAACGCTGGCCACGTTCGCGACATAGCTCAGACTCATTCAGGAGAGACGGCCTTGCCGTCGTTGCGGCAGCCGAGCAGCTGGTAAGTACGGTGGTCGATCTGGTCGCTGATGAAGCGGACGGAGCCATCGACCATGGCGAAGTTGGCGCCGCCGCGATGGCGGGACTTGTAGCCGGAAGCCACGTTCCAGTTGAAGAGCGATGTTTCCGCGGGCGAACAGTAGTCCACGGAATCGGAGCGATAGTTGATGGGGATGGTGGTGGTGCCATGGCTGGCGCCGCCGTTGGCCGCCGCCCAGTAGCCCTTGTTGTCGGTGCCCGCGAAACGGATGTGGTGCATCTCCTCGACCAGCGTTTCACCGAGCAGAATGGTGTTGGACGTGCCGTCCGGGACCATGGCGATGCGGACGGTGACCTTGCCGAAGCGGCTGAACATGCCGCGCAACTGGCCTGGGGTGAAGGCGTCGCCGGCGTGCGGGCTGGTCACGTAGCCCCATTCCGGCTTGTCACAGTAGACCAGGAACGGATTGTAGCCGCACCAGCCGACCCAGCATTGCGGGCCGGTGCTGCCCACGTAGTTGCAGTACGGCTGGTCGACGGCAAAGTCGTCGCTCGGGCAGCGGGCGTTGGCGAGGAACTGGGGCAGGATGCCCTGGCTGGCAGCCACGCCGATGGGGTCATAGGTATCGTCGAGGTTGGGGAGTCGCGCATATAGCTCGGAGCGTTCCAGATATGGCAGCACGCGGGCGATCCAGCTGCCGCGGTCCTGAAAGTAGATGCCGGGGCTGTCCCAGCCGTTGTCGCCCCCCTTGGGAAAGGTGCCGCGGTCATTGTGGTAGGAGTGCAAGGCGATGGTGAACTGCCGCAGGTGGTGCTGACACTGCATGCGGTTGGCAGTCTCGCGCACCTGCTGCACGGCCGCCAGCAGCAGTCCCAGCAGGACGCCGATGATGGCAATGACCACCAGCAATTCGATGAGCGTGAAGGCATGCCGGCGACTGTCAGTGGCGATTGGTGTCATCGGCCGTCGGATGCCTCATGGACTCGCGGCGGGCGCGACGGGCGCCGTTCGCGTGTTGCGGGCATCCTGGCCTTGCTCTGGGAATGACAAGCCGTTGTCGCTAAGACTTGATTAGACCATGCGGCAGGGGTATCTGTCAAGGGACCAGATCTGATGGCAATCCCTAAGGCATTGCCGTCGCATGCTTTACGCCGACACGCGTTCCAGCACCGCCGCCGGAGGCATCTTGCGGGATTCGAGGAACCAGTCCACCAGACCTTCGGCTTCCGCCAGCGTCTTGGTGATGAAGCAGCGCCCATCCCGGCGTCGCGCCAGCGAGGAGAGCGTTTCCGCCTTGGTCAGGTCCATGGCGCCCAGCACGCGGTCGATGGCGTAGAACTTGTCGTGCATCTGCACGATGTTGTAGCTGTGGTGCGACTTGACCAGGAACGGCACCTGCCGCGGCAAACCGGGGACGTGGGCATAGGCGGCGGGCGGAATGTCGCGGGTGCGCTTGCCGCCCTCCGGTGTCAGGGCGGTGCGGATATCGCGGGTGCGATAGGCCAGGTAGCCGCGCTGGCCGGAGAACCACGTCTGCCATTCCGGCGGCAAGGACGCGGGACAAGACAGCTCGCGGATGTCCTCGAAGCCCGCCTGCTCCAGGCACATCCGCAAGAGCGGGACCGAGAAGCGCACGTCCTGATCGAAGGACAGCGGCCAGGCCAGCTGCCGGGTGAGCTTGCCCGGCGTGTCGAAGTACAAGCATAGCCGGTTCTCGTCGCGGATCGGGCACCACAGAAAGACGGCCTTGCGGCTGTGGTCGCACAGGTACGCCAGGTGGTGAATCGGGTCGGCGAGATGGCAGGTGACCGCGATGCTCATGGCCACGTCCACCTCCGGCAGCGGATTGTAGTTGAGGCGATGCTGGAGGCTGTCCCAGTCGGCGAAATGGAACTCGCAACGCGTGCCCAGGATGTCGTTGAGTGCCTGAAACAGCTCATAGCCCGGGGAGAAGTCGTAGCCGAGGCAGCGCCGCGCGCCGCGCAGGGCCAGCCCGAACAGGAAGTAGCCGGTGTTGCAGCCGACCTCGGCAAAGGAAAGGCCGCGAATGTCGCCGAGTTGCTCGACCATGAAGTCCATGAAACGCTCGTACACCTCGCGCAGGCGGGCGTTGCTCTGGCGGAAGAGATCGACGTCGTCGGTCAGCACGTCGCTGACGCGCGGGTCGTGTGTGGGCCAGTGCAACAGCCGCGTGTGCTTGATCTCCTGGATGAAATGCTGGCCGGCTCCGACTTCCAGATCGTCGGCGAAGATGAAAGGCTGATAGCCCAGGACACGGGTGATGATGTTCTGTTCGATGACGGCCCGCTGTTTGGGCGTGATCGTGTGCTTGCGCAGGTCCATAATGACTTCCTTTTCTGGCAGCGTTGGGTTGAAAGGTTATAGCACGCTGTCCCGATCACAAACAACAGGGAAGTTCGGGATTGCCGGGCCTGCGCAGTCCGCCCCGGTTGCCGCAAAGCGGGATCGCAAAACGTCGCGAAACCCACGTATGGCACCCGGCGCCCTGGACCACAAACTGCCGGGGCGCGCGTGGCAAGCTCCGCCGACAGTTGGCTGAAAACTGCCCGTGCGGCGTTTCGGCGCGCCTCTTAGCCCTGTGGGATGTCGCTTGTCCGGAAAAAGCAAGAGAACGACATGCAAGTCAGAAAGACTCGCCCGACGGAGGTTCGCGCCTACAGTCTGGGAGTCCCGATAGCGGTCAGGCGCCAGCGCAACTCAGTGGCTGAAGTAAGTGGCGTTGGAGGTCGAGTATGGCGCACCACCCGTCACAGACTGCGGCCACCACGACAAAATAACGCAGGTCAGGATCAAACTCCAGTTCCTGTGCGCCATCCCACGCCACTGACCCCGAGGGCGTTGCGGCGAACCAGCGATGATAGTGCCCCGTGAATTGCCAACGCTGAACTACCGCCTTGAATGCAAGCGACGCTTTTTCCTCCAGTGGCAATCGATGCTCGCTCAAATCCCACAGCTGGCTTACATCAAACGGGTCGACGTATGACTCCCTGTGGCTGAAGTGGCAATCCTCGAGGACGAGACGGGGTTGCATGCGTTCCATGAACTCGAACACATCAAGCGGAAGCCGGGCGCGAGTTGCTTCCGCGACTTGCCCGCGAAGTCCGAAATCATGGTTGCCCCAAACGCCGACAGCGTTCGCGCCTAACAGCATCTCGGCAACCTGAGCAGCGTCTAGCGTTGGAGCAAAGGCATCAATTGTGTCGCCAATGGTAACGACACGATCAACGCCCTGCTCGCGAAACAAAGAAAGGGCGCGCGCGAGTTCAGCCGCGTGGCTGTGGACATCAGTTACAAGACCTACCCTCACGAACGACCTCTTCGGGGCTAACGAAATACCTCGCCTGCGGCACTTGCGGGGCCGGCTGCAAGGGACGAGATGTCTGGAAACGTCATGCCGGCCCGGTCAAGTGCGACGCGCTGGTTCGGCAAATCCTCAAAGCAGTCGCCTACTTCCGCTTGAAAGCAATCGTCACAAAAATCTTTCTGGCAACAGCCACCTCCTTCTCGGACTTGCACGCCGCAAACATGCTCAATGCCACCTCTCCATCCAACCTGATGTGGACCTGCGTGGAATAGGCAAAGCCCTTGTCACGCTCCCACTTGGCTGTTCCAAGGCGCGCCGCTTTGCCGTCAATCTTCACATTCTCGAACTTCGTATTCTTCGGCCAGCCGAGAAAATTGTTCGAATACATCCCATAGTCAAAGCGCACCTGAATGCCGTCTGCTACATACTCCTCAACGAACGAATCGGTGCCTTGCGCATCGGTTTTCTTGAACGAAGCAGGAACAGAGAAGGAGAACGACCCGTTCTCGATCTTTTTCCACTGGCCCTCGTCCTGTGCTGAAACGGTGAGCACGAGAGCTGGTGCGAAGACTGCGAGAACTGTGAGCGTGCGCATGTTTGGTAGCTCCTGGAGTTCAGAACGCTATCCCGCCTTCGCAGACCCGGCAGGACAGCCAAAGGCATGACTGAACCGCTTCACGCAGCCGATGCCAGTTGGGTATGGGGTTCAATCTGTAAGCGGCTCTTCTATCGGTGTATTCTGGCTGTGGAATGCAGTGCTGGCGAGCGCTCTGCGGATTTCGAGGTCGTTGAAGTAGGACGAAACTGGCGCGTGGCTGCACGGCACGAGGAATGGAAATCCCGGCCGGACGGTGGCGATCCCGGTGAGCTTCATCCGTTTGAGCTTCATCCGTTTGGTTCGGCGATGGCTGCCTACCGTAACCGTTCACAGGTCAGTCTAGCGTTTTCTACTCGGAATGGGGTATCCTTGCAGCTGGCATGGATGCTTCTCCGGTTGTTTCTGAAGCTGATCTCGCCGCGACACCCGCAGCGGTGCT
>Ga0194131_10004974_pt1 | contig 19550 bp, 14 predicted proteins | sample TA2KigO120mmetaG_FD_148631 | JGI IMG/M metagenome (GOLD analysis project Ga0194131, IMG submission 148631) | Freshwater microbial communities from Lake Tanganyika, Tanzania - TA2015053 Kigoma Offshore 120m | ecosystem: Environmental > Aquatic > Freshwater > Lake | place: Tanzania: Lake... | reverse complement strand
GGGTGGCGAGCGGCAGCGCGTGGCGATCGGCCGGGCCCTGCTTGCCCAGCCGCGCGTCCTGCTGATGGACGAGCCGCTCGCCTCGCTCGACGAGGCGCGGCGCGCCGAGATCCTGCCCTTCATCGAGCGCCTGCGCGACGAGGCGGGCGTGCCCATCCTCTATGTCAGCCACTCGGTCGCCGAGGTGGCGCGGCTCGCCACTACGGTGGTCATCCTGGCCGAAGGCGGCGTGACGGCGGTCGGCCCGGTCGCCGACATCCTGCCGCTGACCGACTCGGGCGATGGCGGCAGCGTCCTCGATGCCGTCGTGGGCCGACACGACGAGACCTTCCATCTCACGGTGCTTGCCTCCGCGGCGGGCGAGCTGCAAGTGCCGCGTCTCGCGGCGGCGCCCGGCACGACGGTCCGTGCCTATATCCGTGCCCGCGACGTCATGCTGTCGCTGAGGCCACCCGAGGACATCAGTGCGCTGAATGTGCTGGCCGGGCGGGTGGTCGGCCTGGCGCCGACCGCGAGCGGCGCGCAGGTCGACATTCGCGTCGACTGTTCCGGCGCGGCGCTGACGGCACGGGTCACGGCCAAGTCGGCGCACCGGCTGGCGCTCGCCGCCGGCCAGCCGGTCTATGCCGTGATCAAAAGCGTGTCGTTCGAGCGTAGCTAGGAGGCCGTCATGGCTCATCTCAGCATCCGTATCGACTTCAGCGATCGCCGCCACCCGGCGAGCCGGCTGGGACCAGGCAAGGTGACGTTGCTCGAAAGTATCGGCCGGGAAGGCTCGATCTCGGCCGCCGGACGGGCGATGAACATGTCCTACAAGCGCGCCTGGGAGCTGGTCGACGAGATCAATCGCGGCTTCGCCGAGCCGCTGGTCGCCGCCCAGACCGGCGGAAAGGCCGGTGGCGGCGCGGCACTCACCCCGCGCGGCCAGGAACTGGTCCGCCACTACCGTGCCATCGAGCGCAAGGCCTTGAGCGCCGCGGCCTCCCATCTTGCGGCGCTTCAGGCATTTTCCCGCGACAAGCGGCGCAAATGACGCGCTATTCTTTGGCGTAGAAGAAAGGCCCGTATGAAGCGCCCGCGAGGCGCCGAGCGAGGAGATGATGTCGCTGCTGTCTCTGCCCTTTTCGCCGCGTTTCATCACGTTGACGCTGGTCGTGCTGGTGACCGCAGCCCTTGCCGTGGCCTTCGCCGCCGAGCCGCGCTCGCTGGTCCTCGCGATCTTCCTCGGCATCGGCCTTTTTCTCACCCTGGTGGGGGTGGTCGACCTTCTCCAGACCTCGCACGCCATTCTGCGCAACTATCCGATCGCCGGCCATCTGCGCTTCGTCTTCGAGGCGATCCGCCCCGAGATGCGCCAGTACTTCTTCGAGAGCGAGGAAGACGGCATGCCGTTCAGCCGCGATCAGCGCGCCATCGTCTATCAGCGCGCCAAGAACACGCTCGATGTGCGGCCGTTCGGCACCAACCACGACGTCTATGGACTGGGCTACGAATGGATGTCGCACTCGATCGCGCCGGCGCCGGTCGCCAAGGAACCGCATCGTGTGCAGATCGGCGGACCGGATTGCATGCAGCCCTACTCCGCCTCGGTGTTCAACATCTCGGCCATGAGCTTCGGCGCGCTCAGCGCCAACGCCATCCGCGCCCTCAACGGCGGCGCCAAGCTCGGCGGCTTCTATCACGACACCGGCGAGGGCGGTTACAGCCCCTACCACCGCGAAGGCGGCGGCGACATCGTCTGGGAGATCGGCTCGGGCTATTTCGGCGCGCGCAATCCCGACGGCACCTTCTCGCCCGAGAAGTTCGCCGCCTCGGCCGCCAACCCGCAGGTCAAGATGGTCGAGCTGAAGCTCAGCCAAGGCGCCAAGCCCGGCCATGGCGGCGTGCTGCCGGCGCCCAAGGTCAGCCAGGAAATCGCGCTCACGCGCGGCGTGCCGATCGGCGAGGACTGCATCTCGCCGTCGCGTCATTCGGCTTTCGCGACGCCGATCGAGATGATGCAGTTCATCGCCGAGATGCGCCGTCTGTCGGGCGGCAAGCCGGCCGGCTTCAAGCTCTGCATCGGCCATGAATGGGAGTTTCTGGCGATCTGCAAGGCGATGCTGGAGACCAAGCTCTATCCCGACTTCATCGTCGTCGACGGCAAGGAGGGTGGCACCGGCGCCGCGCCCATGGAGTTCGTCGACCATATCGGCAAGCCGATGCGTCAGGGCCTGTATTTCGTGCACAACGCCCTGGTCGGCATCGGCGTGCGCGACCGCATCAAGATCGGCGCCGCCGGCAAGATCATCACCGCCTTCGACATCGTGCGCGCCATGGCGTTGGGCGCCGACTGGTGCAACGCCGCGCGCGGTTTCATGTTCGCGGTGGGCTGCATCCAGTCGCAGCACTGCCACACCGACCGCTGCCCGACCGGCGTCGCCACCCAAGACCCCACTCGCCAACGCGCCCTGGTCGTGCCCGACAAGACCGAGCGAGTCGTCAACTTCCATCGCGCCACCGTGCGCGAGCTGGCCGAGCTCACCGCGGCGGCGGGGCTTGCCCATCCCAACGACTTCAAGCCGATCCACATCTCGCGCCGCATCACGCCGCGCGAGGTCGTGACCTTCGCCGACATCTACCCGGCGTTGAGCGAAGGCGCGCTGCTCGCCGGCAACGTCAATGCCCGCTGGGCACAGCCCTGGGCGATGGCCGACGCGAAATCGTTCCGGCCGATGGTCTGACGTCACCACGGGGCGGCGCCGAACAGCGCGGCGAAGGCCTCTCGGCCGATGGCGAGGGTCGGCGAGGATGGCCCACCGTCACGCGCGAAGTGGATGGTCCACGCGGAGTACCCCGACATGAAGAAGCGGGCGTCAGCGCCCGCCAAGGTGTCGCCCTCGTCGGCGCCGGTGCCGATCACCTGCGGATACCAACTACCGTGCTCGACGATCTGGCGCGGTGGCGACCATCCCGTCGGATCGGCCGGATCTTCATTGAACGACACGAAGATGCCGCGCTGCACGAAGTCGGCCGATCCACCTTCCGTCCAGTTGAGCATCATCACGAAAAGATCGAGGTCGCGATTGTAGTGGATCGCCGGTCCCCAGAAGGCGGCGGGATCGCGATGCCGCCAGCCGCGCCTGACGCCGAAAATCGGCATGACAGGGCGCCCCTGGTCCAACGCAGCCCACCGTCCATCGCACCAGGCTTCCAGGGCGTCGGGTCGTTGGCGCGTCGTCACAGGGTAACGCAGGACGCAGATGCCTTGAGCGTTCTCGTCGGCGACGTACGACGAGTAGTGGAGGTAGAACCAGGCCCCGATCCGGTCGCCGATGACGCAGAAGTCGCCGTAGCCGCCTGCGAAGAAGCCGTTGCCATTGTCGCAGTCGGCGTCGTCGCGCGGCGCGCGCAGCAGCGTGCCCAGGAAGCGCCAGCTCAGGCCGTCATCGTCCGATCGCAGCGCACCGATATGCGGCAGGAACAGCGGCTTGGCGCAGGACGTCGGCTCCTCGGCTTGGAACCAGCCGAACAGCGTGCCGTCTGCCGCCCGCCACACCGTCTGGATCCATTTGCCGACGGTGGGTTCCGGATCGTCGATCAGACGGACGGCATCGAAGGGCCCGCGCGGCCAAAGTGAGCCGCCATCGACCGCTCTCAGCGTATGGCCTTTGGGCAGGTAATGCGACACCAGGCAGAGCGTACGCCCACCCCGGCGCAGCAGCGGCGAGTTGCAATCGGTGCGGCGGATCGACGGTGGATGGAGGCGCAACGGCTCGGCCGGGACGAGCCGTACGCTCGGATCGCGCAGCGCGGGCATGAGCTTCCTTCGGCTGGTTCCGCGGCGTGGCCGGTGACGGCCAAACCAGTTGCAGATCGGCCGATCTTGGCTCAGCAATGGGCCATCGAGAAGCCCAGGGAAACGACCATGACCGCCCCATTCGACTTCACCCCGCTGCTGGCGCCCGGCACGCCGGCGCCCGCCGTCAAATGGACCGGCTTTCCCAAGTACAATTTCATCGGCGGCCACAACGACGCCAAACACGTGCCGGTCGACGCGCTGATCGCCGCGGCGACCGCTGTGCTGAAGCGCGAGGGCGCCACGCTCGCCACCTACGGCCTCAATTCGGGACCGCTCGGCTATCGGCCGCTGCGTGAGTTCCTCGCCGGCAAGCTCAAGGGGCATGCCGGCATCGAGTGCGCACCCGACGAGATCCTGATCACCTCGGGTTCGATGCAGGGTCTCGATCTGGTGAACAGCCTGCTGCTGGCCCGCGGCGACACCGTCCTGATCGAGCAGGAGACCTATGGCGGCGCCTTGACCAAGCTGACGCGGCTCGGGGTCAATGCAGTCGGCATTCCACTCGACGGCGAGGGCCTGCGGCTCGACCTGCTCGAGCAGAAGCTCGACGAACTGCAGGCCAAAGGCGTCAAGCCCAAGTACATCTACACCATCCCGACGGTGCAGAATCCGACCGGCGCCATCATGGGCGAGGCGCGGCGTGCCGAACTGTTAAAGATCGCCGCCAAGCACGGCGTCATGATCTTCGAGGACGAATGCTACTCCGACCTGATCTGGAACGGCCAGCGGCCGCGCTCGCTCTACGCCATGGCGGGCGGCGAGGGCGTGATCCACATCGGCTCGTTCTCCAAGTCGATCGCCCCGGCGCTGCGCGTCGGCTACATCGTCGCCAAGTGGGAGGTGCTGGGCCGCATCCTGGGCCTCAAGCAAGATGCAGGATCGGGCGCACTGGAGCAGATGATCCTGGCCGAATTCTGCCGCCAGCACTTCGCCGACCACGTGCCCAAGCTCGCCAAGACGCTGGCCGCCAAGCTGCAGACCCTGCGCGAGGCGCTGGCCGAGCAGTTCGGCACCGCCGCCGAGTTCGGCGATCCGCCGGGCGGCATCTATCTCTGGATCAAGCTGCCCGACAATGTCGACACGGTGAAGCTCGGCCAGGCGGCGCTGGCGGCCGGCGTGTCGCTCAATCCCGGGCCGGAATGGTCGACCAACAAGGAACATGCCCGCTCGCGGCTGCGGCTGTGCTTCGCCAACCCCGAGCCCGAGACCATCAAGCAGGGCGTCGCGGTACTGGCCGAGGTCTGCCGCCGCGAGTTCGGTGTGCCGCTGCGCAGCGCCAACGTCGACAGCGCCAAGACGTAGGCCGTTCGGCCAGGGCTGAGCTGACGTCGGAACTTCAGCCGCGCCGCGCTGCCTCGATCGCGGCGACGTCGATCTTCGTCATGCCCATCATCGCTTCGAACGCCCGCCTTGCTTCGTCACCGCCGGCTGCCAGCGCTTCGGTGAGCACGCGTGGCGTGATCTGCCAGGAGATACCCCACTTGTCCTTGCACCAGCCGCAGGCGCTTTCCTGGCCGCCATTGCCGACGATGGCGCTCCAATAGCGGTCGGTCTCGTCCTGATCGTCGGTGGCGACCTGGAACGAGAAGGCTTCGTTGTGTTTGAACAGGGGACCGCCGTTGAGGCCGAGACAGGGAATGCCGGCGACGGTGAATTCGACCGTCAGCACGTCGCCCTTCTTGCCCGATGGGTAGTCGCTGGGCGCACGATGGACGGCACGCACCGCGCTGCCGGGAAAGGTCTCGGCGTAGAAGCGAGCGGCAGCCTCGGCGTCCTTGTCGTACCACAGGCAGATCGTGTTCTTGGCAATTGTCATCGGTTGTCCTTTCGCTTGCCGTCAATTGGCGCCCGCGATCACCATCCAAGTGACGCCGAACCGGTCGATCACCACGCCGAACTTGGAGGCGAAGAACGTCTTGCCGAGCGGCATCTGCACCTGGCCGCCCTTGCCGACGGCGGTGAACAGTTTCCCCGCCTCGGCATCGTCCTTGGCGTTGATGCTGAGCGCGAAGCCCTGAAAGGACGGCTTGCCGCCGCATTGGCCGTCCGACGCCATGATTTGCGTGTCGCCCACTCTGAAAGCGGCATGCATCACGCGATTCTCGGCGCCCGGTGGAATTGCGCCGGGTGGCGGGTCGGGCATTTCGTGAAAACGCATCAACATGTCGACTTGGGCGCCCAGCGCCTGCTTGTAGAAGTTCAGCGCTTCCTCGCACTTGCCGTCGAAGAACAGGTAAGGCTGTACGGTCACATCGCTCTCCCTCGTTGAATGTCGATCGCCATCAGTCGGCGAAGTAGGCTACGACGCGATCCAACGCCCCGGTCCAGCCGCCCTCGTGATCGAGCCGCGACGCCTCGGTGAGGAACGCGGTGTGGCGCAGCGTGAGACGCGTGCGGCCGCCCAGATCGGCGAAGGTCACCGTCACCAGCGTCTCGGGATCGTCGATGCCATTGCCTTCGGTATTGTAGGTGAAGACCAGGCGCTCGGGCCGGACGACCTCGCGGTAGACGCCGTGCTTGACGATCACCCGGCCGTCGGGCGCGCGCAGTCGCCGCTGCCAGATGCCGCCCGGACGGACGTCCATCTCGCATGCCACGATCGTGAAGTCGTGCGGCACCCACCAGCGCGTCGCCTTGGCGATGTCGGTCCACGCCGCGAACACCTGCTCGCGCGGTGCGGCCAGGTCGCGTTTCAGCACCAGATCGACCGGCTTGGCGACGACATTCATGGCTCCCTCCGGAACTCGACATCGATCATGATCTGGATGACATCACCCAAAAGCGCTGCTGGTTCGCAGCCGACCGGCTCGATGACGGTGCGCGCCACGCCGTTGCACAGCACGACGGCAACGGCACGCGCGCTCACTGCACGATCCATACGGCTCGCTGCTCCATCGGCCGACAAATCGGCTACTTCTCGGCCGCGGCCTTGAGATCGGCGAGGCCCTTCTCGAAGTCCTGGCCGATCATCTTGTCGATGTTCATGAAGGTCTGCATGACCTTGGCCATGAAAGGGTTCGGTCCGTAGATCGCCCAGGTGACGGTCGTGGTGTCGCCCTTCGGGTCGAGGGTGAATTCGGCGGTGTTGTGCGCTTCGAACGGCTGGCTGAAGTCGAGCTTGATCAGGACCTTGCGCGGCGAGGCTTCGAGGATCTCCATGCTGCCGGCGCCGACACTCTTGTCGCCCTGCCAGGCATAGGTGGCGCCCTTGCCGGCGGTGATCGCACCGAACGTCCGCTTCATGGCCGGATCCTTCTTCTCGTAGGGCGACCAGCTCGCCCAAGCCTTGAAGTCGTCGAGCAGCGCGAAAATCTTGTCGGGCGAGGCCTTGATGGCGACGGAGCGCTGGACGCGGAACGAATCGGGTTTGGTCGCGGCATAGACCAGGATACCGGCGACCACGACCAGCACGATCACGGCGCCAATGGCGAGAGCCTTCCACATCGGTGCAGTTTCTCTGCAGTTACTTAACTTATGAGTTAACCATTAGCGCACGTCGAGCGCTTGTCAACGGTGACGCAGACTGGTCACGGCCAAATTTAGCTCATGCCTGTGCCGACCTTCGTGCTAGTGGCTGTGCCATCATGATCGACTTCGTCGCCGGCCGGCCTGCCACTCGCTCGTCACGCGGCATGGTGACAAGCCCGCATGCGCTCGCCTCGCAGGCCGGCGCCGAACTGCTGCGCGAGGGCGGCAGCGCGGTCGATGCCGCGCTGGCGGCCAGTGCGGCATTGTCGGTGCTCTATCCGCACATGACCGGCGTGGGCGGCGACGCCTTCTGGCTGATCTACGACGCAAAGGCGCGGGCCGTGCGCTACATCGACGGCGGCGGCCGCGCCACATCGCGCGGCACGCTCGATGCCTTCGCGCGCCGTGGCCTCGACGAGGTGCCCTATCGCGGGCCGTTGCCCGGCACCCTCACCGTGCCCGGAGCCGTCGCGAGCTGGACCATGGCCCACGCCACCTATGGGCGGCTGCCGCTCGGCCGCTGCCTGGCCAGTGCCATCGGCTACGCGCGTTCGGGCTTTCCGGTGACCGAGCGGCTGGTATGCTGGCGCGATCTCGCGCGCGACGAGCTGGCCAAGAGTCCGGAAGCCACTGCGATCTTCCTGAAGGACGGCGCCAGCCTCACCAACCCCGACTTGGCGCGGACCCTGGAGGCGATCGCGGCCGACGGCTGGTACGGCTTCTACGACGGTGACGTGGCGCGCGAACTGTTGCGCTACTCCGACGCTCACGACGGCTTCTTCACCCGCGACGACTTGGTGGGTCAGTCGGCGCGCTGGGGCGAGCCGATCAAGGGTACCTATCGCGACGTCACGATCTACGAGACGCCGGCGCCCACCCAGGGCTTCGCGGTGCTCGAGATGCTGAACCTGCTGGAACCGCTGGAGCTCCACCGCAAGCCACTGCACGACGCCGACAGCGTGCACTTCATGGTGCAGGCCAAGCAGCTCGCCTACCACGATCGCGACCGCTTCCTCGCCGATCCGCGCTTCGCCGACGTGCCGATGGCGCGGCTTGTTTCCAAAGCCTATGCCAACGAACGGCGTGCTCTGATGGACCCTGCCCGCGCCGTGCCGTGGGATCGCATTCCCTCCTACGGCAGCCTGACTGGCGACACGGTCTACATCGCTGCGGTCGATCGCGACGGCAACGCCGCGTCGCTGATCCATTCGCTCTATGGCAGCTTCGGCGCCGCGGTGGTGGCCGGCCGCACCGGCGTGGTGCTGCAGAACCGCGCCGCCTACTTCTCGCTCGATCCCAAGAGTCCCAACCGCGTCGAGCCGGGCAAGACGCCGCTGCACACCCTGATCGCCTCGCTCGCCTTCCGCGACGACAAGCTCTGGGCGGTGGTCGGCTGCATGGGCGCCGACGGCCAGCCGCAGATCCATCTGCAGGTCTATCGCGCCCTGATCGACCATGGTCTCGACATCCAGCAGGCGCTCGATATGCCGCGCTTCCTGTCGGGCCGCTTCGGCCTCCTCGAGCCGCGCGACACGCTTCACATCGAAGCGCGTTTCCCCAAGGAGACCATCGCCGAGCTGGCGCGCCGCGGCCATCTGCTCGATCGCTGGGGCGACTGGCACGAATTCGCGGGCCACGCCCACGGCATCACCGTCGACCCGGCGACGGGGACGCTCGTCGGCGGCGCCGACCCGCGCAGCGACGGTGCCGCGGTCGGTCTCTGATCAGGTCAGCGCGAAGCCCGCGTAGCCCGCCTTCACCACCGCCTCGCAGCGCTCGATGTAGGCGGGGAAGCCGCCGATGTAGGGCATGAACACCCGCGGCTTGCCGGGAATGTTGGCGCCGACGTACCACGAATTGCAGGTCGATCGCAGCGTCGCGCCGGCGGCCTCGCCGACCTCGCCGCCCCACGCCTCTTCAGCGGCCGGACTCGCTTCGATCACCGTAGCGCCGCGGCTGCGCAGGTATTCCAGGCAGTCGCCGATCCATTCGACGTGCTGCTCGATCGACGGCAGCATGTTGGTCAGCACCGATGGGCTGCCCGGCCCGGTGATGGTGAAGAGGTTGGGAAAGCCCGTCATGGTGAGGCCGAGATAGGTCTTCGGTCCGTCCCGCCACTTGTCGCGCAGGCTCTGGCCGCCGCGTCCCCGGACGTCGACATTGAGCAGCGCACCAGTCATGGCGTCGAAGCCGGTGGCCAGCACCAGGCAGTCGAAGATGTAGTCCCGGCCCCTCACCCGCAGGCCATTTGCCGTGATGCGCTCGATCGGCTGGTCGCTGACATCGACCAGGGTGACGTTGGGCCGGTTGAAGGTCTCCCAGTAGCCGGTATCGACGCATAGCCGCTTGCAGCCGATGATGTTCTTCGGCGCCAGCCGCTCGGCGGTCTCCGGATCCTTCACCACCTCGCGGATCTTGCCGCGCACGAAGTCGGCGGCCGTACGATTCGACCGATCGTTCAGCATCAGGTCGGAGAACGAGGCCATGAAGCCCAGGCCGCCATAGTCCCAGCGCTCCTGGTATTGGCGCCGACGCTCGGCTTCCGGCGTCTCGATGGCCGACGCGATGTTCACCTTGAAGTCGATGCCGGAGATCATCGTCTTGGCGCGCTTGCGCATCTCGGGATAGTGCGCCTTGACCTCGTGCAGATAGGCCGGGTCGAGCGGCCGGTTGTGCGCCGGCACCGTGTAGTTGGCGGTGCGCTGGAACACGGTGAGGTGCGTCGCCTGCCGGGCGATGATGGGGATCGACTGAATGGCCGACGAGCCGGTGCCGATCACACCGACCGTCTTGCCGGTGAAGTCGACGCCTTCGTGCGGCCAGTTGCCGGTGTGATAGGTCGGGCCCTTGAAGTCCACGAGACCGGGAATCTTGGGCGTGTTGGGCGACGACAGGCAGCCCATGGCGGTGATCAGGAAGCGCGTCATGACCTTCTCGCCTTTGTCCGTCGCGACCTGCCATGCACTTGCCGCTTCGTCGAAGGCGGCTTCGGTGACGCGCGTCTCGAAGACGATGTCGCGGCGCAGATCGAAGCGGTCGGCGACGTGGTTGGCGTAGCGCAGGAGCTCGGGCTGCGTCGCGTAACGCTCGGTCCATTCCCACTCCTGCTGCAGCTCGGGCGAGAACTGGTAGGAGTACTGCACGCTTTCCACGTCGCAGCGTGCACCGGGATAGCGGTTCCAGTACCAGGTGCCGCCGACACCCTTGCCGGCTTCGAAGACGCGCGCCTTGAAGCCCGCGCCGCGCAGCCGTTGCAGCATGTATAGGCCGCCGAACCCGGCACCGACGATCACCGCGTCGAAATCGAGCGACATCACTCCTCCGAAACAAGCCAATCCGTGCCATGTTTAACCCAGAATGGCCGACAGCGACTATCCTTCGACTTGGTATGCCGCCACGCGAGATTCGAGCCCGGCACGCGCCGCGCTGATCGGCCGCCGCGAGGTCGATGTCGCGATCGTGGGCGCAGGCTTCGCCGGACTGCACACCGCACGGTTGCTGGCGATGGCCGGCCGCAGCGTCGCGGTGCTGGAGCGTCGCCGCATCGCCTGGGGCGCCTCGGGACGCAACGGCGGTTTCGTCGGCGCCGGCTACGCCGAGCGCTCGGGCGCGCTGATCGACCGACTGGGCATCGACCATGCTCGCCGGCTCTACGCCCAGTCGCAGCGCGGCGTCGCCATCGTGCGCCAGGCCATCGAGACCATGGCGCGACCCGAGCTCCGCATGGGCTCGCGCAAGCTCACCGCCTCGCGTACCGACCAGGGCGCAGGCTTCGCCGAACGAACGCGCACCGTGGCCGAGCGGCTGGGCGCGAGCTTCGAGCCTTGGACGACCGAGCAGGTGCGCGCGCTGCTCGCGACCACGCGCTATCACCAGGCGATCCACGATCCGCTGTCGTTCCACATTCACCCCCTCAATTTCGCCTTGGCCCTGGCTGCGGACATCGAACGGCGCGGCGGTGCGGTCTTCGAGCAGAGCGACGCGATTGGCCTGGAGCGCGGTTCGGGCTGGCGCGTGCGCACCGCCCAGGGCGAGATCGCGGCCCGCCATGTCGTGCTGGCGGGCAATGCCGATCTCGGCCGCGTGCAGCCGCGCATTGCGCACGCCGTCCTGCCGGTCGCGACCTACGTTGCCGTGACGGCCAAGCTCGGGCCCAAGCTCGCTGCTGCCGTGCGCTGGAGCGGCGCCATCTCCGACACGCGGCGCGCCGGCGACTACTATCGAGTGGTCGACGGCGATCGGCTGCTGTGGGGCGGCCGCATCACCACCGACACGCGCGAACCCACCAGGCTGCGCGACATGATGCGGGCCGACATCCTCTCGGTCTATCCGCAGCTCGGCGACATCGGCATCGAGCATGCCTGGCCCGGCATCATGGGCTATGCCCCGCACAAGATGCCCCAAGTCGGCGAGATCGAGCCCGGACTGTGGATCTGCTCGGCGTTCGGCGGCCATGGGCTGGCGCCGACGGCGGCCGGCGCCGATGCGGTCGCGGCCGGCATCACGGGCGAGGACGATCGCTGGAAGCTGTTCCTGCCCTTCGGTACGGGTTGGGCCGGCGGCGCGCTGGGCCGGCTGGCTACTCAGCTCGTGTACTGGAAGCTGCAGGCGGCCGATTGGTGGGACGAGAAGCGGCAGGCCAAGAACGCGGAGACGCTCAGGACATGACCAAGGCCACCATCGGCGATTCGCCCAAGCGACGCGAGGATGCGCGCTTCGTCACCGGCAGTGGCGTCTACCTCGACGATCTCAGCTTCGACGATCTCGCTCACGCCGTCGTGCTGCGCTCACCGCATGCCCACGCCCGGATCCGCGCCATCGACAGCGCGGCCGCCCGACGAGCGCCGGGTGTCCTCGCCATCCTGACGGCAGCAGATGCGGCGACCGACCGGCTCGGGCCGTTGCGGCCCTACGCCGAGGCCAACGTGCAGACCGGCGAGCCGTTCGCCTTCGCCCCGCAGCCGCTGCTCGCAGGCGACAAGGTGCGGTTCGTCGGCGAGCCGGTCGCCCTGGTCGTGGCCGAGACCCGCGCGCAGGCGCTCGATGCGGCGGAACTGATCGCGGTCGACTACGCGCCGTTGGCGGCGGTGATCGGCGCCGCCGCGGCACGCGCACCCGGCGCGCCGACGATCGCCGACGAGGTACCGGACAATGTGTGCTTGGATTGGCGCACCGGCGACGCGGCGGCGGCCGATGCGGCGTTCGCCCGCGCCAGCCACGTCGTTTCACTGGCGCTCGACAACCACCGCATCGTCACCAACCCGATGGAGCCGCGCGGCGGCGTCGGGCAGCACGATCGCACGAGCGGCCGTTTCACGCTGCACGTCTCGAGCCAGAACATCCACATCAATCGCAATCAAGTCGCGCGTTGTCTCGGCGTCGAACCGAAAGATGTGCGCTTCATCGCGCCGGATGTCGGCGGCGGCTTCGGCGCCAAGAACTTCGCCTACGCCGAGCACGTCTTGCTGTTGTGGGCGGCCAAGCGTACCGGCCGGCCGGTGAAGTGGATCGCCAGCCGCGGCGACGTCTTCCTGTCCGACCACGCCGCGCGCGACATGCAGGCCGAGGCGGCGCTGGCGCTCGCGGCCGACGGCACGTTCCTGGCGCTCAAGATCGACAGCGTCGCCAACCTCGGCGCCTACATGGCGGGTGCCGGCGGCGGCGTGCAGACCTACCAGTACATCCATCTGCAGGGCACGGTGTACCGCATCGCCGCGATCGCGCTGCGCGTGGTGGCGGTGCTGAGCAACACCGCACCGATCGGCGTCACGCGCGGGCCGGGGTTTGCCGAGGCGGTGAACATCGTGGAACGGCTGATCGATGCCGCGGCGCGCCAGACCGGCATCGATCGGGCCGAGCTGCGGCGGCGCAACATGGTGCCGGCCGCGGCCATGCCGATGACCAACGCCTTCGGCTTCCAGGTCGACAGCGGCACCTTCGCCGAGACGTTCGACAAGGCGCTGGCCCACGCCGATGTCGTGGGCTTCGCGACGCGGCGGCGACAGAGTGCGGCCAGAGGCAAGCTGCGCGGTCTGGGCTTCGCCTATCACATCAAGGGCACCGGTGGGCCGCCCGAAGAGAACGTCGAGGTGCGTTTCGAGGCCGACGGCACGGTGTCGCTGATCACCGGCACCCAGCATATCGGCCAGGGTCACGAGACCACCTTCCCGCAGATCCTGGCTCATCGCTTGGGCATCGCCAACGATCGCATCCGGCTTCGCCAGGGCGACACCGACCTGATCGCAGCCGGCGGCGGCCACGGCAGCTCGCGCGCCACCTACATGGGCGGCACGGCGATGTGGCGCGCCGCCGACGAGATCATCGCCAAAGGCACCGCACTCGCCGCCGACGCGCTGGAGGCGGCCGAAGCCGACATCCGCTTCGTGGACGGCCGGTTCGTGGTCTCGGGGACCGACCGCGCGGTCGGTCTCATCGAGATCGCGGCGATCGGACGCGAGCAGGGCAAGCCGATCGACACCTATCATCTGTGGAAGCGCGAGCACCTCACCTTCCCGAACGGAACCCACGTGGTCGAGGTCGAGATCGATCGCGATACCGGCGCAGTCGCGCTGGTCCGCTATAGCGCCATCGACGACTATGGCGTGCTGGTCAATCCCATGGTGGCCGCCGGCCAGGCCCATGGCGCCATGGCGCAGGGCGCGGGCCAGGCGTTGCTCGAACGGGCGACCTACGATCCCGGCTCGGGCCAGATGCTCGCCGGCTCGTTCATGGACTACGCCCTGCCGCGCGCCGACGACCTGCCGCCGTTCGACCTCGGCTTCAACGGCACACCGTGCACGACCAACCCACTGGGCGTGAAGGGCTGCGGCGAGGCCGGCGCCATCGCCGCCTTCCCGGCCATCGCCAACGCCATCCTCGATGCCCTGGCGCCGTTGGGCGTCGAGGGCTTCGACGGACCGGCAACGCCCGCCACGATCTGGCAAGCGATGCAAAAAGCCGGCGCGGCGCGACCATGACCGCACGACCCTGGGTCCGGCCGGAACCGCGACGGTGGCGTTCCGGAGTGGGATGCGGTAACGCTTTTCCATGGCAACCCTGCGGAGCGTCGTCGGAACATGACTCGCAGCCTGATCCTGCTGCCACTGCTGGCCGCCGCCCTGGCTGCGTCCCTGGCCGCCTGCAAACCCGATAACAAGTTCCAACCGCCGCCGCCGCCCGAGATCAGCGTCGCCAACCCGCTCAAGCAGGACTACGCCCCGTACGAGGAGCTGACCGGCAACACCGTGGCGTTCAACACGGTCGATCTGGTGGCCCGCGTCGAGGGCTTCCTGACGTCGCAGAACTACACCGACGGCGCCTATATGAAGAAGGGCGACACGCTCTTCATCATCGAACAGGTCATGTACAAGGCCAAGGTCAAGGAGGCCGAAGCCGGCCTCGATTCGGCCAAAGCCCAGCTCGTCCAGGCCGAGGCCGAGTTCACCCGCCAAGAGACGCTGTTGCGCCAGAACGTGTCGGCGCAGAACGTCTACGACCAGGCCAAGGCCAAGCGCGATTCGGCACGCGCCAACGTCGAGAACAACGAGGGCAACCTCACCATTGCCCAGACCAATCTCGGCTATACGACGGTGCAGGCGCCGTTCGACGGCATCGTCACCAAGCACCTGGTCTCGGTCGGCGAGCTGGTCGGCAACGGCGTCGCCACCAAGCTCGCGACCATCGTTCAGCTCGATCCGATCTACGTCGAATTCAACATGAGCGAGCAGGACATTCTCAAGATCCGGCAGAACCTGCAGAACCGACGCATCAGCGTCGAGGAGCTGAGCAAGGTGCCGCTCGACATCGGGCTGATGAACGAGGAAGGCTACCCGCACAAGGGCTTCCTCAACTACGTCTCGCCCGAGATCGACCCGCAGACCGGCACCATCCTGGTGCGCGGCCTGTTCCAGAACCCCAACCGCGACCTGCTGCCGGGCTACTTCGTTCGCATCAGGGTACCGCAGGGCCTGGGCTCGCAGTCCGTCCTCCTGATCCCCAACCGGGTCATCGCCGAGGACCAGTCCGGCCGCTATGCGCTGGTCGTCGACAAGGACAACGTCGTGCAACAGCGGCGCATCACCCAGGGCCAGCTGCTGCCCGGCGGCTTGCGGGTGATCAGCAAGGGACTGAACGCCGACGACCGGGTCGTGCTGACGACCAGCGGGCGGGCGGTGCCCGGCGGCAAGGTCGTGCCGAAGCTGGAGACGATTCCACTGCCGCCGGCAAGCGCGAACATTTCGACGACCAAGTAGCACCGGGTCCGCGAGCGATGATCTCCGAGTTTTTCATCAACCGGCCGGTGCTCGCCAACGTGCTGGCGATCGTCATCGTGATCCTGGGCGCGGTGGCGCTCGTCACCCTGCCGGTGGCGCAGTATCCCAACATCGTGCCACCGACCGTGCAGGTCACGACGACCTACCCCGGCGCCAGCGCCAAGACCGTCGTCGACAACGTGGCACTGCCGATCGAGCTGCAGGTCAACGGCGTCGAAGGCATGATCTACATGCAGTCGTACAGCACCGACGCCGGCACCTACACGCTGACCGTGACCTTCGAGATCGGCACCAACCTCGATTTCGCTCAGGTCCTGGTCCAGAACAAGGTCAGCGCCGCGATGGCGTCGCTGCCGCTGCCGGTGCAGGCGCAGGGCGTCATCGTCCAGAAGAAGTCGACCGCGATCCTGCAGATCGTCTCGCTGACCTCGCCGGATTCGTCGTTCGACAGCCTGTACATGGCGAACTACGCCACCATCAACCTGATCAACGAGCTGTCACGCCTGCCCGGCGTCGGCAACACCCAGGTGCTCGGCATCGGCGAGTATTCGATGCGCGTCTGGCTCGATCCGCAGAAGCTCTACACCTACGGGCTGACGCCGTCGGACGTGAGCCGCGTCATCCAGGAGCAGAGCCAGCCGGTCACCGCCGGCCAGGTCGGCGCCCCGCCGGCGCCCAAAGGGCAGGACTTCCAGTTCACCGTCGACATCCGGGGCCGGCTGAGCACGCCGGAAGAGTTCAGCAACATCATCGTCAAGAGCGCCCAGGGCAATGGCGGACGCATCCTGCGGCTGAAGGACATCGGGCGGGTCGAGCTCGGCGCCCAGACCTACACGATGACGTCGAAGCTGAACGGCAAGCCCGACGCCGCCATCGCGATCTACCAACTGCCCGACGCCAATGCGCTGGATGTCGCCAAGCGCGTCAACGCCAAGATGGCCGAGTTGTCCAAGGCGTTCCCCAAGGGCCTGACCTACGAGGTGCCGTTCGACACGACCCGGTTCGTCAACGCTTCGATCAAGGAAGTGTTCGTGACCCTGATCGAGGCCGGCATCCTGGTGCTGGTCGTCATCGTGCTGTTCCTCCAGGACTGGCGCGCCATGCTGGTGCCGGCCACGACCATTCCGGTGACCATCATCGGCGCCTTCGCCGCCATGGCGGCGCTCGGCTTCACCATCAACACCACGACCATGTTCGGCATCGTGCTGGCGATCGGCATCGTGGTCGACGACGCCATCGTCATCGTCGAGGGCGTCGCCCATCACATCGAGCGCGGCATGAGCCCGCACGACGCCGCCATCAAGGCGATGGGCGAGCTGTTCGGGCCGGTGATCGGCATCACCCTGGTGCTGATGTCGGTGTTCCTGCCGGCTGCCTTCGTGCCCGGACTGACCGGCCAGATGTTCGCCCAGTTCGCGCTGGTGATCGCCGCCACCGCCTTCATCAGCGCGGTCAATGCCGCGACCCTGAAACCGACGCAATGCGCGCTGTGGCTGAAGCCTGCGGTGCCGCCCGAGAAGCGCAACGCCTTCTTCCGCGGCTTCAACAAGGTCTACGGCCGCATGGAGGACGGCTATGCCTGGGTGATCGGCAAGATGGCCAACCGTAGCGCGCTCATGATGGTCATCGCCCTGATCGTCGCCGGCATCGGCGGTTGGGGCGTAGCGCGCCTGCCGACGGCGTTCATTCCCAACGAGGACCAGGGCTACATGCTGGTCGGCCTGCAACTGCCGGACGGCGCCTCGCTGGAGCGCACCGACGCCGCCATGGCCGAGATCACCAAGATCGCCATGGCGACGCCCGGCGTCGACAAGGTGGTGGCGCTGAGCGGCATGTCGGTGCTCGACAGCAACTCCATGCTGGCCAATGCCGGCGTCGCCTACGTCATCTTCGACGACTGGGGCGTGCGGCTGAAGAAGGATGGCCAGGACCTGCGCTCGCTCGTCATGCATATCGGCCAGGCCGTGCAGTCACTGTCCGACGGGCGTGCTTTTCCGCTGGTGCCGCCGGCCATCCAAGGCGTCGGCAACGCCGGTGGCTTCCAGATGCAGGTCGAGCAGAAGGACGGCAGCTTCGACTACATCAAGCTGCAGAACGCCACCCAGAACCTGATCGCGACCGCCAACACCCAATCGGGCCTCGCCAACCTCGTGACGTCGTTCCGCGCCGGCGCACCGCACGTTCGCGTCGACGTCGACCGCTCGAAGGCCGAGACGCTGAAAGTGTCGATCGGCGAAGTCTTCACGACGCTGTCCTCGTACCTCGGCTCGGCCTACGTCAACCGCTTCAACAAGTTCGGGCTGAGCCTGATGGTCTTCCTGCAGGCCGACTCGCCCTACCGCACCAAGCCGGAGGACATCCTCCAGCTGCAGGTCAAGAACATCGACGGCAAGATGGTGCCGATCGGTGCGCTCGCCGAGTTGCGCGAAGCGGTGGGCCCGCCGCTGATCAGCCTCTACAACCTCTATCCCTCCGCCGCGATCATCGGCGCGCCGGCCGCGGGTTTCAGCTCGGGCGAGGCGATCGATCTCATGGATCAGGTCGCCAAGGCGACCTTGCCGCCGGGCACCGGCTACGAATGGACGGCGATGTCCTACCAGGAGAACCTGGTCGGCAACCAGCTGACCTACGTGTTCGCGCTCGCCATCATCCTGGTCTATCTCTGCCTCGCCGGGCAGTACGAGAGCTGGATCGCGCCGTTGTCGGTGATCCTGGCCGTGCCGCTGTCGTTGGTCGGCCCGGCCATTGCGCTCGGTTCGCTGGGGTTGGCCAACAACCTCTACACCCAGATCGGCCTGATGCTGCTGATCGCGCTCAGCGCCAAGAACGCCATCCTGATCGTCGAGGTCGCGCGTGAACGACGCCTGATCGACGGCAAGGACATCATCGAGGCCGCGGTCGAAGCCGCCCGCACCCGCTTCCGGCCGATCCTGATGACCTCGTTCGCCTTCATCCTGGGCGTGGTGCCGCTGGTGACGGCGACCGGCGCCGGCGCCAACGCACGCATCTCGCTCGGCCTCGCGGTGTTCAGCGGCATGATCGCCTCGACCTGCCTCGCCGTGCTGTTCGTGCCGTCGTTCTTCGCGGTGCTGCAGCGCTTCGAGGAGCACCGCAAGCCGCTCAAGGCGGCGAAGGCTGCGCCGACGCCGACTTGATCTCGAGCTTTCCTCCTTCTCGCCGATGGCGAGGTGTCCGCCGGAGCGCCCTGCCCTGAAGAACGTCCTGCTCGTCGTCCTGTCGATCGTGCTGAGCGTCGCCGTGGCCGAGGCCGTCGTCCGCTACATCGACGGCTACCCGGTGCTCGCCATGCCGCTCGGCAACCCGGCCGACGGCGCGACGGTCAGCGCCGCGCAGCTCGATCGCATCCCGCTGACGCCCGGCGTCGAGCGCCAATGGTTCTTCGACGATCCGCCGCCGCTGCCCAACCGACGCGCCGTGACCGACGAGTGGCAGCGGCTGTTCCGCCACATCGAGCAGAACCCGGTCGGCGGCCTCGACTTCCGCCCGCCCGACGTCTTCAAGGCATGGAACTCGGCCTTCATCGGCGGCGATCCGTGCAAGCACCCCTTCCTGCGCCACGCGCCGGGCCAGCTCTGGGTCTACGATCCGCCCGACGGCCAGCCGACGCCGCCTTATCGCTATCTGCCCGACGTCACCCTGCCCAACCGCCTGGTGACCAACCAGATGGGCTGGCGCGGCCCACCGATCGACGTGCCGCGCGGCGAGCGCGCGATCCGCATCGTGTTCGTCGGCGCCTCGACGACCCTGGGCGGCCCGCACCTGCCCTTCTCCTATCCCGAACTGGTCGGCTACTGGCTGAATCTTTGGGCCCGGTCGAAAAAACTCGACGTCCGCTTCGAGGCACTGAACGCCGGCCGCGAAAGCATCGTGTCGACCGACATTGCTGCCGTGGTCCGCACGGAGGTGCTGCCGCTCAGACCCGACCTCGTCGTGTACTACGAGGGCGG